>Ga0207706_10004752_pt1 | contig 12722 bp, 3 predicted proteins | sample KBSC53metaG_FD_184318 | JGI IMG/M metagenome (GOLD analysis project Ga0207706, IMG submission 184318) | Corn rhizosphere microbial communities from Kellogg Biological Station, Michigan, USA - KBS C5-3 metaG (SPAdes) (version 2) | ecosystem: Host-associated > Plants > Roots > Rhizosphere > Soil ... | reverse complement strand
TCCCGTTGTTCGATCCCGCGGCGCGGCTCGACAAACTGAAGCGCCGCGTTTCGGTTTACCCCGAGCTGCTGCGTCAGGCGGTGGTGCGAGACCATCTCTGGATGGCGGAGTTCACGCTCGGCGCGTTCGCGCAGAAGTTCGCGGCGCGCTCCGACGCGCACGGGACGGCGACGTGCCTAACGCGGGCGACCAACCACCTGGTCCTTGCCCTGTTCGCGCTCAACCGAACATATCCGGTCAACGACAAGACGGCGCTGGCGGAGATCGCGGCGTTCGAGCGTGCGCCGCGAGATTTCGGCGCGCGACTCAACGACCTGTTCGCGCGTCTCGGCGTCTCGCCCGCGGAGCTTGGCGCTGCCGTCGAGCTTGTCGGCCAGCTCTTCCGCGAGACGATCGGGTTTGCGGAGGGGCTATACCAGCCCCGCTACACCTTGCCAAAGGCACAGCCTCCGCGCCAGTTGGACTGACGCTTCGAACCCGAAAGACCTCGGGGCCGCCTAACGCGCTCAGCGGGCTGGCTGTGCGAACCAACCGAGCACGACATGCAGCGGATCAGTGCGCGGCCCGGTCTGCTCGCGCACCACCACGACGCGCTGGCCGTCGGCCGAGACGTCATAGGCTCCGCCTAACAATCTCGCGATCGGCATGACGAACGCGAGCCGTCGCGTCGCGGGGCTGGGCGCTGCGCCGGGCTGAACGGCCACGACGAACACGGAGTCGGCGTTACGGTAGAACAGCTCGTGCCCGCCCTTTGCCCAGCGAGGTTCCGTTCCGCCGTTCGTCGAGACGGTTCGGCGGCCGACCTCTGTTCGAAGGCCGCGCACGTACACCTCGTTTCTGCCGGTCTCGTCGGAGACGTACGCGAGCGACCGACCATCGAGCGAGAGAGCGGGGTTGGTCTCGTTGGAGGCCGTGTGCACCAGCGGTTGCGCTGCGGCGGTGTTTTCCAGCGGCGTGATCCAGATGTCCCCGCGTCCGGCCGCGTCGACTTCCAGGAAGATCATCGTTCGGCCATCCGGAGTGAGCTGTGCGACACCGGCGCGGCGGCGAGCCAACAGTGTGTCCACTCGCCCACTGCCATCAGCCGAGATCCGATTGAGCGTGATGCCGCCACGCGACGACGACCCCGAGGTGTAGATGAGATGTCCGCCATCCGGTGTCCACTCGGCGACGATGCTCAGCGTGTCGGAGGTGAGTCGCTCGAACGCGTGTGAGCTGAGATCGTAGATCCAAACGTCGCCGGTTACCGGCGTTGCGCGGTTTCGGGTTACCGCGACGCGACGTCCGTCACGCGAAAATCGCGGGTGGCTGTAGAAGTCCCGCGGAGCGGCAAGCCCGAGGTCTCGGCCCTCACGGTCTACGAGCGCGAGCTCCATCCCGCCCGCCAGATCGGCGATGTAGGCGAACGCCCCAGACCGAGCGACTGCGATCTTGGCCACCGCGGCGCCCCCCACTCTCACCCGCTCGGCGATCGGTCGAGGCGCGCCCGTGACGACCACGCGCTGTGCGTCGAACGCGACGGCAACCGTGGTTCCGGTGATCGACTGCGTGTAGGCGAGATATCCAGGGGTCACATAATGCGGATTCAGTCCGATGGGCGAGACGTCCCGAACGCTGCCGTCATCGAGGGACCGCGCGCCTACGGTGACGCCGCCGCCGGCAGTCCCTCGCATCCGGGTGAACAGAACGGTACCTCCGTCGGGTAGTAAGTCCGGCCAGCGGTCTCTTTCGGACGTGGCGACGGGCGTCAGCGCCACGGGTGCCGTCCCTCCAGTGGCCCGTACACGCCAGAGTCGATCCTGCGCGGAAAAAACGATCACGTCGTTGGGACCCCACGACGCTCCGTAAAACGGGCCGTCGAGGTCGCAGATCGCGGTCGCAGCCCCACCCGACACCGGTATCTTCCGGAGCGTGTTTCCCTGGAGGAAACCGATCCATTGACCGTCGGGAGAGAAGAAAGGCTGGGCGGCGCCGCGAGTCCCGGTGAGTGGCGTGGGTTGTTCGACGCCGAGATCGCGCAACAGGAGCGTTGTCGAGCTCGAGCTGTCGCGCGCGACGTACACCAGCCGGGAGCCATCGGGTGACAGCGCGAATGGAACACCATCGCCATCCAGGACCGATGGTGACCGCAACTCGAACCGCACGACGGGAAGATGCGTTGGTTCGCGGCGGTGCATTGCCCACCACGCGGCCAGTGTTCCGACTGCCGTGAAGAGGGTGCCCGCCACGATCAGTGGTCGCGGACCGGATCGCGCCGCCGTCGGGCGCAGTGCCGACGACGCGTCCGCGCTCTGCTCAGCACTGCGATCGGGTTCGCCGATGTGGCGCGCTGGCGACCGTGGCGCCGACGAGGCGCCCATGACGGCCTCCCTGAACTCCCTCGCGCTCGCAAATCGGTCGGCCGGCAGCTTGGCCAGTGCGCGGGTAACGGTCGCCGCGATGTGCGGCGGGACTGTCTCCCGGCGCAGCTCGAGCGCGGGCACCTTCTCCGTGATGACCTTCGCCACGATGGCCTGCGCGGTCGGGCCGGTGAACGGGGCCTCTCCCGCGAGCATCTCGTAAAGCACCGCACCTAACGCGTAGATATCCGCTCGGCCGTCGACACTCGGGTCGCCCATCGCCTGCTCGGGACTCATGTACTGCGGCGTGCCAACGCTGATACCGCTGGCGGTGAGGCGTCCTTCGTCGGCGCGGCTCGCGGCGAGGGCGACGCCGAAGTCGGCGACCAGGGCGTGCCATCCCTCAGCGGTTGGGTCGTTGGGTCGATACCCCTGCAACAGGATGTTCGCGGGCTTGATGTCGCGGTGTACGACGCCGTGCCGATGCGCGTAGTCCAGTGCGTCGGCCACTTCCGCGGCGATGCGGATGGCGTCGCCCACGGGAAGCAACCGCTCGCGGTCGAGGCGGTCGCGCAGCGACTCCCCCGACACGTACGGCATGACGTAGAAGAGGAGCCGACCGCCCTCGCTGTCGCGCGGGTCGATGACTTCGCCCGAGTCGAGGAGCGGCAGCAGGTGCGGATGCTGGAGCGCGGCCGTCGTCCGGATTTCGGCCAGGAATCGCGCGCTGCCTAACGCCGAGGCGACGTCCGGGCGCAGTACCTTGACCGCGACGGCGCGATCGTGGCGGACATCGTGCGCCAGATATACCGTTGCCATGCCGCCCGCGCCGAGCTCGCGCTCCACGCGGTAGCGGTCGCCGAGCAGCGAGGTCAAACGATGAACGGCGTCGAAGGTCACGGCGTACTACTCGACTCGCACACGACGGTCCTCAGGGCGATGCGTCACCGCGACCAAGAAATTCGGCGGTTGCATGCCGCTCCTTACCTTACTACGTCGATCCAGCGGCCACCACCACAGCGAGTATGCATCGACGACCGCCGTCCATTTGCCCGGGCCGGGTCCGACATACGGCAACCGCGCGCGTAAGTGTCGTGTCCTCCGTGATGCTGGACGCGGAGCCCGCGCGCCGCCAAGTTCGCGGCCGGACTGACCGAGGCAGGGCACTATGAAGATCGGCATCATTGGCTCGGGCGTTGTTGGGCAAACCATCGGTGCCAAGCTCGTGGAGCGCGGCGAAGACGTCGTGCTGGGCACGCGCTCGCCCGGCAGCCTGAACGACAAGCGCGGTTTCGGCCAATCGCTCGACGACTGGCTCAAGGCGACCGGAAGCAGGGCTCGCCTCGGCACCTTCGCGGACGCGGCGACGCATGGGGAGATCGTGATCAACGCGACGTCCGGCACGGTTTCGCTCGAGGCGCTCCGGTTGGCGGGCGAGCAGAATCTCCGTGGCAAGATTCTGATCGACATCTCGAATCCGCTCGATTTCTCCAAGGGTAGGCCGCCCACGCTGACGGTGTGCAACACCGACTCGGTTGGCGAGCAGATCCAGCGAGCATTCCCCGACGCGAAAGTTGTAAAGACGCTCAATACGACGAACGTCAACATCATGGTCGATCCGGGGCAGGTGGCGGGCGGGAATCACGACCTCTTCGTGAGTGGCAACGATGCCGCCGCGAAGGCGCGTGTCACCGAGCTGCTCCGGCAGTGGTTCGGGTGGCGGACCGTGATCGACCTGGGCGACATCACGACGGCGCGCGGCACCGAGATGTTGTTGCCGATCTGGCTGCGCCTGTGGGGTGCGTTAGGTAGCCCAATGTTCAACTTCAAGATCGCGCGATAAGCCGGACCGGCCAAACGCGTTGCCGACTTGCGTGGTGGCCGGGTCGAACGATCCGACTCGAAGTCGTTTGATCGGTATGGGAGATGCCTCTGACCGCTTCAACGGTCGATACAGCCTTTTCCGTTCGCGAGGGTTTGGAGGATCCATCTCGAACGGTCATGACCGGCGGCTTCCGCTTCATCCGCGAAATCGCTGTTCCCGAAAAGGCTCGCTGCCGCCGCGATGCCGGGAGTGCACACATCACAGGCAAACCGGCCGCGGTGGGGTATAATGTCCCGGTCGTCCTCCCGGGAACCCCATGCTTTCCGCCCGCCTCGCGCTCGCCCTCGCCGTCCTCGCGACGTGCGTTGCCGCCGACACGCACGCCCAGAGCCCGTCGCCGCTCCGCGTCATCCGCTCCAGCCCCACCGGAAACGCTGTCCCGACCGCCGAGATCACCGTCACGTTCGACCGACCCGTCGCCGGGTCGTTGGACCGTACCGTCGACGCCGCGGCGATCTTCCGCATCGAGCCCGCGGTGCGCGGGCGCCTCGAGTGGCGCGACCCCGTAACGATCCGGCTCCGGCCTAACGACGCCCTCACAACTGGCACGCGCTACACCGTCACCGTCGCCAACACCTTCCGCGCGATGGACGGGAGCGCGTTGGCCGAGCCATATCAGTTCACGTTCCGCGCACAGGGGCCGGTGCTGCTGACCGGCACCCCCGTCGGCGCGGACCAGCATGCCCTGCACGTCACCCCGGACCAGCGCTTCGCGCTCGTCTACTCCCGGTCTGTCGACCTCGCAAAACTCTCGACGGCCGCGTACGTCGAGCTCAGCGCCGCCTGCGGCGGGCAGCGAATCGTCAGGCTTCGCGCCGCGGAGCAGCGCCGCATCCGCGACGATGACACGTGGCAAGTTCGGGACGCGGGCGGGTGGCAGCGCGATCGGTCGCTCGATTCGCTTCGGCGCGTCGTGCAGCTTGCCCCGGAGACCGCCCTCCCGCGCGGATGCACGGGCGAGCTCGTGGCACCTAACGAAGTGGATGACGAGACCCTGCGGACGACAGCACGGTGGCCGTTCGACACGTACGGCGACCTCCGGATCCTCAGCCTCGGCTGCTCGGGGGCCAAGTTCTGCCCGTCGGGGCCCGTGGTCGTGACGTTCACGAATCCGGTGCGCGGCACCGAAGTCCTGCGTCGCGTCAAGCTGGTTCCGGAGCTCGCGTTCACCGTGCGGGACACCGTTTCCGAGTCCATGGCCTGGGTGCTCGACGCGCGGCTCAAGCCACACGTGACCTACGCGGTGGTCGTCGATACCGCGATCCACGACGTGTTCGGTCAGGGACTCCGCGGCAATCCGGCGGCCGCCTTCACGACCACGGGGTACGAGCCGGCCATCGTCCACCCATTTGGTCGCCTAACGGTTGAACGGACCGGATTCCAGACGCTCTCCGTCCAGCACGTCAACGTCGACACGCTCATCGCGGTCATTGCGCCGGTGCCCGACAGCCTGGAGTCCGCCGTCCTGACGCGATTCGGGTGGGGCGACGACAGCCTGTGGACGCAGCTGTCACGTCAGGGAACGGTGCAGCGTATCCTCGTACACGCCGCGCCCGAGCGCGCGATGGTCACCGGGATTCGGCTCCCGGTGCCTGACGCGACACGTCCCGGCAACCCGGCGCTGTATGCGGTGAAGGTCAGCGGCCGCGCCGGGAAGGACACTGTTGCAGGCGGATCGCTCTCGCTCGCCCAGGTCACCGACCTCGGCGTGCATGCCCGCGTCGGGACCACGGAAGGCATGGTGTGGGTGACTGGCGTCAGCGATGGTGCCGCAAAGGCCGGCGCCAACGTCGTGCTGTACGACGCGGGCGGAAAACGCCTCACGAGTGCAATCACGGACGCGCGCGGGCTCGCCCGCCTGACCGGGTGGAGAAGTGGGCCGGCAGGCGACGCCGATGACGAGGAAGGGAACAGCGGCTTCGAGGGCTACGTCCGCGTCACGTTAGGCAGCGATCGAGCCGTAGCGGCGATCAATCGCTGGGACCCGGACCTGTCACCGTGGCGGTTCAACGTGAACAGCGCGTGGGGCGACCAGCGACTGCCCCTCGCCGGCGCTGTGTTCACGGAGCGCGGCATCTATCGCCCGGGGGAACGCGTCTACGCCAAGACGATCGTCCGCGACGGTGCACTCGGTGCCCTGCGCGTCCCGTCCGCGACCGATTCGATCAAGTGGATCTTCCACGATCGCGACGAGGGTGTGCTCCGCGAACGTGCAATGACCACGTCCGCCTTCGGGACCGCGGATCAGTCGGTGCAGCTTCCCACGACCGCGCCCGTCGGGACTTACGTCGTCGACGTCCAGGCGAAGCGGCAGGGCAAATGGCGATCGGTTGCGCGCACGACGTATCGTGTGGCCGAGTATCGACCGCCGGAGTTTCTGGTGGAGTTGATCGGGGAGGCCACGAGCCGGGCGGCTGTCGTCACGCGGACGCCGCAGGCGATGCCCGGCGATCGATTCCGCACGACGATTCAGGCGCGCTACCTCTTTGGCGCGCCGATGGCGCGAGCGGACGTCACGTGGATGGCTCGTCAGGCGCCGCTGTCGCCGTGGGAGCTCGAGATCCCCGGCGTCGAGGACTGGTACGTAGGCGAGAGCGGCGCATGGTGGGAGGGGGACGACTCGGGTGAGGAGGCGCCTCAGGTCATCACCAGCGGCGTGGACACGCTGGACGCGCGAGGTGAGCGGACGCTTTCCGTCACGCTTCCGGGAACACCGAAGGGTCGCCCCGCTCGCGTGACGCTCGAGGTAGGGGTAACGGACATCAATCGTCAGGTCGTCGGTGCGTCGCGGTCGACGATCGTGCACCCGGCGGACTTCTACGTCGCCGCGAAGCCGCAGGGCGAGAGCTACTTCTGGCTGGCGGGAACGGCGCAGTCGGTCGGAGTGCTGGCGGTTCGACCCGATGGCCAGAAGGTTCCGGGTGTCTCGGTTCAGGGAACGATCGTGCGGCGCGAGTGGCACAGCGTCCGGCGCGAGCGGAACGGCGTGTCGGAGCTCGTGGGCGACTGGGTGTCCGACACGGTCGCCCATTGCAGTTTGACGACCGCTGACAGCGCGGTCCCGTGCATGTTCACGCCTAACGACGGCGGCACGTACATCGTGACGTTCTCAGCCGCGGACCGCAACGGCCGAACGGCGACGACGAGCTTCGTCCGCTGGGCATCAGGGAAGGACTGGGTGCCGTGGAACGACGAATCGCAGTTCAAGATGGACGTCATCCCCGACCGGACGCGATATTCGGTGGGCGATACGGCGACGGTGCTGTTCGCCTCACCGTTCACGAACGCGGAAGCGTGGATCACCGTCGAGCGCGAGGGGATCATCGAGCAGCGGCGGCTCAAGCTGACGTCGGGCTCGACGACGCTCAAGTTCCCGATCACCGAGGCCTACGCACCTAACGCGTTCGTGTCCATCGTGGTGACCCGTGGGCGAAGCGCGCCGCCGGGCCGCCAGGACGATCCGGGCCGCCCTACCATTAGAGTGGGCTACGCCGAGCTCCGCGTGACGCCCGAGGTGAAGCGTCTCGCGGTGACGCTCCAGCCGGAGCGCAGCGAGTACCGGCCGGGCGACTCCGCGCGGGTGTCCGTGAAGGTTCGGGATGCCAGGGGAGGGGGTCCCCGAAGCGAGGTCACTCTGTGGGCCGTGGACGAGGGCGTGCTCTCGCTGACCGGCTACACGACCCCGGACCCGATCGACCTGATCTACCAGGAGCGCGGGCTCGGGATGCGGCTCGCGAGCAACATGACCACCGTCGCGCCGCAGGTGCCGGAAGGCATGAAAGGCGCTCGCGAGCCCGGGGGCGGCGGAGGCGCAGCCGGTGCCGACATCCTCCGCTCACGCTTCCAGACCACCGCCTTCTTCCTCGGCTCCGTCGCCACGGACGCACAGGGCAACGCGACCGTGACGGCGAAGCTGCCCGACAACCTGACGACGTTCCGCGTCATGGCGGTCGCCGTCACGGCTGGTGACCGGTACGGCAAAGGGCAGTCGTCGCTGCTCGTCACTCGACCGCTGCTCGCTCGTCAGGCGCTGCCGAGATTCGTTAGGCCGGGGGATGACTTCGTGGCAGGGGCAGCGATCAACCGGCGTGACGGTACGGCGGCGAGCGTGACGGTGACGGCCGCTGCAACGGGCGTCACGCTCCGTGGGGATGCGACCCGGAGTGCGACGCTCGCGGCCGGCCGTGGCGCGGAAGTTCGATTCCCGTTCCGCGCGACACGCGGGGACAGCGCGACGTTCCGGTTCGACGTCACGGGCGGTCGCGATGCCGACGCGGTGCGCGTTTCACTTCCGGTGCGCCCCGACTACCACCCGAGGGCCCACACCATTGCTGGCGTGCTACGAGACACGGCGACCGTCGAGCTCGCGCTTCCCGCGGGGATCGACCCCGAGCGCTCGCGTCTCTCCCTCAACGTCGGAACCTCGCCGCTCGCGACGATACGCGGCATGGAGCAGCAACTGCACGTCTACCCGTATTACTGCACCGAGCAAGTCGTGAGCACGGCGACGCCGATTCTGGCGCTCTATCGGGCGCAGCGTCAGGCCGGCGTCGCCGCGAACGACCGATGGAAGCGCGACATCGCACGCGCGGTCGACATGCTCACGCGCCGCCAGCGCGCCGATGGCGGCATCGGCTACTGGTCGCCGAATGACTGGACGAGCGTCTGGCTCAGCGCCTACGCCGGCATCGTGTTGCTGGATGCTCGCGAGGCAGGGGTCCCTGTCGATACGATGGTGCTCGGTCGCCTGGCAGGGTTCGTGTCTGCGGAGCTGCGCGGCGAATCGAAGCCCGTTTTCTCACCGGTGGCCAGCTACTACGACCGGCGCGAGATTCGTCTCCGTGAGCGCGTGGCGGCCGTCGACTTCCTGAGCCGGCTCCGGCGACCCGAGGTTGCATCCGAGAACGAGCTGCTTCGATCGGCGGCGCTTCTGACGCTCGAGGATCGGGCACGGTTGGCGGAGGTGCTGGCTCGTCGCGCGCAGATGGTGGAGGCGCGTCGACTGATGGCGTCCGCGTGGTCGCAGGTGCGTGTGGAGGGAAGGCGCGCGACGCTGCCTGACTCGGCGACCGTGCACTTCTACTTCGAGTCCTCGATTCGTCCGATCGCGCGGATCCTGCTTGCGACGCTCGCGGTCGAGCCGGAGCACGCGCTCGTCGGACCACTCGCGGAGACGCTCGCCCAGCAGGGGCGAGCCGAGGGCAGGTCGTGGATCTGGAACACGCAGGACTACGCGTCGGCCGTCTCAGCGCTCGCTGCGCTCGATCAGCGACGACGACAGCAGGGTGAACGCACGGTTCGGGTGCGCAACGGGAACCGGGTGATCCTCGAGGCAGGAACCGGTGCGAGTGGACGCGACTCGACGCTCTCGCTGGCCGGACTCGTGCCTAACGGTTCGAGTGCCCCGACAATCCGCTTGTCGCTCGACGCCGGCGCCGGCGACGGTGCGGTCTACTACTACATCACGGTGTCGGAGGTGCCGTTGGCGCCGCCTGTGACGCCGGAGGACGCGGGCATTCGTGTCGAGCGGTGGTACGAGCGGTACGAGGGTGGAACGCCGATCACGCGGGTGGCCGAGGGTGAGCTCGTGCGCGTACGACTGCGCATCACGGTTCCGACGACGCGGCAATTCGTGGTGGTCGACGATGCGCTGCCGGCCGGACTCGAGGCGGTGGATCTGAGCCTTCGCACGGCGTCGCTGACGCCGGGCCCCGGGACATCGCCACCGCACGAGCCGGCCGATCGCGAACAGCAGGAGAGCGCGCCGCAGTGGGGCTTTGGTCGGTGGGATTCGGGGTGGTGGTCTCCGTTCGACTACCGTGAGATCCGCGACGATCGCGTGGTGTATTCGGCGAACGTGCTGTGGCCGGGGACGTATACGGCGACGTACGTGGCGCGCGCGACGACGCCGGGGACGTTCGTTCGTCCGCCGGCGCACGCGGAGGAGATGTACAACCCTGGCGTGAATGGCCGAAGTGACGGGGGCACGTTCGTGGTGACGGCAAAGTGAGTGGGGCCAGCGGGAACAGGGAACTGGGAACGGGGAACAGAAGCCCTCTATCGGGACGATCGCGATCCCTCGCCTGGCGGCTCGGGATGACAGCTTTCGTCATTCCGAGCGCAGCGAGGAATCGCAGTCGTCCCGACAGAGGGACACTGTTCCCAGTTCCCCGTTCCCGGTTCCCATTCTGGCTGCGCCTGATGCTGGCGGGCGTCACAGCGTTAGGCACCACAATGGTGGCAGCCGGGATCTGGATCTCTCGCCCCATCCCTGCCGCGGTACTAGCCCCGAGTGGCGGGCTGGGAGTGACCATTGAAGACCGTCACGGCGTTCCGCTCCGCTCCACCCGCGCCGCCGACGGCAGCGACGCGCGATGGATCGCCTACGACCGCATCGACCCCGATCTCATCAACGCATTCGTCGCCGTCGAGGACAAGCGGTTCTGGGACCACCACGGCATCGATGGCATCGCCATCGCCCGCGCTCTCGAGACCAACCTTCGCGCCGGGACGACCGTATCAGGCGCGTCGACCATCACGATGCAGCTCGCCCGCCTGCTCCATCCGGCCGAGCGGAGCTGGACCGGCAAGATCGCCCAGGCGATATGGGCGCTGCGTCTCGAGTCGCGCTTGAGCAAGCAGCAGATCATGGAGCAGTACCTGAACCGCGTACAGCTCGGGCAGGGGACCGTCGGCATCAGCGCAGCGAGTGCGCTCTACTTCGGCGCGTCGGCGTCGGAGGTCAGCATCGCCCAGGCCGCCACGCTTGCGGGCCTCGCGCACGCCCCATCGCGCGACAACCCACAGGTGTCGCCAGCGCGCGCCCGGCGTCGTCAGGCCGTCGCGCTCGCGCGCATGCGTCTCCTTGGCTTTGCGACTCGGGACGACATCGCGCGCGCACGCGGCGAGTCGCTGCGATTCACGGGGCGCGTCACGCCGTTCGTCGCGCCGCACTTCACCACCCGCGTGCTCTCGTGGACCGCCGATTCTGCATCGTTAGCCAGTGGCGACCGGGTTCGAACATCGCTTGACATCGAGCTGCAGCGCGAGCTCGAGACGGAGGTGCGACACACCGTGGACGTCCTGCGCGATCGGAACGTCGAGCAGGCGGCCGCGGTGGTGCTGGACAACGCGACGGGCGAGGTGCTCGCCTGGGTCGGCTCGCCGGACTTCTGGGCGCCGAAGGATGGCCAGACGGACATGGTTGTCTCTGCCCGCCAGCCGGGGTCGGCGCTCAAACCGTTCCTCTACGGCGTCGCGCTCGACCGCGGCTACACGGCCGCCAGCGTGCTGCCCGACATCCCGAAGACGTACGCGACGGCAACGGGTCCGTACCAGCCGCGCAACTACGATCGTCGCTTCCGTGGCCCCACGCGTGTGCGCGAGGCGCTGGCGAGCTCATACAATGTTCCGGCCGTAGATGTCGCATCGTCGTTAGGCGCGAACGCGCTGCTGCAGACGCTCCACCGTGCGGGCTTCGAGTCACTGCGGCAGGACGCGGAGTACTACGGGCTCGGCCTCGCCCTCGGCAATGGTGACGTCACCCTCATCGAGCTCGCGAATGGGTATCGCGCTCTGGCGAACGGCGGAGAGTGGCGCCCGTGGACATGGCGGCCAGGTGATGCCTCGGGGCCGACGGGTTCCGTAGGCGGAGGGCGACGCGTCATCTCGCCGGTCGCGAGCGCCATCGTGCTGGACATCCTGAGCGATCCGGCGGCGCGCATTCCGGGATTCGGGACGACCACGCCGTTCGATTTCCCGTTCCCGGTTGCGGTGAAGACCGGCACGAGCCGTCACTTTACCGACAACTGGGCCGTCGGAACGACGCGCGGGTTCACCGTGGCCGTCTGGGCGGGCAACTTCAGCGGGCACGCGATGGAAGGCGTGAGTGGCGTGACCGGCGCCGGTCCGTTGCTGCATCGCGCGGTGATGGCCGCGTCCCGACACGTCCCTCCTGGCGTACTGACCACACCGGCGGAAGCAGGGGCAGTGAGCATGCCCGTGTGTCGGCTGTCAGGATTGCGCGCGACGCCCGAGTGTGCGTCGCTCACGGAGTGGTTCGTGCGCGGCACCGAGCCGACGCGCGACGATGATTGGGAGCGCAGTGGGCGCGTCACGCTGCCTGACGAGTACGCGGAGTGGGAACGACACGGACAGCGACCATCGGTGGATGAGGTGAGACGCGCGCTCGCAGCTGCGCAGAGCCCAACCAATCGAGTGGACCGCCTAACGTCGGAGAACGCTGTCCGGGGTGAGGCACGGCATGGCGCCGGCGCTACGCAGTTCCGGATCACGTCCCCCCTCGATGGCGACCGCTACGCGATTCCCGCTGGCGTCGAGGCACCATACGCGAGCGTTGCCTTGCGGGCGAGCGGGGCCGGTGCGTTTCGCGTTCAATGGTCGATCGACGGCAAGCCGTATGATCGCGGTCGATGGGCGCTCGTCACGGGCACCCATGAGATCCGCGCGGTCTCGGCACGAGGGGACACGGCTCACGT
>Ga0207706_10004746_pt1 | contig 12726 bp, 9 predicted proteins | sample KBSC53metaG_FD_184318 | JGI IMG/M metagenome (GOLD analysis project Ga0207706, IMG submission 184318) | Corn rhizosphere microbial communities from Kellogg Biological Station, Michigan, USA - KBS C5-3 metaG (SPAdes) (version 2) | ecosystem: Host-associated > Plants > Roots > Rhizosphere > Soil ... | reverse complement strand
ACCTCCGCCCTCGGCGTCCCGGACCCGCTCACGGAGATCGGCTCGGCGTCTTCACTCGCCAGCCCGAACATCGATGGCGTTGCCCCCGGCACGTAGAACATGAGATGCGGATGCCAGGCGCCCACGCGTCGGCCTTCGGGCCGAGGGCTCGAGAACAGCACCTGGCGCGGCGACATCATGTAAGCCATCGCGAGGGATTTCGGCGTCTCGAGCTGACCGCTCGCGTAGCCGGCCGCCACCGCGCGCTCGACGGAGTCTTCCGATGCGCCTAACGAGCGAAGCCGGACCTCGAGCAGCTCTCGGGCGAGCACCGTACGTGCCCCTTCAGCGTTGTAGCAGATCGGATACAGGCTTCCCCCGTGCAGGTCACGCGCGACGACGCACGCCGACCCGTTCGAGCCGCGCCGCAGCGTGAGCACCTGACCGTCTCGCACGGCGTACACCGTCGCCTGATTCGACAGCTCCGGAGGTGCCGCGGAGACCGCGAGCGCGATCTCCACGGAGTCGGCGAGAGGAACGGGCTTCACGGGATACGCGTTAGGTCCGGCCTGCGCGCCAGCGGCCGACGCGCACGGCAGCAGCAGCAAAACGACCAGGCACGAGAGGCGCATCGCGAGCTCCGGGAAGGAGGTGATAGGCGACGACTACCTCATACTAAGCCCGCTGACACGGCGCCGCGTTACTACGGAGTGACCAACCGCCGATCCGCGGGACCAACCGGCGAATCAGCAAGGTGCGCGACGCTCGTGGCTCGTGCCCCGGTTAACGTTCACCGCCGCCTCGCGCTTCAGCATGTCGGTCGTCTTCGCCAATAGATCCTGTGCATCCTCACGCGTGCGCCCGATGCACACAGCGCCGAGCTTCCCGTACTCCCGCAGCGCGCCCATGAGGTGGAAGATCACGCCTCGCTCGCCGTTGGCGTCGAACGCGAGTCCGCGCACGGCCGCGGCCGAGATCACGCGCTGAGGCGAAAGCGCCGTGTACGACGGATCGCACAGGTTGTCGGACGCGACGTAGAAGCACGGCCGGCCAGCCTTCGTCTGAAAGAGCCCGGTGACCGAGTCGTACGTGCCATCGGTGAGGAGCTGGAGCGTCAGGAAGGGGTGCGTCGTCCCACCCTTCCGGATGTTGATCTCGATGGCATAGTGACGCCACTCGTTATGCACCCGCGTGGACACGAAGTCGATCCCGAATCGGCCCACGACGCCGTCGCCCGCGAGCACGTCCGTCACTCGCCGCGCTGCCGCGTGCAGTCCCGGGCAACACGAGAGCTCCGCCGGAAACTCACAACCGAGGTACACCTGGCCACTCGCACCGCCTAACACCTGGTCGTGGGTGGAGATGATCTGCGTGGCGCCGCTCGGGTCGATTCGACACTGCACCGAGGGTGATCGTACCTCGGTCCCCGAGACGAACGCCTCGACGATGCCGCCCATCCGGGTAAGCTCATCGCGGTAGGTGGGCCAGCTCTCATCCGGCGCGACGAACCGCACACGTCGCGGGAGCACGTCACGCACCCATCCCGTTAGGTCGGGATCGGATGGCGCACCGTCGTACGAGAAGATGGCGTTGCCTTCGCCGGAAAAACCCTCCTCGAGCTTGATCACGGCGCGGCGCACCGCTGGATGCTCGCGCTTGAGATCGACGAGCGCGCGGATCACGTCCCCCTCTCCGCGGAGATGTTCGTAACCCGGCGGCGCGAGCACGCCAGCTCGGTGGAACACATCGCGGCTCCCGCTCTTCGTGCCGAGGTGCCAGAGCGCAGGGTCGCAGCCGTAAAGCGGAATGCCGAGTCGTACGGCGAGCGTGCGCTCGAGCGCGGTCGCGGTGAAGCACGTCAAGTGCGACGACCCGGGATCGTCGATAAGGCGACGGATTCGTGCAACGAGCCAGTGCCGTGCGAGAATCTTCTCGGTGAGTGGAGCCGCCGAGGGATCGTCGCACGTCAGCATCGTGAGCCTGTGGCGTGCATCGCGCGGGTCGACGTCGCGCACCAGCCCGAGGTAATAGTCGATGATCGCCGCCGCGACCGGCTCGCTCGTGATGTAAACGACGCGGGTCGCGGGCAGCCGAAGTAGCATGAGCAAGCACAGGAACCGCTCCTCGTACCGCGACGCACCCGTGAGCTTCGTCAGCTCTTCGTGATCGAGCGACATGCTCGGGATCACGACGACGGTCCGTGGTGCCTCGGGGTTCGAGAACACCCGACTGAACATCGGCGTGAGCCCTCGCTGGAGCTCGGCGAAGGCGCGCAGCTCTTCCGGTGACCCGGGAGCCGGAATCGGTGGGTCGAGCGTCGTCGCGTCGGCCGGCGAGCGAGACAGGACAGTCTGCATCATGCGGCGATAGATGCCGGTCGCCGTCCGTGACGTCAGTCGGGCGAACGGTGATGGCGGGTCCGGCGTTCACCGTACGCGGTCTCTTCCATTTCGGCGTCCGTCGGGGATCTCCCGATACGGGCGACGCGACTCTCCTACTCCCAATCGACCGTGCCGGTGCTACGCTGCGCGACGACCCATTCAGGAGGCCCGATGGCGACGACAGTCACTCCCACACACGCCGAGTCGTTTTCACGCATCGCGGAAGCGCACGAGATCAGTCCACCGGCCGTCGACGACCTCCTGGAGCACATCCCTGTGGGCCTCATGGTCGTCGACGCCAACGGCAAGGTCGCGTTCGCAAACGCGGCCGCGCGATCCCTTCAAATCGATCGTCTGGAGCCGCTGCAGTGGGCGATCACGCGCGCACTGCTGATCGAGGACAACGTGCGCGAAGATGAGATCGCGATCGCTCCGCTCGGAGCGCCGCGTCGGTGGGTGAGCGCGCAGATCATCCCTGTTCGCGTCCCGAAGGTCGGCGTGAAGGCGGCGTTCGTGGTCCTATCCGACGTGACGGCCCAAACCCAGATGGCCGCGTGGACGCCGATGATCGAGACGCTCGTCAGACTCTGACGGGAACCCGCGACCTCACATCGCACTCCCATCCCCAATCGCTTTCAGCAGCCGGTACGTGAACTCCAACTGGTCGTAGAACGCCTTGACGCCGATCCGCTCGTTCAGCCCGTGCGCTCGCGTATCGGCGGGAACGTTCGGGTCCGCGAAATACCCACTCACGCCGTAGACCGGGATGCCGGCGTTGCGCAGAAATAGGCCATCCGTTGCGCCGGTCTCCATCGTTGGAACGAGCGGCACCGATCCCCAGATCGACGCTGCCACGGCACTGATCGTCTGTTCGAGCGGCGGCGGCAGCGGTGATGGCGGGCTCGGTGTCGCTGTGTCGGCGCGCGTCACGCTGACGGCGGTATCGGCCACGACGCGCCGAATGGTCTGCTCGACGTTCGCCGGGTCGACGCCCGGCAGTATGCGACAGTTGATCGTCGCCGCTGCACGCTGTGGCAGCGCATTCACGGCATGGCCGCCTTCGATCAGCGTTGCCACGCAGGTCGTGCGGAGCAGTGCGTTGTAGAACGGTGACCGATTTGCCAGGTGCTGCGCGGCCGTCGTATCCAGGCGGCCGCCGGCGCCGACCGCCCGTAGGTCGGCAGCCAGCTCGCCCTCGCTGAGTGGCGCGGTTCGCGCCAGGTACTCGCGCGTGATGGCGTTCAGCTCGAACGGAAACTCGTAGTCTCCCACGCGACCCAAGGCAGCGGCGAGTCGGTCGATCGCATTGTCCTTCTCCGGCAGGGAGCTGTGCCCGCCTGGATTCAGCACAGTGAGGCGATACGACTGAAAGACCTTCTCGGCTGCCTGCACGTCGAACGAGACCGGTTTCCCCTCACGCAGCTCGCCACCGCCCGCGTCGGAGTTGAGCGTATAGGCGACGTTCAGAAGGTCTCGCCGATGGGCCAGCAGCCATTGGATGCCGTTGTAACCGCCGCCGCCTTCCTCACCTGCCGTCAGTGCGAGGATGTAGTCACCGGCGGGGACTATGCCTTCCTGCTTCATTCGCAGGAGGGCCGAGACCCACGCCGCCACGCCGTTCGAATACGTCGTGTTCGTTTCGATCAGCTCTCGCAGGATGTCCCTGCCGATCGACTGCTGGGCGGACAACGTTCCCTGCGCTCCGGAGTCGCGCGCCGCGAGGAAGAGACAGATCGTAAGCGAGAGAACTGGACGCATGAGGACTATTTGACTTAGAGACGTGGGGTCGCCGAAGGTCGGGCGCCGCATAAGGATACGGTACCGTCGGTCGTGGTCGAAAGCTGGGTCTGCTCCAACGATGTACCGGCGCTTATAATGGTTCCGGATCGCGATGCATGCGATCGGCTGTGAACAACCTCGGGAGCCGTCATGCATCGCCATCTGCGTCGTTACGCCGCCGCCGTCGCGCTCGCCGTCTCCGCTATTGCCGCGTACGCCTGTAAGGAAGGCGGCGACGGTCCCACCGACCCCAAGGAAACCGCTGGCGGAATCGCCAACTCGGCGCGATCCGACGCCGATATCCTCGGGCTCATGCACGAGGCCAATCGGGGCGAGCTCCAGGCCGGCCAGCTCGCACTCCAGATCTCATCGAACGCCGACGTGAAAGCGTTCGCGAGCACCATGCTGACCGAGCACGGGGCGATCGACGCCGAGCTCGAGTCGCTGGCGGCCCAGCTCAACATCACGCCGACGGTGCCGAGCGACGCACTGCAAAAGCTGCAGAATTCGGAGATCGACGGCATCGCCGGACTCAGCGCCGCGAACTTCGGCTTCCACTACATGTCGCTCCAGGTCGATGTGCACCAGCGGACACTCGCCCTGGTCGATGCGTTCATCGCCAAGGCGCAGAAAGCTGAGTTGAAGACCGCGCTGCAGAACGACGTTCGCCCGCACATCGTCGTGCATCTGGCAGCTGCACAAGAGCTCAAGGCGCGGGTCGGAAATTGACGCGGCTCGCGCTTGGCGGCGCGCCGAAGCGCGCTGCCCAGACGCGCCGAAGTTGACGCCCGTCGGCGAACCCGCACGCCGCCGCGACCGCGTCCAGGGTCATCATCGGATTCTTCATCAGGTCCCGAGCGCGCTCGACGCGCAGTCGCTCGCGATAATCGTGGATCGAGATGCCCGTCGCGCGCTTGAACACGCGTGTCAGATTCCGCTCACTCATCCCCGCAATCCGCGCGAGCTGCCCAAGCGTCTCGCGTGACCCCGGATTGCTGACGAGGTGCTGCTGGAGTTGATGGATTCCGGGGCTCAGGTGCGTCTGGTAATCGAGGTACACACTCTCCTGGTCATGCGCCCCGTCACGCCGGATGTAGACCACCATCTCGCGCGCGACTTCCCCGGCGACCAGCGGCCCTGCGTCGCGCTCGATGAGCGCGAGCGCCATGTCGATCCCCGCGGCAATGCCGGCGCTCGTCACGATGCCGTCATCGATGACGAAGAGTCGGTTGCCGACCACCTGCGCACGGGGATAGCGGACTTTGAGCTCGGACACCCGCTTCCAGTGCGTGGTGCACGTCTTGCCGTCGAGCGCACCGGCCTCGCCTAACGCGAACGCGCCGGTGCACACGGAGCACAGCTCCACGCCGGCCCGGTGCACGTCGCGCAGCCACGCGACGAGTCTGGCCGGCACCGGCATGGTGTGCGTTGGGTAGCCGGGCAGGATGATCAGGTCGCCCGGTCGAACCTGAGGCAGTGCCTCGAGTCCGCTCAATCGGAGGCCCTGGGCCGACGGCACCTCGGGAGTCGGCGCGCAGTACGAGATCTCGTAGGGCACGCCGAGCACCTTCGCTTCGTAAAACGCCTGCGCCGGCCCCGCGAGGTCGAGCATCTCGCATCCGGGAAACAACGCGAAGATGATACGCCGAGGGGCCGGGTTCATGGGATTCATGTCGAGAAGGCAGGTTCCGGAAGGGACGTCGCGAGCGCTTCGAGCTCGCCTACCAGCGTCGCCGTGGTCACGATGCGCGCGAACCGCTTGCGGAGCGCATAGACGGTCCGCTCCTCCACGTCCTCGACGCCGAGCTCGTCGCCGGGGACGTCCCAGTTCCGGATCGGAAAGGTCATGGTCGCGTCGATGACGAAGTCCACCGCGTAGCCCAGGTCGGCGGCGACGCGCGCCGTCGTCTCGCAGCATTGTTCCATCTGAATCCCGGTGATCGCGAGACGCCTAACGCCCAACGCGAGGAGCTGCGCCTGAAGCGTCGTGCTCGTGAACGCGTTCCGTGTGTCCTTGAGCATAACGGGCTCCCCCGGATTCACGTGGATGAAATCCATGAGACGGAGGTATGGACCGTCGCGCTCGAAGCCCGGATCGCCGTCGGTGTGCAGGAAGAAGAACACCGGAAGCCCGGCGGCGCGATGTGCGTCGATGAGCGCGGCGACGTGGCGCTCGAAGTTGCGATTGTTCCGTCGCTCCCACTTCGGGTCGACCTTGAATGAGTCCTGGGCGTCGATGACGAGCAGGGCGGACTGGGAGAGCGGCACTTCATCTATGGTGAGCATTGGTGACCTCAGGGTGAATGGTGCCCCTGAAGGTGCCACATTCGGCCACCACAGCGGAGGCCGTGTGTTGGACGTTCGCCGGTAACATCCGGCCATCGACCTCAGTCGGGTGCCCGGTCCGCCGCCGAGGCGCCGCCGCGCTCCCACCTCGTGCGCACGACACCCAGCAGTTGCTCGAAGCGCGCGTGGCCGTGCAACGTACGCAGTACCGGGTCGTGCCGCGAAAGAAAGGGGTAGTGCGACATGCCAAGCCGGACCGAATCCTCCAATGCGTCGACCGCGGCATCGGCGTCGCCAATGAGCACAAAGAGCTGCGCGATGAAACGCGCGATGAACTCGACGCGCTGCGCGGCGGCGAGCAAGTCCGGAGTCACCGCCGAACGCGCGTCATCTCGCCGACCTCGGATGGCGAAGGCGTACGCGGCTCCAAGCGCGCCGAAGATTGTGCCGGGAAATTCGCGCTGGAGCGACTCGCCGCGCGTCGCTGCTTCGTCGGGGTGTCCCGTCACACGGAGGATCACCACCAGGAAGAGGTGTGCGGCCGGATTCGTGGGGTCCATCGCCAGAAACTTTCGGTAGTAGGGCAGTGCGGCGGCGGGGCGACCGGCCAGCCAATGGCAGAAGCCCGGCATGCACTGCAGCAGCGGCGTCAGTGGGTCGAGTCGAGTGCTCTCCTCGGCAGCTTCCCAGGCTCGGTCGTCCTGCCCCGCGAGGAGGTAGACGTACGCCAGGAAGGTGATGAGCTCCGCGTTGCTCGGATCGAGCGCGCGGGCGCGCTCGAGCAACTGAATCGATTCGCGAATCTCGCCGTGTTTCCAGCGGATCGCGCCGCGCAGCCAGAGTACCGGAGAGGACTCGGGGTCGAGAGCGGATGCCTTCGCGGCGTACTGCTCCACGCGCACGAAGTGCTCTGCGGCGCCCGGCTGGCCGGTCTCGATGTAGTTCATGTGCACCTGCCCTAACGCCGCATAGAGTTGCGCGTTGTCGCCCACGATGGCGAGCGCGTTCTCGAGCAGCAGACGGGCGCGGTCCAGCGCCGGTGTCGCGAACGTCCACAGTGCGTGCCGTGCCTGCAGCAGATATTCGTAGGCCCGTAGATCGGTGACCGGGTGCTCGCGCAGTCGCCGTTGCTCATCGGCGCTCAGCGTTAGGCGCAGCCCGCCGGCGATCCGGCCGGCGATCCGCTCCTGGATGGAGAACACGTCACCGAGCGGGCCGTTGATCTTGTCGGTCCAGAGCACGGCGTCGGCCTTGGCGTCGTGCAGCGCCGCAGTGACGCGGATGCCATCGCCGGCGCGCCGTACGCTGCCGGTCACGACGTATCGGACTCCGAGTTCGGCGGCGATCGCACCATGGTCTCTTGCGCTTCCCTTGAGACGGATGACCGCGGCACGGGCGGTCACGCGCAGCGTTCGGATCGCCGAGAGATCGGTAATGAGCTCGTCGGTGAGGCCGTCGGCGAAGTACTCGTCGTTGGCGTCGGGGCTGAGGTTCGCGAACGGAAGGACGGCGATGGCAGCCCGCGAGTCGGTGCGTGTCGACGTCGCGCTCCCCAGCGGAGCGGGGTGCAGCGCCTCTACAGCGGCAAGATCCAGCGCGCTGATGATGTCCGACGCGTCGGCTGGGCGAGCGTCGGGATCTTTCGCGAGACATCGTTCGACCAGCGCCGCCAGCGCCGGTGGTACATCCGCTCTGCGCGATGCAATGGGCATCGGTGCTTCCGTCAGATGGGCAGCAAAGAGCGCCGCGACGGACCGATTGGCGAACGGAGGCTGGCCGGTCAGCAGCTCGTACGCCGTGCAGCCAAACGCATAGAGGTCCGCGCGGTGGTCGATCGTCGGATCGCCGGCCGCCTGCTCCGGCGCCATGTACGCCGGTGTGCCTATCGAGCTGCCTAGCTGAGTCAGTGCCTGGGTCGACGGCTCAACAGTTACACGGTCGGCTCCCTGGGATGGCGCGGTCCCGGCGGTCGCTGCGGCAAGCGCTTTCGCGATGCCGAAGTCGAGAACTGCCGCGGCACTTCCGGCGATGAGCACATTGTCCGGTTTGATGTCGCGGTGGACGACGCCGTTCGCGTGAGCATATTCGAGGGCCTTGGCGACATCGCGAAGCACGCTCACGACCTCGGACGGCGATAGCGGGCCTCGCTCGGCGACGCGAGCGCGCAGCGACTCGCCTGCAACGAACGGCATCACATAGTAGGGCAGAACGTCGCCGGCACTCGTGCGCACCTGGCTGGCGCTGAGCACGGGGACGATGTGTGGATGCTGCAACCGCGCGGCGACCAGAATCTCGCGCTTGAATCGCTCGACGTTCACTCCCGCAGCAAGTTCGGGAGCGATCACCTTCACGACGACGCGTCGGCCAAGCGCCGCGTCGGTTGCAAGGAAGACACGCGCCATCCCGCCGCCGCCGAGCTCGCGCTCGAGCCGGTAGGCGTCACCGAGGGCCTGTTGGAGCGTGTCGCGAAGCGAAGTGGTCACTCGGGGATCTCAACTCCGAAGGCGGCTGAAGTTCGGCCGCGGAACGAACAGCCGCCAGAGAGCCACGGCCAGCGCGGGCGTGAGTCGAACGACCCATGCGATGCGGAAACACCCCTCACACATTTCTCGTTAGGAGGCCGAAGGTCGAACCTCGCAGTTTGCTCCAGCACGGGCGAGTTCACGCTCACAGGTTAGCTCACAGGAAACCGGGCGCGTTTGGAGAGCTCCGATGCGTATCTCGATATTCCCCTCGATGTTGGCCGCTGCCGTGATGGCGGTTGCGACGCCGCTTCAGGCACAGAACGAAGCAATGTTACGACAGGCGTTCGAGGGTAAGGTCGTCGCCGTCAAAATCGACATGCCGGCAACGCAGCAAGGTGTGGACGTTTATCCGCTCGATCAGATCCCGGTCGACTTCCGAGAGGTCGCGCAGCGCCTCAAGGACAATTCGACGGCGCTCAGGGTTGGCCAGCCGGTGATGGTCACCAAGGTCGTCGTCAAGAAGAACTCGCATATCGAGTTTCAGCTCGGCGGCGGTGGCTACGGGACATTCGGCGACAACACGTCGACAGACGTGAGCGTGGTGAACCAGAGCGAGTCCAAAGCCGAGAAGGCCCTGCGCGACTCGATCAAGCACGCACCGGGTCCCACGAAGCGGAAGCAGTTCGAGAAGGAGCTCGCGAGTCTCCGCGAGGAACGCGAACGCGAGAACGCGCGCGCGGAAGCGGAGGCCAAGCAGGCGCAGTCGGTGATGGAGGCGAACCTGCGCGCGAAGCGCGCCGAAAGCGGGAGCCGGTTCAACGTGCGCTATCGGAACGGCATTCCGGGTGATGCCTTGACGCCGGACGGCCTGATGCGCGCGTTGGCGCAGTACGTCGATTTCGGGACGGCGTCCGGGGTGGCCTCGTCAGGCAGCGACGGATCCGCGAAGGCGCACACATCGCTCAGAAAGGGTCTGCTGTTGGACGAGGTCGAGGCGCTGCTCGGTCCCGCGGCGATGGCGACGGAAACGAAAGAGGGGACGCTTACCGTCCTCAAGCGGACGTATCGCAAGGACGGCCAGAAGATTTCCGCGAGCTTCGTGAACGAAGTCCTGATAGACTTCGCGATCACGCCGCAGTAAGCGGGGCCCGAGCAAGGGTACGGCGGGGCTGCTGAGGGGATTGAGGAATAGGGACATCGGGACTCAGGACATCGGGACTCGGCCGGGAAGCCATTTGCACCGAGGAGCCTTCCTCTGCAGCAATAGCTTGGCGGCCGAGTCCCGATGTCCCGATGTCCCGAGTTCCTAGTCCCCAGTCCCTGCTTCAGTTCGTACCTTTGCTCCATGCTAAAAACCACGCCGTTTCACGCCCGCACGGCCCCGCTCGTCCGCGCACAGACCTGGCGCCGATGGGCAGGGTACCAGGTCGCGAGCGCGTACGACCCGCACCCGGACCGCGAGTACGCTGCCGTCCGCAACGCGGCCGCGCTGTTCGACGTGTCGCCGCTCTACAAGTACCTGATCCGTGGACGCGACGCCGCGCGCCTCCTCGATCGCATGGTCACGCGGGACGTCACCAAATGCGCCGTCGGCCAGATTCTCTACACGCCCTGGTGTGACGCCCACGGCAAAGTGATCGACGACGGCACGGTCAGCCGGCTGGACGACACCACATACCGCCTCACGAGCGCCGAGCCGAACATCCGATGGCTGGCGATGAACGGTGTGGGGATGGACGTGACCATCGAGGAAGTCTCCGCCCGCACTGCCGCACTCGCCCTGCAGGGCCCGTTGTCCCGCACGATCCTTCAGCAGCTCACGCCGGCCGACGTCGGAAAACTCAAGTATTTCCGACTCGTGCAGACCACGGTGCGCGACATTCCGGTGACGATCTCTCGCACCGGCTACACCGGCGACCTCGGATACGAGCTCTGGGTGGATGCCGAGCGGGCGGTTGCGCTGTGGGATGCGCTAATGGCGTGCGGGGAATCGTTCGGGATCACACCGGCCGGCATCTGGGCGCTCGACCTTGCGCGCATCGAGGCCGGACTCGTCATGCTCGACGTCGATTATTACTCCGCCCACCACGCGCTCATCGAAGACCAGAAGTCGTTCCCCGAGGAGATCAACCTCGCGTGGACGGTGAACCTGGACAAAGGTCCGTACAATGGCCGCCGCGCGCTGCGGAAAGCACGGGCAGGGAAGCAGGCCTGGGCTTTCGTTGGCATCGAGGTGAATTGGGAGTCGCTCGAGCGGTTGCACGCGGCGCGCGGCTTGCCGCCGCACCTGCCTAACGTCGCCTGGCGGGCGAGCGCACCGGTGTACCGCGATGGCGAGCAGATCGGCTATGCCACGAGCGGCTGCTGGTCGCCGCTGCTCAAGCGATCGCTGGCGCTCGCCCACATTCAGGCACCGCACTACGAACCCGGCACGCGCGTCGAGATCGAGGTGACGGTGGAGCACCATCGCGAGCAGGCGGACGCGGTCGTTCGCAAGCTTCCCTTCTACGACCCCGAGCGGAAGCGCGCATGAGCCCAACGGCCACTTCGAAGAGCAACGGCCGCTATGACGCGATCGTCATTGGCGGCGGACATAACGGCCTCGTCACCGCGGCGTACCTCGCCCGCGCAGGCAAGAAGGTCGTGGTGCTCGAACGACGACCGCTAGTCGGCGGGGCGGCTGTCACCGAGGAGGTCGTGCCGGGGTTCAAGTTCTCGGTGTTCTCGTACGTCGTGAGTCTGCTCCGGCCCGAGATCATCCGCGACCTCGATCTGCCTGCGCACGGGCTCCAGATCCTCCCGCTCGAGAGCACCGTCACGCCGCTCGACAATGGCGATTACCTGGCCGGCTGGGCCGATGCGGATGAGACGCGCCGCGAGATCGCGCGCCATTCGCCGCGCGATGCCGAGGCGGCGTCGCAATTCGGCCGGCTCATGCACCACATGGCGATGGCCGTGAAGCCCATCCTCGGCATGGTGCCGCCGGACCCGGCGTCGCTCGCCCCGTCCGACCTGCGCGGGCTCATGAAGCTGGGCGGCCACTTCCGCTCGTTAGGCGCGGAGCGGTTCCATGCCCTGTTCAAGCTCATGACGATGAGCAGCGCCGACTACCTCGACGAGTGGTACGAGTTCGATCCACTCAAGGCGACGAAGTCGGCGAGCGGCATCATCGGTACGTTCCTCGGGCCACGCTCTCCAGGGAGCGCGTACGTGCTGCTCCACCATTACATGGGGGAGATCGACGGCGCGTTCCGCGCATGGGGCTTCCAGAAGGGCGGTACCGGCGCGATCAGCGAGTCGATCGCCAGCGCGGCGAAATCGTTCGGGGCGGAAGTCCGAACGGACGCTGCCGTCGCGCGGGTGCTCGTGCGCGATGGTCGGGCGACTGGCGTCGCACTCGCAAACGGCGATGAGCTCTCCGCGCCGATCGTCGTGTCGGGTCTCGACCCACGGCGCACGTTCGTCGATCTCGTCGAGTCGAAGGAGCTGCCGGACGACCTCGTCTCGAGCATCGCGAACTTCCGCTTCCGTGGCTCGTCAGGCAAAGTCAACCTCGCGCTCGACGCGCTGCCGAATTTCTCCTTCCTGAAGGACAACGGCGGCTACCGGTCGCCGCTCATGGCGAACGCGCTGCGTGGCGCCGTCTCGATCAGTCCGAGTCTCCAGTACCTGGAGCGCGCGTACGATGACGCGAAGTACGGCGAGTTCTCCCGTCATCCGTACATGGACATCGTCATCCCATCGATGATCGACCCCGGGATGGCGCCGCCGGGCAAGCACGTCATGAGCATCTTCGTGCAGTACGCGCCATACAACCTGAACGGCGGCTGGACCGA
>Ga0207706_10004739_pt1 | contig 12735 bp, 14 predicted proteins | sample KBSC53metaG_FD_184318 | JGI IMG/M metagenome (GOLD analysis project Ga0207706, IMG submission 184318) | Corn rhizosphere microbial communities from Kellogg Biological Station, Michigan, USA - KBS C5-3 metaG (SPAdes) (version 2) | ecosystem: Host-associated > Plants > Roots > Rhizosphere > Soil ... | reverse complement strand
CCGGAGCCGATGAAGGTCCAGCGCGCGGCCTGATGCTGCTGCGCCTCGATCTCGGCGCGGTCCTCGAGCTTGCGGCCGATCACTTCCTCGAGCGCGTCGAGGTTGAAAGCCGCCTGGGCCTTCAGCCCGCCGTCCAGAAACTCCGCGATCTCGAAGACTTCGTCGATCGCCTTCTGGATCTGCTCCTCGGTCTTGCCCTCGGCGAGCGCGTCGACGATCAAAGTGTCGAGCTTCGCGTGCTGCGATTCCTCGATCCAGTGGTTCTTCAGCAGGCTCATGAACAAGGGGTCGATGTCCCCGTTGTCCTTGACGCTGCCCAGGTAATGGGCCTGCGTCATCCACTCGATCATCAGGATCACGAGCGCGACCGACAGCGGCTGGTGGCGCAGGATCTCGGCGCCGATCGCTTCCGACGGCCCGATCACCTTGCACTCGACCGGAAATCCCCGGGCGAAAGCCGCATGGTAGCGCTTGAACAGATGGATGTGCTTGGCTTCCTCCGCCGCGAAGTTGAGCAGCGCGCGGACGCGCCAGTCATCACCGCTGAGCTCCGGCCGGGCGTGATCGACGATGAACGGGAGGAGGAACTCCTCGACGATGCCGAACATGGATAGATATTCGTGCGCGGCGATCTGGTTCAGCGTGCGCTGCTCGAATGCGTTGAGGCTCTTGAGCGCGCCCGTCCTTGCCAGGCTTTCCGGCATGAAGTTGCGGGTGAAGTCCAGGTCCTGATCGGCCCGCAGGACGTCGTCGAGCTGCCATTGGGCCCGCAACGACGATGCCAGAGTGGCCTCATAATTGAAGTCGTGATACATGGTTTCTTCCTAAGTCTACTTACGCGTGGACAATTGCGGGCAGGACTGCGGTAGCAACCGCAGAGACCCCGGAAAGAACAGCGAAGAACAGAACGACTGTTCGTCGCGCACGTATATCGTTTTCAATTTTGTGCATTTCAGATCCCCTTGATTTTTAGGCACAAAAAGGACCCGTCTTCGGAAGCTACGCTTTCCGAACCAACTGGACAGCCCTGTCACTCGATGGATTGGCTTTTACACTTGCGAGCCGTTTGCAAACATGACCGGCTTGCCGGATAACTTGACTGAAACGCCGCATACGTATGCGCGGCGGAGCCGCTGATGGACGTTCTGGACGATATCTTGAGCTCGCTTCGCCTTAGAGGAGGCGTGGTCGTAGACGGGGAATTCAGCGGGGACTTCTGCGTCCCGGCCGAGTTCACGCCCGGCCATTTCACGCCCTTCTTTCCCGTCCCCGAGAAACTCGTCAGCTACCACTATGTCCGATCGGGCAAGCTGATCGTCGAGGTCGACGGGATGGCTCCCGTGACCCTGGAGGCAGGCTCCGTTGCGATTCTCCCGCGCAACAGCCCCCATCGGCTGGCAAGCCGGGCCGGACTTGATCCAACAGACGCGAGCAAGATCAGCAGGGTCACGGCGGAGGGTGTCCACCGGGTCTCGACCGGTACTGACGGCGATAAGTCAGAGATCTGGTGCGGATTCCTGGAAACCGCGAACACCAGCGATCATTCCCTTCTCGATGCGCTGCCTCCGCTCCTGACCGTGAAGGTCGTCGGCGGGGAAGCCGAATGGCTCGACACTTCGATGCGCTTCCTGGCCGAGCAGCAGCCGTCTTCGGAAGTCGTCGCAAAGCTGGCAGAGATGTTCTTGACGCAGGCCATCCGCGAATATGTGGATCACTTGCCTTTTGGTGCGACCGGCTGGCTTCGCGGACTGACGGACTCCGCCGTGACGAAAGCACTGTCGATCATCCATAGTCGCTATGCCGAAGAGCTCGATGTCGAAGGACTCGCGCGCGAAGCAGGCGTTTCCCGAACCGTTCTCGGCGAGAAGTTCGCCGAGCTGATCGGCGAGCCACCGATGCGGTACTGCGCTCGTTGGCGGATGCGGATGGCCGCAAACATGCTTCGCGACGGTAAGCAGAACGCCGCGAACGTGGCCTATGCCGTGGGCTTCAACTCGGAGGCCGCCTTCAACCGCGCCTTCAAGCGTGAATATGGAGTCCCGCCGGCTACCTGGCGCCGAAGTGTCGAAGACGAAGCGAAGGAACGCGCCGAGCTCGCGCAGACAGGACTTCCGCAGCAAGTGGTGCGCTACGCGCGGGCGCACGATGGAACCCGGCTGGCCTATTCGATCATGGGCGAGGGACCGCCGCTCGTTAAGGCGGCCAACTGGCTGAACCATCTCGAACATGACTGGAAGAGCCCGGTATGGCGCCACTGGCTCCACGAATTGGCCGGCAGCCACTCGCTGATCCGCTATGACGAGCGCGCAAACGGCATGTCCGACTGGGATACGCCAGACATCTCGTTCGAGGCGTTCGTCGATGACTTGGAATGCGTCGTCGAAGCGACCGGTGTCGACAAGTTCGATCTGCTTGGAATCAGCCAGGGCGCATCGGTGGCAATCGCCTACGCCGTCCGCCACCCGGAGAAGGTGCGCAGGCTCCTGATTTGCGGTGGCTATGCGGCTGGCTGGGCGGCGCGTGGCGACCCGGAGGAGATCGCCCGTCGCGAGGCGCTTTTGAAGCTGACCGAGGTTGGTTGGGGCGCCGACCACCCTACGTACCGGCAAGTCTTTACAAGCTTGTACATTCCCAAGGGTACGCCGGAGCAGATCGATTGGTGGAACGAGATGCAGCAGGTGAGCTGCTCTCCGGAGAATGCCGTCAAGCTGCAGCGGGCATTGTCGCTGATCGATGTCCGCGACCTGCTGCCGCAAGTGGGCGTCCCGACGTTGATCTTCCACTCGCGCAACGATCAGGTCGTTCCGTTTTCGGCGGGTGAGTATCTCGCCCGAAATATCCCGGGAGCGACATTCGTGCCGCTTGAGGGGGAAAATCACCTGCTCCTGGAAAAGGAGCCTGCGTGGACGGCCTTCACCAGGCTCTCACGCCGATTCTTGAGCGATGACGAAAGAACGCCCGAACCGGCGTCAGCTGAGACGATCATCAGCACACCCTCAGCTTCAAGGCCGTCGACATGCCATTGCACCGGCGTCGACGGCAGCCGCCTCGCATTTGTGATCAGCGGTGAGGGCGATCAGCGCCTGATCAAGCTTCCGAACTGGTTCAACCACCTGGAAGAAGATTGGGGGAGTCCGGTCTGGAGCGGATGGATCGAGTGGCTGTCGAAAGGCCGGCGGTTTCTGCGTTACGACGGGCGTGGCCACGGGGCTTCTGACCGGAAATCAGCCCGCATTTCGCAAGAAGGGTTCATCGAAGATCTCGCCACTGTGGCGGATGCGGCCGATTGGGATAGTTTCGATTTGCTTGGGATCGGCCATGGCGCGACGATGGCACTGTCGTTCGCGGCGCGCTTCCCGCGACGGGTGCGAAAATTGGTGCTGCTGGGGCCATGGGCTGTTGGGTGGCGCCGGAGGGACGATGAGCAGGACATCGCGCGGCGTCAGGCGATCGTGGAACTGAGCGGCATTGGCTGGGAACTGGATACGCCCCTCTATCGAGAGATTTATACCAAGCTCTACACGCCCGCGGCCAGCCGTCAGCAAGTGGACTGGATGAACGAAATCCAACGCAGGGCCGCCACCGCTGAACATGCGGTTGCGTTCCAGAATGTGATGGGAGACATCGACATCAGGGGCGCGCTTGCGGGCATCCGGACGCCCTCATTGTTGATGCACGCGGTCCGTGACAATGCCGTACCATTCACCTGCGGTGAGCAGGTAGCGAGGGAACTCGGAGTCGAGCTCATCCCGATCGACAGCGATAATCACGTCCTGCTGCCGCAAGAACAGGATTGGCAGCGCTTCACCCGTCTTGTCGATGAATTCCTGCAGAGCAGCTAGCGGTGCAACGGCTTGCCGGCCGCCGAAAGCCTAGCGCCGAAAGCCTAGCGCCGAAAGCCTAGCGCCGAAAGCCTAGCGGACGCGCGGTCCGCCAAACGGCAGCGGCGGCGGGGGGCGGCGGTCGCGGCGCGGAAGCTGCGCCTGGTAGGCGACTCCGCAATGCTCGACGCAATAGGGGAAACCCGGATTCGAAGCATTGCCGCAGAAGTGGAAGTCCGGCTCGCCCGGATGGCCCATCGGCCATTTGCAGATGCGGTCGTTGAGATCGAGCAGGCTCGTCTTGTCGGCGACCTCAGGGCTCGGCTTGGCCGGAACCAGGCGGCGCGGCGGGGCAGGGGGGATCGGCGCCTGCTGATCGCCCGGACCCTGGCGAACGAAGCCGCCGGGGCCAATCGAGCGATACTGGATATTGTCCGACTGGGCGCGCTGCGGCGTTCGCGGGGCAGGCTGTGCGGGCGCAGGGCGCTCGGCTTCGGCGACGGCGGGCTTGGGCGCAGGGCGCTCGGCAGGCGTGGGCTTTGGAGCAGGGGCGGCGGAAGCCGGCTTTTCCTTCTCCTCGCCCGGCCTGACCGGAGAGGGGCGCGATTCGAGCCCCAGGCGATGCGCCTTGCCGATCACGGCATTGCGGCTGACTCCGCCCAGCTCATCCGCGATCTGGCTGGCAGTCGCGCCGTCCTGCCACATCTTCTTCAGCCGATCGATCCGCTCTTCGGTCCAGGACATGAAACTCTTTTCTCCAATTCGCTCGACTTGCGGGCGTTAGCGCCAACCGATAGGCGCAGTTCCCGTGGACAGCCCCACCGAGCAATCTCCAATCTGGGTTCGAACGCCGCCTGGCGAGCCGGTGCTACACGGCGTCAACTGGGTCGGGCTCAAGACCCTCTATATCAAGGAGGTACGCCGGTTCTTCAAGGTGCAGATGCAGACCGTCTGGGCCCCGGCGATTACGACTCTCCTTTATCTTGCGATTTTCACCGTGGCACTGGGCCGCGGCGGGCGGACCGTGATGGACGTCCCCTTCGCCGATTTCATCGCGCCCGGCCTTATCGTCATGGCGATGATCCAGAACGCCTTTGCCAATGCCAGCTTCTCGCTGCTGGTCGGTAAGATGCAGGGCAACATCGTCGACTATCTGATGCCGCCGCTGTCCACGGGCGAGCTGATCGCGGGCCTCGTCGGCGCCGCCGTGACCCGCGCCTTCCTCGTCGGTTTCGCTGTCTGGCTTGCGATGCTTCTGTGGCCGGGCGTGTCGGTGAAAGCCGCGCACCCGATCTGGGCCTTCTGGTTCGGCCTGATGGGCGCGCTGATGCTGAGCTTCATGGGCCTGCTGACGTCGCTGTGGGCCGACAAGTTCGACCATGCCGCAGCTGTCACCAATTTTGTCGTGACCCCGCTGTCGCTGCTGTCGGGGACTTTCTACTCGGTCGAGCAGCTTGCCCCGACTTTCCGGGCGATCAGCCACGCCAACCCATTCTTCTACGTGATCTCAGGGTTTCGGTACGGCTTCCTCGGCATATCGGATTCGCCGATAGCAGTCGGTGCGCTGGGGCTGTTGGGCGTGAACGTCGCGCTCTGGGCGCTCTGCTATTCGCTCTTAAAGCGCGGCTGGAAGATCAAGAACTGATCAGGCGTAGTGTATGCAGGGGCTCGTCGCGCCCTTGCCTTTGGCGCCCCACCTGCGGAAGCCGGAAGAATCCACGTGGAAGCGCCGGCCGCTGTAGAAGCCGAGCCCGACGCTGTACGCCTGTCCATCGTGGGCATGGGCCTTGCAGACCGAGCTGATCATCGCAGTGCGATCGAGCGCCTTGTTCACGGGCGTAAGATCGAGCGCAAAGAATTCGCGATGCGCGCTCTTTGGCGCGCCGTTCGAGCAGGCGTTGAGATCGCCGTTGCGGTAGGCCGAGAGCGTCTCAACCTCACCGACGCTGGGGATGACGTCGTCGCGTACGAACTGGAGCGTCCTCACGATGCGGCCCCACTTGTCCTGCGGCGGCACCTCGAAAGGCTGCGCACCGCACTCGCGCCATGAAGAGGAGGTGCGGATGAGCTGCCACATCGGGACGACCGATTCGAGGCCCTGCGCGGCCAGATAGTCGCGGAACGCAGCGAGCTGCCTGATATTCGTCGGAGAGCGGCCGGCCCACACCTCGAAGTCCTCGGCGGTCTGGCCCGGAGCAAGCCCGGAGGCATGTTCGTGCTCGGCGTCGAGACCGAACTCCGAGAAGGGCGCAGGCGCAGGCTTCTGCGGCGCGACCGGAGCCGCGCCGGCACGAACGACAGCTTGCTGGAGTACAGCCTGGCTGGGGCTTGAGCTCATACTGGCGGCAGGCACGAGCAAGAGCGTTGCCGAAAGTGCCGCCGCGCGCAGAAAATGAAGCATTTCAGATAGATAGGTACGTTTCTGGCTGTTACAAGACCCGCTCTGAGCGGGTCATCGTCTCGGTTTACGAACGGGGAGCGGAAGCAAGGACAGCAGATTTATTTTGGGCGACTCATCCGTCGGCACGCAAGCCTGCGTCTAAGCTCCGAAATCACGGGAGTTCCTACAATGCCCGCAACGGAAATGATCGTCATGGTCGCCATAGTCGCAGCGCTCGCGCTCGTAGCAATCCAACTCTTCCGCCTTGCCGCTACGGCGATCCGACACAAGACAGTCCGACGGGCGATCGAGCGGGATCCCGCGGCGGCGGAGGCGGTGATCGCCGAGCTTCGGATGCCGGAAGCTTCGGGCGGGGACGATCGGCTTGGGCTAATCCTTCTTGCGCTCGGCATTGCCACCCTCGCGGCAAGCTTCACGGCAGGGGAGACTGGCGGCTGGACGGATTATGGAGTGGGCGCCGCCATGTTCCCGCTGATCGTCGGCGCAGCACTGATGCTGCGTCATTATGTGATCGAGCGGGCCAAGCGGCGTGGCAACGCAGAATGACGAGGATTTCGCGCTGTCGCGCCGGGCGGCTGCGGGGGACAACGCAGCCTTCGCTGCCCTCGTCGAAAAGCATGAGCGGCCCTTGCGAGCCTTTCTGTCGCGCATGGGCGCCGCCGAGATCGCGGACGACATTGCACAAGAGGCATTCGTCAAGGCGTGGCGCGCGGCCGGGCAATATGACGGCAGAGCCCGTTACTCGACCTGGCTCACCAGCATCGCATGGCGTTGCAGGCTCGACGAGTTGCGGCGGCGTCCGCAGGCACCGCCGGAATCGGAAGCCCGCCCTTCAGAAAATCACGGGATCGCCGAGGTCAGGGACATGCTCGCTCGGCTGAGCGAGAACGAGCGTGCGTCGATCGTACTTTGCGACGGACACGGCTGGACGCACGAGGAGGCGGCCGAGCTGCTCGGCTTGCCGCTGGGAACTTTGAAGTCGACGGTCGCCCGCGCCAAATCGAAATGCCGGGAATTGTGGAACGGAACGGGAAATGGCTGACGAATTCGACGATTTCCTCGCGAAGGCGCTTCGTCCCCCCGATTGCGGACCGGACCGCATTTTCGTCGCGCGCGTTCAGTCGCAAATCCGCCTGGACGAGCAGCTTCGCGCCGAGCGCCGCAGCATGCTCTCCAGTCTTGCGATCCAAGTTCTCGGGATCGCCGCGCTCTCGGCCTCGGTCTTCTGGCTGCTGCGTTCGCCGGAGATTGCGTCGTTCGCGGCCGAATCGCCCGCGATTCTGCTGGCGGCATTGCTGGCGGCGTTCAGCTTTGCGGTCCTGCTGTTCAGCACCGGACCCTCGCCGAGAGGGCCCAGGCAAGCTTTTCAACCGCTTAGGTCGTTAAGCTAGTTGAACAATCGATAACAACGGCGTTCAGCCTGCGGGCAACAGGCGAAGGGCACAACAGGCGCATCAACCGTTCAATAGGAGAGCCTAGATGCGTAAAGTTCTTATCTCTGTGGCTGTAGCCGCCTCGGCTCTCGCCATCGCCGCACCTGCTTCGGCGCAATACTATCCCGCGCCGCAGGGGCCTGTGAACGGCTACGGCTATGGTCACAGCAACAATTACGGGTCCCTCCGGAGCCTGCAGGTTCGGATCGACCGGCTGCAGCAGCGCATTGCGCGTTTCGACAGCCGCGACCGGATCAGCGAGAAGGAAGCGCGCCGCCTTCGGGAGGAATCGCGCGATATTGAGAAGCGGCTCGCCAAGGCTTCGCGCAACGGCCTGAATCCGCAGGAATATGCGTCGGTCAACTATCGCATCCAGCGCCTCGAGCAGCGGATCTACCGCGATGCGAACGACGGCAATCGCTGGGGCAACAATGACCAGTGGCGCGACCGAGATCGCGACGGCCGCAACGACCGCTGGGAAGACGATCGCGGACGCGATCACGACTAGGCGTCATACCGTCGTCGAGCAGAGAGGCGCGCCGGGCACCCCCGGTGCGCCTTTCCCTTTTCGGGCCGTCTGGCTATAGGCCCGGAGGCTGAAAACAGCCGCGTCCCATCCACCACAGAAGGACCAGCCCGAGATGGCCATCACCCCGCTCATGCCCGTTTACCCTCGCTGCGAGGTGCGGCCGGTCCGAGGCGAGGGTGCCTATCTCTACGGCGAGCAGGGCGAGAAATATCTCGACTTCGCATCGGGCATCGCGGTCAACCTGTTGGGCCACGGCCATCCGCATCTGACCGAAGCGATCGCGAAGCAGGCCGCGACGCTCATCCACGTGTCGAACCTCTACGGCAGCCCTCAGGGCGAGGCCTTCGCGCAGCGGCTGGTCGACCTGACCTTCGCGGACACTGTCTTCTTCACGAACTCCGGCGCCGAAGCCGTCGAGTGCGCCATCAAGACCGCGCGCCGCTATCATCATGTGAAGGGCAATGCGCACAAGCACGACCTGATCACCTTCTCGAACGCCTTCCACGGGCGGACGATGGCGACGATCAGCGCGACCAATCAGGAGAAGCTGCGCGACGGTTTCGCGCCGCTGCTGGCGGGATTCAAGGTCGTCGAATTCGACAATCTCGACGCAGCGCTGGCGGCGGTCGATGAGAATACCGCCGGCTTCCTGCTGGAGCCCGTGCAGGGCGAGGGCGGCATTCGTCCGGCAAGCCACGAGTTCATTGCCGGCCTTCGCGCGGCCTGCGACGAGAAGGATTTGATGCTGGTGTTCGACGAAGTGCAGTGCGGCGTCGCGCGCACCGGCACCCTGTTCGCCTACGAGCAATACGGCGTCGAGCCGGACATCATGGCCTCCGCGAAGGGCATCGGCGGCGGCTTCCCGCTGGGCGCCTGCCTCGCCACCGAAAAGGCGGCTGCGGGGATGGTGATTGGCACGCACGGATCGACCTACGGCGGCAACCCGCTGGCCATGGCTGCGGGCCAGGCCGTGTTCGACGTCATCGCCAATGACGAATTCCTCGCCAACGTCCGGCAGATGGGCGAGCGGCTGCGCTCGGCGCTCGAGCAGATGATCCCGAACCACGACCATCTGTTCGAAAGCGTCCGCGGCAAGGGCCTGATGCTGGGAATCAAGATGAAGACCGACAGCCGCGCCTTCGTTAACTGGCTGCGCGGGCAGGGCCTGCTTACCGTTGCGGCGGGCGACAATGTCATGCGTATCCTGCCGCCGCTGGTCATCGACGAAAGTCACATCCGGGAATTCGTCGAAGGCCTGTCCGCGGCTGCCGCGCAGTACGAGGTTCCGGCCGCCGCCGCCTGACGGTTGGAACGCGCGCGCCCGGATCCTATTTAGTCAGCATGCCCACAGAGGAACTGTCCCTGGACGTCGCAATCGGCGTCACCATTCCGGCGCGCGACGCTCGCGGGCGCGCAACTCGCATCGGGCCTGTGCTCGACGAGATTCTGTCCGCGCATAACTATCCGCCCGTGCTCGAACGCCTTCTTGCCGAGGCGCTGACTCTGACTGCCTTGCTCGGCTCGCTGCTGAAGGACCCGCAGGGACAGATGACGCTGCAGGCCCAGACCGAGGCGGGCGCGATCGACCTGCTCGTGTGCGACTATCTGGGCGGCGAGCTCCGGGGATATGTTCGTCACGATCCGGAACGGCTCGCCGACGTCGGCCCGAACCCGTCGCTTTTCGCCTTGTTCGGCAAGGGATACCTGGCGATCACATTCGACCAGCCGATGACGAACGAGCGCTACCAGGGGATCGTGCCACTGGAGGGCGACAGCCTCGCGCATGCCGCACAAAGCTATTTCGCGCAGTCGGAGCAGATCCCGAGCCTTGTCAGGCTCGCCGCCGAGAAGAACGAGGGCCGCTGGATCGCCGGCGGTCTGCTGTTCCAGCATCTGCCCGAAGGCGAAGAGGGCCGGGAGCGTATCCACACCCAGCTCGACCATCCGGATTGGCCGCATGTGGCGATCCTCGCGGGATCGGTGAAGCCGGAAGAGCTGACGGACGCCGGCTTACCGCTCGACGATTTGATCTGGCGCCTTTTCCACGAGGAGGCTGAGGTCCGGACGTTCACGCCGGTCCATCTCCGGCGCGGTTGCCGCTGCGATCCGGAATATGTTCGCTCGGTCATCGCGCGCTTTCCGGAAGACGAGCGTCGGGAGATGGTGGGACCTGACGGTTTCATCACCGTCGATTGTGCCTTCTGTTCCCAAAGCTTCCCCATCACTCTTGAGGACGTGTCCTAAAAGGCGATTTCGCTGTTCACCCGCGTTAAGCTTTTTGTGCTAAACGGTCACGATGAACCGGTCTGTACGAACGATAGTCCGAGCGAGCGGGGTGGCGGCAGCGTTGCTCTCGCTGACCGCCGCCGTGCGTCCGGCGGTGTTCACGCAGACGACTGGCGGCCTGTGGGAAGTCAGCCGTCCGAACGGCGGCAGGCGCAACATTTGCGTCGCGGACCCGACCCTGCTTGCCCAGTACGAGCATTTGCGGGCGAATTGCTCGCGCGATGTAATTCGCAACCAGCAGAGCCGGGCGGAGATTCATTATACATGCCCAGGCGGAGCGTTCGGACAGTCGAACGTCGAGCTGCTTACACCGCGTTCGCTGCGGATCGAAACGCAGGGCATCTCCGACAATGCGCCGTTTCATTACACGCTTCAGGCGCGAAGAATCGGAGATTGCTGAAGAATTTTCCGGCTCATTAAGCAAGGGTTTAACCTGGAACGCTTAGGAAGGGCTCGTGCCGGATTCGGCACGCTTTCCTCCCAAACGGGCTTTGTCCCGGAACTGGGCCGTCTGTCTTCGGACCGACGGCCCTTCTTTTGTCCAAGCTGAGCGCTTAGAGGGCGCCGCCATGGCGGCCGCGGGTTCGAACGACAGGAAGAAAGCCGTCGTGCTCCTCTCCGGAGGACTCGACTCGATGGTGTGCGCGGCGCTTGCGCGCGAGCAGGGCTTCGACGTGCTCGCGCTGACCGTCGATTATAACCAGCGCCACCGGGTCGAAATCGGGGCGGCCCGGGGCATCGCGGCGGAGATCGCCGCCCGGCACATCGTCCTTCCACTTGACCTACGGGCATTCGGCGGGTCCGCGCTCACGAGCGACACCGAAGTCCCCAAGGATGGGGTGCAGCCCGGCATTCCCGTCACCTACGTTCCTGCACGTAATCTCGTCTTCTTGAGCCTTGCGCTCGCCTGGGCCGAGGCGGAAGGCGCGCGAGATCTCTTCATCGGCGTGAACGCGCTCGATTATTCGGGCTATCCGGACTGCCGTCCCGAATTCGTCGCCGGCTTCGAGCAGCTTGCGCGGCTTGCGACGAAGGCGGGATCGGAAGGCGAGGAGATCAGGATCCACGCGCCGCTCCAGCACATGACGAAGGCGGACATCGCCCGGGAGGCCGACCGGCTTGGGCTCGATGCGGGGCTCAGCCACAGTTGCTATGATCCTGACCAGGCAGGGCTCGCCTGCGGAAGGTGCGATGCGTGCCGGCTGCGTTCGAAGGGCTTTGCCGACGCGGGGTTGCCGGATCCGACGCGCTACGCAGACGCGCCATGAGCTATGCCGTCAAGGAATGCTTCCTCACGCTGCAGGGTGAAGGCGTGCAATCGGGGAGCCGCGCAGTCTTCCTGCGGTTCGCGGGATGCAACCTATGGTCCGGCAGGGAGCGGGACAGGGCCGCAGCGCAGTGCAACTTCTGCGACACCGATTTCGTCGGAACCGATGGTGAAGGCGGCGGGAAGTTTGCAGACGCAAGTGAGCTTGCTGATCATGTGTCGGCGATTTGGGGCGAAGGAGCGGATCGCCGCTTGGTGGTGATCACCGGCGGCGAGCCGATGTTGCAGCTCGACCCCGATTTGGTCGAAGCGCTTCATGACCGCGGATTTCGCGTGGCCGTCGAAAGCAACGGAACGCTTCCCGCGGTTGAGGGCATCGACTGGCTCTGCATCAGCCCCAAAGCGGGAACGGAGGTTGTTCAGCGCAGTGGCGACGAACTGAAGCTGGTCTGGCCTCAGCAGGGTGTCGATCCCGCTGCTCTGGAGCGCTGGGACTTCCGCAGCTTCCTGATCCAGCCGATGGACTGTGATGCACGCGACGAAGCACTAGGCGCCGCTATCCGGCTGGTAATGGAACGGCCGCGCTGGCAGCTGTCGCTGCAGACGCACAAGCTGATCGGACTGCCCTGACGCAGGCGAAAAAAGAGGCTGCCGGCGAACCGGCAGCCTCTTAACTCATCAGCACTCCTCAGCGAGGAGCGCCGTCGAATTACATCGCGTTGTTAGCCGCGGTGTTGGCAGCGTCAGCCGCGTTGTTGGCGGCGTCAGCAGCGCCGTTGGCGGCGTCAGCGGCGTTCATGGACATGTTGGCGTCCATGTTCATGTCCATGTTGGCCGCGTCGATCGCAGTCGTGTCGTTAACGACCAGGTTGTCGACGGCGAGGTTGTCAACATTCATCGTGTTGTCTGCGGCTTCGTTGCTGCTGCAAGCCGAAACCGCCAGGGCCGCACCGGCGACCAGGATAAGAGCACGCATTCAAAACTCCCTAGATTATCCG
>Ga0207706_10004738_pt1 | contig 12737 bp, 10 predicted proteins | sample KBSC53metaG_FD_184318 | JGI IMG/M metagenome (GOLD analysis project Ga0207706, IMG submission 184318) | Corn rhizosphere microbial communities from Kellogg Biological Station, Michigan, USA - KBS C5-3 metaG (SPAdes) (version 2) | ecosystem: Host-associated > Plants > Roots > Rhizosphere > Soil ... | reverse complement strand
ATCGTCCATACCTGATTTCAAAAAAAGTCGCCCGGCGTGATGCCGGGCCCAACCCGCACAGGATAAAGCATTGAACGTGATCGCCCCTGAAGTCGCCGTCGGCGACGACAGCCCGGCCCGGCTGGAACGGCTCTCGGAGGGCTGGGGTGACGTCAAGCGGCTGATCCGGTCAGGGCTCGACCCGCGCGACGAGGCCCAGAAACAGGCGATGACCCGTCAGGTCGTGGCCGCCGTCGACCCGATCTCGACCCTGGTGGCGGAGATGGCGGCCACCGAGGTGGAGCACGCCCGCGAGTCGCAGGAGGGGGCCGAGGCGACCTACCGGGCCACCCGCTGGCGGGTCCTCGGCATCGCGGCCACGGCCGCGCTGGTCTGGCTGGTCATCTCGCTGCTGCTGATCCGCAACATCGTTCGCCGACACCATGCAGCTCAGCGAGGCCGAACGCGAGGCTCACCAGCTCCTCAAGCATCACCTGGAGCGGTCGATCGACGGCAGCCAGGTGACGGTGCTCAACCGCAACAACAGCGCCGACCGGCTGGAGGCCGCCACCTAGGTGGCGCCCGAGTGCCCGCTGGCCGACTCCCTCCAGGGCGCGAAGCCGCGGTCGTGCCTGGCGGTGCGGTTCGGGCGCGGCTACCGGGGCGGCCGGGACCGGGCGCCGCTGCTGACATGCGGGATCTGCGGGCCGCTGGCGGACGCCGTCTCCTGCGAGCCGCTGCTGGTCATCGGGTCGATCCTGGTCAACCACCCCGACCCGCCGGCCGAGGACGCCCACCGGCGCATCCGGGAGTCCGTCACCCAGGCCGCCCCGGTGCTGGCCAACCTGCGCAACCTGGCCATCGCCGAGATCCGCGCCGCCACCGACGCCCTCACCGGGCTGCCCAACAACCGGGCCGTCCAGGACACCATCAAGCGCATGGTGGCCCAGGCGGGGCGCAACCTCTCGCCGCTGTCGGCGGCCCTGCTCGACCTGGACCACTTCAAGCGGATCAACGACGCCTACGGGCACAGCCGCGGCGACGAGGTCCTGGCCGCCGTGGCCACCGTGCTGCGCTCGTCGCTGCGCGAGAGCGACTTCGTCGGCCGCTACGGCGGCGAGGAGTTCCTCCTCCTGCTGCCGGACACCGGGCGCGACCAGGCGGTGGTGGTCGCCGAGAAGGTCAGGGCGGCGGTCGCCGGCCTCGGCCTGTCGGAGATCAACCAGCCGGTCACGGCCAGCTTCGGCATCGCCGCCATCCCCGACGACGCGGCCGACGGTGACACGCTCATCCGCGCCGCCGACCGGGCCCTGTACGCCGCCAAGGGGAACGGCCGCAACCGGGTCGAGCTGTTCATCTCCCCGGACAGGGGTCAGGACGCGCCGCGCTCGAACACCGGCTTGAGGGCGAAGTAGACCTCGCGGTAGCGGTGGTAGGCCTCGGTGTACCGCTGGTGGCGCTCGGGGTCGGGAACGTGCTCGTCGGGCTGGTAGTCCACGAAGGCCGACACCGCCTCGGGCACGCTGGCGTGGACGCCTGAGCCGACGGCGGCCAGGATGGCGGCACCGGTGGCGGTCGTCTCGACGCTGGTCGGGACCCTGACCGGGAGGCCGGTGACGTCGGCCTTGATCTGGCGCCACAGGGCGCCCTTGGCGCCGCCGCCGACGATGGTCAGGCGGCGGACCTCCAGGCCGGCGCTGCCCATGCCCTCGAGGATGTCGCGCAGGGCGAAGGCGCTGCCCTCCAGCAGGGCCCTGGTCATGTGGGCCCTGGTGTGGGCCAGGGTGAGGCCGTAGAAGACGCCGCGGGCGGCGCCGTTCCACTCGGGGGCCATCGCCCCCTGCATGCAGGGCAGGAACACCAGGCCCTCGGCCCCGGGGGGCACCTCGGCGGCCGGGCCGGTGAGCAGGTCGTAGGCGTCGCCCCGGCCGTTGGCCTCGGCGTCCCGCTCGACCGGGGCGAACTGGTCCCGCCACCAGCGGAAGTTGCCGCCGGAGACGAACCCGGGGTTCTCCAGCAGCCAGACGTCGGGGTCGGCGTGGGGGTGGCACTCGACCAGCATGGCCGGGTCCTCGCCGGGGGTGGCCGAGGCGGCGCAGACCGGCTCGGCGGTGCCGGCGACGTCGCACACCTCGCCGGGGGCGAACACCCCGGCCCCCAGGGTGGCCGTCATCTCGTCCCCGGCCCCGACCACCACCACCGTGTCAGGGGACAGGCCCGTCCGCTCGGCGAAGGCCCTGGTGACCGGCCCGACGGCCTGGGTCCCGGGGGCGAGCTCGGGCAGCATCGCCGGGTCGACGCCGACGGCGTCCAGGACCGGTTCGGACCAGGTGCGGGTCCGCGGGTCGAGCAGGGCCAGCGAGGAGGCGTTGGACCAGTCGACGGCCAGCACCCCGGCCGCCTCCCGCAGCACATAGGACCCTGGCGGCATCAGGTGGGCGGCCTTGGCGAAGACCTCCGGCTCGGTGTCGCGGACCCACAGGGCCTTGAAGACGGCGTGGGAGGAGTCCAGGTTGGCCCCGGTGTGGTGGTAGAAGTCGGCCGGCGAGAGCTTGGCGGCGACGGCGGCCGCCTGGGGCTCGGCCCGCCGGTCCATCCAGATCATCGCCGGGCGCAGCGGCTCGCCGCCGGCGTCGACCACCACCATCCCGTCCAGCTGCGACCCGAACGACAGCCCCTTGACCGCCGACGGGCCCTCGGGCACCTCGGCCAGCAGCCGGGCGATGCCGGTGTGCAGGGCGGCCGTCCACAGCCGGGGGTCCTGCTCGGCCCAGCTGGGATGGGGGAAGGAGACGTCGTAGGGGACATAGGCCGAGGCCACCAGGCGGCCGTCGGCGGCGTACAGGGCCGCGTTGGTGCCCTGGCTGCCGATGTCGCAGCCGATCACGTACGGCCCGGTCATGGCACCACCACCATCTTCAGCCCCTCGCCCGAGCGGATGGTCTCGAACGCCTCGCCGATCTTGTCCAGGGGGAACTGGTGGGTGACGACCGGGGCCAGCTCGTCGCGGCGCCGGTTGAGATAGGCCATGGTGATCCGGTACTGGCGCCGGGTGGCCCCGTAGGCGCCGAGGATGGCCAGCTCCTTGTAGTGGAGCTGGTTCATGTCCAGCGCGCTCACCGGGTCGTGCTTGGGCAGGCCGGCGAAGTAGACGACCCGGGCCCGCTTGGCCGCCATCTCCAGGGCCGCCTGCTGGGCCTGCTTGGAGGGGGCGGCCACGCTGATCCGCTCGGCCCCGGCCCCCCCGGTCCGGTCCAGCAGGCCGGCCAGGCCGTTGTCGTCGCCGGCGACCCAGGCGTCGTCCACGAACCCGCCCACCGCCTCGAGGGCCAGCTCGACCCGCTGGCGGTTGACGTCGCACAGGAACACCTGGCCGGCCCCCCGGTCCCGGGCCATGACCGCCTGCCAGCAGCCGATCGGGCCGGCCCCCAGGATCAGCACGGTGTCGCCGAGGCCGATGTCCAGGACCTCGATCCCGTTGAGGGCGCAGGCAAAGGGGTCGACCACGGTGGCCAGCTCGGGCGGCAGGTCGGGTGGGAGGGGGATGAGGTTGATCACGGCGATCGGGGGCACGGCGGCCAGCTCGGCATAGGCCCCGGGGAACGGGTCGTAGCCGTACAGCAGGTGGTGCTCGCAGAGGTTCTGGCGCCCGTCGGTGCACTGGAGGCACTGGCCGCAGGTGAGGATCGAGCCGAGAAACACCCGCCCGCCGACCTCGACCCCGGGGGGCAGGACGGCCTCGGGCCCGACCCGCTCCAGGATGCCCACCGGCTCGTGCCCAAGGACCCAGGGGGCGGGGGCCCGCGGGTCGCCGTTGAAGAAGGTCCGGGCGTCGGTGCCGCAGATGCCGCAGGCCTCGACCCGGAGGATGGCCCCGCGGGGGTCGAGGGCGGGCTCGTCGGCCTCCCGGACCTCGATCTGGTTCCGGCCGGTCATGAAGGCCGCCCTCATCGCGCGTCCTCCGGGGCCGTCTCGACCAGCTCGTCGTGGGCCTTGTCGGCGCTCCAGCGTTCCCGGATGACCCGGGACAGGGCCCGGGTGATGGCCTCAGGGGAGCGGTGCATGAAGATGTTGCGCCCCACCGAGCAGCCGATGGCGCCGGCGGCGGTGGCCGCCTCCATCCGCTGGAGCAGCTCCCGGTCCCCGAGACGGGAGCCGCCGGCCAGCACCAGAGGGATGCCGGCGGCCGCCTCGACCAGGCGGGCGAACGAGTCGCCGTCGCCGGGCCAGTTCGTCTTGACGATGTCGGCCCCCAGCTCGGCGCAGAGCCGGACGTTGCGCCGCAGGTACTCGAAGCCGTACTGCTCCTTGAGCTGCTCGACGGCCGCGTAGGTGGTCGGGAACTCGGCCTCGGCGATCAGCGGCATACCCATGGCGGCGCACTCGGCGCCGATCCCGGCCAGGGTCCGGAGCATCCCCGCCTCGGTGTCGCCGCCCAGGGCGGTGAACAGCACCACGGCGTCGGCGCCGAGGCGGACGGCCTCCTCCACCTGGGCGATCTGGACGATCTCGGGCGCCGGGTCGGCCGGGTTGGCCGAGGCCGAGAGCAGCAGGGCCAGCGAGGTCGTCGGCGAGAAGGCCGGCTCGGCCAGCCGGATCATGCCCTTGGACATCATGATCACGTTGGCCCCGCCGGCCACGACCTCGGCGGTGCGGCCGGCGATGTCGGCCAGGGGCTCCAGGAACGTCGGCGAGGTCATGCCGTGGTCGAGGGCGCAGATGATCGAGACCCCGGCCGGGTCGATCACCCGCTTGAGGCGCATCGCCGTGCCCACCTGGGTGGTCGCGGCCTGTGTCGTCATGTGAGCCTCCTTCCGGGGCCCCGCCGGACCACCGTGAAATCGAACGCGTCGGCAAGGTGGAACTCATGCGATGAGATGACCGGGGTGCCGTCCTGGGCGTAGTCGACCTGCCAGAGGTAGAGCAGCAGCTCGCCCCGGGGCACCCCGAGGCGGCCGGCGACGGCGTGGTCGGCCCGCACCGGCCGGAACCGGGCCACGCCGTGGTGGATGACGATGCCGAGGTCACGCTCGAGCACGTCGTAGATGGATCGTTCAAGCATCTCCTGGACGACCTGGTCGCGGCCCTTGACCAGCCGGCTGGGGAACAGGTCGCGCGACAGCACCACCGGCTTGCCCTCGGCCGTCCGCACCCGCTCGATCACCAGGACGTCCTGGCCCGGCTCCAGCTCCAGCAGGGCCGCCTCACCGGCCGCGGCCGGCTCGACCCAGGTGCGCCCGTCGGCGATCCCGGCGGTCATGCCGGCGGCCCGGATGGCGTCGGTGACGCCGAAGTTCACGTCGAGGCTGTTGGCCATGCGGGGGTGGTCGGCGACGAAGGTGCCGGAGCCCTGGCGGCGCCTGAGGAGCCCCTCCAGCTCCATGGCCCGCAGGGCCTCGCGCAGGGTCGCCCGCGACACCTGGAGCTCGGCGGCCAGCTCTGGCTCGGAGGGCAGCTGGGTCCCGGCGGGGAGCTCTCCCCGGTCGATCCGCTGCTTGAGCTCGTCCTGGACCGAGACCGAGCGTAGCCGTGGTCGCGCCCCGGTTGCCCGCTGTGGCCTCTGCATTCTGGCCAGGAGTATACGTCAGACAACTCAGGCAGGGTCAAGGAGCTTGACTCGGTCTTACCACGCCCTTACCATCCGGCCATCGTCCAGTAATGTCAGACAACTTCCCGGACGCGGCCCTGCCGCGCGACGACGAGCAAGGGGGTTGCGACGTGGCCCAGGAGCGACGCCGAGTCGGATCGGTGAGCTACGAGGAGGCCGGCGAGGACTACTTCGGCAAGCGCAGGCTGCGCCGGCACGCGGCCTTCTGGTCGCTGTGGTCGCTGGGGGTGGCGGCCGTCATCTCCGGCGACTTCTACGGCTGGAACCTGGGCCTGGACGCCGGCGGGTTCGGCGGGCTGCTGATCGCGACCGCCGTCATCACGATCATGTACTTCGGGCTGTGCTTCAGCATCGCCGAGATGTCACCGGCCCTCCCCCACACCGGCGGGGCCTACTCCTTCGCCCGCTCGGCCATGGGGCCCTGGGGCGGGTTCATCACCGGGCTGGCCGAGAACATGGAGTACGTGATCACCCCGGCCGTGGTCGTGGGGGCGATGGGCTTCCTGATGCACGACATCGTCACCGGCCTGTTCGACATCGTCGGCTCGCCCTGGTGGAACAGCCCGGTGACCTGGTGGGCCGTCTTCTACGTGGTCTTCGTGTGGATCAACATCCTCGGCATCGAGGCCACGATGCGGTTCACCGTGGTGATCAACATCCTCGCCCTCGGGATCCTGGCCTTCTTCTTCATCTCGGTGCTGGCCTCGGGCAAGCTCGACACCAGCCTGTGGACCAACATCCCGCCCGAGGCGGGCGGCTCCAGCTTCCTGCCCAAGGGGATCGCCGGCATCTTCCCGGCGATCCCGTTCGCCATCTGGTTCTACCTGGCCATCGAGGAGCTGCCGCTGGCCGCCGAGGAATCCCACGACCCGGCCCGCGACGTCCCCCGGGCCACCATCTGGGGCCTGGTCACCCTGGTCATCACCGGCCTTGGCATTCTGTTCCTCAACACCGGGATCGACGGGGGCGCGGCCGACATCGGCGTCTCGGCCACCCCGCTGTTCGACGGGTTCAAGGCCGTGTTCGGCGAGGGCACTGGGGCCGAGGTGCTGGCCCTGATCGGGCTGACCGGCCTGATCGCCAGCTTCTTCACCATCATCTACGCCTACGGCCGCAACACCTACTCGCTGTCGCGGGCCGGCTACTTCCCGAAGTGGCTGTCGGTCACCCACGGCACCCGCAACACCCCCCACCGGGCCCTGATCGCCGGCGCCGTCGTCGGCTACGCCCTGGCCGTGCTGATCTACGAGCTGGGCCAGAGCGAGGGCGCCCTGGCCGGGAAGATCGTCGGGGCGCTGCTCTACATGGCCGTGTTCGGCGCCGTCATCTCCTACTTCATGCAGTGCCTGTCGTTCATCCTGCTGCGCCGCAAGTACCCCAACATCCAGCGGCCCTACCGCAGCCCGGTCGGCGAGTGGGGCGCGGGCATCGCTGGGGTGATCGCCCTGGTCTCGCTGATCTCGCTGTACTCCAACGCCGACTACCGCCCGGGTGTGTACGGGACCCTCATCTACTTCGTGATCGGGATCGCCTACTTCGCCTTCTCGGGCCGCAACCGCCTGGTGCTCTCCCCCGAGGAGGAGTTCGCCATGACCCACGGCGAGCACGGCCGCCCCCAGAGCGAGGGCTACGGCTCCACCCACGTCAGCGACCTCGACGCCGAGACGACCGTCAAGGAGACCCCCACGCCGTAAGGGTCAGGGGCTGTCGAGCACGGCCAGGTCGGCAAGGGCCGACCTGGCCTCCTCGAGCAGGATCCGCTCGGCCCGGCGGTAGGTGGCGTCAGCCTGGGCCGGGGTGTCGCCGACGGCGGTCAGGCCGACCCGCCCGTGCTCGCTCAGGCAGCTGATCATGTGGAACACGACGCCGGCCTGGCGGGCCTGGTCGAAGTGGAGACCGTGGCGGGCGACGATGTCGAACAGGTCGTCGTGGCGCAGGCCGCGCAGCAGCGGGTCCTCGAGATGGTCGGTGGCGACCAGGTGCTTCTCGCGGCCGTCGGGGGTGACGAATAGGGCGGTCGCCGCGTCGTAGCGGCCGTCGGTGAGGAACTGCAGGGTCAGGAACGGGTGGGTGGTGCCGCCCTTGCGGAGGTTGAGCTCGATGGCGTACTGGGCCCAGGCGCCTTCGCGGTCGCGGACGACCACGAAGTCGATGGCGAAGCGGCCGAGCACGCCCTCGCGGGCCAGGCGGCGGCCGATGATGGCGGCGTCGGCGCTGATCGCCCTGGCGTAGGCGAAGTCGGCCGGGAACCGGCAGCCGAGATAGCTCTGGCCGCTGGGGCCGCCGAGGAGCTGGTCGTGGGTCGAGAGCAGCTCGACCTCGCCGAGGGGCGTGACCCGCAGCTGGACGCTGGGGCTACGGAGCTCGACCCCGGAGATCAGCTCCTCGACGATGCCGCCGCGCTCGGCCAGCTTGGCCACGTACCCGTCGAACGGCATGTCGGGGAGCTCGAAGCGCATGGCCCTGGTCCGCTCGCCCAGCTCGGCCGGCTCCCCGGCCGAGCCCGGAGGGGGCAGCCCACCCAGGTCGACCAGGGCGTTGCCGCCGCCGGAGACGCCCTCGTTGAGCTTGACCAGGGCCTGGCCGGCCCCGGGGCTGGCCGCGCGTAGCCGGGCCAGGGCGCCGACGACCTCCTCCAGGCTGTGCAGATCCTCGAAGCCGGCCGGGTGGCGCACCCCCTCCTCGGCGAAGATCCGGCGGCAGCCGCTCTTGGTCCCCAGGTGGAACAGCCGCGGGTCGGCGCCGTACATGGGGATCCCGAGGGCCAGGGCCAGGTCCCGCTCCAGCGGGGTGGTGTTGTAGGGCACCAGGTGGGAGCGGCGCCGGTCGGGGACGAGCGAGCGGATCTGGGAGATCACCCGGGGCCGCTCCAGGAGCTTCTCGGTGAGCGGCCGCGGCGAGCCGTCCTGGACCGCCACCAGCGACAGCCGGGCCCGGGCGTGGCTGGGGATGATGCCGGGCAGCAGGGCCAGGTAGTACTCGACGATCTGGGGGGCGATCGGCATCGAGGTCACGTACACCATCCGCAGCCGCGGCTGGCGAAGCAGGAGCAGCAGGAACAGGAACCGCTCCTCGTAGGCCTGGGTGAGCGACCCGCTGTTCTGGTTGACCCGGTCGACCGTCACCGACGGCACCACCACGACCGACTCGCCCTCCTGGTTGAGGCGCATGGCCCGCCAGACCTCGGGCATCTGGGTCTGGAGCCGGGCGAACCGCCGGTCGCGCTCGCCCGGGTCCAGCTCGGCCAGGGTCGGCGGCCGGGTGGTGCTGGTCACGAGCTGATCCGGGCCGCGTCCAGCCCGACCACGTTGAAGGTGGCCACCGGGCGGGAGAAGCCGCGCAGGGTCAGCTCCCCCACCGGCTCGCTGGTCACGAACTCCTCCACCGCGGCGTGGACCCGCGGGCTGAGCAGGATCTGCCAGGGCCGGGCCTCGGCGCACAGCCGGGCGGCCAGGTTGGTGCAGTTGCCGATGGCCGTGTAGTCCGACCGGCCCTCGAACCCGACCCGGCCGAGGGTGGCGTAGCCCTGGGCCACGCCGACGCCCAGGGCCAGGTCGTAGCCGTGCCGCGTCCAGTCCTTGGCCAGGCCCTCGACCCGGTTGCGCATGGCCACCGCCATCCGGACCGCCCGCAGGGGCGCGTCCTCACAGGGCAGCGGGTCGTTGAAGAACACCATCAGCCCGTCGCCGGTGAACCGCTCAAGGGTGCCCTCGAACCGGGTGACCAGGTCGCCGAGGGCCTGGTAGTAGTCGTCCAGCACCCCCATCACCTCCTCCGGCTCGGCGGTCTCGGCGAAGGCGGTGAAGGCGCGCAGGTCGCAGAAGACCACGGTGATGTCGCGCCGGTGGCTGTCCAGGAACGACTCGTCGCCGGAGGACACGACCAGGTCGGCCAGCTGGGGCGAGAGGAACCGGCGCAGCCGGCCCATGCGCTCGAGCTGGCCGACCTGGTCGCTGACCCGCTGCTCGAGGGTGCGGTTCCACTCGGCCAGCTCGGCCGCCTGGCCCTCGATGGTGTCGTGGTAGCGCTTGATGCGCAGCAGCGACCGCACCCTGGCCAGCAGCTCGGCCTGGTCGAAGGGCTTGGCCACGAAATCGTCGGCGCCGGCCTCGATGGCCAGGAGCCGCTCCTGGTCGCCGCTGGCGGTGATCATGACCACCGGCAGGAAGGCGGTGGACGGGTCCTGGCGCAGGCGGCGGCAGACCTCGTAGCCGTCCATCTCCGGCATCACGATGTCGAGCAGGACCAGGTCGGGGCGGTGCTCGGCGACCAGGGCCAGGGCCTCGGGGCCGGACCCGGCGCCGAGCACCCGGTAGCCGCGAGGGCTGAGCACGGCGTCGAGCAGGCGGACGTTGGCCGGCAGGTCGTCGACGGTCAGGACGAGGGGCTCATCGGTCATCGGGCAGCTCCGCGGCGGTGAGGAACGCGCGCACCTGGCCGGGCAGCTCGCGCACGCTGATGGGCTTCTCCAGGTAGCCGTCGAACCCGGCCCGCAGGACCCGCTCACGGTCGTCCTTCATGGCCAGGGCCGTGACGGCGACGACGGGGACACCGGCGGTGGGCGGGCTCCCCCGCAGCTGCCGGAACGCCTCCATGCCGTCGATGCCGGGCAGCTGCAGGTCGAGCAGGACCAGGTCCGGCGGGCGGGCGCTGGCCAGGGCCAGGCCGTCCTCGGCGGTGCGGGCCTCGGCGGTCCGGAACCCGCTGAACTGGAGCACGTCCCGGACCAGCTTCAGGTTCCGCTCGTTGTCCTCGATGATGAGGATCAGCTGGTCGGCCATGTCGCCTCCGGTCCGCAGCGGGCGAGCGCGTCGAGGACACCCTCGCGTGACACCGGCTTGACCAGGTAGTCGGCCGCGCCGAGGGCGAGCCCGCGACCGCGCTCGTCGAGGATCGACACCACCACCACCGGGATGGCGGCCGTTGCCGGGTCGGCCTTGAGCGACTCCAGGACCTGCCAGCCGTCCAGCCCGGGGAGCAGGATGTCCAGCACGACGATGGCCGGCTGGAGGGCCTTGACGAGCTCGACCCCGCGCCGGCCGTCGTGGGCGCTGACCACCCGCAGCCCGGCCGCCTCGGCATACACGGTGAGCAGGTCGATGGAGCGGCGGTCGTCGTCGATCACGACCACCGTGCGTCCCCCGTCGGCCCGGCCCGGGTCGTCGCCGGTGGCGGCGGCCGTGGCCGGGGCGCCGGCCGGGATGGCGAACCCGAAGGTGCTGCCCACCCCCATCTGGCTGTCGACCCAGATCCGGCCGCCGTGCAGCTCCACGATCCGCTTGGACAGGGTCAGCCCGAGCCCGGTGCCCTCGGTGGTCGAGGCCCGGCGGCCGCCCTGCTGGAAGGACTCGAAGATCCGCTCACGGTCCTCGGCCGCCACCCCGGTCCCGGTGTCGGCCACCGTCACCAGCACCTCGGTCCCCTCGGTGCGGGCCCGGACCTCGACCCGCCCACCGTCGGGGGTGAACTTCACCGCGTTGGACAGCAGGTTGACGATCACCTGCTTGATCCGCAGCTCGTCGGCGCGCACCGGCCTCACGTCGGCGGCCACCTCGAGGCCGAGCCAGATGCCGTGCCGGGCGGCCCGCTCGCGCACCAGGGCGAGGCCGTGGCCAAGGGCCTCCTGGAGGGAGAACTCGGTCGGGTCCAGCGTCATCTGGCCGGCCTCGACCTTGGAGAGGTCGAGGATCTCGTTCAGCAGCTCCAGCAGGTGCTTGCCGGAGCTCCAGATGTCGCGCAGGTAGTCCTCCTGACGGTCGTTGAGGTCCCCGAACATCCGCTCCAGCAGCACCTCGGAGAACCCGATGACCGCGTTCAGCGGGGTCCGCAGCTCGTGCGACATGCTGGCCAGGAACTCCGACTTGTGCCGGCTCGCCACCTCCACCTCGGCCGACCGGGCCTGCAGGGCGTGGACCAGGTCGACGTTGCGGATGGCGATCGCCGCCTGGGTGGCGAAGGTGGTCAGGAGCTCGGTGGCCCGCTCGCTGAACGGGTCGACCTCGGTCCGCCAGACGACCAGGACGCCGACCACCTCGCCGTCGAGCAGCATGGGGACGCCCATGGTGGTCCGGAAGCCGCCGTGGCGCTGGATGTCGAGCCGCCCGTACTCGGGGTCGGCAAGGACGTCGGCGATCTGCTGGGGCCGGCGCTCCAGCCCGACCCGGCCGGTCAGGGTGCCCCGGTCCTGGGCCAGGGGATGCTGGGCGAGGTAGGCGCGGTCCTCCTCGGTGAGCGGGCCCGACGCGATGGCCAGCCGGTAGGTGTCCGCCTCGAGCAGGAAGATCAGGGCGATGTCGGCCCGGCAGAGGTGGCGGGCGCTGTCGACCACGGTCTCCAGCACGGCGTCGAGGTCCGAGGTGGCACGACCGAGGACGGCCAGGACCCCGCTCGTCGCCGCCTGCTGCTCCCGGGCCTCGGCGAGGTCGCGCCGGAGGCGCTCGACCTCCTCGCGCAGCCCCCCCGCGGCCTCGACGCCCTCGACCACCTCGCCTCCCTCGAGGACAACCCCACCAGCCAGGACCAATCCGCCAGAGACGTCCAAGTAGTGTCCTCCCGCCGAACTCCGAACACAACGGGTGGAGCCGGGAGCGGTTGACGGGCCTGGGAGAGACCTGCGAGCGTCCCGGATCCCGAACCCACCTGCGAGGGCTGACCGATGCCGGACGACATCACCCCGTCACCGGAGCGCCGTGACCGACGGCGGGCCTTGGCCACCGGCCTGGCCGTGGTCGCGCTGGTCCTGGCCGTGCCGCTGCTGGCCCAGGGGTACCGGGAGCTGCGGCGCCACCAGGGGGTCGACCAGGTCGCCCTCCAGTTCGCCGGCGGGCGGGAGGCCGCCTGCCGGGTCATCCAGCCCGGCGCGGCCGGCTGCCCGGTGCCGGCCGCCGAGGTCGAGCGGTACACCTCGGCGGTGCGGGCCGACTGGTACCTGGTGGCCGGGTACGTGCTCGCCGGGCTGGGGGTGTTCGGGCTCGGTGGGCTGTTCCTGTACGGGTCGGGGGCGCAGCGGATCGCGCGCTGGTGCCTCGGCGGGGTCCTGCTGGCCGGGGCGGCCGACAGCCTGGAGAACCTGGCCCTGCTGGGTGGCCTGGACCGCCTGGGCACGGCCGGCGGCGACGGCCCGTTCGAGCTGGCGGCCGAGGTCGGGACC
>Ga0207706_10004736_pt1 | contig 12739 bp, 10 predicted proteins | sample KBSC53metaG_FD_184318 | JGI IMG/M metagenome (GOLD analysis project Ga0207706, IMG submission 184318) | Corn rhizosphere microbial communities from Kellogg Biological Station, Michigan, USA - KBS C5-3 metaG (SPAdes) (version 2) | ecosystem: Host-associated > Plants > Roots > Rhizosphere > Soil ... | reverse complement strand
GCCTGTGCTGCTATTAAGCTGCCGTTGCGTCGCACTCTTGTACATTTTTACCTTTCTTCAACATATTTAGCAAGTGAATTATTAATAAGTAATTTGCTCACTCAAAAATTATTCGTCAAAAAAAATATTTTATGATCGTTACAATGAGCACATATTTGGAAGGTTATAAAGTGATAAAACAATTAGGTATTGTTCGTTGAATAATTGTTCGCAGCAGGAGCATATTTGGAAATACAGCCGGTGGTTTACAAACACTTTTGGGCGGCAACATAACTATCTGCACTGAATTCCGCGAAAAAATATGAAAGGGTACTTACGATTTGCTGATTCAACGTCTTTGCTTCTTTGCGATCTCAGTATGATAATAAATAATGAATCAAAAAATCTTTTCAAAAAAATTTCTACCTTTTCATAAATCTTCGATATGAAAGAACATCTGCTTGTTGCATTACTCGCCGTTGCTTTAGTAAATATTTGTTTTGCAGGAGAGGAGCATAAAACTTTAGAGATCGGTGCGCAGGCTCCTGATTTTAAATTGAAAGGAGTTGATGATAAAATGTATTCTCTTGCTTCATTCAAAGACGCCAATATTTTAGTGATCGTTTTTACCTGCAACCATTGTCCTACCGCGCAGGCTTATGAAGATCGCATCATTCAGCTCACAAAAGATTATAAAGATAAAGGTGTTACTGTTGTTGCAATTATGCCCAACAATCCTGATGCAATTCGTTTGGATGAACTTGGTTATACAGAGATGAGTGATTCATTTGAGGAAATGAAGGTCCGCGCAAAAGATAAGCATTTCAATTTTCCATACTTATATGATGGCGATACGCAGGCAACTGCAAATGCTTACGGTCCCGTGGCAACACCACACGTTTTTATTTTTGATAAAGAAAGAAAGTTACGTTATGAAGGAAGGATAGATAATGTTGAGAAACCTTCTAAAACACCGACAAGCATTGATACACGCAATGCACTAGACGCTTTGCTTGCAGGCAAAGATGTTCCTGTAAAAACGACAAAGGTTTTTGGATGCTCTATTAAATGGATCGAAAAAAGTGATTGGATAGAAAAAGCAAATAAAGAATGGGCGAGCGAACCTGTAACACTTGATACGATAGATGAAGCAGGTTTGAAAGAACTTGTAAAAAATAATTCAGATTCTCTTCGGGTGATCAATGTTTGGGCAACATGGTGCGGGCCTTGTGTTACAGAGTTCCCCGAATTTATCAAGATGAACAGAATGTATCGCGGACGAAGTTTTCAATTTATCAGCATCAGCGCAGACGATCCTGATAATAAAGACAAAGCATTGAAGTTTTTGCAAAAGCAGCAAGCGTCCAACATCAACTATATTTTTAGTGTTGATGATAAGTATAAATTGATCGATGCGATCGATCCCAAATGGGAAGGACCATTGCCTTATACATTAATTGTAGAACCTGGGGGTAAAATTGTTTACTCTAAACAAGGCGCCATAGATCCTTTTGAAGTAAGAAAAAAAATTGTGGATAATCCTGTGATTGGCAGATATTATAAGTAGCGTAAAAGATTATTCCTTTCTGCTCTAAGAAAAAGTCAAGAAAGAAACGATATCAGTACTTTTCTTTCATTCGCCTTGATTAAACTATAGTGCTACTGTGACTTCATCAATAAAACTTTAATGAACACTTTAGATTCAATCTTCGTACTTTATATTTCAAGGTGAAATTTTATAACAAATGCAGGTGTCTGATACTTTAGAAGTGAAAAAGCCTCAAAACAAATCGAGGCTTTTTGTTTTCGGATAGTTATCACTTCTTAGTTGAAGTATCTTTCTTTGTTGTATCTGCTCTTAAAATTCCTGATTCAGGCACCATAGGTTTTGTTGGCGCATACGACTTTTCCATCTGGTCGAGCTGCTGCAGCAATTGCTGATTCGTTCTCTTTTCATAATCCATGTTCTCTGCTTTATCACCGGAGAGCGCATCATAATAGCGTGCCTGCTGCTGAAGATCTCTCTTTACGGAAGCAAGCACTTTTGCAGCAAGCTGCTGATCTTCGGCACGGTAACATGCTTCAAGAAAACCCAACGAAATTTTATTATGATCGTTGTTGCGCGACGTCATGCCATAAGACAGGTTTTGCTGCAATATCATTTTATCATCGCGATTTAAAACATTTCTTGCGCTGTCTTTTTTATTCTTTGAAATAAGATCAAACGCAAGTTCTATATCGGCTCTCCTGATATCAAGCAAATGCCTGCGGTTTTCTTCATCAAAATATACACCTGGCAATTGTGCATTGCCATAACCCCACTTCTTAGGATCCATTACAAGCTTGTACATCCAATTAGTATTTACTGTTGAATTTTCAACAGGTACAAGACGATATGCTAAACCATCACGACGAATATAATTGCCAAAGCCAAGATCGTTGTAAGGCATCGTGAAATAAATTGGTCTGTGCCATTTGTTTGCCGCGATGATGTTGAGCATAGCGAGATCATTTTTCATGATAACACTTCTGTTGGGCAGCTCGAAACGCATTTCACTTACAACACTGTCATCAGGATTTACCGTTCCATTTGAACGCACAAGATTTACATCAACAGGAACTGAAACTTTATGCACAGGGAAAGTATTGTACCTATCTTCATCACTGCGGATAAGCATTTTTGCAGGATCGTCACTTCCGCCCCAGTTCTTCATCATGTCATAAAGATCATAATACCTGTTGTCAGGAATCTGCGACTGAGGCTGGTAAACAAGGTAATCTCTTTTACGACCTTCTATTTGCTTTTCGGACCAGATTACATCAATAGAATCGCTTTTGTTTACTTTATAACGCAATTCATTTATGTACCAATCGATGCCAAGCAAACTTGTATTGATCACCCTTATATCAGGACGAATGCCTTCCACTTCCTGCGCATACCACAAAGGATAAGTATCGTTATCACCGAAAGTGAAGAGAATGGCATTGGGTGCACAGCTTTCGAGATAATCTCTTGCCATATCCCGGGGCAACTGTTTCTTACTGCGATCATGATCATCCCATTCCTGCGCGCCCATGATAATCGGCACAAGCAACGCGATAACAAATGCCGCGATAGTAATTGATTGTTGATTCTTCAAAAATCTTAAAACATACGGAACGCCTGCGGCAACAAGTGCTATCAATGCAAAAACACCGATACCGACTGTAATGCCAGCACTACCGCCGTATCCTGCAATAATGATAGAAAGCATGAAAATAAATGCAACGATGCCACCACCGGTGAGCACATCCTGCAATAATTTTTTATTCCATGTAGTTGCAAGTTCAATAATATAAAGCACCGCAAGACCGATCCATACAGCAAAGGCATACATGCAGCCTGCATAGGCATAATCACGTTCACGTGGCTGATAACCGGGCTGATTCAAATAAATAATGATGGCAAAACCTGTCATGAAGAACAAAAGAAAATTTACCAGCGCATCATCTCCTCTTCTTTTGAAATGATAGAAGATACCAACGAGACCTAAAACAAATGGTAACATGAACATTACATTGTGACCCTTGCTGTATTTTAAGCTATCGGGCAACATGCTTTGGTCTCCGTACAATGCATTATCAATAATCGGTATTCCCGATATCCAATTGCCGTCTCTTACATTGCCTGTAAACAAACCTTGTATGTCATCCTGCTTACCGCTGAAATTCCAGAGGAAGTAGCGGAGGAACATGAAGTAGGTTTGATAACTTATAAAGAATTTGACATTATCCATGAAAGTAGGACCGCGTTCATAAGAGCCGTCCTGGTTTTTACCGATGCCCATGAAGAAGGCGTAATAATCTGCATGCCCCTGGTCGTTGCTTCCATCCCACATGCGGGGAAACACCATTTTATCGGAAGGAAGAAAAACATATTTAAGATCTTTTCCTATCGGCACATATTTGTCTTTTCCTTTCTCATATTTCATCGCACCTTCTTTGTAATCGGCAGGTTGCGCATTAAAATTCTGACCGTAAAGAATCGGGAAATCTCCATACTGTTCACGACCAAGATAACCTTCCAGACTTTCGGGATTATCCACGTTATACATATCCACTGCAGGATCAGCATTGCTGCGAAGCATCGTAGTTAAATATGTACTGTATCCTATTAATGTAAATGCAACACACCACAAACCTAAACGCAGATAAGGCCAGCTTTTCTTTACTGAAAATCTTAGTCCGAGAAATATTAACGCAGCAACAAGAACAAAAAAGAAAATGAAGCCTGAGAAGAAAGGCATGTTCAAATTGTTCACGAAGAAAATATCAAATACACCTGCGGCTTTGATAGAATATTGAATCACGCCGATCTGAACGACACCGAGAAGAATAAACCCAAAGATCAAAAAGATATAAAGACCTCCGTAATATTCTTTTCTTTCTTTTTTAACACGTTCAATTATATAAAGCAAAGCGATGGCAACGATAGTCCCAACCATTAGAAGTGCGGCAACAGTGCCGTCCACGGGAATATTTTTATTAGGATCAGCATCAGCCTGTGCGCCGATAAACGCAAGCAAAACGCCGAGAATGCCTCCTATCAAAACTGTCCAGATAAAATATTTGCGCATCAAAGCATAGTTGAATGAATTCCTTCTCTTGAAATAATATGCCATAACAATCGCCGGAATACACAACAAACAGAGCAGGTGCACACCGATAGACATACCGATAAGGAAGAAAATAAAGACAAGCCATTTATCAGCGCCGGGTTCATCTGCAACATTTTCCCATTTAAGAATTGACCAAAACACAATAGCAGTAAAGAACGAACTCATTGCATAAACTTCACCTTCTACGGCACTGTACCAGAATGAATCAGTAAATGTTCCTGCAAGTGCACCAACAACACCTGCTGCCATCACGCCTAATATTTGAGTATTCGTTAATGCTCTTGAATTATCGGGCTGAACAATTTTTCGTGCAAAATGGGTGATGGTCCAGAATAAGAATAAAATGGTGAAACCGCTTGCAAGAGCGCTCATCACGTTCACAGCTTTTGCAGCAGTTTGTCCGTTATCGCCAAATAAAACGATGAAAATTCTTCCAAGCAAAACAAATAAGGGCGCACCGGGCGGGTGTGGAATCTGCACTTTAAAGCAACTGCTTACAAATTCACCGCAATCCCAGAAACTGCCTCCAGCTTCGCTTGTCATTATAAACACAGTGCAGGCAAACAAGCACACGAGCCATCCTGTAATCAGGTTGATCTTTCTAAAATTCATACCGGTTTTGGTTTTTTAAACGGTGGCAAACCTATTGTAAAAAACGTAAATCCTAAAATTGATTATTATTTTTAAGAAATACTTTTAGTTTATAAAAAAGAGATGTGATTTTCGCGCGAATTTATTTGTTCTTTTATTCTTGCAAATTTTATAGAAATGAAGTTAATTCGGGCAGTTGTAAAAGATGAAACATTTATTGTTGAAGTAGAAAAATATCAGCACGATGAAAACAATTTTCATTTATGGTGGCTCGGACAAAGTGGTTATTTATTGTTGTGGAAAGGAAAAAGAGTTTTGATCGATCCTTATCTTTCAGATTCACTTACTAAAAAATATGCGACAACAAATAAACCTCATGTAAGGATGAGTGAAAGAGTGGTTGATCCACAATTGCTGAAAAATATTTTGATTGTCACTTCAAGTCATAACCATACAGATCATTTGGATGGAGAAACATTGATTCCGGTAATTAAAAATAATCCAAACATCAAGTTTATTATTCCTGAAGCCAGCAGAGATTTTGTTTGCGAACGTGTTCAAATTCCAAAAGATTTTCCGGTTGGTTTGAGCGATGGAAAAGCTGTAACGATTGATGCATTTACTTTTCATGGCGTACCTGCAAAACACAACGAAATAGAAAGAGATGAGAACGGTAATTGCAAATTCATGGGTTATGTGATTGAATTTGGCGAATGGAAAATTTATCACAGCGGCGACACATTGGAGTTTGATAACATGGTTGAAATATTGAAACCATTTAATGTTGATGTTGCTTTGTTACCCATTAATGGTAATGATCCTTCGCGTGGCGTTGCAGGAAATTTAAATATCAAAGAAGCAGCAGAATTAGGAAAAACGATCGGAGCAAAGATTGTAGTTCCCTGTCATTACGATATGTTTACTTTTAACACCGCTGATCCAAAAGATTTTGCAAGAGAAGCGGAGAAGATTCATCAGCCTTATCGAATACTTGAAATTGGAGGACATTTCAGCAGTGAAGAAGTTTAGACTATTGCTGAACACAGAACAAAGCGTTCAAGAGTGCGACGCAACGAAAGTTTAATAGATAGCAAAAAGTTTGGTCTATAAAAACAATTATTAACGGCAACACAAAATCGTAAATCTGAAATCGTAAATCAAATTTAATATCCTCTCCACTCCTTTATCAGTTCGTTCATTCTTTGTTCAGAAAGCGAAGGCACATCATAATGTCCGGCAATTTTTTTCTGACGAAATGCTTCATAAATACTCACCGCGCATGCAACAGAAATGTTGAGACTTTGAATAATACCAACCTGCGGAATGATAAAACTTCCGTCAACAAGTTTTGTAATCTCTTCACTTACACCTTCATGTTCGTTGCCAAAAACAAGCGCAACACTTTTTGTAAAATCAATTTCGTAAAGACTGACCGTACCAGAAGCAAGATGCGTTGCATAAATGTGGGAATAATTTTTTCGCAATGCTGCGAAGCATTCTTCAGCATTTGTGAATTGGTAAATCGTCATCCACTTGGCTGCACTGCTGCTGCTTTTGCTTCCAAATTTTTTATGCCGCGGAATTTTTGTGTTGAGAATATAAATATCCTGGATACCCACTGCATCGCAGGTGCGCATCACAGCAGAGATATTATGCGGATCATATACGTTTTCCATTACAACTGTAAGAGTCGATTGCCTGTGCCGTAAGACACTTGTTAGTTTGGCTGTTCGTTTGGGTGTCATGCTATTTTATGTTGTGCGCAAGATTGTAGAATCTGTGCCGCAAATGCGTTTCAGAATTTTTTTTTAAATATATTACAGATTCAATTTTTTCACAGTACTTTTGCGCTCTTTTAAAATTTAAAAATTATACGTGTGCATGACACGAGCCGCCCCGTAAGGCGGCGGCGAGTTGAATGTGGACTGTTACAACCCGATAGACACATAAAATGAGCTTCAGGTGTCCTCCAGTTTTCTTAAAGCTGGCATATGCTTTTTGCAAATTTTATCTGCTATCGAAAAACAAAATGATACACAGATGAAATTATCTCAGTTTAGATTTGATCTTCCTCTTAATCTTATCGCTCAAAACCCTACCAAACGACGTGAAGACAGCCGCATGATGGTTGTTCACCGCAAAACAGGACAAATTGAAAACAAACATTTTAAAGACGTTATTGATTTCTTTAATGACAAAGATGTTTTTGTAGTAAACAACACCAAAGTTTTTCCTGCACGCATGTATGGACGCAAAGAAAAAACAGGTGCGAAAATTGAAGTTTTTTTGCTTCGCGAATTAAATAAACCTAACCGTTTATGGGATGTGATTGTTGATCCTGCAAGAAAAATTCGTGTAGGGAATAAATTATATTTTGGCGAAAATGATGAACTCGTTGCAGAAGTAATTGATAACACAACAAGCCGTGGTCGCACTATCCGTTTTTTATGGGATGGTGATGACGCAAGTTTCAAGAGTATGCTTGAATTTTTGGGCGAAACACCTTTGCCTAAATACATCAAGCGCAAACCTGATGAAGAAGATAAGGAACGTTATCAAACTGTTTATGCAAAACATGAAGGCGCGGTTGCAGCACCCACAGCAGGTTTACATTTTAGTAACGAACTCATCAAGCGTTGTGAGATAAAAGGAATTCGTTTTGCAGAGATAACATTGCATACAGGTTTAGGAACTTTCAGACCCATTGAAGTTGAAGATCTGAGCAAGCATAAAATGGATGCTGAGTATTACAAGATCGATGATGAAGCTTGCAAGATCGTGAACAAAGCAAAAGAAACAGGTCATCGCATTTGTTCTGTTGGCACAACAACCATGCGTGGAATGGAAACAAGTTATACTGCACAAAAATTATTAAAGCCAAGTGAAGGATGGACAAACATTTTTATTCATCCGCCTTACCAATTCAATGTTGCGGATAGTTTGATCACTAACTTTCATTTGCCAAAAACAAGTTTGCTCATCATGGTGTGTGCGTTTGCAGGATATGATCTCGCAATGGACGCTTACAAAAAAGCAATAAAAGATAAATATCGTTTTTTCAGTTACGGCGATGCAATGTTGATTATATAAAATCACCCCGGTAATAATTTTAAAGCCCCCGATCCGGGGCTTTATTTTTTAATAATTTCTGAGAACTGTTTTAAAATCTTTTGAAATTCTTGCGTTCATGCTTCCCATTGAATCCTTACCGCCAGCAACCGACATAAAAACTTTAAACTCGCAATCGTAATAATCTTTGTCATTGAAGTAAATTACATCCTGCACACGATATTTCACTTTCGATGAATCATAGTTAACCGACTTATATAAATAATCATTCATTGCAGTTTTCAATTTCTGTTCTACTTCAGCAGGCGAAGGATTAGCATTGCATGCTCCCAATGAAACAATATATAATAACGCAAAAATCTTTTTCATGGCAATTGAAATTTTAGTTGCGGATAAAGATAAATGATTAGTAATTTTTAAATTGCGTTGGCAGATAGTGATTGTTGATTTTTTTTGTACTTAGCTGCAGTACGACTATAATACTTTCGTTGTCCAAAGGACTCCTTGGGAGCGCCGCACACTTCCTTTGAAGTGATTCTACTGAGCAAAATTGAACCAGATAGGCACAGTAGAAAGCATAGGTAAACACATAGGAAAAAACTATGTGGTACTCTATGTGACTATATTTCTATGTGGTTCAAAGAATTTTGCGGCTCGCTTTTGCCCAATAAAAGTTCAGAACGTACAAGGGAGTGACACAACAGAAGCTCAATACTTATTCCGCAGTTGGTCTCATAAAAAAATTCTTACCTTCAAACGCATTAATCAATTGCATATGAAAAAGAAAAAATTTTTTATGCTCGCCATTACAGGCGCAGCGCTTGCTCTGAATTTATTAGCATCACCAACTCATTTAAAATTCCGCAACATGAAAGACACTTCTGCTGACAACCAGTTAACCGCGACAGAAAAAAAAGAAGGATGGAAATTATTGTTCGATGGTAAAACATTAAATGGCTGGAGAACATATAAAAACATTCCAAACGCATCGTGGAAAGCAACAGATGGCGCACTTTGCAGCGATAAACCAAGCGGCGATAAAAATCCTGATCTTATGACGAATGATATGTATGGAAATTTTGAACTCTCTATTGATTGGAAAATTTCAGCGAAAGGCAACAGTGGCATTATGTATCTCGTAACAGAAGATCATGATCAATCTTATGAGAGCGGTCCCGAATATCAATTGATAGATAACAAAGGATTTGAAGGACAAATTGAAGAAGATCAGAAAGCATCTGCCAACTATGCAATGCAGGCGCCTTCCGTTGATGCAACAAAAACGCCGGGTGAATGGAATCATACAGTGATCATCGTAAATAAAGGACATGTTGAACATTGGCTGAACGGACAAAAAACAGTAGAGTATGAATTGGGCAGTGAAAAATGGAAACAACAAAAAGCTGCAGGAAAATGGAAAGATGAAGCAGGCTATGGCGCTGCAAAGAGCGGTCACATTGCATTACAGGCAACACACAGCGGAGTGGAAAATACAGGCATTTGTTTTAAGAATATAAAAATAAAAATGCTGTAAAAATTTGTTGTTGAAATTTAAGACAAACGATCAGCGTAATTAAAAAGGAAAGCCGATAAGACTACCGGCTTCGACCAAAACCAACTTAAGAAAAAATTAAACTTAGAAAAGTTTTTTTGCTTATGTGAAAAGTCATTCTTTAATTTCTTTTACAAAATTGCTTTATATAAACTCATGAAAAAATGATACTGAACAGTTAGATAAATGATTCTCGTCAGGTTATTAAAATTTTTAGAAACAAAGCCTTGTAAAATCAACGGGCTTTTTTTTGTAGCAGGTTGCAAATCATTGATGATCGAAGCACTAAGTGCGACCCTTCGACAAGCTCAGGATAAAATCACAAACGATGCCATTCATATTGCTGCAGGGCTAATAAAAAAATCATTACAGTTATTGTTGCAATTAAAAATTATCTTGCACTACATTTAATTTAAAAAATCAGCCATGCCATTACTTGAACTGCAACACCTGAAAAAATATTACGCAACACAAAAAGCAGTTGATGATATAAGCTTCAGCATTGAAGAAGGAACGATCTTCGGATTGCTTGGTCCAAACGGCGCAGGTAAAACAACTTTACTCCGTATGATCACGGGAATTTTTTTTCCTGATGAAGGACAAATAATTTTTGATGGCAAAACTTTTGACCCTTCAAACGACATTATTAAAATCGGCTACATGCCTGAAGAACGTGGCTTGTACAAAAAAATGAAGATCGGAGACCAGACAATTTATCTTGCTCAACTGAAAGGATTGAGCAAACACGAAGCGATCGAGAAAATTAAATTTTGGTTTCAACGTCTTGAAATGGAAAGTTGGTGGAACAAAAAAGTGGAAGATCTTAGTAAAGGCATGAGCCAGAAGTTGCAGTTTGTTACAACTGTTTTACATGAACCCAAACTTATCATTCTTGATGAACCTTTCAGCGGGCTTGATCCTTTGAATGCAAATCTCATCAAAGATGAAATTTACCGTCTTGCAAAACGTGGCGCAACAATTATTTTCAGCACGCACAGAATGGAACAGGTGGAAGAAATTTGTGATCAAATTGTTTTAATAAATCTCGGGAAGAAAATTCTTGACGGAAGCGTGCACAAAATAAAACAGGATTTTAAAGAAAATAAATTCAGTATTCAGTTAAGTGAAATTCCGCAATATAATTCCGGAAGTGCATTTGAAGTGCTTGAAACAAAAGATCACAAACTGACCGTGAAAATAAAAGATGGTTTTAAGAGCAATGACGTGCTTCAATATTTCATTCAGCAAAACGTAAACATAGAAGCATTCCATGAAATACTTCCTTCCCTCAACGATATTTTTATTCGCCTCGTAGAAAGCACGCATGCAACAACACGTTCATTCCAAAAAGTTGAAGCCTGAAAGGGGAAGTGAAAACTATAAACCACAAACTACAAACTCACTACAGCTCATGAACAAAATATTTTTAGTAGCAAGAAGAGAATTCTTAACACGCGTACAGAAAAAAACTTTTTTGCTTACAACTATTTTATTGCCGCTGATCATTTTTCTTTTTTATGCGCTGATCATTTACTTTTCTGTAAACACAGGAAGTACATTAAATATTGCCGTTGCAGACAATGCCAATATTTTCAGCGGGCAAATCGATAGCACAGATGAAGTGCATTTCACGTTTGTACAAAACGAAACACCCGAGTCATTAAAATCAAAACTTGATGCGGGAATTTATAATGGATATGTTTATGTGCCTGCATAAACAAATGTTTTGCACACAGATTCTATTCAATTGATCTCGGCAAAATCAATCGCGCTTTTATCAAGAGGTCGAATACAAGATGCGATCAACAAAAAACTTCGTGAAAAGAAATTACTTACATTAAATAATATTACCCAAAGCCAGCTCGACAGCGTGCAACATGACGTAGCTGTAAAATTTTCCACAGTCCGCGGCAATGAAGATTCAGACACTAAAGCAGGCTTCAGTTATGCTGTAGGATATATTTCCGGTTTTCTCATTTACATTATCCTTTTTATTTACGGCACAATGGTAATGCGCGGCGTAATGGAAGAAAAAGTTAGTCGCATTGCGGAAGTAATTGTAAGCAGCGTAAAACCTTTTCAATTGATGATGGGAAAAATTTTTGGCATCGGTGCAGTGGGTCTCGTTCAATTTATTATTTGGGTAATACTTGTAAACGGGCTTTTCATTTTACTACCTGTAATTTTTCCGGGGCTAACAGGGCACGCACAAAATTTACCTGTTCAGCCCGGTGGCATGGCTGCAGCGCAAGCTACACAAAACAGCGGTGCTTTTAATGAGTTAATGCACGGACTTCATGAAATAAATTTTCCGCTCATCATTGGTTGTTTCATATTTTATTTTCTCGGCGGCTATTTATTGTATTCATCTTTGTTCGCCGCAGTTGGCAGCGCGGTAAATGAAGATCCGCAGGATGCGCAAAGTCTTTTATTACCCATTACAATGCCCATCATTTTTGGAATCGTTATCATGACAAAAGCAGTGAACGATCCATCAAGTGATCTTGCAGTTTTCGGTAGTTTATTTCCGCTCTTCTCTCCAATCGTAATGATGGCACGCATTGCACACGGCGTTCCTGATGTTGTTCCATACTGGCAACTTGCAGCGAGTATGCTTTTTTTAATTCTTGGATTTCTTCTCACTACATGGATCGCTGCAAAAATTTATCGCACAGGAATTTTATTGTACGGAAAAAAAGTTACGTGGAAAGAAATGTGGAAATGGGCATTCAGAAAGAGTTGAATAATTATGAGGCAAGCTTAGTTCTTCGTGGCATCGCCTGTTGCTACGCTCAGTTCAAAGTTCCTCTTTCATGGGAACCAAGCGTAGCAGTTTATCCTGAGCTTGTCGAAGGATCACTCACTTGTACTGTTGATTCTTTATTAAGCA
>Ga0207706_10004733_pt1 | contig 12741 bp, 10 predicted proteins | sample KBSC53metaG_FD_184318 | JGI IMG/M metagenome (GOLD analysis project Ga0207706, IMG submission 184318) | Corn rhizosphere microbial communities from Kellogg Biological Station, Michigan, USA - KBS C5-3 metaG (SPAdes) (version 2) | ecosystem: Host-associated > Plants > Roots > Rhizosphere > Soil ... | reverse complement strand
GGGAGATGGTGACGTCGCCGGGCGGCACCACGATCGCGGCGATCCGAGAGCTCGAGTCCGCCGGTGTGCGGGCGGCGTTCCTCAACGCCATCCAGGCGGCGATGACCCGCGCCCGCGAGCTCGCCGCGGGCTCCGACTAGCCCGGCAGCAGCGGGGACGACAGCGGCGGCAGTTCGAGGCCACGAGCGGCCGCGAGCGCGTCGAGGACGAGCACCGTGTCGGCGACGCCGACGTCCTCGAGGAACGCGTCGCGCTCCTCGAACGACCGCAGCACCGCAAGGCGCGCCGCTTCGTAGCCGGGCCCATCGCCCCGCGCGAGCGCGCCGAGAGCATGTGCGACCGCGGCCGGTTCGAGCCCCTCGTCCGCGATCCGGGCCGCGACGACCTCCGCCTCCTCGTCGCGCCCGAGGACGAGCAGAGCGAGCGTGGCGCAGTAGCCGCCGATCGGGCCCGGAGCATCGAGCGCGCCGGCCTCGACGGCGGCCGAGGCGTCGGCCCGCGCGCCTTCGTGGTCGCCGGCCATCAACCTGCACCGGATCATCGCGATCGGCCGGCCCCAGCTTCCCGGCGGCGCCGCCCGCCAGCTCGTGTCGTACTCGTCTGCGGCACGCAGGAGCAGGTCACGGGCCTCGTCGTCCCGCCCGAGCATCAGCGCGGCGAGCCCCGCCGCCCAGGACGCCCCCGCGAGACCCGCGAGCCGGAAGTCCTCTCGCTCGGTCGGCCCGGCGACGGACGCGAGCCGCCGCTCGTGCTCCGCCTCGGCCCATGTGAGCTTGGCCTCCCAGTCCACGCTCGCCATTATCGCAAGCCGTTTGCTGATTGAACGGTCAGTCAAACACGCGTGTATCCTCATTCCATGGCCCGGGAGCTGCGCGAGGTCGTCTACGTCGACGGTGTCCGCACCGCGTTCGGCAAGGCCGGTCCGAGCGGGCTCTTCTGGAAGACGCGCGCCGACGACATGGCCGTGAAGGCGGTGCGCGAGCTCCTTCGCCGCAACCCGCAGGCGCCGCCCGAGAGGATCGGCGACGTCGTGATGGCCGCGACGGCGCAGGTCGGCGACCAGGGCCTGACGCTCGGCCGCGACGTGGCGCTCCTCGCGGGGCTGCCGCACACCGTGCCCGGCTTCGCGGTCGATCGCATGTGCGCCGGCGCGCTCACCGCCGTCACCGCGGCCGCGGGCGAGATCGCGATGGGCGCCTGCGACCTCGCACTCGCCGGCGGCGTCGAGCACATGGGACACCATCCGATGGGCGACGACGTCGACTTCAACCCCCGCTTCGTCGCCGAACGGCTGATCGACGAGAGCGCGGCGGTGATGGGCCAGACGGCCGAGAACCTTCACGACGCGTTCCCGCAGCTGACGAAAGAGGACGCCGACCGGTACGCCGCCGAGTCGCAGCGCCGGGCCGCTGCGGCGTGGGCCGAGCCCGACGGCGTCTACGCCCGCACCGTCGTCCCGATGAGCGTCTTCACCGACGAGGGCTGGAAGGTCGCAGAGCGCGACGAGTTCCTGCGGCCCGAAACGACGGTCGAGGGGCTCGCCACCCTTCGCACCCCGTTCCGCGCAGGCGGTCGCGTCACCGCAGGCAACTCCGCCGGGCTGACGGACGGCGCCACCGCATCGCTGCTCGCCTCCGAGGCCGTCGCCGCGGAGCTCGGCCTCGAACCGCGGATGCGGCTCGTCGGGTTCGCCTACGCCGGCGTCGAGCCGCATCTGATGGGCCTCGGCCCGATCCCGGCGACGACGCAGCTTCTCGAGCGCGAAGGCATCACGATCGACGACATCGGGCTCTTCGAGCTGAACGAGCCGTTCGCGGTGCAGGTGCTGACCTGGTGCGACGGCGTCGGCGTCGCACCCGACGACCCCCGCCTCAACCCGTACGGCGGCGCGATCGCCTGTGGCCATCCCCTCGCGGCCACCGGCGTCCGCCTGATGGCACAGCTCGCGTACGGCTTCGAGCAGCGGCCGGACGTTCGCTACGGGCTCACGGCGCTCTGCGTCGGGCTCGGGATGGGCGCCGCGCTCCTCTGGGAGAACACGCGCCGTGGCTGACGCGCCTGTCACGCGCTTCCATCTCCAGGAGCTCTCGACACGCGTCGGCCCGATCGCACTCGTCACGATCGACAACGGCGCGGACTGGCGCAAGCCGAGCACCTTCGGCCCCGACGCGCTGGAATCCCTCGCGGAGGTACTTGGCCGCCTCCGCACGCGCGACTGGCGCGGGCTCGTCCTGACCGGCAAGCCGCTGGTCTTCGCGGTAGGAGCCGACATCACGCAGTTCCCCGGCATCACGCCCGAGCGCGCCCGCGAAGGAGGGAAGGCGGGGCACGAGCTGTTCGGCAGGCTGCGCGAGCTTCCGTTCCCGACCCTCGCCGCGGTCAACGGCGCGGCGCTCGGCGGCGGCCTCGAAATCGCGCTGCATTGCGATGTCCGCACCGTCGCCTCGAACGTCCGCCATCTCGGCTTTCCCGAGGTCTTCCTCGGCCTCTTCCCCGCCTGGGGTGGGACGCAGATGACGCCGCGGCTCGTGGGCGCAGAGGCCGCCGTCCGGCTGATCGTCGACAACCCGCTCAAGCAGAACAGGCTCATCCGCGCGGCCGACGCGCTCGAACTCGGTCTCGTCGACCACGACCTCGATCCGGTCGAGTTCCTCGACGAGTCGATCGAGCTCCTGCTCCGCCGGATCGAGGCGGGCGAGGGCAAGCGCGAGCCGGCGGCCGACCTGTCCGACGTCTCCGAGATCGTTCGCAAGGCGCGCGCCCGGGTCGACGACGTGGTCCACGGCCAGGCACCTGCCCCGTACCGCGCGCTCGACCTGATCGAGGGCGCCGCGTCGTGGAGCCTCGAGGAGGGCTACGCCGCCGAGGAGGACGCTCTCGCAGACCTGCTCCCGGGGCCGGAGGCGCAGGCCTCGATCTACGCGTTCGACGTCGTCGAGCGGCGGATCAAGAAGCCGGCAGGTGTTCCCGACACGCAGCCGCGGAAGGTGCAGGCGGTCGGCGTCGTCGGAGCGGGCCTGATGGCGACGCAGCTCGCGACGCTCTTCCTGCGCAAGCTCGAGGTGCCCGTCGTCCTGACCGACGTCGACGCCGGCCGCGCCGAGAGCGCGGCCGAGTCGATCCGCGGCGAGCTCGCCGGTCTCGTCGCGAAGGCGAGGCTCGGCGAGGGCAAGGCGCGCTTCCTCGGCTCGATCGTGACCGCCGGCACGGCGCCCGATGCGTACGCGGGCTGCGACCTCGTTCTCGAGGCGGTGTTCGAGGAGCTGGCCGTCAAGCGCGAAGTATTCGGCGGGCTCGAGCAGGTCGTCGCCCCCGAGTGCCTGCTCGTGACGAACACCTCCTCGCTGTCGGTCGCCGAAATGGCGGACGGCCTCGCCCGTCCCGAACGAGTGGTCGGCCTCCACTTCTTCAATCCCGTCGCGGTGCTTCCGCTGGTCGAGGTCGTGCGAGCCCCGGCGACGGACGACGTCTCCCTCGCAACCGCCTGGGACGTCGCGCGCAAGCTGGGCAAGCGCGGCGTGCTCGTGAAGGACGCTCCGGCGTTCGTCGTCAACCGGATGCTGACCAGACAGTCGACGGTGCTGATGCAGGCGCTCGAGTCCGGCTCGACCTTCGAGGAGACGGACGAGGCCGCGCTGCGCCTCGGAATTCCGATGCCGCCCTCGGCGCTCCTCGCGATGGTCGGCCCCAGGGTCGCGAACCACACTCTCCAGACGCTGCACGACGCCTTCCCGGACCGCTTCCCGCTCTCGCCGACGCTCCAGGCACTCGCCGACGGCGACTTCCCCGAGCTCGAGGCGCGCAACGACCGGCCGAGCGTCGGCGAGATCCACGAACGGATCCTCGAGGCGCTCGCCGACGAGGCGCGGCGGATCCTCGACGAGCGCGTCGTCGCGAGCGCTGCCGAGCTCGACGCCTGCTTGATCCTCGGCGCGGGCTTTCCGTTCTTCCGCGGCGGGATCACGAAGCACCTCGACCAGACGGGCATCTCGCAGCGCGTCTCGGGTCGGTTGCTCGCCGACGGCTGAAACCCCTTTACCGGGCCTCGGATTGCGGTAGTCTCAGGGGTGCAGCGACGCCGGCGCGCGAACGATGCCCGAGTGAGCTGCCTTCCTCGAACGGTTGCGTAGGACTGAGCGGCGCGTTTCGAGGCTGCTGCGCACATGCAGGAATCCACTATCACTCAGACCACGTCGTCCGGACAGCTTCCGGACCTCGAGAGCGCCGCCCATCGCGCCGAGCGGTGGTTCGCCGAGCCGTTCCTCCATCCCGGCGAGGATCCCGAGGTCGCGCTCGCGCCGGGCACCGCGCGGCGGCTCGCGCTGGACGACGCGCTCGAGGAGATCGAAGCGGGGCATCGAACGCCGTCGCCGGGCTGGAAGGTGCGCTACGGCCTCATGCTCGGTCTGGAGCGCGTGCTCGCCGCCGAGACGCCGGCGACCGCCTCCGGCACTGCCCTACGCCGCCACCAGATCGACGCGCTGACGGGGATGCTGACCGAGCTGATCGCTGCGACCCAGCGGAGCGCGGAGGAGAACGGCAACGGCTCCACGAACGGCAGTGTCGCGGAGCTCGTCGAGGAGGACGAGGACGAGGAGTACGTCGACCTCGCCGACGAGGCGGAGGAGGCCGAGGAGGTCGGCTTCAAGGGGGAGGATCCCGGCGCGTCGCGCCGCTACCGGTTCCGTCACCCCACGGCGTCCGGGAAGACGATCGCCGCCGCCGGGTTCGTCGAGGCCGCACGGCATCTCGGCGTGCTGATCCTCACGCACCGCCGCCTGCTCGTCGACCAGTTCCGCCGCGACCTCACGACAGAGGGGTACGGCGACCGGCTGACCGACGCGATCGAGGCGGGGAAGGAGCCGCTGCGCGCCGATCCGCTCACGATCCAGACGTATGCGTGGTTCGCCCGGCACGGCAACGAGCTCTCGCGAACGGCGTACCAGCTCGTGATCTGCGACGAGGCCCACACCGCCCTCGGCGAGAAGACCTCGACCGCGATCCGCACCTTCTCCGAGCCGCTCTACATCGGCATGACCGCGACGGAGCAGCTGATCGCGAAGCAGGTCTCCGACGTCTTCCCGGCGTCGGTCGACGACCTGCCGCTCACGGACGCCGCCCGGCGGGGGCTGATTGCGCCCCTTCGCTCGCTGCGCGTCCCACCAGTCGCCGCCATCAACTCCGTGCCGATCGTCGGCGGCGACTTCGAGGAGCGGGCGCTGGCCGCGGCGCTCGACCACACGGCGCTCAACCAGGCAGCCGCGAGCCTCTACCGCGACCGCTTCGGCTCGACGCCCGGGATCGTCTACGCCGCCGGCGTCGATCACGCGTACAACCTCGCGCAGGAGTTCCGTGCCGCCGGCCTCCAGACGATGGCCGTCTCGGGCCGGACGCCCCCACGTGAGCTCGCCGAGACCCTCGCGGCGTACGAGCGGGGCGAGATCAACGTGCTCGTCAACGCCCAGCTGCTGGCCGAAGGCTGGAACTCGCCACGCGCGACGGTCTGCATGCACCTCGCGCCGACAGCGTCGAAGCGCGTCTACCAGCAGCGGATCGGGCGGATCATGCGGACGCACCCGCGCAAGGAGGCGGGGATCGTCGTCGACTTCGTCCCGAAGGGCGCGACCCACTCGGAGCGCGTCGTCTCGCTCCACTCCCTGCTCGACTCGGACTTCTACCGCGAGGGGGCGCGCGTCACGCCCGCTCCCCGCCGTCGCTCGGCGCGCCGCGCCCGCCGGAAGCTTTCCCCGGCGCCCTGGCTCGTCCCGGTCACGCAGGACGTCGGTCGCCGGCTTGCGGTCATCCAGCGCGAGTGGCAGCGGGTCGACCCGCGCTTCCTCGACGACGACGAGCAACGCTTCTGGGCGACCATCGCAGGGCGCCAGATTCGCTTCGACCAGCGCGCAGAGTTCGCGCGAAAGTTCGCCGAGGGCCGCGCCGACAAGGGTGCGCTCGAGACCTTCCTCTCCGTCTGCGCCGCCGAGAACCCCAACCGGCGTCTCCGCATGACCGCCCTCGCGGACCGCGTCGCAACACCGGTCGACCGTGCCGACTTCGACGACCTCGTCACGCTCGTCACACAGGCGCCCCCCTGGGAGAAGGACCGGGCTGCGGGGGTCCGCATCCTGCTGCGCGCGGTCGGCGACGGCAAGGCGACGGCGCCCGACCAGATCCTCGGCCGCTGGACGTGGCGCCTCGCGCGCTCCGTCCGCAAGACGCTCGACCGCAAGGCGAGCCAGGAGTTCCCGGAGGCCAAGCGGCTCCTCGGCGCCGTGGCGAACTCGCGTGGTCACCGCCACGAGGACAATGTCGCGCAGCTCGTCAGGATCGCGGCGGCCTTGCCGACGCCCGTCGGCGCGGCCCTCCTCGCCTCGGCCGAGGGCTACACGCCGCGCGCGAACGGCACGCTCGACCGCGCGCGCGAGGAGCTCGGGCCGATCGTGGAGATCGCGGCCGCGCTCGCGGAGAGCCTGCCCGCGCCGAAGGCGCCGGCGCGGAAGTCCCGCCGCCGCCGCCGGAAGAAGAAGCCGTCGGAGGCGCAGGCGGCGACGGCCGCGGCGATCGGCGACGCAACGGCGCAGCAGGCTCCCGACAAGGACGCCGGCGACGCTCACGCAGCTCCGGAGGCTGGGGCCTCCGAGGCGACCGCCGCCGCGGACTAGGGCTGGTCGGCCGGCGGGTCGTCCTTCCGCCGGTGCTCCTGCTCGCGCAGGAACCGCGTCAGCTCGGCCGCGAGCGACTCCCCGGTCGGCAGCTCGCCACCTTCGGCGAAGGACTCGATCGTGTCGGCCCGCTGTTCTAGCTCCTCGACGTAGGCCTGTGTGTCCGGGTCGGACGCGACGGCTTCGCTGACCTGCGATGCGTACTCGGTCTCGGCCTCGTCGAGGTCCGTCATGTCGATCGGCGCCCCGAGCAGGTCGGAGAGGCGGACGCACAGCGCCTTGGCCGCGCGTGGGCTCGGCGCGAGGGAAACGTAGTGCGGCACCGCCGACCACAGGCTGACCGACCGAAGGCCTGCGGTGCGGCAGGCGTCGTGGAGGACGCCGACGATCCCGGTCGGCCCTTCGTAGCGGGAGAGCTGCAGCCCGAGCTCCTCGACGAGCGCCGGGTCGGTGGCCGCGCCCGTCACGGGCGCAGGACGCGTGTGCGGCACGTCGGCGAGCAGGGCGCCGAGCGTCACGACGAGGTCGACGCCGACGTCTCGGGCGAGGCCGATGACGAGGTCGGTGAACGCACGCCAGCGGTAGTTGGGCTCGACGCCGACGAGGATCACCGCGTCGCGGTCGGTTCCGGGGATCGCCGCGTGGTAGAAGGCATTCTCGGGCCACTCGATCCGGCGAGAAAGCCCCTCGTCGAGCGTCACCGTCGGTCGGACGGCCTGGAAGTCCATGAACGCCTCCGGGTCGACGTCCGCGAAGCGCGTCGCGTCCCATTGCTCGACGAGGTAGCCCGCGGCCACGGTCGCGGCCTGGCCGCCGTCGTTCCAGCCGCGAAACGCCGTGATCAGCACGGGGCTCCGCAGCGTCGGGCGTTCGGAAAGGCGCAGATCCGCTTGGGCCATCTGCGCAGCGTAACGACCGTCAGCGCGTCCGCAGCGGCTCGCCGAGCGACTCGACGCGCTCCGCGGCGGGTGCGACCAGCGCGAGAGGCGGTCGCCAGAGCGTGTAGACCACGCCGACGGTGACGGCCCAGATCGTCGCTGCGAGCGTGACGTGGACGAGCACGAGTCCCCATGGGAGCGCGTTGCGGTACTGGATCTCGCCGACGAGCATCTGCGTCACCAGCACGCCGAGGAGCACGAGCGCGAGACGCACGACCCCGGGCGCCTCTCTCCGTGCGCGGAGCAGCTGCCACCCCACGAGCAGCAGGCCGATCCCGAACACCGCGGTCGCCCGAACGTGGACATAGACGGTATCTCGGATGCCGAGCCCGAGCCGGTGCACGTCCTGGTCGGCTCCGGGGTGCGGGCCGGAGGCCGTGGCGATCGCGCCGGTCACGACCATCGCCGCGCAGGCGACGAGCCCCACGAGAGCGACGAGGCGCAGCCAGCGCGGCGCCACGGGGGCGCCGAGCCCGGTCGCGCAGCTCCATGCCTCGAAGACGACGACGACCGAGAGCGCCACGACGACGAGCGCGAGCAGGAAGTGCGACATGACGGCGAGCGGGTGGAGATCGAGGATCACCGTGATGCCGCCGAGCGGGATCTGCGCAACCGTGCCGAGGAAGGCGGTCAGCGCGACCCAGACGACCCAGCGCGGCAGCCCGGCCACGCGGCGCGACGCATGCCAGGTGGCGAGCGATGCGAGGATCCCGCACACGGCGATCACCCGGTTCCCGAACTCGATCATCGGGTGGTAGCTCAGTGCGGGGAACGGCGTCGACCCACAGCGTGGCCAGTTGTCGCAGCCGAGGCCCGAGCCGGTCAGCCGCACGAAGGCCCCCGAGGTGACGACCAGGCCCAGGATGACAACGGCGGCCACCGCGAACTGGAGGAAGCGCCGCGGCGACACCGGCTCGCGCAGGCGCGCGCGAATCTTCACGACAGCGTCACCCCGGCCCCCTCTTCGACCGCGCCGACGTGGTGGAGAGCCAGGCCGGCCGCGGCGAACGTCGCCTCGAGCACCGCGCGCTTGTCGTTCGGCAACGTGACGAGCAGGCCACCGGAGGTCTGCGGGTCGTACGCGAGCGCCTCCAGCTCGGGCTCGGCCGTGCTCTCGACGTGGGGCCCGGCGAACTCGCGGTTCCGGCGGTCGCCACCGGTGCGGACTCCGTCGGCCGCAAGCTCGACGGCGCCCGGGAGAGCAGGCAGTCGATGGGCGTCGAGCGTGATACGGACACCCGAGCGGTCGGCCGTCTCGTGGGCGTGTCCGAGGAGCCCGAAGCCGGTGACGTCGGTCACGGCGCTCGGCGAGAACGACCGCAGCGTGTCGGCGGCATCGCGGTTCAGCTCGGTCATCGACGCAACGGCGGCATCGAGCGCCCCCTCGGGCGCGCATCCGTCGCGGACCGCCTGGAGGACGAGGCCCGTGCCGAGCGGCTTCGTCACGAGGACGGCGTCCCCCGGCCGGGCACCGCTCTTCCGCCAGACGCCGTCCGGGTGCACCGTGCCGACGACCGCAAGTCCGTATTTCGGCTCCTCGTCGCGGATGGTGTGACCGCCGGCGAGAATCGCCCCTGCCTCTCGTGTCGCTTCCGCGGCGCCGGCGAGCACCTCTCCGAGCATCTCGACGGGAAGCTCCTCCGGGAACGCCGTCACGGAGAGCGCGAGCAGCGGCCTCCCGCCCATCGCGTACACGTCGTTGAGCGCGTTGGTCGCCGCGATCCGGCCGAACGTGCGCGGATCGTCGACGACGGGCGGAAAGAAGTCGACGGTGAAGACGAGCGCCGTCTTTTCGTCGAGCCGGTAGACCGCCGCGTCGTCCGCGGGGTCGAGGCCCACGAGCAGGTCGGTGGCGTCCACCGGGACGATTCCTGCGAGCAGCTCTTCGAGCCGCGCGGCCGAGTACTTCGCAGCGCACCCGCCTGCCTTCGCGAGGCTCGTGAGCGTCGGCTGCGTCACCCTGCGAGTGTAGGGAAGGAACCGCGCGAGCCGACGCGAACACTCCGGCAAGAGAGGATCCCCCCTTCCCCCTCTCTCTTGCACCGCGGAGGCCGCCGAACCCGGGCGGCCTCCGTCTGTGAGAGGATCCGCCGATGCCGAGCGCGCTCGTGACCGGCGGGTCGTCCGGGATCGGTCTCGCGATCGCGCGGATGCTCCGCGACGAGGGCTACGACCTCACGCTTGCCGCGCGGACGGTCGAGCGCCTCGAGGAGGCCGCGGGCGCGCTCGCCGCGAAGGCGATTCCCGTCGACGTGCGGCACGAGGAGGAATGTGCTCGCCTCGTCGCGGCGCACCTCGAGGCACACGGCGGCCTCGACGTCCTCGTCAACTCGGCGGGCGTGGGCATCGCAGGACAGATCGGCGACACGTCGGCGAAGCAGTTCGACCTCCAGCAGTCCGTCAACCTGCGCAGCGCGTTCCTCGTGACGCGTGAGGCGCTGCCCGCACTCCGCGAGTCACGGGGGTACGTGATCAACCTGGCCTCGATCGCCGGGACGATCCCGACGCCGGGGCTCGCGACCTACGGCGCCTCGAAGGCGGCGCTCATCTCGTTGACGCGCTCACTGGTGCGCGAGGAGTCGGACACGGGGGTCCGCGCGACCGCACTCTGCCCGGGCTTTGTCGACACGCCGATGGCCGCGTGGACGGGGCTCGAGGCCGCCGCGATGATCCAGCCGGAGGACTGCGCGGAGATCGTCCGCTCGCTCCTCCGCCTGAGCCCTGCCGCCCGCGTTCCCGTGGTCGTGGTCGAGCGCGCCGGCGACGGCGCCGTGTAGCGCGATTCGGGCTCAGTCGTCGCCGGACGCGAGCTCGCCGAGGGCCTCGTCGCCTCCGGTTAGGCCGAGCCTCCCGTAGAGCGCGAGCTTCGAGCGGGAGTCTTCGATGTCGAGGAGCCGCATCGTGAGCTGTCCGATGCGATCGAGTGGCCCGAATGCGGCGTCCTCCACCCGTTCCATCGACAGCCGCTCGGGATGGTAGGTCGCGTTCGCGGAGACGGTGTCGAGGATCGTCCAGTCGTCTCCGCGCCGCAATTCGACGGTCACCTCTCCGGTCACGGCACTGCCGATCCAGCTCGCGAGACTCTGGCGCAGCATCAGCGCCTGGGGGTCGAACCAGCGACCCTCGTACAGCAGCCGCCCGAGCCGCCGGCCAGCCGTGCGGTACTCGTCGATCGTCGACTCGTTGTGGATCGCGTTGACGAGACGCTCGTAGGCGAGGAAGAGGAGCGCCATGCCCGGCGCCTCGTAGATGCCCCGGCTCTTCGCCTCGATGATCCGGTTCTCGATCTGATCCGACATGCCGAGGCCGTGGCGGCCACCGATCGCGTTCGCCGCGAGCACGAGCTCGACGCGGTCGTCGTACGCGACGCCGTCGAGCGCGACGGGCCAGCCCTCCTCGAAGCGCACGCTGACCGTCTCCGGCGCGATCTCGACCGCCGGGTCCCAGTGGGCGACGCCCATGATCGGCTCGACGATGTGCATCGAGCGGTCGAGGAGCTCGAGCTCCTTCGCTTCGTGCGTCGCGCCCCAGATGTTCGCGTCCGTCGAGTACGCCTTCTCGATGCTCGCGCGGTACGGCAGGCCCCGCTCGACGAGCCACTCGCTCATCTCCTTCCGGCCGCCGAGCTCCTCGACGAAGACGGGGTCGAGCCAGGGCTTGTAGATCCGCAGCGCCGGGTTCGCCAGCAGGCCGTAGCGGAAGAAGCGCTCGATGTCGTTGCCCTTGTACGTCGACCCGTCGCCCCAGACGTCGACCCCGTGCTCACGCATCGCGTGGACGAGCATCGTTCCCGTCACCGCGCGCCCGAGCGGGGTCGTGTTGAAGTACGTCTTCCCGCCGGACGAGATGTGAAAGGCCCCGCAGCGGAGCGCGACGAGGCCCTCGTGGGCGAGATGCGGACGGCAGTCGACGAGGATCGCCTCCTCGGCGCCGACATCCTTCGCGCGCGCGGGGACGCCGGCCACGTCGGGCTCGTCGTACTGGCCGAGGTCGGCCGTCAGGGCGTACGGCACCGCGCCCTTCTCGCGGATCCAGGCCACGGCCACGGTGGTGTCGAGCCCACCCGAGAACGCGATCCCGACGCGCTCACCGACCGGCAGCGAAGTGAGGACGCGCGTCACGGGAGGCAGCGTAACGGGAGGCTCTGCGGGCGGCGCCGCGCTCGCCGAAGCCCCACCGGCTGGGGGGACGACCGTGTGGGAAAGTTGTGCGCCAATCGGACACGGCTACTCCGTGACAGAGAACGGTGTTCTGACCCGTTTCGCCCGCCGAACCGAGCCGCGAGACGTCCGCGAATACCACGGCGCCGGTCAGCGTTCTCCCGGATGCCCCAGCACCACCGGGCGTGCAGCCTCTACGCATGCCCGACGCCCCGAGGAGGAGCCTTCCCATGCATCGGATCGTCATCCAAGTCGTCGTCCTTGTCCTTGGTGCCGCTGTGGCCGGCTCGGCCTCCGCGGGCGGCTCCGCGACGGGGGTGACCGTCAAGCTGAAGGAGTTCAAGATTCTCCCGTCGGCGACGACGGTCAAGGCGGGCAAGGTCGCGTTCACCGTCACGAACGTTGGGAAGATCAACCACGAGATGGTGGTGATGAAGAGCAATCTCCCGCCCGGCAAGCTGCCGGTGAATGCGAATCACCGCGTGCCCGAGAAAGGCGTGGTCGGAGAGGCCGGGGATATCCATCCGGGTCAAACCAAGAAGGTAACCCTCACCTTGCCTGCGGGGAGGTACGTCCTTCTCTGCAACATCGCCGGCCACTACGCAGCAGGCCAGAGATCGGGCTTCGTTACGAAGTAGGCCGGGGCGGGGGAGCCGAACGAGTGCCCGGTGCCCGGCGTAGCGCGGATACACTCCGGCCATGCGGAGATACGCGATTTGGGGGGCCTCCTCGTCCCCCGAGTTGAGCGCGTGGGTCGAGGCGATCGGTCACGAGTTCGAGCAGGACGGCTTCGTTCGCGTCGACGACATCGCGGACGCCGACTTCGTGCTCAACATGTTCGACGCGCAGAGCCCGAAGGCGTTCCGGCGCCAGTCGCGCGGCACCTACTCCGCCTCGTTCTACGAGCTCGACTCGATGCCGGAGGACGTCCTCAAGACGAGCTATCCGATGCTCGTCCGCACGCTCGCGAACGTCGTCGTG
>Ga0207706_10004721_pt1 | contig 12757 bp, 9 predicted proteins | sample KBSC53metaG_FD_184318 | JGI IMG/M metagenome (GOLD analysis project Ga0207706, IMG submission 184318) | Corn rhizosphere microbial communities from Kellogg Biological Station, Michigan, USA - KBS C5-3 metaG (SPAdes) (version 2) | ecosystem: Host-associated > Plants > Roots > Rhizosphere > Soil ... | reverse complement strand
GCCGTGGCACGGCGACCCGTCGCGCCTCCTCGTCGCAATCTCGTCGGTCGGGGTCTGGCTCTCGGACGACGGCGGCGAGACGTGGCGGCACTCGAACACCGGGATCGAGCCCGACTACCTCCCCGAAGAGGCACGCGGCAATCCGATCCAGCACTGCGTCCACGACGTCCGCCGCTCCCCCGCGAAGCCGGAGCGCCTCTTCATGCAGTTCCACGGCGGCGTCTACCGCTCGGACGACGCCGGGGAGAACTGGATCGACGTCGGCGACGGGCTTCCCTCGGACTTCGGCTTTCCCATCGTCGTCGATCCGTCCGACCCGGACAGCGCGTACGTCATCCCGCTGATCGGCGCCGAGGACCGGACGCCGCCCGAAGGCGCCGTCCGCGTGTGGGAGACGCGCGACGCGGGCGCGACGTGGACCCCGCGCGGCGACGGCCTTCCCGCTCAGTCCTACCTCACGATCCTGCGGGAGGCGTTCGACAACGCCGGCGAGGGCGAGCGCATGGAGCTCTACTTCGGCGCGACGTCGGGTGAGGTGTTCGGCTCGGCCGACGCCGGCGCGAGCTGGCGGCAGGTGGCCGACCACCTGCCGCCGGTGTACTCGGTGCGGACGGCCTAGGGGACTGGCACCGCAGGTGCCTGTCCCCCGCGTCGCGCACTGGGGTCAGGCACCCTCGCGGGTGCCAGACCCCGTGCCAGGCTCTAGCTGAGCGTGGTCGGGATGCCGGTGATCTTCCCGTCGGCGATCTCGCGCTCGACCTTCTCGGTCGCCGCGACGTCGTCGGCGTTCGCCTTCGGGCTGAGCGTGCCGAGGCCGACGCCGTCCTGGTCGAGGCCGAACACGGTGTTGCCGCCGCCGGCGAACGTGCCGTCCTGCAGCGCCTTGATCGTCAGGAAGACCGCGCTGTCGACGCCCTTGAGGGCGCTCGTCAGCACGTGCGGGCCGAGGAACGACTGGTCGCCGTCGACACCGATCGCCCAGACTCCCTTGTCCTTCGCCCCTGAGATCGCGCCGAGCCCACAGCCGCCCGCGACCTGGAAGACCACCTTCGAGCCGGCCGCGATCTGGTTCAGGGCAAGCTCCTTGCACTTCGCCTGGTCCTCCCAGTCCTGGGAGTAGTCCCACTTCACCTTCGTGCCGGGAACCGCCGCCTTGGCGCCCGCGCGGTAGCCCGCGATGAAACGATCGACCGGAGGCTCCTTGAAGCCGCCGACGGCGCTGATCGACTCGGCTCCGGCACGCTTCGCCTCGAGCGCGCCGAGGTAGCCGACGAGGTAGCCGACCTGCTCCTCGCGGAAGAGGAGCCCCTCGACGTTCGCGGGCTTGCCCTTGAGGGACGCCTGGTCGACGTCGACGATCGCGAAGTTCGTGTCCGGGAAGCGCTTCGCCGTCGCGGCGATCGCCTCGCCCTGCGCGAACCCCACGCCGATGACCAGGTCGTAGCCCTGCCGTGCGAGCGTCGACATGTTGGGGATGTAGTCCGCCGCGCTATTCGCCTGGACGACCCGTCCCTGCACCCCGAGCACGCGTTGCGCACGCTTGAGACCCTTGTAGGCGAGCTCGTTGAACCCGTTGTCGTTGAGCTGCCCCGCGTCCGCGACGAGCGCGATCCGGAGGTCGGAGGTCGGTGCCGTTGTCGTCGTCTCGGTCTCGGTCGTCGTGCCGCTCGCCTCGTCGCTGCCGCCGCAGCCCGCGGCGAGGGCCGTGGCGGCGAGGACGAGCGCCGCGCCGACGATAAGGCGGTTGAACGGTGGTGTCATCGATGTCGCTCCTGGTTTCAGCTAGTTTTTGCCTATGAGTCGTAAACTGTCAGCCGAGTCTACCAGACCACGTCACGCGAGCCTCGCCGTCGTCCTCCAGGTACGCGAGGGGTCGCTGCAGGCCCTGCTCTGGGAACGCGGCCGCGACCCGTTCCGTGGCGCCTGGGCTCTCCCGGGCGGACTGCTCGAGCCGGGCGAGACGCTCGAGGGGTCGATCCGGCGCCATCTCGCGGCGAAGGTCGACGTCCGCGACGTGTCGCACCTCGAGCAGCTCGCGACCTACAGCGACCCTGCGCGCGACCCGACCGCGTGGGAGCTCGCGACCGCGTACCTCGGCCTGGTCGAGCTCGGCGTCGACCCGGACGTGCCCGCGGACACGCGGTGGCATCCGGTCGACGACCTACCGCCCACCGCCTTCGACCACGGCGGCATCGTGCTCGCCGGACGGGACCGACTGCGCGGCAAGCTCTCGTACTCGAACGCGGGGTTCGCGCTCGCACCGCCGACCTTCACGCTCGCCGAGCTGCGCGAGGTGTACGTCGCCGCACTCGGCCACGAGGTCTCCGCCACCAACCTCCGCCGCGTCCTCGAGCGTCGTGCCGTCATCGAGCCGACCGGCGAGCGCCGGCCCTCGGGCCGCGCCGGCGGGCGGCCTGCCGAGGTCTTCCGCTTTCGTGACGACCGGCTCGCGATCACCGACCCGTTCGCCGCGCTGCGGCCGCGGCGCTAGCTGAGACGCGCCACGGCCCTGACGGCGTCGCCGACGCGGAAGCCGAGGGAGACCGCGTCGCCGGACCGCGAGGTCGCGAGTTCCACGCGGTCGGCGAGGTCGATCGGATCGCGGTAGTCGAGCTCCGCGACGAGGGGCGCCGCGAGATCGACGCCCTCGCTGCGCGCGACGTCTTCGACCGCTTGCCAGTAGACGGCGTTGTTCAGGTGACCGTGAAGATCGACGTCGGTCGAGCGGAGCGCCCACGTCGAGCTCGGAGCGTCGTCGGGCGGTGGCGGCAGCTCGAGCCGAGTGGAGACCGGACGGCCGCCGGTCGCCTCGGCGTAGATGCCGAACGACTCGATCCGTGCAGGTCGCTGCTCGGGACCGAGGTGGATCCAGACGCTGTCGACCTCGATGCGGCCGCCACGGTCGCCCTCGAGCGACCAGCGGCGGCCCGCGGCGATCGCCGCGAGCCCGCTGCACCACGTGAGCAAGCCGGCCTCTCGATCCTCGACGAACGGCGCGCGCACCTCGATCCGGATCCGGCGCACGAACCAGAGATGCTCGGGCAGGCCCCACCCTGTCTCCTGGACGTCGTCGATCGCGACGTCCTGCAGGAACCGCGCGACGGCGTCGAGCCGCAGCCGGCCGGTCTCGTCCATGTCCGCGAGCCGTACGCGGCGTCGCGCAGCGAAGGTCCGCCCGACCGGCGGTACGGGCAGGGAGGGATCGAGCATCAGCGCACCAGCCGCTCGAACAGCTCGTCGAGGCACGCTGCCGGGTCCTCGCACAGGCCGGTATGCACCTCCGACGGCTGGACGATCGTGCTCGACGGGGCGACGAGCCAGTGAAAGCGCGCCGTCGTGTCGAGAGCGGCGATCGGGCCTGCGGCGGGATCGCCCGCGGCGACGCACTCGATCGCGGCGAGGTGCCGGCGCGCGGCTTCGAGGTCCAGCTCTGCCCCGAGCGCCCGCGCCCGCTCCTCGTCGAGCCATGTCCGCGCGCCCACGAAGTCGAGCGGCCGGCAGAAGACGACGACCCCGACGTTGAGCCGCTCGCCGCGCTCGATGTCGGGCACGAGACGCAGGATCGCGTACGAGAACGGCTCAGCCACGGGCGGACTCTGCCTCCTCCACGAATCCGCGCGGCGTCTCGAGGCGCCGCGACAGGTAGTCGACGTACACGTCTCCCCCACCCGCGCCGAGCCACTCGGCCGGAACCTCCGCGACGATCCGCTCGACGGCGTGGCGCTCGACGCGCCCGACGAGCCGCTCGTCCGCATCCGCGATCGAGGACGCGTACGGCAACAGGACATGGTCGCGCACGGCCTCGAAACGTCCGCGCGCGTGCTCCGCCGAGACGTCCTCGGCGTGATGGAAGTAGAGCGCCGCGCCGTGGTCGATCAGCCAGAGCCGGTCGTGCCACCAGAGCAGGTTCGGGTTCTGCGCCGTCCGGTCGACGTTCGTCGCGAGGGCGTCGAGCCAGACGATGTCCGCGGCGAGCTCCGGGGACGGCGGCGGCCCAGCGGCGGGGCTGAACGGCAGCGCGCCCGGCAGGAAGTCGACACCGAGGTTGAGGCCACCGCTTGCGAGCAGCAGGTCCTGGATCTCGGGATCGGGCTCGGCGCGACCGATCGCGGGATCGAGCTCGATCAGGACGAGCTCGGGCACGGGAAACCCGAGCGCGCGGGCGATCTCTCCGACGATCACCTCCGCGACGAGCGCCTTCGGCCCCTGCCCCGCGCCGCTGAACTTGAGGACATAGAGCCCGTCGTCGTCCGCCTCGACGAGCGCGGGCAGCGAGCCACCCTCCCGCAGGGGTGTCACGTAGCGCGTCGCCGCGACCCTGCGCACGTGCGCGAGCGTATCGCGACGCGTTACGGCTGCCCCGGACATCCGTGCCGGTAGAGCCCGTGATCTACCTAGACCGAAGAGGGGTACGAAACCCCTCGTTCTAGGGGCAGCGCTCCCCCGGAATGGTCATACCGTGAGACGTGTAGAGAGTGCCAAACGAGTGTCGTCCCGCCTGCCGGGGCGAGTAGAGGGGGAAGAGCAATGCATCGCTGCGGAAATGGGCGTCTGCGACGCCTGGGAGTCTTTGCGGGCCTGACGGTGGTCGCGGCGCTCGCCGTCGTGAGCGCCACGTCCGCGAGCGTCGACGTCGGCAACTCGGGCTCGTCCGTGGTTGTCCGTGCGAGCGGCGAGGGGAAGGTCTTCGTCTGCAAGTACGTCGGCAAGCCTGGTGTCGACGAGCGCCTGCAGACCGGCAACAACCCGATCAGCGTCAGCGTCAACGCGATCAAGGTCGATCCGGTAGTCGTCGGCGCGTACTTCGCGGACGCGCAGGGACGATCGTTCGTGCTGGCCTACGACGTCGGGCAGCCGGAGCCGCCGAACGTGTCCGCGTGCCCGCAGCCGGACGTGCCCCCGACCGACGTCTGCCCCAACATCGAGGGCAACCAGGGACAGATCCCCGACGGGATGATCAAGGACCAGCAGGGGAACTGTGTTCTCTCTCCTCCCGTTGACGTGTGCCCGAACCTGAACGGACCGCAGCCGACCGTGCCCGAGGGCTACACGCTCGTGGACGGACAGTGCGTCGTGATCCCGCCGCCGGTGGACAAGTGCCTGAACATCGCGGGGAACCAGGCGACGGTGCCCGAAGGCTACTTCGCGATCGGGAAGCTCTGCTTCCCCGTCCCACCGCCCCCGCCGACCTACACGGTCTGTTACAAGGGCGAGACGCTGACCGGCCTCAACCTGGTTCAGAAGATCTACTACCTCCTGCACGGGGCGAAGTTGGGCGAATGCCCGCCGCCACCACCGGTGGACGTGTGCCTGAACATCGAGGGCAACCAGTCCGAGGTTCCGGACGGGATGGTGAAGGACGAGCAGGGCAACTGCGTCACGCCCACGCCCCCGACCGACGCCTGCCCCAACATCGAGGGCAACCAGGCGTCCGTGCCGCATGGTCTCGTGAAGGACGAGCACGGCAACTGCGTAACTCCGACGTCTCCGCCGCCTCCGACGGTGAAGTCGGACGAGTTCATGGACGTGCGGGTCATCAAGGAGGCGACGCCGCAGGTCGGGCTCGTCAACGGCCAGGCCGAGATCACCTACACCGTGCTCGTGCGGAACGACGGCCCGAACCAGGCCCACAACGTCGTCGTCACGGACGCCGCGCCGGGCGGGGTCACGTTCCTCACCGTCACGCAGCCCGTGAACGGCTCCTGCACCGTCACGCCTGCCCTGCTGAGCTGCACGCTCGGCACGCTCGGCCCGGGCGTCGAGCGGTCGATCGTGCTGACCGCCCGCGTCACTCAGGCCGGGACCTACGTCAACTCGGCCACCGCCACGGGTGACGGCAAGGACACGAACGGCGCGAACAACACGGACGACGCGTCGACGCTCGTCACGGCTCCGGCAACGCCGCCGACCGCGGCTCCGACGCCGAAGCCGAAGCCGAAGCCGGTGGCGACGCCGAAGCCAAAGCCCGCACCGCAGGTCCCCATGTGCCGTGTCCTCAGGGTCACGCCGGGGATGGTGAAGGCGAACGGCAACCGCCAGCTCGTGATCGCCAAGGTGACGCGGTCGCGGAACCCGGTCAAGGGTGTCGCCGTCCGCTTCACGGGCAAGGGCCTGAGCAAGGTCGTGAAGACGAACGCCCAGGGCGTCGCCCGCTTCTCGATCGCGCCGCGCAAGGCGGGGATCATGCTCGTGAAGATCACGAGCGCGAAGGCGTGCAACAGCGCCCGGATCGGCGTGATCGGCGCGTTCGAGCCGCCGGTCACCGGCTGACAGAATCCCGGGCCGGCACTCGGTCGGTGTCCCGTGCTGCGGCGCGGGGCACCGACCGGCCCGGGTGGCGCCGCTACATCCCGTATGCCTCGAGCAGCCGGAGCCAGAGCTCCGAGCGGGTCGGGAACGATGGCACCGCGTGCCAGAGATCCTCGAGCGGCACCTTCCCGATGACGGCGATCGTTGCCGCGTGCAGCGCCTCGGAGACCTCCGAGCCGGTGATCGTCGCGCCGATGACGACCCCGCGCTGCTCGTCCACGACGAGGCGCGCGGTGCCGGGCGCCCCGCGCCCGACGAACGAGCCCCCCGCGTTGCCGCTCGTCTCGACGTCGACCGCGCGCACGGTGAGGCCCGCCTCCTCGGCGGCGGCGAGCGTGAGCCCGACCGCGCCGACCTGCGGGTCGGTGAAGATCACCCGCGGCGAGGCGCCGCCATCCGAGCGGAGCTGCACCTCCTTGCCGAGAATCGCGTCGGCGGCGAGTCGCGCCTGGTACTTCCCCATGTGCGTCAGGAGGGCACGGCCGTTGACGTCGCCGACCGCGTAGAGCCACGCCTCGTGGCCCGGCACGCGGAGCGACTCGTCGACGGAGACGTGGTTCCCCGGCTCGAGGCCGACCGTATCGAGCCCGATGTCTGCGCTTCGCGGTGTGCGCCCGATCGAGACGAGGATCTCGTCGGCGTCGACCGACCGACCGTCGTCGAGCTCGACGCGGACGACGCCGTTCCGCGAAACACGGCTCACCTCGATCTCGAGGCGGATGTCGACCCCGGCTTCGCGGAGGGCTGTCTCCACCTGCTCGCTCGCGAACGGCTCCTCGCGCTCGATCAACCGGCCTGTCCGATGGACGAGCGTCACCCGTGAGCCGAGCGACGACCAGGCCTGCGCCATCTCGACCCCGACCACCCCGCCTCCCAGGACGAAGAGCCGGCCCGGGACCTGCTTGGCCGTCGTCGCCTCGATATTCGTCCAGGGACGGGCCTCGGCGAGACCCGGCACCGGCGGGATCGTCGCGGAGCTCCCGGTCGCGACCACGACGGCCTTTCGAGCGACGAGAGCCTCGTCGCCGACGCGCACCCGCCGCTCCCCGTCGAGCCGTCCGTGGCCGCGGACGAGCGTCACCCCCCGCTCGTCGAGCCACGGCAGCTGGGACGAGTCGTCGAGGTCGTGGACGACCTCGTCGCGCCTCGCGAGCACTGCCTCCACGTCGAGCCGGCCGGTCGCCACGCCCGGCACGCGGCCCGCCTCCGCCGCGAGCTCACCGGGCCGCAGCAGGGCCTTCGAGGGCATGCAGGCGTAGAACGAGCACTCCCCTCCGACGAGCCGCTCCTCGACGATTGCCACCTCGAGCCCGGCCTCGCCGAGCCGTCCAGCGATCACCTCACCCGGGGCACCCGCACCGATCACGACCACGTCGAACGCGCGCTCATCCATCTCCGACCTCCCGGTGTCCGACTTCAGTCGGACACCTTAGGCGGCCGTCAGCTCGCGGCGGCGACGATCGAGTCGGCCTCGGCGAGGAGCGCGGTCGCACCGACCTTCCGGTAGAACGCGCGCGCGAGTTCGAGCTGCACGTCGGCCTCGCCCAACCTGCCCGCCGCCGCCAGCGCCCGTGCCGCCCGGAGGCGAAGCTCGGCCGCGAGCCGCTCCGTCCCCATCGACGCGAGCGTGTCTGCCGCCCGCGCATCGTCGCCGTCGATCAGTGCGCGACACGCGTCCCGCCAAGGGCTCTCGGGCATCCGCCCGACGATGCTCTCGGCCGCCTGCGCGCGACCGGCCTCCAGCAACTCGACGACGAGCTCGACATGGAACTCCTGGATGTCGCCGACGGACTCTGCCGCGTCCAACGCGGTGACGACCTCGTCGAGGGCGGCCGATGCGTCGTCGCTCCGGCCGCGGCGACGGAGGAACCCTTCAAGCCCGACCAACGCCGGCAGCACAGCCGCGGCCTCGGCGGATTCTCGCGCGGACTCGAGGGCGAGCTCGAAGTCGACTTCCGCAGCGGCCAGGTCGCCGCGCGACTCGAGGATGGTCGCGCGAACGAAGAGCGCCAGGTACTCCTGGCGGTTGAAAGCTGCCGTCCCGATCATCGAGTTCGCCTCCTGGAGCGCTTCCTCCCAGTCGCCAGCGTCGAAGCGAAGGCCGAGGACGTTGCCGCGGAGGAACGCCGCGCCCTGAAGGTCACCGTCCTGCGCCGCGCGCGCCGCGCCCTCGATCGACACGTCGATCGCCCGCCCCAGGTCGCCGAGGGCAGCCCAGGCGACGCCGAGGTTCGTGTACGCGCGTGCCGCGACACGGCCGTGACCGACGAGCTCGAGCGCCCGATCGAACAGCTCGATGGCGCTGCTGTCGCCGTCCTTCGCCATGCACGCAGCCTTGGTCACGATCGCGTCCGCCTCGAGCTCGACGTCGCCGATCGCCCGTGCGTGGTCGATCGCTCGTTCCGCCTCGCGGCGTCCGGAGTCGAACTGGAAGTTCATCATGAGCATCCGCGCGTGCTCCGCAAGGACGAGCGCCGTCGCGCGGGACGGCGGCCGTCCGTCGAGGATGGCCGTCGCACGGTCGAGCAGTCCGCGTGCGTCGGCCGGGCGCGTGTGCCACGCGTGCCAGCTCGCGGCGACGGCCGCCTCTGCCGCCCGCTCCGGGTCGCCCGCGCGCTCGAACGCGTCGACCGCCCGCTCGAGGTGGTCACCGGACCGACCCGCGTAGGCAAGCGCCCTTCCCGCATGGAACAGAAGCTCGGCAGACGGCTCGGCGTCGTCGGCGAGCAGCTCCAGCGCATTCTCGAGGAAGGACGTGGCTGCGTCGTAGGCGCCGAGCGAGAGCGCCCGCTCGCCCGCGTCCTGCAACGCCGGCACGGCGCGTGCCCCCAGAGCCGTGACATCCTCGCCGGCCGCCCGTCGCAGCTCGATCGCGGTTAGGTAGTGGTGCGCGAGCGTCTCGGCCCGGTCCTCGGCGCGGTCCTCCGGAAGCGACTCGATCCACTCGGCCGCCGCGAGGTGACGCTCCGCTCGGGCCGCGCGAGGAAGCTGGTTGTACGCCGCGTCGCGCACGAGCGCGTGGACGAAGGCGTGCTGTGATGCGCCGGCGACGGCCGAGCGGTGCTCGCGGCGCACGAACTCCTTCCGCTCGAGCGAGTGAAGGAGCTCGGTGAGCCGCCACGACTCGATGCCGGCGGCAGAGGCGAGCGCGTCCGACCAGAAGACCTTCCCGTGCACGGCGGCCGTTTGCAGCAGATCCTTCTCCGTTGCGGGAAGAAGGTCGATGCGCGCCGCGATGATCCCCTGCACCGACGCGGGAAGCCGCTCGTCGACACTGGCGCCCGCCTGCAGCATCCGCACGAACTCCTCCGCGTAGAGCGGGTTGCCGGCCGCCCGCTCGACGAGCGCCTGCTGGGTCTCTGCGTCCAGCACCGGCCGCTCGAGCAGCGCCAGGACGAGACGTGCGGTGGCCTCGTCGTCGAGCGCGGCGAGCGAGACGGTCGTCGCGTTTCGCTTGCCGCCACCCCAGCCGGGACGGCGTTCCAGCAACTCGGGCCTGGCGGTGCAAACGACGAGGAGCGGCACCCCGTCGACCCAGTCGACGAGCACGTCGACGAAGTCGAGCAGGCCGTCGTCGGCCCAGTGGAGGTCCTCGAAGACGAGCACCATCGGGCCCCTCTCGGCCACCGTTTCGAGGAAGCGCCGCCAGGCGGCGAACGCCTCGCCGCGCTCGTCGCCGCGCGCGTCCGCGCGTCCGAGACCGACCAGTGGGCGGAGATGGCGGTCGACCCACGCCCGCTCGCCCTCGTCCGCGATCGCCTCGAGGACGCTGCCGAGCTTCGACTCGGTCTCGTCGGCGGGATCCGACTCGAGGATCCCCGCGTGCGCCTTCACGATCTCCCCCAGCGCCCAGTACGAGACGCCGTCGCCGTAGGGCAGGCACCGGCCCTGACGCCAGGTGATCAGCTCCTCGTCCTCGTCCACCACCCGGCCGAGCTCGGACACGAGCCGGCTCTTGCCGATCCCCGGCACGCCGACGAGCGTGACGAGCTGCGTCGAGCGGTCGCGCCGCGAGCGGCGATGTGCGTCGACGAGCAGGTCGAGCTCGTCGTCCCGGCCGACGAGAGCCGCCCCGGCCGTGCCACCCAGATCGACTCCGAGCCGCGCGCGCGGCTCGAGCGCCTCCCACACGGGCACCGGCTGCGCCTTGCCCTTCGCCTGGACGGGCTCGGCCTCCCGGTAGACGATCTCGCGGTCCGTCGCACGATACGTCTGCTCGCCGACCAGGATCCCGTCGACCGGCGCGGCGGACTGCAGCCGCGCGGCGGTGTTCATCACATCTCCCGCCACCATCCCCTCGCCCTCGCCGGGAGACGCGTCGAGCGAGACGAGCGACTCGCCGGTATTCACTGCGATCCGGACGTGGAGATCGCGCCCCGGCTGTTCCTCGTTCAACCGGCCGACGGCGTCGCGCACGGCGAGCGCCGCACGCACCGCCCGCTCGGGATCATCCTCGTGCGCGACGGGCGCGCCGAAGACCGCGACGACCGCGTCCCCGATGAACTTTTCCACCGTGCCGCCGCGGCGCTCGAGCTCGTCACGCGCGCGGTCGTGGTAGACCCGCAGGAGCGCGCGGACGTCCTCCGGGTCGCTCTCCTCCGCCCGCGCGGTCGACCCGACGAGGTCGGTGAAGACGACGCTGACGACCTTCCGCTCCTCGCGCCGCGCAACGGCGGGCGCGCCGGTCAGCGCCGCGCCGCACTCCGAGCAGAACTTCGCGATCACCGCGTTCTCCGTGCCGCAGGCCGGACATGCCCCCATGCGCGCGGAGTCTAGGCTCTCCTGGTGCCGAGGCAACAGCTGCGACTGGCCGGTCCGAGGCCAACGGAGATCCAGGCGTCGCTCACCGAGCTCCGGCGCCAGATGAAGATCCCGGTCGGGTACCCGGACGAGGTCGTCGCCGACGCCAAGCGCGCGATCGCGGCGGTCGAGCTACCCGATGCCGACGAGACCGCGATCGAGTTCCTCACCATCGACCCACCGGAGTCGAAGGACCTCGACCAGGCACTCCACATCGAACGCCGTGGCTCCGGATACCGGGTGCGCTACGCCATCGCCGACGTCGCCGCGTTCGTCGCGCCCGGAAGCCCGCTCGACGAGGAGGCGCACCGGCGCGGGGTGACGCTCTACGCCCCCGACGGGAACACACGGCTCTACCCGCCCGAGCTGTCCGAAGGCGCGGCGAGCCTGCTCCCCGGCGAGCTGCGCCCCGCGCTCGTCTGGACGATGGACGTCGACGAGACCGGCGAGGGCACCGATGTCCACGTTCGCAAGGCCCGCGTCCGCAGCCGGAAGAAGCTCGACTACGGCGGTGTCCAGCACGCCCTCGACGACGGGTCGGCCGACGAGGTGCTCCGGCTCCTGCGCGAGGTCGGCATCCTCCGCCAGCAGCGCGAGGCACGCCGCGGCGGCGTGAGCCTGCAGCTGCCCGAGCAGGAGGTCATGACCGCCCCGGACGGGTACGAGCTCTCCTACCGCGCGCCGTTCCCCGTCGAGGGCTGGAACGCGCAGATCTCCCTCATGACCGGGATGGCCGCGGCGGAGCTGATGCTCGAGGGCGAGGTGGGGATCCTCCGCACCGTCCCGGCCGCGGACCCGGCACGGCTCGAGCGCTTCCGGCACACAGCGAAGGCGCTCGGCGTCCTCTGGCCGAAGGACACGCCGTATCCGGCCTTCGTGCGCACGCTCGACGCGAACGTGCCCCGGCAGGCGGCGCTCCTCGCTGCGGCGGCAGGGGTCATGCGTGGCTCCGGCTACACCGCCTTCGACCGGCACGCTCCGAGCCACGCCGAGCATGCCGCCCTCGCATCGACCTACGCACACACGACCGCGCCGCTCCGACGACTTGTCGACCGCTACGTCGGCGAGACGTGCATCGCGCTCTCCGAGGGACGGAAGGTGCCCGGCTGGGTCGCGACCGAGCTGCCCGAGCTGCCCGACGTCATGGAGCTGGCCGACCGCAGGGCGAGCCAGTACGAGGCGGGCATCGTGTCTGCGGTCGAGGCGGCGCTCCTCGAGGGAAGCGTCGGAAAGACGTTCGAAGCGGTCGTGATCGAGGTCGACCGCGACGGCGCCGCAGGCTCGGTCGAGCTCCGTGACCCGGCGGTCACCGCCCGGTGCGATGGGCCTGGCCTCCCCCTCGGCGAGACGGTGACCGTGCGATGCACGCTCGCCGACGTGCTGAAGCGCCAGGTGCGGTTCGCGCTCGCGTGACCGTTGTTGAACCCGAGGCCCAGACCTTGTAGCCTCGGCGCGCGGTGGACCTGAACGACTGGATCCTCTCTCTGCACGTGCTGTCGGCCTTCGCGCTGGTGGGCGCGATGGTGATCTTCTGGATCATGATCGTCGCCCTCTGGGGCACGGACAGCACGAGCCGCGTCGCCTCTCTGATGCGCGTCTCGCAGATCGGGACGGTGCTCGTCTCGGTGGGATCGCTCGGCACGATCAT
>Ga0207706_10004719_pt1 | contig 12761 bp, 11 predicted proteins | sample KBSC53metaG_FD_184318 | JGI IMG/M metagenome (GOLD analysis project Ga0207706, IMG submission 184318) | Corn rhizosphere microbial communities from Kellogg Biological Station, Michigan, USA - KBS C5-3 metaG (SPAdes) (version 2) | ecosystem: Host-associated > Plants > Roots > Rhizosphere > Soil ... | reverse complement strand
GCACCTGGGCCAGCGGGTGGAGATCGTCGCCGACGATCTGGATGTCGGGGCGCTTGTGCGCCAGCATCTCCTTGGCAAACTTCGAGACCTGGTGGCCGTGGGCGTAGTTCTGGCCGAAGAGGTAGACCTTTTTGACGTCCTTCTGGTCCTTCAGGAAGGTGGTCAGCGCCTCCATCTTCATCGAGGTGTCCGCGTCGAGCCGGAAGTGCCAGTAGTTGCACTTGCTGTTGGTCAGGTCCGGGTCCACCGCCGCGTAGTTGAGGTACACGACCTCCTTGCCCGGGTTGCGCTCATTGTGCTTGGCCACCGCATCGCTCAATGCCAGCGCGGCGCCCGAGCCGTCGCCTTGGAGGATGTAGCGCACGCCCTGGTCGATCGCCGATTTCAGCGCGTTCAGGCTCTCCGACGGGCTCAGCTTGTTGTCGATCGGCACGATCTCGAACTTCACGCCCGCCGGGTTGATCGACGGCGTGTTGCTGAACTTCTCCGCGAAGAACTGGAAGCTCTTCACCTGGTTCTGCCCCACCGGCGCCATCAGCCCGGTCAGCGGGTCGATCCAGGCGATCTTGACTGTCTCGCCCTTCTGGGCAAACGCGATGCCGGCGTTCATCATCATCGTGGCCGCGACCGAAATGCCGAACAGTCTGCGGGTGAATTTCATGGGGCTGTCTCCTGGTGGGCGAGTGAGTGCCGTCACGGTAGCGGAACGATCGGCGCAGAGCTTCAGGGACTACCCCGAAGGCTTGTCACGCATGGGACAAGTGATGCGCAAAGATGCGCATCACGCCCCTGTCATGCGGTGGGCAGGCGGTGATCCTTGAACTGCTCGCGCAGCTTGAGCTTCTGGATCTTGCCGGTCGCGGTGTGCGGAATCTCCGTGACGAAGACCACGTCGTCGGGGATCTGCCACTTGGCGATCTTGCCCTCGTAGAAGCCGAGCATCGCTTCCTTCGTGATCCGGGTGTCGGGCTTGGCCAGCACGACCAGCAGCGGCCGCTCGTCCCACTTGGGGTGGCGGCAGGCGATCACCGCGGCCTCGTGCACCGCGGGGTGCGCCATCGCGATGTTCTCGAGCTCGATCGAGCTGATCCACTCGCCGCCGGACTTGATCACGTCCTTGCTGCGGTCGGTGATCTGCATGAAGGCATCGGGGTCGATGCTCGCGACATCGCCGGTCGGGAACCAGCTGCCCTGGCCGGGGATATCGACCAGCGGCGAAGCCTCCTGGCCGAAGTAGCGCTCGATCACCCAGGGGCCGCGCACCACGAGGTTGCCGGTGGCCTTGCCATCCCAGGGCTGGGGCTTGCCGTCGTCGTCGACGATCTCCATGTCGATCCCGTAGATCACCTTGCCCTGCTTCTCGAGCAGCCGGTGCTGCTGCTCCGGCGGCAGGGCCAGGTGCTTGGCCTTCAGCTTCGACAAGGTGCCCAGCGGCGACAGCTCGGTCATGCCCCAGGCATGGATCACCTCGACGCCGTAGTCGTCCTCCAGCGTGCGCATCATCGCCGGCGGGCAGGCCGAGCCGCCGATCACGGTGCGCTTGAAGGTGCTGAACTTCAGGTCGTTCTGCTTCACGTAGGTGATCAGCCCCAGCCACACGGTCGGCACCCCCGCGCTGTAGTTGACCTTCTCGGTCTCGAACAATTCGTAAAGCGACTTGCCGTCGAGGTGCGGCCCCGGCAGCACCAGCTTGCAGCCGACCAGCGCCGACGAATACGGCAGCCCCCACGCATTGACGTGGAACATCGGCACGACCGGCAGCACCACATCTTTCGACGACATCGACATCGCATCGGGCAGGCACGAAGCGAACGCATGCAGCACGGTGGAGCGGTGGCTGTAGACCGCGCCCTTGGGATGGCCGGTGGTGCCCGAGGTGTAGCAGATGCTGGAGGCGGTGTTCTCGTCGAACTCGGGCCAGACGTAGTCGCCGCTCTCGGCCTCGACCAGCTCCTCGTAGCACAGCAGGTTGGGGATGCCGGTCTGCGCCGGCATGTGCGCGCGGTCGGTCATCAGCACGAAGTGCTTCACCGACTTCATGTGCTCGCAGAGCTTTTCGATCAGCGGCAGGAAGGTGCAGTCGAAGCACAGCACAGCATCCTGCGCATCGTTGGCGATCCACGCGATCTGCTCGGGAAACAGGCGTGGGTTGATCGTGTGGCACACGAGGCCGGAGCCCGAGCTGCCATAGTAGATCTCGACATGGCGGTAGCCGTTCCAGGCTAGCGTCGCGACACGGTCGCCCGGCTCGCAGCCCAGCCGGGCCAGCGCCTGCGCCACCTGCCGTGAGCGCTTTTCCAGTGCGGCCCAGGTGGTGCGGTGGATGTCGCCCTCGACCCGCTTCGAGACGATCTCGGTATCGCCCGAGTGGCGGGCCGCATGCTTGATCAGCGAAGAGATCAGCAGCGGCATTTGCATCATCTGGCCCATCAGGTGCGCCATGGGAAAACTCCTTGGGGGGAAACAGGGGATCGGGCCATCATGGAAGCGGCACCCGCGGCTGGCAAGAGGACAACTCCTGCTCGCATGTCGCGCGAGCGACAGCGCCCGGGCAAACCCCTGCCGCAGGCCCGACGCAGCCCGCTGGCTACACTGGCCCGATGGATGTTTCCGCCTCGTCGACCTGGCGCCAGGCCCTCCGCTGGCGAAACCGTTTCGCGCAGCTCGGCCCCCGCTTCTACACCGCCCTTCCCGCCGCGGGCCTGCCCGACCCGCACTGGATCGCCGCCAGCGACGCCTGCGCCGCCGAGCTGGGCCTGCCCGCCGGCTGGGCCCAAGACCCCGAGGCCCTCCAGGTCTTCAGCGGCAACGTCACCTGGCCGGGCATGCAGCCGCTGGCCAGCGTCTACAGCGGCCACCAGTTCGGCGTCTGGGCCGGCCAGCTGGGCGACGGCCGCGCGTTGTGGCTCGGCGAGCTCGACACGCCCGCCGGCCCGATGGAGCTGCAGCTCAAGGGCAGCGGCAAGACGCCCTACTCACGCATGGGCGACGGCCGTGCGGTGCTGCGCTCCACCATCCGCGAGTTCCTCTGCTCCGAGGCGATGGCCGCGCTCGGGATCCCGACGACGCGCGCGCTGTGCATGACCGGCTCGGCGCTGCCGGTGCGCCGCGAAGAGATCGAGACCGCCGCGATCGTGACGCGCGTGTCGCCCAGCTTCATCCGCTTCGGCCACTTCGAGCACTTCACGCACACCGAGCCCGACGAGGACGCGCTGCGCACGCTGGCCGACTTCGTGATCGAGCACCACTACCCCGCGCTGCGCGAGGCCGCGTCGCCCTACGTCGCCTTGCTGCAGGAAGTGTCCCGCCGCACCGGCCGGCTGATGGCCGAGTGGCAGGCCGTGGGCTTCTGCCACGGCGTGATGAACACCGACAACATGTCGATCCTCGGCCTGACGATCGACTACGGCCCCTTCGGCTTCCTCGACGCCTTCGACCCCGGCCACATCTGCAACCACTCGGACCACAACGGCCGCTACGCCTACGCACGGCAGCCCAACATCGGCTTCTGGAACCTGCACGCGCTGGCCACCGCGCTGCTGCCGCTGATCGGCGAGCAGGACGAGGCGCTCGAGGCGCTGGAGCCCTACAAGGCCGCGTTCTCGGAAACCATGGCCGCGCGCATGCGCGCCAAGCTGGGGCTGGCCACCGAGCAGGAAGCCGACCTCGCACTGGCCGACGATCTGCTGCAGCGCATGGCCAGCGACCGCGCCGACTTCACGATCACCTTCCGCCGGCTGGCCGGCTTTTCCACTGCCGAAGGCGCGCGCAACGAGCCGCTGCGCGACCTGTTCCTCGACCGCGAGGCCTTCGACGCGTGGGCGCAGCGGTACGCGCAGCGCCTGCGCGCCGAATCCAGCAACGACGCCGAGCGCGCCGAGCGCATGAACCGGGCCAACCCGAAATACGTGCTGCGCAACCACCTGGCCGAGCAGGCGATCCGCGAGGCGCGCGAAGGCGATTTCGCCGAAGTGCAGCGCCTGCTGAAAGTTTTGCAGCGCCCGTTCGACGAACAACCCGAGCAGTCGGCGTACGCCGATTTCCCGCCCGACTGGGCGCAACATCTCGAGGTCTCCTGTTCATCATGACCACGCACGCCCACGACGACCCGCGCTACGAAGTCCACAAGAGCGACGCCGAATGGCGCGCCCAGCTCGACCCGATGCAATACCAGGTCGCGCGCCATGCCGCCACCGAGCGCGCCTTCACCGGCAAGTACTGGGACCACTGGGACAAGGGCCAGTACAACTGCGTCGGCTGCGGCACCCCGCTGTTCGACTCGTCGACCAAGTTCGACGCCGGCTGCGGCTGGCCGAGCTATTTCGAGCCGATCAACAGCGAGGTGGTCGAGCGCGTGGTCGACCGCAGCCACGGCATGGTGCGGGTCGAAGTGCGCTGCAACAAGTGCGGTACGCATCTCGGCCATGTGTTCGAAGACGGCCCGGCTCCCACGGGTGAACGGTTCTGCATCAACTCGGCGGCGATAAACTTCGCCGCCAAATGACTGCCCCCACGCTCACGCCGTTCGCTGCCCCCCACGGGGGCTTCAGTGCCCTTGGGGCGGCCCGGCGGGCACTGAAATGAAGCTTCTATTCGACTTCCTGCCGATCCTCCTGTTCTTCGGCTCCTTCAAGTACGCCGAGAACCACAAGGAGTGGGCTGCCGCCTTCGCCAACGCGCACCTCGGCGGGCTCGTCTCCGGCGGATTGATCGGCCCCGACCAGGCGCCGGTGCTGCTGGCCACGCTGGTGGTCATCGGCGCGACGCTGGCCCAGGTGCTGTGGTTCGCCGCCCGCGGCAAGAAGATCGACATGATGCTGTGGGTCAGCCTCGGGCTGGTGGTGGTGCTGGGCGGGGCGACCGTCTGGTTCCACAACGACACCTTCATCAAGTGGAAGCCGACGCTGCTCTATTGGGTGATGGCCGGCAGCATTGCAGTGAGTCAGTGGGTCTTCCACAAGAACCTGCCGCGCGTGCTGCTCGGTGAGCAGATGCAGCTGCCCGATGCGGTATGGCGCCGGCTTGCGCTGGCCTGGGTCGGCTTCTTCGGGCTGATGGGCCTGCTCAACATCTGGGTGGCCTACCAGTTCTCGACCGACACCTGGGTCAACTTCAAGCTTGTCGGCGGCATCGGCCTGATGGTGGTCTTCGTGTTCGCGCAGGCCTTCTACCTCGGCCGCCACATCCAGGAGGATCCGGCCGAGGCCGGCAAGCCGGCGGAGCGCCAGCCGTGAGCGGCAGCTTCGTCACCGCCGCGCAGATCCAGCAAGCGCTCGAGGCGGCGCTGCAACCCGAATCGCTGGAAATCATCGACGACAGCCACCTCCATGCCGGCCATGCCGGCGCCCGGGAAGGCCGTCATTTCACGGTGCGGATCGGCAGTGCGCGCTTCGCTGGTTTGTCCCGTATTGCGCAACATCGCCTCGTGTATGATGCCCTGCGCGACTTGATCCCCCAGGGTATTCACGCCCTGGCCATCGAGGCCACCATCCCCGACCTGTCATAAAGCAGCGTACGCGCTTTGTCGGTGATTCCACTGAACTGAAAGCCGCAACTCGAATCCGAGCGCAAGCGGCCCGGTGTGTGCGTCGCGTATCCAAGTTCTTCCCAGAAAGGCATTTCGCCATGAATCACAAGTCCTCCGGTCTGCGTGCAGTTGTTGCGACCGCCGCCCTGGTCCTGCTGAGCCCGCTGGCCGTGCAGGCGCAGAACATCGCCGTCGTCAACGGCAAGGCCGTGCCCAAGACGCGCGTCGATGCGCTGATCAAGTCGGCCGTCAAGCCCGGCCAGCCGGTGCCGCCCGAGCTCGAGGCGCGCGCCCGCGACGTCGTCGTGATGCAGGAGATCTTCACGCAGGAAGCCGAGCGCCGCGGCCTGGCCGCCACGCCCGAGTACAAGGCCCAGATGGAGCTCGCCCGCAGCCGCGTGCTGATGGAGCAGCTGCGCGCCGACTTCGAGAAGAAGAACCCGGTCACCGAAGCCGAAGCCAAGGCCGAGTACGAGAAGGTCAAGGGTGAGGCCGGCACCGGCGTCGAATACCACGCCCGCCACATCCTGGTCGAGAAGGAAGAAGACGCCAAGGCGCTGATCGCCCAGCTGCAGAAGGGCGCCAACTTCGAGGAGCTCGCCAAGAAGAACTCCAAGGACCCCGGCTCCGCGCAGAACGGCGGCGATCTCGACTGGGCCGCGCCGAACAGCTATGTGCCTGAATTCAGCACCGCGATGACCAAGCTGAAGAAGGGTGAGATGACCAGCGAGCCGGTGAAGAGCCAGTTCGGCTACCACATCATCAAGCTGGAAGACACCCGCGAATCCAAGTTCCCCGAGTTCGAGGAAGTGAAGCCGCAGATCCAGCAGCGCCTCACGCAGGTGAAGCAGCAGAAGTTCATGGAAGACCTGCGCAGCAAGGCCAAGACCGACTACAAGTTCTCCCAACAACAGTAAAGCCGCGAGGCTTTGCGAAACGGGGCGCTTCGGCGCCCCGTTGTCATTGGGGCAGCAGCCGCCCGGCCTCGATGTGCAGCTGCCGCTCGCAGCGCGCCGCGATGCCGCGGTCGTGCGTCACCAGCACCAGCGTCGTGCCCGCCTCGCGGTTGAGCTCGAACATCAGGCCCATCACCCGCTCGCCGGTCGCGAAGTCGAGGCTGCCGGTGGGCTCGTCGGCCAGCAGCACCGCGGGCCGCACCACGAAGGCCCGCGCCAGCGCCACGCGCTGCTGCTCGCCGCCCGACAGGACCTTGGGGTAGTGGTTCAGCCGCTCGGCCAGCCCCACGCGCCTGAGCATCTCGGTCGCTTCGCGGCGTGCATCGCTGCGGCCCAGCAGCTCCAGCGGCAGCATCACGTTCTCCAGCGCCGTCAGGTTGCCGAGCAACTGGAAGCTCTGGAACACGAAGCCCAGCGTGCGGGCCCGCGCCGCGGCGCGGGCATCCTCGTCGAGCGAAAAGAGATCGTGCCCAGCCAGGCGCACCGTGCCCGAGGTTGGAACGTCCAGCCCCGCGATCAGCGACAGCAAGGTGCTCTTGCCGGAGCCCGAGGCCCCGACGATCGCCGCCGATTCGCGCTCGCGGAGCTCGAAACTGATCTCATGGAGAATGGTCAGAACACCCGTGGAATCGGCGACCTGCTTGGTGACGCGCTCCACCTCGATGATGGGTTGGGACATGACGATCGGACGCTCTTCTCTTTCTCCGCACGGCCAGACGCGGCGTGCATGGCTGGCGCACTGTAGCGCGCTCGCATTGCTGAATGTTGCGGGGGGTGTTCGGGCAGCCGCGCCGGCCCGCATCCTCGTGGTGGGCGACAGCCTCTCGGCAGAATACGGGCTCGCGCGCGGCGCCGGCTGGGTCGCGCTGCTGCAGCAGCGCCTGCAGCAGGAAGGCATCGCCGCCACCGTCGTCAACGCCAGCATCAGCGGCGACACCACCATCGGCGGCCGCAATCGGCTCGGCCCGCTGCTGAAGCAGCATCAGCCCACGCACGTGATCATCGAGCTCGGCGGCAACGACGCGTTGCGCGGGCTCCCGCTTGCGGCCACGACGCAGAACCTCGAAGCGATGGTGCGCACGAGCAAGGCCGCCGGCGCCCGCGTGCTGCTCGCGGGCATGCAGATGCCGCCCAACTACGGCCGCAAGTACGGCGAGGACTTCGCGGCGCTGTTCGTCAACGTCGCGCGGCACGAAGGCGCGGCGCTGGTGCCCTTTCTGCTGAAGGGCGTGGCCGACGCGCCGAACTCGGAAGCGCTGTTCCAGGCCGACCGCATCCACCCGCGGGCCGAGGCGCACCCGGCCATCCTGAACAACGTCTGGCCGGTGCTGAAGCCGCTGCTGGTTCAGCGGTAGTTCTCGCGCCCCTGCGCTCCGCGGCCTTCGCCGCCCTCACGCGGATCGCGCGGACGCTGCCGCCGGCCTTCGGCCTCGCCGTGCTCGCGTGCCGGCTCCACCGCACGCGGCTGGACCGGCGGCACCGGCTGCGCCGGCACAGGCGGCACGGCCTGCGGGCGCTGAGGCTGCGGCACCTGTTGCTGCTGCTGGGGCGGCGGCACCACATGTTGCGGCACCTGCTGCGGCTGCTGCGGCGGCGCCGCATGGCGAACCTCAGCGGGCTCCTGGCGCGGCGGCGGAGGCACCGCGGCGCGCGGGGGCGCCGGCACGACGGTGGGCCGAGCCGGCAGGGCGGGCTGCGCCGATGTCGGAGCTGGCGCCGGCGGCACGGCGTGAGGCGGCACCGGCACGACAGGCCGCACGGCCGCCGCGGGCGCGGGCGGCGGCACTGGCTGCGCCGGCGGCACCGGTGGCACGACCGCACCGTGCCCGCGCCGCCCCTCGACGGCGCGCCCTTCGGCATCGCGCTCCACCGGCCGGGCCGCTGGCGCCGTGCGCACCGGCGTGGGCGGAGGGGGCGGCGTTTGCACGACCACCGTCTTCTGCTGCACCAGCTGCTGGATCACCTGCGGGCTGACACGCGTGACCACATTGCCCACCGGCTGGCGCTGCTTCAGCACATCGGACGGCACCACGGTGATGCCGTTGGGCACGCCGCGGTTGCTGTACATCACCGGCCCATGCTGCGGCGGCTGCGGCCGGTAGAAGCGGTCGGGGGCATGCGGATTCAGGTGGCGCCAGTGGTCCCGGCCCACCTGGTACGGCGGCACGTAGATCTCGCGCGGCGCCAGCGGCACCCAGCCGACCACCGGCCCGGAGCCGATGTGGACCGAGACGTTCACGCCGGGCGAACCGCCCACCCAGCCGACCAGCGCCGGCGCGTACACCGGCCGGGCCACATAGCTGCCCGGCACCCAGCACCATCGCCCGCCGAACCAGGCCCAGCGGCCGTAATGGAACGGCGCGAAACCCCAGGGCGCATCGTCCACCCAGGTCCAGCCCCAGGGCCGCACCCAGGCCCAGTGGCCATAGCGGTAAGGTGCCCAGCCGGGCGCGACCTGATACGGCACCCACACGGTGCCGTAGTCGACGGTGGTTTCCCAGCGACCATGACGGTCCAGGTCTTCCCAACCGGTCATCTCGGGGGACACATAGCGCGTGGCGGCGCTGTTCTCGTCGCGCCGGTCGTCGGCCAGCACCCAGTCGGTGAAGCCGTCTTGCGGCGGGTTGGCCCAGGTGTAGTGGGTGGCGCCGCCTTCCTTCCAGAACTCGCCGTGCTGGCCTTGCGGCACCGTGAGCGCGCTGTCGTCGGACTCGAAGCGCAGCTCGCCGCTCCACGCCATGGCGGAACTGCCGCGCTCGCCGCGGTCGACAAGGTAGTGGCCGACGCGGGCCGGCAGGAAGCGGCCCTCGGGCGTGTCGACCTCGAATTCGGCGGCCGCCTCGTTGTTGCGCAGCCGCGCCGCGATGCGGCCCGATTGCAGCTGCAGCTGCATGCGCTGGTCGTCGAGCTGGGTGAACACGAGATCCGAGCCCGATGCCACGCGCACCGTGGTGGAGCCGATGCGCAGCTCGGCCCGGCCGTCGCGGTCGGTCGAGAGGTGGTCGCCGGTGGTCAACGGCCGGTTGCGCTCGGCGGCGACCCACTCGCCCTGCTCCGTGTCGTAGATCCACACGGTGCCCTGCACTTCTGAAAACCGGCCGACCCGGCCCGGAGGATCGGCCCAGGCCGCGCTGCCGAAGCCCAGCACGAGCAGCAGCGCGACGGCGCGCGAGAAGGAAACGAACAGCGACGGCATGCAACACCCCGCAGCAGTGACAGGAAGGCCGCGGCGGATGCCGCAGGCTGGCACTACAACGCGCGAGAAGCAGGCCCGGCCGACCGCGCAGCCGGTTTCAATCGTCAGCGTTCGCGTCAAGCCCCGGGAACAGCACGCTGGTGAAGCCGAGCATGCGCAAATCACGCATACGGGTGGGATAGAGGCGGCCGATCAGGTGATCGCACTCATGCTGCACCACGCGGGCATGGAAGCCCTCGGCCTCGCGCTCGATCGGCCGGCCCAGGGGGTCGAAGCCGGTGTAGCGGATGCGGCTGTGGCGCGGAACCACGCCGCGCAGGCCCGGCACCGAAAGACAGCCTTCCCAGCCGTCTTCCAGCTCCTCGGTCAGCGGCGTGATCGTCGGGTTGATCAGCACCGTTTCGGGGACCGGCGGCGCTTCCGGGTAACGCTCGCTGCGGGCAAAGCCAAAGATCACCAGCTGCAGATCCACCCCGATCTGCGGCGCCGCCAGGCCCGCGCCCTTGGCGGCGGCCATCGTGTCGAACATGTCGGCGATCAGCGCATGCAGCTCGGGCGTGTCGAATTCGGTGACAGGCGGCGCCGCGCGCAGCAAGCGCGGGTCGCCCATCTTCAGGATTTCGCGAACGGCCATCGCGGCATTATCGGCCGAGCAGCGCCTCGAGCCCGGCCTGGTCGAGGATGGTGAGTCCGAGCTCCTGCGCCTTGTCGAGCTTGCTGCCGGCCTCCGCGCCGGCCACCACGTAGTGCGTCTTCTTCGAGACCGAGCCCGACACCTTGCCGCCCGCCGCCTCGATCAGGTCCTTGGCCTCGTCGCGCGACATCGACGGCAGCGTGCCGGTCAGCACGAAGGTCTTGCCGCTCAGCGGCTTGGGCACCATGTTGGCGGCTGCGCCTTCGTGCTCCTCCCAGGTGACACCGGCCGCGCGCAGCTGCTCGGCGACTTCGCGGTTGTGCGGCTGGTCGAAGAAGGTGCGCACGCTCTGCGCGACCACCGGTCCGACATCGGGCACTTCGAGCAGTTGCTCGATGCTCGCGTCCATGATGCGGTCGAGCGAACCGAAGTGCTTGGCGAGGTCTTTCGCGGTGGACTCGCCGATGTGGCGGATGCCGAGCGCGAAGAGAAAGCGGCCGAGCGTGGTCTTCTTGCTCTTCTCGAGTGCATCGACGAGGTTCTGCGCACTCTTCTCGGCCATGCGCTCCAGCTGCGAGAGCTTGGCCACGCCGAGCTTGTAGAGCTCGGGCAGCGTGCGCACGATGCCGGCATCGATCAGCTGGTCGACCAGCTTGTCGCCCAGGCCTTCGATGTCCATCGCGCGGCGGGCGGCGAAGTGCAGGATCGCCTGCTTGCGCTGCGCGGGGCAGAACAGCCCGCCCGAGCAGCGCCAGTCGACCTCGCCCTCCTCGCGCGCGATGTCGCTGCCGCACACCGGGCACTTGCCGCCCAACCGCTTGTAGAGGTCGAAGGGCTCGCCCGCGTCGGCGGGCCGCCGATCGGCCACCACGCCCACCACCTCGGGGATCACATCGCCCGCACGGCGCACGATCACCGTGTCGCCGATGCGCACATCCTTGCGGCGCGTCTCGTCCTCGTTGTGCAGCGTGGCATTGCTCACCGTCGTGCCGCCGACGAACACCGGCACCAGCTTGGCCACCGGCGTTAGCTTGCCGGTGCGGCCGACCTGCACGTCGATGTCGCGGATCACGGTCATCTGCTCCTGCGCCGGGTACTTGTGCGCCACCGCCCAGCGCGGCTCGCGGCTCACGAAGCCCAGGCGCTGCTGCAGCGCGCGCGAGTTGACCTTGTAGACCACGCCGTCGATGTCGAACGGCAGGCTGTCGCGCTTGGCGCCGATGCGCTGGTGAAAGGCCACCAGGCCCGGCGCACCCTGCACGACCTCGCGCTCGTTGTCGACCGGCAGGCCCATGCGTTGCAGGGCATCGAGCAGGCCGGCGTGAGTGGCCGGCACCTCCCAGCCCTGCACGTCGCCCAGCCCGTAGGCAAAGAAGTTCAGCGGCCGCTGCGCCGCCATCGCCGGGTCGTGCTGGCGCACCGCACCGGCGGCTGCGTTGCGCGGGTTGACGAAGGTCTTCTCGCCCTTCTGGCGCTGGCGCTCGTTGAGCTGCTCGAAGCGGTCGCGCCGCATGTAGACCTCGCCGCGCACCTCGAGCACCGGCGCATCCACGCCCTGCAGGCGCAGCGGGATCTGGCCGATGGTGCGGATGTTCTGCGTGACGTCTTCGCCGACCTCGCCGTCGCCGCGTGTGGCCGCCTGCACCAGCACGCCGTGCTCGTAGCGCAGGTTCATCGCGAGGCCGTCGAACTTGAGCTCCGCGGCGTACTCCACCGGCGGGTCGGCCTCGGCCAGACCCAGCTCGCGCCGCACCCGCGCGTCGAAAGCCAGGGCGCCGGTGTCTTCGGTGTCGGTCTCGGTCCGGATGCTCAGCATCGGCACGGTGTGGCGCACCGGCGTCAGGCCGTCGAGCACCGCGCCGATCACGCGCTGCGTGGGCGAGTCAGCCGTGCGCAACTCGGGATGGGCCTCTTCCAGCGCCTGCAGCTCGCGGAACAGCCGGTCGTACTCGGCATCCGGGATCTCCGGATCGTCGAGCACGTAGTAGCGGTGGGCGTGGTGGTGCAGCTGGCGGCGCAGCTCGGCCGCGTGGTCGGCGATCTTCTTGTCGGTCATGGTGCGTGGATTGTCACTCCGGCGGCATCGCCTCGCGCACCGCCGCCGCCAGCCCGCGAACCCGCTCGCGCACCCGCTCGGCCGAGACGTTGGCATAGCCCAGCACCAGCCCGTTGAGCGGCGTGGCATCGCCCACCGCGTAAGTCGACAGCGCGCGAGGCTCCAGCCCGCGGGCGCGCGCATGCTGCACCACGTCGCGGTCGGGCACCTGCTGCGGCAGCGCGAGTGCGAGGTGCATGCCGCCTTCGCCGGGCGACAGCGCCAGCGGCAGCGGCCAGGCCTTGTGCAGCGCTTCGCGCAGCGCGGCCTGGCGCTCGGCATACAGCCGGCGCATGCGGCGCAGGTGGGCGGTGAATTCGCCTTCGTGGATGAAGGCCGCCAGCGCTTCCTGC
>Ga0207706_10004716_pt1 | contig 12772 bp, 10 predicted proteins | sample KBSC53metaG_FD_184318 | JGI IMG/M metagenome (GOLD analysis project Ga0207706, IMG submission 184318) | Corn rhizosphere microbial communities from Kellogg Biological Station, Michigan, USA - KBS C5-3 metaG (SPAdes) (version 2) | ecosystem: Host-associated > Plants > Roots > Rhizosphere > Soil ... | reverse complement strand
ATCGGCGACGAGCTCGAGCGCCAGCGCGGTCAGATCGAGCTGATCGCCTCCGAGAACTTCACGTGGCCCAGCGTGCTCGAGGCGGTCTCCAGCGTCCCGACGAACAAGTACGCCGAGGGCTATCCCGGCCGGCGCTACTACGGCGGCTGCGAGTACGTGGACATCGCCGAGCAGCTCGCCATCGACCGCGCGAAGGCCGTCTTCGGCGCCGATCACGTGAACGTGCAGCCGCACTCGGGTGCGCAGGCGAACTCGGCCGTCTACATGGCGCTGCTCGAGCCGGGCGACCGCATCCTCGGGATGAAGCTCGACCACGGCGGCCACCTCTCGCATGGGATGAAGATCAACTTCTCCGGGCTCTACTTCGACATCGTCGCCTACGGCGTGCGCGAGGAGGACTCGCGCCTCGACATGGACGAGCTGGCGCAGATCGCCGAGGACGCGAAGCCGAAGCTGATCATCGCCGGCTGGTCCGCCTACCCCCGCCAGCTCGACTTCCAGCGCTTCCGCGAGATCGCCGACTCGGTCGGCGCGGTCCTCATGGCGGACATGGCGCACTTCGCAGGCCTGGTAGCCGCGGAGGAGCACCCGAGCCCCGTGCCCTACTGCGACGTGGTCACCACCACCACCCACAAGACGCTGGGCGGAGGCCGCGGCGGGATGATCCTCTGCCGCGAGCAGTACGCGAAGAAGATCGACTCGCGCGTGTTCCCCGGCCACCAGGGCGGGCCGCTGATGCACAACATCGCCGGCAAGGCGGTCACGTTCAAGATCGCGCAGTCGGATCTGTTCCGCGAGCGCCAGCGCCGCACTCGCGAGGGCGCCGCCATCGTGGCCGAGGAGATGATCGCCGCCGGGGTCAACGTGCTCACCGGTGGCACGGACGTCCACCTCGTGCTCGCCGACCTGCGTGAGTCCGAGCTCGACGGCAAGCAGGCGGAGGATCGCCTGGCCGAGGTCGGCATCACCGTCAACCGCAACGCGGTGCCGTTCGACCCGCGCCCGCCGGCCGTATCGTCCGGGCTCCGGATCGGCACGCCCGCGCTTGCCACGCGCGGCTTCCAGGCGGACGACTTCCGCGAGGTCGGCCGTGTGATCGGGGAGGCGCTCACCGGCGAGTTCTCGGACGCCCAGCGCAGCGAGCTCACGGAGCGCACTCGCGCTCTGGCCGACAAGCATCCGCTCTACCCGCAGCTTGCAGAGCCGGCGGTCGCCTAGTCACCTTGGGCTCCGCGAGGAGCCGGCCACATGAGGATCTGGATCGACATGACGGCGCCGGCGCATGTGCTCGTGTTCCGGCCGATCATCAGGGTCTTCGAGGAGCGCGGGCACGAGGTCACCGTGACCGCTCGCGACTACGCGCAGACGCTCGAGCTGCTGAAGCTCCACGGGATCCCGCACACGCAGTTCGGGCGCCATGGGGGCGCCTCGCGGGCGCGGAAGGCCGCGTCACTCGTCGGGCGGACGCTCCACGCGCGCCGCTTCGCACGCCAGCGCGACTTCGAGCTCGCCTTCGCGCACGGGTCGAACGACCTGGCGCTCGCGGCCGCTTCGCTCGGCATCCCGGCGGTGAACATGTTCGACTACGAGTTCGCCGTCCAGCAGCACAACATCGGCTGCAGGCTGGCGCGCCGCGTGATGACTCCGGACCGGATTCCGCCTGAGCGCCTGGCAAGGTACGGTGCCGGGCCGGAGAAGCTGGCGCAGTTCCCGGGCCTAAAGGAGGAGTACTACCTCGCTGACTTCGAGCCCGACCCCGCGATCATGGAGCGCCTTGGTGTCGACCCTGAACGCGTCGCCGTCGTCATCCGGCCGCCTCCCGACGTCTCGCTGTACCACCGGCGGGCAAACCGGCTGTTCCCGGAGGTCGTGGCACGGCTCGGCACGGACGAGGGCGTTCACGCGATCGTCGTGCCTCGCACCGAGGAGCAGCGGACCTTCGTGAAGAGGCTGAACCTCCCCTCGCTGATCGTGCCGGACGGCGCCGTCGACGCGCAGAGCCTGATCGCCGCAGCCGACCTCGTGGTGTCTGCCGGCGGGACGATGAACCGCGAGGCCGTGGCGCTCGGGATCCCCGTCTACACGACCTACGGCGGCCGCCTCGGCGGCGTCGACGAGGCGCTGATCCGCGAGGGGCGGCTGCGCCCACTCACGAGCGCGAACGCGATCGAGGTGAAGAAGCGGCCGCCGAGCGGCGAGCGCGTGCGGCGCGACCCCGCCCTGCTGGCCGATCTCGCGCTCGAGGTGGTGAGCTAGTGGCCGTGAAGGATGGTCTACGCGGATCCTGGCGGGCGCGGCGCTTCACCAGACTGGTGGCGCCGCCGCCCGAGGCGGAGCCCCACGAGGGCGAGACGCTTGCAGAGCGCTACAGCCGCATGGCCCACGAGGGCTGGCGGCCGGCGGGCGTCGACCTCGGCCTGCGGGGCCTGGACGTGGCGATCGCCGCGGTTGCGCTGTTCCTGCTGTCGCCGCTGCTGGTGCTGGTGTGGCTGCTCGTCCGGCTCGACTCGCGGGGGCCGGCCGTATACCGCGGCCTCCGGGTGGGCAAGGCGGGGCGCGTCTTCACGATGTTCAAGTTCCGCACGCTCCAGGTGGACGCCGAGTCGCGGCTGGGGCCGTACCTCGGCGCCGAGCTGACCCGGCTCACGGAGGGGGAGACCACGCGCGTGGGGCGCCGTCTGCGCGCGGCGCACCTCGACGAGCTGCCGCAGCTCTTCAACGTGCTGGCCGGCGACATGAGCCTCGTCGGCCCGCGGCCGATCCGGCCGGCCTTCTTCGAGCAGCTCTGCGAGGAGATCCCGCAGTACTGGCAGCGGCTCGTTGTGGCGCCCGGCATGACCGGCTTCGCCCAGCTCCGGATGACGCGCGAGATGACCTGGGAGGAGAAGCTCGCGCACGACCTCGAGTACATCGCCGACCGCTCGCCGCGGCTCTATCTCGGCGTGATCGCCGAGACCGCCGCGGCGATACCGCGCCGGGCGCGCGCCGGCTGACCATGTGCGGCATCTGCGGTATCGCGGCCGGGCGCGGAGGCGCCCCTGACCCTGATGCGCTCGCGGCGATGAGCGCCACGCTCGTGCACCGCGGCCCCGACGACGACGGCCAGGTCGTGGCGCCTCCGGTGGGGCTGGCGGCGCGGCGCCTGTCGATCATCGACCTCGCCGGCGGTCATCAGCCGATCGCGAACGAGGACGGGCGCGTGCACGTCGTCCAGAACGGCGAGATCTACAACCACGAGGTCCTGCACCGCGAGCTGGCGGCGCGTGGGCACGAGTTCCGCACACGCTGCGACACCGAGGCGATCGTGCACCTCTTCGAGGAGCACGGCGACGGCTTCGCCGAGCGGCTGCGCGGCATGTTCGCGGTGGCGATCTGGGACGGCCGCGCGAGCCGCCTCGTACTGGCACGCGACCGCTTCGGGATCAAGCCGCTGTTCTACTGGGAGGCACCGGACGGCGGGCTGGCGTTCGCCTCCGAGCTGAAGGCGCTGATGGCGCTGCCGGGTTTCCCCAGGGAGATCGACATGCGCGGGCTCGAGTCGCTGCTCGCGTTCAACTCGATCCCGCGCCCGCTTACGATCTTCGAGGGCGTGCGGAAGCTGGAGCCGGGCCACCTGCTGTCGTGGAGCCCGGACGGCGACGGAGTGGAGGTACGGCCCTACGCGCGGCCGGCGCCCGAGCCCGTGGAGCGGTTGCGGCGCGAGCGAGCGGGTGAGCTCGCCACGGAGCTGCGCGGCCGGCTCCGCGACTCGGTCCGCGCGCATCTGATCGCGGACGTGCCAGTGGGCGTGCTGCTCTCGGGCGGGGTCGACTCCGCGACGCTCGCCGCGCTGGCCGCTCAGGAGAGCGGCGAGCGAGTGCGCACGTTCTCGATCGGCTTCCGCGAGCGCTCGTTCGACGAGCTCGAGCGGGCCCGGCTCGTTGCGCGCCGGTACGACACCGACCATCACGAGCTGATCGTGGAGCCCGACGTGGCCGAGCTGCTCACGCGGCTGGCCGAGGTGTTCGACGAGCCGCTCGCGGACTCGTCCGCCGTGCCCACGTACCTCGTCTCGCAGCTCGCCTCCGAGCACGTCAAGGTGGCGCTGTCGGGCGAGGGCGGCGACGAGCTGTTCGGCGGCTACTACACCTACGTGGCCGACGCGATCGCGCCGTGGGCCGGCAAGCCGGCCGCCGCGCTCAGGCCGCTGATAGAGCGGCTGCCGAGCTCGTCCGCGCGGGTGAGCTTCGACTACAAGGCGAAGCGCTTCGCGCGCGGCGGCGCGCTGCCGCCGCTCGAGCGCCACCACGCGTGGAAGGAGATCTTCTCGCCGGAGCTGCGCGCCGAGCTGCTGGCCGCACCGCCGGCCCCGGGCTTCGACCCGCTCGACGTGTATCGGGAGCGCTACGCGGCCACGGCCGGCGCGGAGCCGCTCGCGCGGCTCCAGGACGTGGACCGCGACATCTACCTCGTCGACGACCTGCTCGTGAAGACCGACCGCGCGAGCATGGCGCACTCGCTCGAGGTGCGCGTGCCCTTCCTGGACACGGCGGTGACGGACCTCGCTCTGGCGGTGCCGAGCAACCGCCACCTGCTCGGCTGGCAGCGCAAGCGCCTGCTGCGCCGGGCGGTCGCGCCGCTGCTGCCGAAGCGCATCCTCTACGGGCGCAAGCGCGGCTTCTCGATCCCCGCGGCAGCGTGGCTGCGCGGTGAGCTGCTGCCGTTCGCGCGCGACGTGCTGTCCCCGGACGCGATCCGCCGCCAGGGGCTGTTCCGGCCCGAGGCCGTGGACCGCCTTTTGACCGAGCACGCGTCGGGGCAGGCGGATAACAGCCGCCAGATCTGGTGCCTCATGACCCTCGGCCTGTGGCTGGAGCGCTACGGCGCCCGCCGGGAGGTCCCCTACCCTCTGCCTGGATGAGCGAGCTCGACAGCGCGCTCGGCGCCTTTGCCCTGGCGCTGGTCATCGCCTACATCACCACGCCGATCGCCGTGCGCGTCGCGTGGCGGGTCGGTGCGATCGACACGCCTCGGGCACGGGGTCTCCACACCTTCCCGACGCCGCGGCTCGGCGGCCTGGCGATCCTCGTCGCGGTCGCGGTGTCGGCGCTGATCTTCCTCGACCCGAACCAGGAGACGCGAGGGATCCTCGGCGGGGCGATCGTGATCGCGCTCGTGGGGGCGGCCGACGACCTGCTCGACCTGTCGGCGGACGTGAAGCTGCTCGGCCAGATCCTCGCCGCGGTGATTCCGGTGGCGGCCGGCGTGCGCGTGGAGGACTTCACGCTGCCGTTCGTCGGCCGCGTCGAGCTCGGCGACCTGTCGTATCCCGCGACCGTGGCCGGGATGGTCGCGGTGATGAACATCGTGAACTTCATCGACGGGGTCGACGGCCTGGCGGCGGGGATCTGCACGATCGCGGCGATCACCTTCGGCGTGATCGCGCTGTCGCTCGACCGCGGTCCGGCGGGCATCCTCGCGGCGATCACGGCGGGCGCGGCGCTGGGCTTCCTCCGGCACGGCTTCCACCCGGCCTCGATCTTCCTCGGCGACTCGGGTTCGAACCTGCTCGGCTACTTACTCGCGGTCATCGCCGTTCAGGGTGCGTTGAAGACGAACGCGGTGGTCGCCCTTGTCTTCCCCCTGATCGTGCTCGCCGTGCCGATCCTCGACGGGAGCTTCGTGATCGCGAAGCGCATCAAGTACCGGAGGCCGGTCTACCTGGCTGATCGCTCGCACTTCCACCACCGCTTCTACAACAAGGGCTTCTCGCCGCAGCGGACGGTGCTCTACCTGTACGCGTGGACATGCGTGCTGGCGGCGCTGGCGCTCGCCCTCCGCTTCGTGCCCTACTCCGACGACGCGGGCCACTTCAACACCGGGTGGACCCTCGTGCTGCTGGCCTTCGGGGCGCTGGCGATAGCCGCGAGCGTCTATCTGGTGACGGTGCTCGAGATCCTGAAGTTCCGCCGCTTCCGCGAGACCGAGATCAGGCGGGCGGTCGAGACGGGCGAGATGCCGGCCCTGTCGCCCGAGGAGATCGAGCGCGAGATCGACCGCGAGGTCGAGACGGGGGAGTTCGAGGCGGTTCGTCGGCCCTGAGTCGGGCATCCTTCAGGGATGGCCGAGCCAACCGAAGAGATCCAGGAGCTGCTGAACTTCCTGCTGCCGCAGGCCGAGCGGATGCTCGGCGAGCAGGGCGAGTTCTACCCCTACGCGGCCGCCGTCGAGAGCGACGGCTCGATCGAGCCCGTCGCGCCCCCGGTCGCCACCGCGGATCCGGATGTCGGCGACATCCTCGTCGCCCTCCACAACGACCTGCGCGAGCAGGCCGCCGAGGGCGCGATCCGCGCGTCGGGCATCGCAGCCGACGTGACGCTGACCGACCCCGACAGCGGCGAGACGACCGACGCGGTACAGCTGGAACTGGACCACGCGGACGCGGACGCCGTGGACATCTACGTGCCGTACGTCAGCTCGGGCGAGGGCGTGACGTTCGGGGAGCTGGTGGCAGCAGCGGGCCGGGAGCCGGTGTTTTCCGCCGCCGACGGGTCTGTGGCGCCTTCGAACGACGGCATTGAGGGGTAGCCCGCCGGGCCGCCCCAGACCCTGTCGACGGTAACGGCGTATATCGCGGTTAACGCATACATCGTTCAGAACAGCTTCGTTTGAGCGGGCTCCCGCGGCGGCCGCGGGGCGGGCATCGTGACCGGATCCTGCTCAGAGCCCGTGTTCCTTACCCGCTGGGCCCAGCTGCTCTTCCGGCCCGGCGTCAGCAGCGCCTGGATCCGCTCGCGCTCCGCCTTGCCCACGTAGGCGCCTCGCGCGTACAGCTGCTCGTAGCGCGGCACCAGGTCGGGCCGGTACGAGCGGAGCCACTCGAAGAAGATGTCCCGCACCTCGCCGCGCAGGTGAAGGGGGATCCCCCCGATGTTCACGGCGCCCGCCTCCCCGCACAGCTCGAGGATCTCCTCCACCTGCTTGGGCGAGTCGTTGATGCCCGGCATGAGTGGAGCGATCAGCACGCCCGTCGGGATGCCGGCCCGGTTCAGCTCGGCCACCGCCTCGATCCGCTTCCGAGGATGCGGCGTGTGCGGCTCACTCGCCCGCCACGCCTTCTCCTCCAGGGTCGGGATCGACAGATTCGCGGCGAACCCGGCGACCTCGTGGATCTCCTTGAAGAGCTCGATGTCGCGCAGCAGCAGCGGCGACTTCGTCAAAACCGACGACGGCGTCCGCGAGTCCCGCATGGCCTCCCAGATGCCCGGCATGAGCCGATAGCGCCCCTCGACCCACTGATACGGGTCCGTATTGGTCCCGAGAGCAACGTGCTCCCGCTTCCACGACGGCCGCATCAACTCCGCCCGAGCCACCTCCGGCACGTTGACCTTGACGACGATCTCCTTCTCGAAGTCACGGCCGGCGTTGAAGTCGAGGTAGGTGTGGGTGGGGCGCGCGAAGCAGTAAAGACACCCGTGACTGCATCCTCGGTACGGATTGATGGTCCAGCGGAAGGGCATCCGGGATGCGTTCGGAACCCTGTTGAGCGCCGACTTCGCCCTCACTTCGTAGAAACGGGTGTCGAGGGCCTCGGGTGCGTCGAAGGTGCGGACGGTCGCCGGCTCGCGGTACCCGGGGAGTGTGTGGGCCTCCTCCGCTTCGACTCTCTGCCTGTCCCAGCGCACGAACACATGTTCGTACAAGTCGCAGACGGCTAACAACGAGCCTCGCGCGCCGAACGGGCGCCTAGGCCCCCTCGCCGAAGGCGGTGAAGACGACGCGGCGGGAACCGCCGCTGTCCCGGTGCTCGCACAAATAGATCCCTTGCCACGTCCCCAGCGCCAGCTCGCCGCGCGACACGGGGATCGTCAGCGAGCTGCCGGTCAGCGACGTCTTGATGTGCGCGGGCATGTCGTCGGGGCCCTCGAGCGTGTGCGCGAAGTAGTCGGCGCCGTCGGGGACGGCCCTGTCGAACCAGGCCGAGAAGTCGCGGCGAACGTCAGGCGAGGCGTTCTCGTTGATCGTCAGCGAGGCCGACGTGTGCTGCATGAACACGTTCGCGAGGCCCACCTCGAGTCGATCCAGATCGGGCACGGCGTCAACGATTTCGGAGGTTACGAGGTGGAAACCGCGCGGTCTTGGGCGCAGTTCGATCGTTTGCTGGATCCACACGCCTCGCATTCTGGCGGGAACCGCTGAGCGCACATATTGTGGCCGGAGGCCCCCGAAGGACTCGTCAGTAGGCCAAACGTCAGTTGGCCCAAAGGAGGAGGATGGACCCGCCCCTCCGCGAGCGGTTGCGCTGGCGGACTGCGACTGGAGAAGGTGTCGACTCGCCCCCCAGGCAGGCGCCGCTTGCTCCGACCGCCGCGCTCCTGTTCGGGGCCGCCGCGCTGATCTGCCTCGCCGGGGTGCTGCTGCCAGGCGACGCCCAGTTCGACGACGGCGTGCTGGTCGCCACCGCGATCGTGGCCGCGCTGGTCGCCGTGTGCCTCCTGATTGCGAACGAGCGCGTCCCCGCTTGGAGCTACCACCCGATCGGCGTCCTCGGAACTGCGGTCGCGACCGGCGCGGCGTACGGCTGGGGCACCGGGTCCGCCTACGGGCCCCTGCTCTACGTGTGGGTCACGATGTTCGCGTTCTACGTCTTCAGCCGTGGCGTCGCGCTCATGCACCTCGCCCTGATGAGCGCTGCGTATGCCGGCGCGCTCGTGCTCGAGGACCCGGCGGATAATCCCCTCGACGGCTGGATCGCGACGGTCGGCACGCTCCTCGGGACCGGCCTTTTCGTCTCCTTCGTCCGGCACCGCCTCGGCAGCATGTTCCACCGGCTCCGCGACGCCGCCCAGCGCGACCCGCTCACCGACCTCTTCAACCGGCGCGGCTTCCAGGACATCTTCGACACCGAGCTCGAGCGCGCCCGGCGCGCCGAGCAGCCGCTCAGCCTCATCGTCGGCGACCTCGACCGCTTCAAGCGAGTCAACGACGTGCACGGCCACGCGGCCGGCGACTCGGTTCTCTTGCGCGTGGCCGACGCCATCCGCGGCGCCAAGCGCGGCTTCGACAGCGCGGCGCGCGTCGGCGGAGAGGAGTTCGCCGTCCTCGCGCCCAACTGCGACGAGCACGGCGCCTACATGCTCGCCGAGCGGATCCGGGCGGCGGTGCAGGAGGCTGTGTCCTCGCGCGAGCGCGACGCCCGCCTCACGATCAGCTTCGGGATCTCGACCTTCCCGCTTCACGGCCAGTCCGCGGACGGGCTTCTCCGAACGGCCGACCAGGCCCTGTACGCCGCCAAGCGACTCGGCCGGAACCGCTCCGTGATCTCGAGCGCCGAGGTGCCCGGCATCCTCGCGCGCGCGTCCCGCACCGGCAACGGCGACGGGGGCGTGGAGCTCGCCTCGCTCGTGAACCTCGCCGAGGCGCTCGACGTGCGCGACTCCGGCAGCCCCTCGCACTGCCGGCGCGTGGGCCGCTTCGCCGAGCTCACGGCGCGCGAGCTCGGCCTTCCACCCGAGTCGGTCGAGCGCATCCGGCTTGCGGGAATCCTTCACGACGTGGGGCGGGTCGGCCTGCCCGACCACCTGCTCGGCAAGCCCGGCCCGTTGACCGAGGACGAGTGGGCACTCGTGCGAGCCCATCCCGCCATCGGCGCGCGCATGGTCGAGACCACCGAGTACGAGGACATCCGCTCGTGGATCCTGTTTCACCACGAGCGACCGGACGGGCGCGGCTACCCCGAGGGACGCCGCGAGGCGGACGTCCCGATCGAGTCGGCGATCATCGGCGTCGCGGACGCGTACGAGGCCCTGACGAACCCGCGTCCGTACCGGGCCGCATACGCGGCAGAGGAGGCGGCCGGCGAGCTCCGTCGCCAGGCCGGCACGCAGTTCCGCTCGGACGTCGTTGAGGCGCTGCTCAGGGCCGTATGACGTAGCGGGGTACCCCGTTTAAGGGATAAGACCTTCGCGTCGATAATCGAGGGGAATGGAGCCGGCAGGCTTTCTCGCTCCCTTTCTACCCTCCGTCTGCGCTCTGGTGCTGGCGGGCTTCGCGCTGCATCAACGCCGGCGCATCGCAGACCTCCGCACACGCATCGCCGACTCGAACCGCAACGACCCGCTGACAGGCCTTCTGAACCGGCGCGCCTTCGAGGAGCTGCTCGAGCTGGAGCTCGAGCGCGCCGCGCGCGCCGGCCGCCCGATCTCCGTGATCGTCGGCGACATCGACGGCTTCCGTGCCATCAACGAGCGGCACGGTCACGCGGCGGGAGACCTGGCTCTCCAGGCGATCGCGCAGAACGCGCTCAAGTGGAAGCGGCGCATCGACTTGGCGGCCCGGATCGGCGGCGAGGAATTCGCGCTGCTGCTCCCGGAGACCGACGAGCGCGGCGCCTTCATCGTGGCCGAGCGCCTGCGCCGCGCCACGCACCGGAGCTTCGTCGATTCGGGGCCTGGGGTCGCCTTCAGCTTCGGAGTAGCCACCGCGCCGGCGCACGCCGCCGATGGCGTGGGGCTCCTGCGCGCCGCCGACAGCGCCGCCGCCGCCGCCAAGGACCTCGGCGGAGACCGCACGGTCATCTACAGCGACGAGGTCGCGCGCATGCTCGCCGAGATGGGCGGGCAGGCTGGCGAGGAGCTCCAGCTCGCGACCGTGATCGCGCTCGCGGAGGCGCTGGACATCCGCGACACCGGCACGGGTCAGCACTCGCATACCGTCGGGCGCTACGCGGAGATGATGGCGCGTGAGCTCGGCCTGGCCGAGGAACGCGTGGAGCGGGTGCGGCTCGCCGGCCTGCTGCACGACATCGGCAAGATCGGCATCTCCGACGGGGTGCTCTCGAAGCCCGGTCCGCTCGATGCCGACGAGTGGCAGGAGATGCGCACTCACCCCGAGATCGGCGCGCGCCTCCTCTCGCGAGCGGAGTTCGAGGACCTCCGCGCGTGGATCCTCGCGCACCACGAGCGCCCCGACGGGCTCGGGTACCCGCACAAGCTGAGCGGCGACCAGATCCCACTCGAGGCTCGCATCCTCGCGGTCGCCGACGCCTACGAGGCGATGACCGCCGACCGCTGCTACCGGCCGGCACTCGGAGAGAGCGCCGCGCGCGCCGAGCTCGAGGCCGGAGCAGGCACGCAGTTCGACGCACCCGTCGTAGCCGCCTTCCTGCGCGTGCTCGACACGGGCCAGGCGCGCCACCTGCGCCGCGTGGCCTGAGCGGCCACACCGGTCACTCTCTCGTAACGCGCGACCCGCCGCCCGATCGGAGTGGCAGCACCGTTACTCCGGGCGCGCGGGCCGTAAGGCTCGCCGCGCGCGCCGGCCGGGCGCCTGGCGGAGCCGCGGGGATGCAGGCATAGGGAGGCAGGCATGTCTCCCAGGTCACAGGTCACGATCCCGTTACCGCTGCTCTGGGCGCGGATCCGGGTGGTGGGTAATCGTGGCGGATTCCGCAACGATTACCCACCACCTCGAGCGAGCGGCCGGACCCAGTCACGGCGGAGTGACCTACGCAACAGCACCGTCACTCCGGGCGCGCGGGCCGTGAGGCTCGCCGCGCGCGCCGGCCGGGCGCTGGGCCAGGACGGGCGACGCGGCCGGGTTAGGCGCTTTTCCTGGCCAAATGCCCAGGTAAGCCGACTCACCCACTCTGGGGTCGAGCACTTCGGAGCAGAACCCGAGCTGGCCACTCGGCGTAGCATCCGCGCGCGGTGGAGAGCCCCTGAGCCAAGTGTCACAAAGTAGTCACAAAGTCCTCGGAACATGTACCCTTCGCGGCCCGGGTAGAGAGCTCTAAAGCGCCGCCCCGCCCCACCGCTCTCCCTGGACAACTCTTGACGACGCCCGCTTTGAAAGCATCCGCTGTCCCCATGCCGCTTTTCCTGTTGCGGTATCTCGACTTTGCGGTTCTTCTCCTGGCGCTGCCGATCTTCGTGGCGGCCGACCTGCCGCTGCTCGGATGGCTCGGCGCGGCGGTCGGGTGGACGCTCCAGCGCCTGATCCAGCATGCGATCGAGCAGCGCGCCCGGGCGTCCGACGACCCCCGCACGGTGGCCGGCCTCCTCACCGGCAGCATGATCGCGCGGGGCTGGCTGGTGGCCGGCTCGATCTTCGTGGTCGGACTCGCGGAGCGCGAGGCGGGACTCGCCGCGGCGATCCTGTCGATCACCCTCTTCACCTTCTACTTCACGAGCCAGATGCTCACGCGGCCGTTCGAGGACCCGAAGTCATGAGCCGCGCCGCAAAGATCTGGATCGGCGTCGGCATCTACCTCCTGATCGGGATCGTGCTGTTCGTGATCTTCGGCAGCGAGGGCAAGAACGAGGGGTTCAAGCCCCAGGACGAGTTCAAGCTCCACGACTGGATCCCGATCCACATCGGCGGCCTCAATCTGTCGATCAACCGGGCCGTCCTCTACCTGTGGCTCGCCTGCATCCTCACGGCGGTCACGATGATCTGGATCGCGCGGCGCATGCAGGACCGCCCCAACCGCGTCCAGACGATCGTCGAGGGCGCCTACGACCTGACCTACACGCAGATCTCGAAGGGCAACATGCCGGGCGGGACCGCGGCCAGGTTCTTCCCCTTCGTCGCGACGCTCTTTTTCTTCATCTGGTTCTCGAACATGCTCGGCTACATCCCGCTGCCGACGAACACGCACGAGACCGTCGACATCTTCGGCATCGGCTTCCCGTCGTTCGCCCTCTACGCGGCCACCGCGAACCTGTCGGTGCCGCTGGTGCTCACGCTCACGGTGTTCATCCTCTACCAGTACGAGGGAATCCGCCGGCACGGC
>Ga0207706_10004713_pt1 | contig 12776 bp, 10 predicted proteins | sample KBSC53metaG_FD_184318 | JGI IMG/M metagenome (GOLD analysis project Ga0207706, IMG submission 184318) | Corn rhizosphere microbial communities from Kellogg Biological Station, Michigan, USA - KBS C5-3 metaG (SPAdes) (version 2) | ecosystem: Host-associated > Plants > Roots > Rhizosphere > Soil ... | reverse complement strand
ATCGCGTCGCGATGCAGTCGTGCCTCGAACATGTCGACGACGCGCTCGAGAGCCGGTCGGCAGCGGACTGCAACACCATCCTCGCCGCGCTCGCCGTCCGCCTGCACTGACACCACAGCCCAAGTTCATGCATTAGAGGCGCGATGCGCGCCTTTTCGCAGCTGCTCGACGATCTCGTCTACACGCGCTCGCGCAACACCAAGCTCAAGCTCATCGGCGATTACCTCAAGGAGGTGCCGGACCCGGACCGGGGCTACGGCCTCGCCGCGCTGACGGGCACGCTCGACATTCCACATGTAAAGCCGGCGGCGATTCGTGGCCTGGTCGAGGAGCGGATCGACCCTGTGCTCTTCTACATGAGCCGGGATTATGTCGGCGACACCGCCGAGACGGTGTCGCTGCTCTGGCCCAAGAGAGAGGGCGAACCGCCGGAAGTCGACGACGCGACCATCTCGATCACGCAGGCCATTGAGCGCCTGCGCACAGCGTCGAAAATGGACGCGCCGCGGGTCCTCGCCAGCATGCTCGATCACCTCGACGCATCGGGACGCTTCGCGCTCCTGAAGCTCGCGCTCGGCGAGCTTCGCGTTGGGATCAACGCCCGGCTCGCGAAGCAGGCGCTCGCGCAGGCATTCGGACTGGAGATCGAGGCGGTCGAGGAGGTGTGGCACGGTCTGAGACCGCCCTTCGCGGAGCTCTTCGATTGGGCGGAAGGTCGCGCCGAGCAACCGACCGCGCGAGACGTGCCCGTATTTCGCCCCTTCATGCTCGCCCATCCGCTCGAAGAGACCAAAGTCTCGCTCGACGATTATGCCGCCGAGTGGAAATGGGACGGGATCCGCGTCCAGCTCGTCCATGCCGGCGGCGAGACACGGCTCTACAGCCGCACGGGCGACGACATTTCGGGGAGCTTTCCAGACATCGCCGAAGCCTTCCGAACGCCCGGTGTCCTCGACGGAGAGTTGCTGGTTCGCGGCTCGGAGCAAGGCGTCGCGGATATGCACGGCGGCGCCGCGGCCAGCTTCAACGCCCTCCAGCAGCGGCTCGGGCGCAAGAATGTCAGTCAGAAAATGCTGACCGCCTATCCCGCCTTCGTCCGGCTCTACGATGTGCTGTTTGAAGGCGACGAGGATTTGCGCGAGCTCCCATGGGAGCGACGTCGGCCACGCCTCGAGTCTTTTGCAGAGCGTCTCGACGCCGAGCGCTTCGACGTGTCGCAGCTGATCGAAGCGCAAAGCTTTGAGGAGCTGGAAGACCTCCGCTTGAACGCCCGCGACGTTTCGATCGAGGGAATCATGCTCAAGCGCCGTGACAGCCCCTATGTCGCGGGCCGCCGCACCGGCCTGTGGTACAAATGGAAGCGCGATCCACTCACCGCCGATTGCGTTCTCATGTACGCCCAGCGCGGTTCGGGAAAGCGGTCGAGCTATTACAGCGACTACACGTTCGGCTGCTGGACCGACGACGGGAATCTCCTGCCGGTCGGCAAGGCTTATTTCGGCTTCACCGACGAGGAGCTGAAATGGCTCGACCGATGGATCCGGGGCCACACCATCGAGCGCTTCGGGCCGGTGCGCGAGGTCGAGAAGAGCCTGGTCCTCGAAGTCGCGTTCGATTCGATCCACAAGAGCAGCCGTCACAAATCCGGCCTCGCCATGCGCTTTCCGCGCATCAGCCGGATACGGATCGACAAACCGGCGGCTGAGGCCGACCGAGTGGCGAGCCTGCAATCAATGGTAACTTGAAGCGGGCGCGAGGCGCGTTAAGCCTTCTGTTCTTCGGGAGGGGACCCCAATGATCAAAGCTCTGCTCGCGGGCGCCGCCGCGCTAGCTCTTGCGACCGCCGCAACTGCTGAAACCTACGCAATTCAAGCCGGTCGGCTGATCGTCGACGCGGCGCAGCCCGCGCGGAGCAATTGCACCCTGATCGTCGAGAACGGCCGAATCGCCCGCATCGAGCCCGGCTTCACGGCGCCTGCGGGCGCGATCGTCGTCGATGAGCGCGGTCGGACGGTCATGCCGGGCTTGATCGACGTCCACGTCCATCTGACTCAGGACAGCGGCACCCCCTGGTATCAAGCGCTAACTCCCAAATATTCCGAGCCTTATGCGGCGATCTTGGGCCTCAAGAATGCGCTGGTGATGGCGCGCGCCGGCTTTACCACGGTGCGCGATCTGGGCAGCCCGGGGGTCGCTGGGATCGCGACGCGGGACGCGATCCGGGACGGGAATTTTCCGGGACCCAGAGTGCTCGTCTCCGGACCTCCGCTGTCGATGATCGGCGGTCATGCGGACGATTCAGTCGGGCTCAACCCCGAGCTGGCAGAAGCCGTCAACGCGCGCGGCCAGATCGGCGTGTGCACCGGTGTCGACGAATGTGCACGGGCAACGCGCAGAATCGCCGCGCTGGGTGTGGACGTGATTAAGATCATGGCGACGGGCGGCGTCCTCGATCCGGGTGCCATGGGCCTCGAGCAACACTTTTCCGACGCCGAGATGAAGGCGATCGTCGACACCGCGCACTCGCTCCACTTGAAGGTCGCGGCCCACGCGCACGGCGCGAGGGGCATCCTCGCGGCGACACGGGCGGGGGTCGATTCGATCGAGCACGGCACGTTCGTCGACGATGCCGGTGTCGCCGAAATGAAGAAGCGCGGCACCTATTACAGCGCCACTCTGATGGCCTTCACTGGGGTCCAGGCCGGTCTCGGCAAGGGCATCTTCACCGCCAACAGCGAAGCCAAGGCGCGGCAGGCGCTCGCTTTGTGGGGCGTCGGACTCAACAAGGCATACAAGGCGGGGGTGAAAATCGCGCTCGGCACCGATAGCGCCGTCGCTCCGCACAAGGATGCCGGCAAGGAGGTCGAGCTAATGGTGACGAAGGGCGGGATGACCCCACGGGATGCGCTTGTCGCCGCCACCAAGGGCGGGGCGGACCTGCTCAGCCTTTCGAACGAGACCGGAACGCTGGATCCCGGCAAATCCGCCGATCTGATTGCAGTCGAGGGAGATCCCTTGGTCGATCCGACTGCTGTTCAGCGCGTCGGCTATGTCATGGTCGCGGGACGACCGATCCCGATGAAAGGACAATGATGCGTTCGTCTTTGCTCGCCATTGCGCTTGTGCTGAGCGCGCCGGCTCATGCTGCCGACGATCCGCCCGCCGGCGACGTTCCGCCCAAAGACGTCAAGGCCGAAGCGGCCAAGCCGGACAAGGATGTCGTCACCGCGAGCGTCGAGGAAGACGCGCAGCCGGTGCGGCGCTCGATCCCTCTGCGTGGGCGTTCGCTCGCCTATACGGCTACGCCGGGCCACCTCACGATCCGCAACGATAAGGGCGAGCCGACCGGCAGCCTGTTCTACGTGGCCTATACGGCGACGTCCGCGAATGGTCGGCCGCGGCCGGTAACCTTCGTATGGAATGGTGGCCCGGGTTCATCGACCATGTGGCTGCACATGGGCTCATTCGGACCGATGAAGGTCGACGCCTCCAACCCGGAGACGGTCGTAGGACCTCCGTTCCGTTACGGGCCAAACCCGGACACGTTGCTCGATATCACTGATCTCGTCTTCATCGACGCTCCGACAACGGGCTTGTCGCGGACGCTCGGCAAGGCCGAACCCAAGGACTTCTTCGGCGTCGACAAGGACATCAGCGCCTTCTCGCGTGCGATTCAGCGCTACCTCACCAAATATCAGCGCTGGAACAGCCCGAAGTTCATTATCGGCGAGAGCTATGGGACCACGCGAGCCGCGGGAATCTCGTCGAAGCTGCTCGATCAGGGGGTGCAGCTCAATGGCATCACCTTCGTTTCGACGGTCTTCAACTTCGCCGACTTCCAGGGCGACCAATCGTTCGTCAATTTCCTGCCCACCTATGCGGCGGACGCCTGGTACCATGGAAAGATCCCGGACAAGCCCGAGCTTCGCGGCTTCATCGCCAGGGCCAAGGAATTCGCCAACGGTCCCTATGCGCTCGCGCTGCAGAAGGGCAGCCGCCTCGGCGATTCGGAGAAGCAGTCGGTCGCCCAGCAGATGGCGCAGCTGACTGGACTCTCCACCGATTACATCCTCCGTTCGAATCTGCGCGTGGATCCGGAGCGCTTCCGGCGCGAACTGCTTCGCGACCGGCATCAGGTCATCGGCCGGATCGATTCGCGCTACGTCGGGACGGAGCGGGACAATGCGGGAGATTCGGCGAGTTACGATCCGCAGGCGAGCGCCATCACCGGCGCCTTCGTCGGCGCGCTCAACGATTATCTGTTCCGCGATCTCGGCTACAAGACGCCGCTGACATACCGGCCGAACAATTATGGCGAAGTGTTCGGCGACGGCGGCGCGGATAGCTGGAGCTTCCAGCATAAATCGGCGGCAGGCTCGCAACTGATTGCCGATACCAGCGTCGATCTTGCCGACGCCATGCGGCAAAACCCGCGGATGAAGGTGCTCTCGGTGAACGGTCTCTACGACCTCGCGACGCCGTTCAACGGCGCCGACTATGAATTCGAGCATTTGGCACTGGAGCCGCAGATCGCGGCGAACATCCGCTACACTTATTATGAAGCGGGCCACATGATGTACACCGACCCGGCGTCGGCGCGACAGCTCAAGGCCGACCTCGCGAGCTTCTACGCGAGCGCCCAATAGAAAAGGGCCGGCAGATCGCTCCGCCGGCCCCTCCGCCCCTCTAAAGGGAAATTACTCGGTCTTCGGCTGAAGATTCACCGCCGCATATTTGCCGCGACGATCAACCTCGAGCTCGAACTCGAGCCGGTCGCCCTCATTGAGCGTCGGCATCCCCGCGCGCTCCACGGCCGAGATATGCACGAACGCATCAGGCTGACCGTCGTCGCGCTGAATGAAGCCGAAGCCCTTCATCGCATTGAAGAATTTGACCGTGCCGCTGGCCTTCTCGCCGGTCAGCTGACGCTGCGGACCACCGCCGCCTGCGCCGCCGCGGTCACCGCCACCGCTGCGCTCGACCGCCATCGGCTCGCCTTCGATGCGAAGGTTCGTTGCCGAGATTCGGCCGCCGCGATCGACGAGCGTGAACTCGAGCGGCTGGCCGTCCGCGAGGTCGGTGAGACCCGCCTGCTCGACCGCCGAGATGTGGACGAAGACGTCTTCGCCGCCATCGTCACGGACGATGAAGCCGAAGCCCTTCTGCGGGTTAAAGAATTTGACGACGCCTTTGCCTTCGCCAACGACCTGCGGAGGCATGCCCCCGCCGCCGCCGCCGCGAAAGCCACCGCCACCGCCGCCGCCGCGGAATCCACCGCCGCCACCGCGATCACCAAAGCCGCCGCCACCGCCGCCGAAGCCGCCGCGGTTGCCGTAACCGCCTCCCCCGCCGCCACCGTAGCCGCCGCGCTCCTGGAAGCCGCCACCGAAATCACCTGCGAAACTCTCTTCGCCGCCGAAACTTTCGCGCTTGTCGCGGCCGCGCCCGCCGCGGTCGCCTTTGCGCCCTCTATCGAAACCCATGAACCGTCCGTACTTAAGTAAGCCCGCCTACCCCTGAAACCAACGCGCTCGGGCCGAATGGCGCAACCGGTCATGGCACGTAAAACCGCTCACGCACCGTTCACGGCCTTACAAGAAAAATGACGGCGGCTCTAGTGACTCAAATAAGGACAGGGCTGGCAAGTCGGCCATGAGGCAGACTAAAGCGGTTCCCAGCCCATTCAGGAGTGAAAATGGCCGTCCATTTGCATGAGGAAGACCTGCCCGCGGAGGTAAGATTCGCCGATGGGCCAATCGCGGTCGATACCGAAGCGATGGGGCTGGTGTCCTACCGCGACCGGCTGTGCGTCGTGCAGCTCTCCGACGGCAAGGGCGATGAGCATCTTGTCCGATTCGCGCGCGGGAGCGATTACGCAGCGCCCAACCTCAAAGCGCTCCTGTCTGATTCGACGCGCCTGAAGCTGTACCATTTCGCCCGTTTCGATATTGGCATCATGAGCGCCTATCTCGGGATCATGGCCGCACCGGTCTATTGCACCCGCACCGCCTCCCGCCTCGTGCGCACCTACACCGATCGGCACGGTCTTAAGGACCTGGTCAAGGAACTGCTCAATATCGACTTGTCGAAGCAGCAGCAGACCAGCGACTGGGGCGCCAACGAATTGAGCGAAGCACAGCGCGATTATGCGGCGAGCGACGTTCGCTACCTCCACCAGTTGAAGGACAAGCTCGACCTGCGACTCGCTCGCGAGGACCGCACGGCGCTGGCGCAATCCTGCTTCGATTTCCTCCCAACCCGGGCACTGCTCGACCTCGCCGGCTGGCCCGAGCAGGACATTTTCGCGCACGATGGCTGAAGCGACCATCCGTGAGCGCTTCAAGCAGCGCTGGGCCGAGCCGGGCAGTGCTCACGACCGGTTGATCCGCCGATCGAAGGTGCTTCTTCCGGCTGCGGTGGGCGCCCTGCTGGCCATTCTGGTGGTCGCGCCGCTGGAGAAGAAGGGCGACGTGAGCTTCATCCTCGACAAGAAGAAAGTGCAGAGCGCGCCCGAGCGCATGCGGGTCGAAGCCGCGCGCTACACGGGCACCGACGACAAGGGGCAGCTGTTCCAGATCGTTGCCAATCGCGCGATACAACCCAGTTCGGATACTCCGCTCGTCGACATCAACGGCATGTTTGCGCGGCTCGAGCAGAACCAGGGGCCGGTGCTGATCGCCGCCAACCAGGGGCGTTATAATCTCGACACGCAGCAAGTCGCGATTGTCGGCCCCGTGAAGGTCGCGGGAGCGAACGGATTCAAGCTCAACACCAGCGACGTGACGGTCGACATGAAGCAACGCCAGCTCGCGAGCCAAGGGCCTGCTGTGGGCGAAATGCGGCTCGGTCAGTTTCGGGCGAAGCAGATTCGCGCCGATCTGCGGCAGCGTAACGTCGTGCTCGACGGCGGTGCTCGCTTGAAAATCGTGCAAGGGGCGGTCAGATGATGGGCGTGCGCTCTTCTGGCATCATCCTTGCACTGACCGCGCTGGTGGCGACGGGCGGCTTCGCCCAAGTGAAGCAGCAACAACCCGTTTCCGCGCTCAAGGGCCATAACGCGAATGCGCCGGTCGACGTGACGGCAGATCGAATCGAAGTGCAGGACCGCGCGGACCGGGCGATCTTCGCCGGCAACGTCCATGCCACGCAGGCCGAGCTGACGCTGGTGACTCCCCGGCTTACTGTCGCTTATTCGGGCGGCGGTGGAGACAACAGCAATGTCCAGATCCACCGGCTCGACGCCGCCGGTGGCGTGGTCGTGAGGAGCCCCTCTGAAACGGCGCGCGGCGACTTCGGCATCTACGATCTCGACCGCAAGCTCATCACGCTGATCGGCAACGTCCAGCTCAACCGTCAGAACAATCAGGTCAACGGCTCGCGCCTGGTCATCGATCTCGATACGGGCCGCGCCGTCGTCGATGGCGGGCCGCCGGGCGTCAATTCGAGCGGGGGCCGCGTGACCGGGCACTTCACCGTACCGCAACGCCAGCAGAAGCAGTGAACGAGACCGCAACGATTCCACGTCCCGCCGCCGAGACGCGGCCGATGGACGGCGGGCTCGAAGTCCGATCGATCGCCAAATCGTACGACAAACGCGCGGTGCTACACGACGTGTCGCTCGAGGTGCATCGCGGCGAGGTCGTCGGACTGCTTGGACCGAACGGCGCCGGCAAGACGACCTGCTTCTATTCGGTGATGGGACTGGTGAAGCCCGACAGCGGGCTCATCTACCTCGACGGCAACGACATTACCGAGCTGCCGATGTACCGCCGCGCGATCCTCGGCCTCGGCTATCTGCCGCAGGAGACCTCGATCTTTCGGGGCATGACTGTCGAGGAAAATATCACGGCCGTTCTCGAGGCGGCCGAGACCGACGCGGAAGTCCGCCGCAACCGCCTCGAGCAGTTGCTCGGCGAATTCGGGCTTACGGCGCTCCGCGATTCACCGGCTATGGCGTTGTCGGGCGGCGAGCGGCGCCGCTGCGAAATCGCCCGTGCGCTCGCCGCCGAGCCGTCGATCATGCTACTGGACGAGCCGTTCGCCGGAATCGACCCGATTTCAATCGCCGACATCCGCGAGCTGGTGCGTGAACTAAAGAAGCGCGATATCGGCGTCCTGATCACCGACCATAACGTCCGCGAGACGCTCGATATCGTCGACCGCGCCTGCATCATCTACGATGGCCAGGTCCTGTTTGCTGGTACTCCCGAAGCGTTGGTCGCCGACCAGGAGGTCCGGCGGCTCTACCTCGGCGAGAGCTTCGCGCTGTAACGAGCCAAAGCGATGGGCCTGGGCCCCTCCTTAAGCATCCGGCAATCGCAGCAGCTGGTTCTCACGCCCCAGCTGCGGCAGGCGATCCAGCTTCTCCAGCTCAGCAATCTCGAGCTCGATGCGTTCCTCGCCGAGGAAATGTCCAAGAACCCGTTGCTCGAAGCGCGTTCCGACGAGGGCAGCGACGAGCAGCCGGCCGGCGACTTTTTAGCTGACGAATCCGACAGCAATGAAGCCCCGGAAGATCCGGGCGCAGATGATCTGATCCTCGGTCAGGCCGAGGACGACCGTCCGCTCGACGTCGACTGGCAATCCGAAGCCCTGGAGACCGACAGCTTCTCCGACGTCGTGACGTCAGGCGGCGGCGAGGAAGCCTTTGATTTCGACCGGGTTCAGTATGCCGCGGCGTCCCTCGCCGAGCATCTGATCGACCAGCTGCATGGTGCTTCCGGCGACGTCGGCGACCTCGCGCGGATTATCGCCGAGACGCTCGACGAGACCGGCTATTTGACGATACCGCTCGACCAGATTGCCGAGCTGACCGGAGCGCCGACGCCGCTCCTGGAAAGGGCGCTGGCTCTTGTGCAGGGTCTCGAGCCGCCTGGCGTTGGCGCGCGCTCACTTGCCGAATGCCTCGCCCTGCAGGCCAGGGCCGCGGACCGTTACGATCCGGCGATGGCACGGCTGATCGACAATCTCGACTTGCTGTCCAAGGGCCGCACCGCCGACCTCAAGCGCATCTGCGGAGTCGACGACGAGGACCTCGCCGATATGATCCGGGAACTGCGCGCCTATGATCCCAAGCCAGGCTGCCAATTCTCCGGAAACGCGTCTCAAGACGTCACGCCCGACGTGTTCGTCCGGCGCACGCGCGCCGGCTTCGCGGTCGAGCTCAATCAGGCGACCCTGCCGCGGCTACTCGTCAACCGCCGCTACTATCAGGAGCTGAAGTCGGGTCCCCAGGACAAAGCATCGCGCGCCTGGCTGAGCGAATGTCTGCAAAGTGCGAGTTGGCTCGTCAAAGCACTCGACCAGCGCGCTCGAACGATCGTCAAGGTCGTGAGCGAAATCGTGAAGCGGCAGCAAGGCTTCTTCGAGCGTGGAGTCTCGGCGATGAAGCCGATGACGCTCCGCGAGGTCGCGGAGGCCATAGGGATGCACGAATCAACGGTCAGCCGAGTGACTTCGAACAAGTATCTGCTCTGCGACCGTGGCCTATATGAGCTCAAATATTTCTTCGGCTCAGGCGTGGCTTCCGCGGCGGGAGACGGTGCCGCGGCCGAGGCGGTCAAGGCCGCGATCAAGGAACTGATCGAAGCCGAGACCGAAATCCTGAGCGACGACGCCATAGCCGCCCTCTTGAAGCAACGCGGCTTCGACCTCGCTCGCCGGACAGTCGTCAAATATCGCGAGGCGATGGGGATCGGCTCGTCGATTCAGCGCCGGCGGATGAGGAAAATCGCCGGTTAGGAGCTCACGCGCGCCCAGATGGGCAGATGATCCGATGCACGGCGCGCGGCCGGGCTCATGTGCACACCGGCCGCCTCGACGTTCAAATCCTTGTGCACGATGATCCGGTCGAGTGCAGCGACCGGGTGCCGCGCGTGAAAGCTGGGGCCGGTAGGCGCGACGTGGAATTCAGGCTCGAGCTCTTGGAGGCAGCCGGCAACCGTTCGCCACTCGTTGGTGTCACCCATTAGCACCGTCGGCATCTTCTGCGGGCGCAGAGCAATGGCGTCGAGGATCGCGCGCATCTGGCGCTTGCGCCACAGGCCCGACAAATCGAGGTGCATGCCGATGACGCGCAGCGGCTTGTCGTGGATTAACAGTTCCGCGATGACCGCACCGCGCGGCTCCAGCGTAGGCAGGTCCAGCGCCGCGCAATCGAGCACACCGACGTGACGCTTCACCAGGATCGCATTGCCGTGCCAGCCGATGTTGCGCGTGTCGACCTTCAGCAATCGATCGGTGTGCCGGCGGGCCTTGTCGAACATGCGCTTGTGGCGGACGCCGAAATGCACCGCCTTGTACATTCCGTGACTGTCGATCAGCTCGTGCGGAACCGCCGAGCCGCGCCCGCCGACGCGCTTGTCGGCTTCCTGCAACGCAACAATGTCAGCGTCGATTTCCTGCAGCACCTTGAGGACACGATGCGGATCGCGGCGCCGGTCGAGCCCAACCGCCTTTCGCATATTGTAGCTGGCGAGCGTGAGTGTCAGCGCGGAGGTCACATCTGCGCCAATAACCGTTGCTCGTGAATGGTTCCTAGACGTCCAGGTTGGCGACGCTAGCGCCCCAGCACATCTTGATGTCAAACATCGAGATTTGCGACACTTAGGGCATTGTCCTGAATGAACTCGCGGCGCGGCTCGACGACGTCGCCCATCAGACGGGTGAAAATCTCGTCAGCCACATCGGCCTGAGCGACCTCGACGCGAAGCAGCGACCGATTTGTCGGGTCGAGCGTCGTTTCCCACAATTGCTCGGCGTTCATTTCGCCGAGACCTTTGTAGCGCTGGATCGACAGGCCCTTGCGGCCGGCCGCAAGCACGGCGTCGAGCAGTTCCGAGGGCCGTGTGACCGGCACCGGCTTTCCCTTGGTATCGGCCTCGGTCGGTTGATCATCAGCATCGACCCCTTCGATCGGCTCCGGCTTCTGCTCTTCGGTGACGGCACCCTTCTTGAGGGTGCGCAGGGTCGACGGCTTCGCGTAGGCCGCGGCCTGTTCCTTCGAGAGCGCGTCGAGCTTGCGCGCCTCCGCCGAGACGAGGAAGCTCGGCTCGATGATGTGGGCGTCGGTGACTCCGCGCCACAGCCGCTTGATCAGATATCCGCCCTCGGCCGCGACCTCTCCCGACCAACTCGCCTCCAGATCGCCCGCGGCGAGCCAATCGGCGGCCCTGGCGATCGCCTTCGCCTTTCCGCTTTCGTCGAGGTTCGGCGTCAGCGCACCGTTGATCGCCAGGGCTTCGATCAGCGCGGGATCATATTTGCGCGGCGCATAGCGCATCAGCGTCCGCATCCGCCGGGCGTGGTCGACCATGGTCTTGAGATCATTGCCAGAGCGCTGGCCTTCGGACGTGTCGAGCACCAGCCCTTCGAGACCGGCTTCTTCGAGATAATCGTCGAGCGCGGCGTCGTCCTTGAGATACACTTCGGAACGCCCGCGACTGACTTTATAGAGCGGCGGCTGGGCAATGAAGAGGTGCCCCGCTTCGATGAGTTGCGGCATCTGCCGGTAGAAGAAGGTCAGGAGCAAAGTCCGGATATGCGCGCCGTCGACGTCGGCGTCGGTCATGATCACGATCTTGTGATAGCGCAGCTTGTCGAGGTTGAATTCCTCATGGCCGATCGACGTGCCAAGCGCCTGGATCAAGGTCCCGATTTCCTTCGAGCCCAGCATCCTGTCGAAGCGCGCGCGTTCGACGTTGAGGATCTTGCCCTTGAGCGGCAGAATCGCCTGATTGTGGCGGTTGCGCCCCTGTTTGGCCGAGCCGCCGGCGCTGTCACCCTCGACCAAGAATAGCTCGGACAGCGCAGGATCGCGCTCCTGGCAGTCGGCGAGTTTGCCCGGCAGCGATGCGATTCCCAATACCGACTTGCGGCTCGCCTCACGCGCCTTGCGCGCCGCTTCCCGCGCTGCAGCCGCATCGATCACCTTCTGGATGATCGCGCGGGCATCGCCGGGATGCTCCTCGAGCCATTCGCTCATCTTGTCGCTCATCAGGCTTTCGAGCGGCTGTCGAACTTCTGAGCTGACCAGCTTATCCTTGGTCTGGCTCGAAAATTTGGGATCGGGCAGCTTGACCGAGACGATCGCCGTCAGGCCTTCACGCATGTCTTCGCCGGTCAGCGTAACCTTCTCGCGCTTCAGCATCCCCGACTTTTCAGCGTAATTATTGATGGTGCGGGTCAATGCCGCCCGGAAGGCGGCCATGTGGGTGCCGCCGTCACGCTGCGGGATGTTGTTTGTGAACGGCAGGACGTTCTCGTAATAGCTATCGTTCCATTCGAGCGCGACGTCGATGCCGATCCCGTCGCGCACCGCGGAAATGGCGATGGGCTCGGGAAAGAGCGCCGTTTTGGCGCGGTCGAGCCATTTCACGAACGCGGCGATGCCGCCCTCGTAATAAAGCTCATGCTCGACGCGCTCTTCGTGCCGCGCATCGACCAGGACCAGCCGAACGCCCGAGTTCAGGAAGGCAAGCTCGCGGTAGCGATGCTCCAGGCGCTCGAAGTCGAACTCGGTGATCTTGAAGGTCGCGGGGCTCGGCAGAAAGGTTACGCGCGTGCCCTTCTTGCCTTCCGGAGCCGGTCCAACGACCTTGAGCGGCGCTTCGGCGTCGCCGTGACGGAAGCGCATGAAATGCTCCTCGCCGTCGCGCCAGATGGTGAGATCGAGCCATTCCGAAAGCGCGTTGACGACGCTGACTCCGACGCCGTGGAGGCCGCCGGAGACCTTGTACGCATTATCGTCCGAGGTGTTCTCGAACTTTCCGCCGGCG
>Ga0207706_10004712_pt1 | contig 12776 bp, 9 predicted proteins | sample KBSC53metaG_FD_184318 | JGI IMG/M metagenome (GOLD analysis project Ga0207706, IMG submission 184318) | Corn rhizosphere microbial communities from Kellogg Biological Station, Michigan, USA - KBS C5-3 metaG (SPAdes) (version 2) | ecosystem: Host-associated > Plants > Roots > Rhizosphere > Soil ... | reverse complement strand
ATGTGTAGCGGATCTTGGTCGGGAACATCTCGACCAGGAACGCTGCGATCGGCCCGTATACCATGGTGACGTAGAGCACCATGATCACCAGGATCAGCTCGGCCATGAACCAGTTGACCTTGGCCTTGTCAGCTGCAGCGGGATAGCCGGCGGCCTTGAGCGCGGCCGTCCATTTGGCGTTGTCCCAACCCTCCACCTTGGTCGATCCGATCGTCATATCGACCGACTTCGATCCGGGCACGCTCACGATCGTGAACGAGAGCCCCGACTTGGTGAGGAAGTCCTGAGCGCGGTCGCACTGCGTGAAGTTGGACCACGGTCCCACGAAGATGTGGAAGTTACAGGTCGACTGGTCCGCCGATACGGTGATCGGATTTTTTTCCGCGAAGGTTTCAAGTGCGGGATTGACGTAGTGGGTGAGTCCCTTGAACAGCGGGAAGAAGGTGACCGCCGCGATCAGGCAGCCTGCGAGGATGATCTTCAGCCGGCCGATGCGGTCCGACAGCCAGCCGAAAAAGATGAAGAACGGCGTGCCGATCAGGAGCGAGATTGCAATCAGCGAATAGGCTGAGACGTAGTCGAGCTTGAGCGTGATGGTGAGGAAGAACAGCGCATAGAACTGGCCGGTGTACCACACCACGCCCTGGCCGGCGGTCGCGCCGAGCAGCGCGAGCAGCACGTATTTGTTGTTCGGGTAGTGCAGGAAGCTCTCGGTCAGCGGCGCCGTGGACCCTTTGCCTTCTTCCTTCATCTTCGCGAAGATCGGCGATTCGTTCAGGCGCAGCCGGATGTAGACCGAGAACACCAGCAGGATCAGCGAAATCCAGAACGGAATTCGCCAGCCCCATTCGGCGAACATCTTGGCGTCCATGTAGACGCGGCAGAGCCCAATCACCAGCAGCGCCAGGAAGAAGCCGAGCGTCGCCGTGGTCTGTATGAAGCTTGTCGCATAGCCGCGCTCGTTCGGCCGTGCATGCTCGGCCACATAGGTTGCCGCGCCGCCATATTCGCCGCCGAGCGCGAGGCCTTGGGCAAGGCGCAACGCCACCAACAGGATCGGCGCCAGCCAGCCGATGGTTTGGAATGTGGGCAACAGGCCGACCAGGAAGGTCGCGCCGCCCATCACCACGATCGTGACGAGGAATGTGTATTTGCGTCCGACCAAATCGCCGATGCGGCCGAAAATGATGGCGCCGAACGGGCGCACCAGGAAGCCCGCCGCATAGGTTGCGAAAGCGGAGAGCAGCGCAGCGGTGTCGTTACCGGGCGGGAAGAACAGCGCGGCGAAGAACGGCGCCAGCGTGGCATAGAGATAAAAATCGTACCATTCGAAGACTGTGCCGAGCGAGGAAGCGAAGATGACGAATTTCTCGTCTTTCGACATGCCCGCGGCCTTCGCGGACGTTGCAGTCATTGTCGCCATTTGTCCCTCCAAATCGTTGTTGCAACGCTTTGACCCCATGCGCCGGTCTTGTTGCCGGATGGACTCATGGGCTTGGCTTTCACCGTAACATCGCCGTAAAACCTCTCCCAATAAGACTTTCGGCTTTTTTGCCCGGCCTTTCCACGCGCCGATCGTGCCGCAGCATCTTTGCATTGCAGCGCACAAAATCTGGCGGTTAACCGCTTTATCGCGAGGCAATACTGCGCGCTTGCATGCGACAGCCGGGCAGGGGACAATTGCAAAACCGCTTGGCAGGCTTACAGAAAACTGTCACCGGCTTGCCGCAACGCCTTTCGCAAGAAGTAAATGACTGCTGCCAACACCCATCTCGTCATCGCCGATGACCATCCGCTGTTCCGCGACGCTTTGCGGCAGGCGGTTGCGAGCGTGGTGGCCTCGGTGGTCGTCAGTGAGGCCGGCTCGTTCGACGATCTCACCGCGCTGCTGGAACGGGATTCAGACGTCGATCTGATCCTGCTCGATCTCACGATGCCGGGGATCTCCGGCTTCTCCGGCCTGATTTACCTGCGCGCTCAATATCCGGCGATTCCGGTGGTCATCGTGTCTGCGAGCGACGACGCCGGCACCATCCGGAGGTCACTCGATTTCGGCGCCTCGGGTTTCATTCCCAAGCGCTTCGGCGTCGAGACGCTGCGCGACGCCATCGTGAAGGTGATGGAGGGCGACGTCTGGGTTCCGCCGGACACCGATCTCACCTCGGCCAACGACCCCGACATGACGCGGCTGCGCGACCGGCTGGTGACGCTGACGCCGCAGCAGGTGAGGGTGCTGATGATGCTGTCGGAGGGTCTGCTCAACAAGCAGATCGCCTATGAGCTCGGCGTGTCCGAGGCGACCATCAAGGCGCATGTCTCGGCGATCCTGCAAAAGCTCGGCGTCGAAAGCCGGACGCAAGCCGTGATTGCCGCCGCCAAAATCGCCGGCGGCAACTGGCGTCAGGGAACGCCGTCGGCGTAGTTCCGCCCCCTCATTGCGAGCGTCAGCGACCTGTCCGCTGTAGCTCATCGAGCGAAGGCGGAAGCAATTCATCTCACGGTGTGCGAGGATGGATAGATTGTCGCCCGTGAAGAATTCGGAAGCGATTGATCCGTCGGTGTGATTTGACGTGAGCAAGTATTCGATTTTGCAAGAAAGCCGTGGGTAGGTCTTGGTTTTCTTGCGTTTTGGATTCCGGATTTGGCGGCTTCGTGATTCCTTTGACGGCGGGATTCGCTGTTGGGGAGAACCCATGAGCCAGCCGCGCGACGATCGTCAAGACGATCTGTTTCATCCGTCTCTGGAGAAGATCATCAACCTTCGCCATCCGCTGGTGCGTCTGGCGGCGGAGATCGATTGGGACTTCCTGGCGGGACGCTTCAGGTCGGTCTGTCGCCTCGGACCGGGGCAGCCACCGTTGCCGACACGATTGGTAGCCGGACTGTTCATCCTCAAGCACATGCACAATCTCTCTGACGAGGCGCTGTGCGACAGGTGGGTCGAGAACCCGTATTTTCAGTATTTCTGCGGCGAAGTGGTGTTCCGGCACGACCTGCCGTTCGATCGCTCGTCGCTGACCCGCTGGCGCCAGCGGCTGGGCGAGGAGCAGATCGCCGCGCTGCTGCAAGAAAGCCTCTCGGTGGCGCATCGAACTGGGGCGATCGAGACCAAAGATCTCGAGCGGGTCGTTGTGGACACCACCGTCCAGGAGAAGGCGATCGCGCATCCGAGCGATGCGCGGCTCATGCACCGGGCGATCGAGAAGCTGGTCGATTTGGCCAAACGCGAGGGCATCGAACTGCGCCAGAGCTATCTGCGCGTGGCCAAGCGCGCCGCCATCATGGTGGGGCGCTACACGCATGCCCACCAGTTCAAGCGCGCCCGGCGAGAACTCAAATTCCTGCGCACCCGGCTTGGCCGCATCATCCGTGACATCAGACGCAAGATCGAGGGCGACCCTGCGCTTGAGGATCGCTTTGGTCCGCTGCTCGATCTCGCCCACCGGGTTCGCCATCAAGAGCAGCGTCAGCGCGGTCCCAAGGTCTACTCGTTGCACGCCCCCGAGGTGGAGTGCATCGGCAAAGGCAAGGCCCGGGCACCTTACGAGTTTGGCTGCAAAGTCTCGATTGCCACGCCTGCCACCGCGCCCAAAGGCGGGCAGTTCGTGCTGCATGCCAAGGCCCTGCACGGCAATCCCTATGACGGCCACACGCTCGGTCCCGTCATCGCCGATCTCGAAAAGCTCACAGGTATCGCAGCGCGCCGCATCCACGGCGACAAGGGCTATCGCGGCCACAACTATCCCGACCGGTTCAAGGTCTGGATCAGCGGCCAGGTTCGCCGCGTCACCAAAGCCATCCGCCGCGAGATGCGGCGTCGTGCCGCCGTCGAGCCTGTGATCGGCCATCTCAAGGACGACCACCGAATGCGTCGCAACCATCTCAAGGGCCGCGACGGCGACCGCATCAACGCCGTTCTCGCCGCCGCCGGCTACAACTTCAGCCTGCTCCGCCACTGGTTCGCGGAACTTTTACGCGTCCTGCTATGGATCCTCTGTTGCCGCCTATCGCAACCACACCTGGCGTAAAACGGTGCTCAGAAACGTTCTTCACGAACGACTAGTTCGATGCTTTGCATCGCCCCGGAACGACTCGATTGATTTGTCGTCCCGCTCAATTCGGCTTCACCGCCGGCCCGACCGGGCGCACCTGCCAGAACCGCAGCAGGCGGCGGGCGGTTTCGAGCGTCAGTTTGGCGTATTGATCCCGCGCCTTGGCGAGTTCGTGGCGGCCCATGGTGCCGGAGGCGAAGCGGCTGTCGAGCACGGCGGCGACCGTTTCCCACTTCAATCCGGCAACGCGGCAGGGAATCAAAACGCCGTCGTCGCGCAGGCTTTGCATCACCGGGCGGATCACCTCGATGCCCGAGGCGGACAACTCGGCGAGGGCTGCGACCGTCTCGGCGTATTTTCTCTCCTTGGCAAAGCCAAGCAGCTCCGCCTCGGTGAGCTTGCCGTGTTTGGCGAGCGAGGCGACGAAGCGGGCGGCGCCGGTGAAATCGCGGGTGCGCGACATTTCGCGGTGGGCGCCGGAAGCGGCCACGGCGATCGCGTCGCGGATTTCCTCGAACATATGCGGCGGCGCGCGCGACAATAGCCGCGCGTGAACGGCGTCGGTGGCGCTGCGCAGCAATTGCTGCCTAAGGTCAACCGGCAGATCGACGCGAACGCCGGTTTCGACGGCAAGGGCAGGATCGGCCTCGGCCTGCTTCAGCACGATGGCGTAGCCGGCCGCCGACATCTTCGCGCCGGGATTACTGACGAGACGCAGGCTGACGGAGGGATAATGCCGCTTCAGCAGCGCGTCGGTGACGACCTCGTTCAGCCACCATCGCCCAGAAATCGCCAGCAGGTGCTGCTCGCCTTTGGTTTCAGCGAGCTCGACCAGGTCCTCCGGCGTCAGCCGCGCGGATTCCGTCAGCACCGGCCTCGCTATCGCAATTTCGTCATGCCGCGCCAGCCTGCGGATCACGCCGGGCGGCGCCTGCTTGACGGAGGCGAGCTGCGTGCTCATTTCGGCGAGCGCTACGCGGGCAGAGACATCGGCAAGCGCGCGGATCTCGATGGTCTTGATCAGGCGCTCCAGCACGTCGCCGAACAGCTCGATCTGCTCGCCGGAATATCCGTCGGCGGAGTGCAGGAACAGGTCGGTGACCCGCCTGACGGTTTCGAGATGTTTGTCGGCGGAGGCGGCCTTGATGGCGGCCTCGACCTCATCGGAGATCGATCGTTCGAGCATCGCTCGTCCTGAGCGTTGGAGCCGGTTCTGGCAGATCTGCGAGGATAGGCAGCAGAGTTGAACGTTCCGTAAACCATTGGGGTCGCGAGGGGGCGGGAATGGGGCCGTAGGATTGCGGGGTGAAGAGGCTTTGCGCATCAAACCATCACACGTCGTCCCTGCGTTCGCAGGGACGACGGCGAGGTGCGCCACGCGCATGCCGCCTTGCAACGGCGCGCCGGCAGTTGTGATCGGGCGAAAGCTGCGCTCTGATGGCCGATAACGACGAGTATTCAGGGAAACGCCGCCATGTTGGACCGACCCGGAGCGCCGCTCGCAGACACGCTCCGTGAAACTACGGAGCGCTGGATCGAAGCGTTCAGTGCCGCGCTGGCCGGCCGGTCGGCGGGGGAGCTCTCGGAGCTTTTTGTCGCGGACAGCCATTGGCGAAATCTGTTCGGCATCTCCTGGCATTTCGCGACCTTCAGCGGCAACGCAACCGTCGTGGCCGAACTGCTGGCGCGCGGCACCGAAGTCCGCGCGGCAAATTTCCGGATCGATCATGGAGCACTCGCACCGCGCCACGCCGTGGTCGGCGGCCGCGACGTGATCGAGGCGATCTTCGCCTTCGACACGGTCAATGGGGCGGGCTACGGCGCAATTCGGCTGCTGCGCCAGCCGGATGGGCTTGCGAAAGCCTGGACCATTTCCACCTCGCTCGATTTCGATTCCATCTGCGAGGCGCGCGCGGGCGGCTCGCCTGCGCAATCCACCACCCGCGATTTCGCCGGCCCCGACTGGCTCGAAGCGCGGCAGGCGGAAGCGGCTTACGACAACCGCGATCCCGACGTGCTCATTGTCGGCGGCGGCCATGCCGGCATTTCGGTCGCGGTCGAGGCCAAGCGGATCGGCCTCACTTCGCTGGTGATCGACCGCGAGGAGCGCATCGGCGACAACTGGCGTTTGCGCTACCGAGGCCTGAAGCTGCACAACAAGACGCCGGTCAATCATTTGCGCTATCTGCCGTTCCCGAAAACCTTTCCGGACTACATCCCGAAGGACAGAATCGCGAACTGGCTGGAAAGCTATGTCGACATCATGGAGGTCGATTTCTGGACGCGCACCGCGTTCGAGGGCGCTACTTACGACGATGCCTCGCAGCGCTGGACCGCGCGGCTGACGCGCGAAGGCGCAGGCCGCACGCTTCGCCCGAAACACATCGTGCTCGCGACCAGCGTCAGCGGCACGCCTGCTATTCCCGAGATCGCAGGCATCGATAACTTTGAGGGAGAGGTGCTGCATTCCAGCCGCTTCAAGGCGGGCAGGCAATGGGCCGGACGGGGCGTGATCGTGTTCGGCACCGGCACCAGCGCGCATGACATCTGCCAGGAGCTGCAGGCCGCGGGCGCCGAAATCACCATGGTGCAGCGCAGCCCGACCATGGTCGTCAATGTCGAGCCGGCGCAGCTCTACGACAAAACCTATCTCGGCGACGGCCCGCCGATCGCGTCCCGTGACATCCTCAATTCCGGCGTGCCGCTGCCGGTCATGAAGCTCGCGCACAAGCTCGTCACCGATGAAGTGAAGCGGCTCGACGCGCCGCTCTTGAGCAGGCTCGAGGCCGCCGGCTTCCGCCTCGAATACGGCGAGGACGGCACCGGCTGGCCGCTGAAATTCCGCACCCGCGGCGGCGGCTATTATTTCAACGTCGGCGCCTCCGAGCTGATCGCCGACGGCAGGATCAGGCTGGTGCAGGCAGCCGATATCGAAGCCTATGTGGCCGACGGTGTGAGGCTGCGCGACGGCACCACGCGCAAGGCCGATCTCTTCGTGCTCGCCACCGGCTACAAGGGGCCCGATCATCTGCTCACGCAATTGTTCGGCGCGGCTGTCGCTGATCGAGTCGGGCGTGTCTGGGGATTCGACGAGGGCACGGCCGAGCTTCGCAACATGTGGACGCGCACGAGGCAGCCGGGCCTGTGGTTCACCGGCGGCGCGTTTTCGCAGGCGCGGATCTACAGCAGGTATATCGCGCTGCAGATCGATGCGATCGAGGCGGGGCGGCTGGGGAAGGGGTTGGGGTAGCTCGCGCAGCGTGACGGTAGCGAAGCAGCACGAGGTATCTCGTCGTCCCTGCGAACGCAGGGACCCATAGCCACCGTCGTCAGTTGTTGAAGCAAAGCCGGTCACCATCTCGCTCACACAACGTCCGCCGCGGCGTATGGGTCCCTGCGTTCGCAGGGACGACGGGGATAGATGCCCTGCTATCGACGCCGTCATTGCGAGGAGCGAAGCGACGAAGCAATCCATTCTTTCTTTGCGTGGCGAGATGGATTGCTTCGCTTCGCTCGCAATGACGGTGGCCGGCATCGAGCACACCTCCGCGTTCTCGCGGCGCGTTTCGCCCGAGGTTTGCAAAAATCCTATCGCCCCGAAAAACAAGAGGGCGCAGGGAATGCCGGGTGCTTGCTGCACCCGCGGTCTCGTGTGCAATAAGTGCGCAAAAAGGCGCACACGAGCATACAGGTACAGTCGGAGCATTCCGGCATTCCCTGCACAGTGGTTTTACGGCTTATGCCGTGCTCTCCCCGGAGACGAATTCCTCTTGCCTCCGTCATCGGCGAATTGGCGGCGTTCGCGCGCCCGGTCGGGCTCGCAACGCCTCCGCCGACTTGACGCCAGCCACGGGCGCCAGGACCACACGGTTTTGCCGTACGCAGCACGCCTGCGCCAAAGGCCTCGACGGGTTTGGTACCCGTCCGCCGAAGCTTTAGCGAAGGCGGATTCACCGCCGTTCGTCTGCCGCGCACCGATCGCTCACGGGCCAAAGCCCGCCCTGCCATCAGCCTCGCGCAACCGGCGCTGCCGCGTCCACCGCATTCCGAGCCCAACGTCCGTGACGATCGCGATACGCCCCTCTTGGTGGGCCGGAACGCGGAGGTTGTAGCGCTGATTTGGGGGAATCGAGAACAGGTTTATTTTTGCGGCGAGGACTGGACGCGGCAAATCACGTTGAAATAGTTCGGGAAATTAAGATTTGCGCGAAATTCCGACCCCTCGTGTGTCCGCGGCGAGAAGTCTCGTGGTTGCAGGTAAGGAATATCGAGAGGAAACAATCGTTGGTTGCGTGTACCATCAGCGTTCGTCGAATCGTTTGGAGGAGCAGTGGAAAAGCACGTTACTCGAACGGCTCAGCTAGGAACCGCTGCAGGTCGAGCGGGACGTTGTCTTTCTTAGCAAGGCGACGCCGGGCGACGACGAGCTAGCGCTTTGGCTCGCTCCGAAACTGGAGGCTGCCGGGTACAGGGTCTTTGCCGATATTCGCGCCTTAGAGCCAGGTGACAGATGGCGAACAATCATCACCTCCACGCTCCAAAATCAGGCGTGCAAAATGTTGCTGTGCTGTAGCAACGAGACACTCGCAGCTACCGGCGTTCAGGAAGAGATTGAAATTGCCTTGGATCTAGTCAAGGAACTTAAAGACCCACGATTTGTGATCCCGCTGCGGATTAGGCCGTACAAGAAGCTCTTCGGCATTGGAGGCCTGCAGTATATCGACTTCGTTCGCGGATGGGCGGAAGGGCTAGAAAAACTTCTTGAAGCGTTGAAGAGGCAGAAGGTTCCTTGTCGCTCCGACAGTATCGTTATTCAACCTAGCTGGGAACTCTATCGTCGCCGAGGTTCAGTTGCTCTGAAGGATGAGCCAGAGCGTTTGACGTCAAATTGGCTAAGAGTTTCGGAAGCGCCGGATTTTATCAACTACTACGAGCCAAGCGGAGTTGTTGACAAAGACGGCCTCGCAAAGATTTCGCCGACGAGCCCATTCGCGGTTGCGCTCATGCAACGGGGGTTCGTGACTTTTCAGTCTGCTGACGAGATCGCCGCCATCTTTGGTAGCGTGGGCCGGTTTATTTCGCATCAAATCCCGCTAACGGAGTTCGTGGAATCAGGATATGCGACTGCAAATATAAAGCGGCAGGATGCGTCGAATGTTGTGCATTCCATGCTTCGGCAATCGTGGAACGGGTACTGCCAAAAACGCGGACTGCTTGAATACCACTACTCAAACGCGGTCGGGTTTCATATAGGGAAGGACCAAACGACGATCGGCAAGAAGATCCCTTGGGGAACGCAAGGCGTGCGGCGCTCTTCAATGCTTCGGAACATTGCAAAGGGTCACGTTTGGCAATTCGGCGTCTCGGTGATCCCGTCATTCTGGCCTTTCCCGCACTTCAAACTAAAATCGAGAGTGTTATTTGCTCCCATTGTGAATGGTGAAGCTGACAGCCCCATCGATGATGCCAAGAAACAACACCGCTTAAGACGTACAGTCTGTAAAGGATGGCGAAACAGACAGTGGCATGGACGAATGCTTGCGTTCATGGAACTGCTGTCCGGCGAACGGTCGTCTATTTCGCTCGAACTCGGTCAAACAGCTACTGTTCGTGTTGACGCAGCCCCGCTTTTGTTCTCTTCGCCTGTCAGTACTGTTCTTCCGACTGTCCAACAAGACGAAGATGAAGAGATCGATCCTTCGACGCTTGGGCGACCTGAGCCGGAGGAAGAGTCGTGACGAAATTTCCCGAGCGCTCCCTTCAGGTGTTGCATTTCAATGAGCCGTTGTTGGAGTTCAACTTCAAGCAGACGACGCCGCATCCGAAGGATGGCCTTCTTCTCTTCGGCCCTCACGAGAAGGCAAGGAAAACGAAGGAGGTCCGTGTCGGCGTCATCGGTACCGCAGCAGGCATCAACTATTTTCGCGCGTGGGCTGGTCGATTAAAGAAAGGCATCCTTGTCCCCCCTCCAGGAAAAACTGAAAAGCAGGACAGACTGCATCTGGCAAATTTCCCTGGGCTTGAAGAGGCTTTCGGAATTTCTTTGAACGATTTAGAATTTGTGGCGTGCACGATTGATGCAAAGGCGATCGATGCCGCGACACGCATCTTGAACTTGCATGAGGCCGTCAAGAAGGTCGTAAAACTCTATGCTGATAAAACCCGACGGCATCGAGAGAATGATGAACGCTCCGTCGACCTGTGGATTTTAGTTGTTCCTGAAATCATCTATGAGCGGTGCAAGCCGAATGCACGTCGGACGGGCTTGTCCTTTGAGCTTGGCGATTTTGAGAAGAGAAAGAAGACACGCTCTGACCTTCCTCTGCTGAAAGATGTCCTTATCGATGAGACCGTCTTCGACGATGCGCCGGATTTTCATCGACAGGTCAAAGCTGAGTATCTAACGCTATCGCCAACACAGATCCTTCGTGAAACGACGTTAGCTCCGGACGAATTCAAAAACAAAGCAGGATATCCGCTCCGTCGGACCCAGGACGCAGCGACGGTAGCATGGAACTTGGCGACCGGTCTCTACTATAAAACGCAGCCAAAGCCACCATGGAAGCTATCCGACATCCGTGCCGGGGTTTGCTATGTCGGGCTTGTTTACAAAAATCTTCCCGGCGACGCATCGGACCACGCCTGTTGCGCGGCGCAGATGTTCCTGAGTGAGGGCGATGGTGTCGTGTTCCGTGGTGCAAATGGTCCGTGGAAGAAGGGCGACTTTGATTACCATCTCAACGCTTCAGCCGCGGCAGACCTAATCGGGAAGGTTTTAGAGACCTATAGAGAACTGCACGGCTCCGTGCCTCAAGAGCTTTTTATGCACGGGCAGACATACTTCAACGACGAAGAGTGGAGCGCCTTCGAATCTGCGGCTCCTGCGATTACCAATGTCGTCGGTGTGCGCATCCGTACAACGTCGGGAGAAACCAAACTATTTCGCGATGGTGATTATCCGGTCTTGCGCGGAACTGCCATGCTACTTGACGACAAAAATGCGTACCTTTGGACCAACGGATACGTTCCTCAACTCGATACCTACATCGGACCAGAAACACCGAATCCGCTCTTTATTTCAGCTCTCAAGAGCAAGAATACTATGCCTTCGCTTTCAACCATACTCAGCGACATTATGGGATTGACGAAGATCAATTACAATTCCTGCAACTATAACGATGGCCTGCCTGTGACGGTTCGCTTTGCGAACATGGTTGGCGAGGTGCTGACGATGGGTTCAGCAAAAGGCGCGGATCGTCAGCCGTTTAAGTATTATATTTAGTAGTAGGAGACAGGCCGCCCCCTCTACGCGGCCATCTAACTGATATTGATGGATTTGGATTCAAGTCAGAAAATGATGTGTATGCTTGGATAGAAACAGTTCGCGCGGGTGGATTCTGCAACGAAGGGGTGATCTCGATATCCAGATTGCATTCTGACATCTGTTCCATGAAAACAAGAATAGCGAATCTGTTGTTGAATTCCTTCACTTCATGGGTGGAAGCGACTTGTCGGATCGGACAGTCAGCGTTCCCACGGCTACCTGTTGATCGAATGATATGAAAAGGCTTGGACCTTATTGTTTTGCGCCTTGCCAGCGCAGATAGTCCGGAAGTCTAACCGTAATACTACGCTCTGGAGCCGGCCTCACGCATTCGCTATTGCCTTCGCGCTGTGGTTGCGCTTGGATGGCGCTGGGTCTGGGGACATCATAAAAATGCGTATTTTGGGAATCGTGGCGCTGGGCGCCGCGTTGGGCGGCTGCGCGTCTTCCGCTTCGGATATCGCGCCTGCATACGTTTCGCCAGTCGCGTATCAATCATATAGCTGTCAGCAGCTTGCGTTGGAGGCTCAAGCGATCTCGACACGGGCCGCCACGCTGTCAGGGGCGCAAGATAGTCAGCGCACAAAGGACGGCGTCGCCACCGCGGCCGCCATCGTCATCTTCTGGCCGGCGGCGTTCCTGGTCGGCGGCGACAAGCAGACCGCGGCCGAGTTGTCCCAAATGAAGGGGCAGATGGTTGCCGTTGAGCAGGCCTCGATCGCAAAGAAATGCGGCATCCAATTCCAGGGACCCCGACCGCCAGGCACATAAACGGCGAACTATGGTGACAGCACGCAGGATGGGTAGAGCGAAAGCAAAACCCATCCATCGCGTGCACGGAGGGGTGATGGGTGTCGCTGCGCTCCACCCAACCTACGCACTGTCATTGCAATCATAACGAATCCGCGCGAGGCGGCTGTTAATCGCAGGAGACCAACCTGCCATAGCCGTCGTCGCATCGCGCCCGCCCACGATAAGGCACGGGCAGGGGCGGCCTCGGCACATATTCCAGCGCATAGTCGCGTTCCCCTGCGTAGTAGCGCTCCTGACCGTAGTAAGGCTCTTGACCGTAGTAACGATCGGGATAGGCGGGTGCGCGTTCGACATAGATCGGCTGCGGGGCGTAACCCGCTCCGTACTCGCCATGGACTGAAGCCGGTGCACGATATGCCGGGCCCGGCGTCCCATAAGAGGGCTGCTGATATCCGTAACCGGGCTCCGCGTAAGGCGGTTGCCGATAGGCTGGTCCCGGACGAACATAGACGTCTGCGGAAGGCGCGTAGATTCCGCCCGGCGCCACGTAGACGGATGACAGGTCGCTGGCCGCGCCGGCGGCCGAGTACAGCACAACAAAGGCCAGCGTGAGCGATGATCGGTACATGTGTGACGCCTCCAACAAT
>Ga0207706_10004711_pt1 | contig 12777 bp, 16 predicted proteins | sample KBSC53metaG_FD_184318 | JGI IMG/M metagenome (GOLD analysis project Ga0207706, IMG submission 184318) | Corn rhizosphere microbial communities from Kellogg Biological Station, Michigan, USA - KBS C5-3 metaG (SPAdes) (version 2) | ecosystem: Host-associated > Plants > Roots > Rhizosphere > Soil ... | reverse complement strand
CGAAAAGGCGCCGCACGTCCTGCTCGCCCAGGCCGGTACGGGGGTGGGCAAGACGCTCGGCTATCTCGCCCCGGCCTCGCTGTGGAGCGAGAAGGCGCAAGGCGGGGTTTGGGTCAGCACGTTCACCAAGGCCCTGCAGCGCCAGCTCCGCCGCGAGAGCGGGCGCGCCTTCACGCAGGGAGAGGCCGCCCAACCGCGCGTCGTGGTGCGCAAGGGACGCGAGAACTATCTCTGCTTGCTCAATCTCGAGGATGCGCTGCAAGGCGGTTTCGGCGGGCGCGCCGCGGTGCTGGCGCAGCTCGTCGCCCGCTGGGCGATGTATTCGCAGGACGGCGACATGATCGGCGGCGACCTGCCCGGCTGGCTCGGCACGCTGTTCCGCAACCGCGCGATCCGCAGCCTGACCGACCAGCGCGGCGAGTGCGTCTATGCCGGCTGTCCGCACTACCGCAAGTGTTTCATCGAGCGCTCGACCCGGGCGAGCGCGCAGGCCGACCTGGTCATCGCCAATCATGCGCTGGTGATGGTCAACGCCGCACGTGGTCGTGACGGCCAGCGGCCGACGCGGATCGTGTTCGACGAAGGCCATCACGTATTCGACGCCGCCGACAGCACTTTCGCCGCGGCGCTGACCGGGCAGGAGGCGATCGAGCTCAAGCGCTGGATCACCGGGCCGGAACGCGGCTCGAAAGGCCGCCGCCGGGGGCTCGCGGCCCGCCTCGCCGACGTCGCCAGCTATGACGAGGAAGGCGGCAAGGCGATCGCCGCGGCGCGCGAGGCAGCCGAGGCGCTGCCGCAGGACGGCTGGCTCCAGCGCCTCGCCGACGGGATGCCGTCAGGCCCGATCGAAGCCCTGCTCAGCGCTGTGCGGGCGCTCACTTACGCACGAGACGAAAGCGGCGGCCAGGAAGCCGGCTACGGCATCGAGACCGAGGCGGCGCAGCTCGACGGCAACTTCGTCGAGCTCGCCCAGCAGGCGGCCAGCGCGCTGGGCGAGATCCGCCGCCCGCTGATCAAGCTCGGCGTGCGGCTGGAGGCACTGGTCGAAGACGGGCCCGACTGGCTCGACGGGCAAGGCCGCGCGCGCATCGAAGGCGCGCGCCACTCGCTCGGGTGGCGCGCCGACACGCTGCAGGCCTGGGAAGCGCTGCTCGACCGGCTCGGCGGCGCGGCCGATCCCGATTTCGTCGATTGGCTGGCGGTCGAGCGGTCCGACGCGCGCGAGTTCGACGTCGGAATTCATCGCCGCTTCGTCGATCCGATGAAACCGTTCGCGCAAGTGGTGCTCGAGCCCGCGCACGGAGTGATGCTGACCAGTGCCACCTTGAGAGACGGCGAGGAGTGGGAAACGGCGATAAAGCGCTCGGGCGCGCGGCACCTCGAAACCCGGCCGCTGCTGGCCAGCGCCGAGAGCCCGTTCGACTACGCCAGCAACGCCGAGGTGCTGATCGTCACCGACGTCAAGAAGGGCGACCTCGCCGGCCTCGCCGGGGCTTACGCGCGCATCATCGAGGCTAGCGGCGGCGGGGTGCTCGGCCTGTTCACCGCGATCCGCCGCCTGCGCGCGGTCCACGGGCGCATCGCCGACCGGCTCGCGCGGCTCGGCCTGCCGCTCTATGCCCAGCACGTCGATCCGATCGACACCGGCACGCTGGTCGACATTTTCCGCGACGACCCGCGCTCGAGCCTGCTCGGCACCGATGCCTTGCGCGACGGCGTCGACGTGCCGGGCCAATCGCTGCGCTGCGTGGTGATGGAGCAGGTCCCGTGGCCCAAGCCCTCGATTCTCCACCGCGCCCGCCGCGCGGCCAACGGCGGCAGCGCGCATGACGACGCGCTCATCCGCGCGCGGCTGGCACAGGCCTTCGGGCGGCTGATCCGCAGCAAGGACGACCGCGGCCACTTCGTCGTCCTTTCCTCCGCCTTCCCGAGCCGTCTGCTCGGCGCCTTCCCCCGCGGTACCCCGGTTATTCGCTGCACGCTCGACGAGGCTTTACAGCGGCTCGATGCGGGGCTTTCATCGCCGGCAACGGGAATCGCGATCGGGCAAAAGGAATTGCGCTAAGTGAAGGTCCTCGGCCTGCTGCGTCACGCGAAGTCCGACATGGACGACGCCGCGCTGCGCGATTTCGACCGCGGGCTCAACGAACGCGGCCGGCGCGGTGCGGCGCTGATCGGACGGCACATCTCGGAGCTGGGGATAGGCTGGGATGCGGCGATCGCCAGCCCGGCGATGCGCGTCAGGCGCACGATCGAGGCGAGCGGCCTTCCGGTCGACGCGCGCTTCGATGAGCGCGCTTACTTGGCCGACGCGGCGACGCTGCTCGAACTGTTGCGACAGATCGAAGGCGAACCCGCACACGTACTGCTCGTGGGGCATAACCCGGGCCTGCACGAGCTGGTGTTCCGGCTCGTCGATCCGGACCGCGAAACCGCGCTGTTCGCTAGCGCGGCGGAGAAGTTTCCGACCGCGAGCTTCGCCTTGCTCGAGCTGGCGATCGACCGATGGTCCGACATCGGGCCGGACTGCGCCACGCTGGTGCACTTCGCCCGCCCGCGCGACCTCGATCCCGAGCTGGGGCCCGAGCACATCAGGTAAAACCGCAATTTGAATGGGTTGCGGGCCTCTGCTGAGTCCGTCCGGCAATGGTTTTCACGGCACCGAGTGCAACACGGCTAATATAATCTTATCCGTGTTTGCAATTCGGCAATCACTCTTGGGGCACAAGCGTACTCGCAGAGAGGCGAGACCCTTGATCGAGATCGAAGTCCAGAACGAGACCCACCAATCCGAAATTCGGATGAAGTTCGTGGTCGTCCCGCGCATCGGCGAAGGCATCCGCCTGCTCGAGCCGGGTGGACAGTGGGCGTCCTACGACGTGCTCGACGTGTGGTACCAGAAAGCCGAGTACGGCGACATCTGGGTGCCCTTCATGCACGTCCGCCAGACACCGCCCGAAAAGGATTACGGCGCGGTCCTGCGCCCGGATCTGGACGTCTACCCGGTCGAGAGCTAAGCGGCCTCGCGAACGGCGCCGGAATCACCGGCCCTTCGCTCGCAACCTCCCGCTAACCACGATCGCCTAAGGCACCCCCATGGGAACGTCTCGCCGCTTTGCCACACTCGATCTCCTGCGAGGGCTGGCCGCCATCGTGGTGATGCTGTGGCATTCGCAAGGCCGGCCGGTGAACCTCCCGGGAGGCTACCTGGCCGTCGACCTGTTCTTCGGCATCAGCGGCTTTGTCATGGCCCTCACTTACGAAGGCAAGCTGCGCGACGAACTGACCCTGGGGCGGTTCATTGCCTTGCGCGTCGCCCGGCTCTGGCCGATGCTGCTGGTAGGGGCGTCGATCGGAATCGTGCTGCTGGGCGGCTGGCCGGGGATGCTGATTCTCCTGCCCGACCCGTGGTCGCCCGGTTCGCTCTATCCCGCGAACGGCGCCTTCTGGTCCTTGCTGTTCGAGATGACCGCCTACCTCGCTTTCGCCCTGCTCGCCCCCCGCCTGCGCCTGCGCGGCGTGGTCGTCGCCACGGTTCTCAGCGCGCTGGCGCTGGCCGGCATCGCTTTGTTCGATGGCATTCGCGTGAACGACTTCGGCGGCTATTGGCAGGCCATCCCGCACGGGCTGGCACGGGTCGGCTTCTCGTTCGCGTGCGGGGTCCTGCTGTTCCGCCTGCGCGAAGCTTACGGAACGAACGCGGTCGTAACAGGCCGCGCGTGGCTGATACCAGCCGCGCTGGTTGTGCTGATGGCGGTGGTCCCGGTCCCCGGACAAGTCGCGGGCCTGCTCGCCATTCTCGTGGCTCTTCCGGCGCTGCTGTGGCTGGCGACCAGGTGGGAAGTGCCGCAATCCCGGCTTGCCGCTCTGCTGAGCGACATCTCGTATCCGCTGTATTGCATCCACGTGCCGCTGCTGATGGCCGGCGCCGAGCTCGAGCTCCCCTTGCTACCGACCTGGGTGGCGCTGCTGGCGCTCAGCTACCTGCTCGATCGCTATTGGGACCGGCCTGTGCGCCGCGCGATGCGTGACGTGGCGACGGGAACCTGGCGGCGGCCGAAGCTGGCCTGATCCGGTCAGGCGGCTTCGAGGGCTCGGGCCAGCCGCGCGCGGATTGCGCGCAGGTGGGGCAGGATGTCGGCAACTTCGATCGCCTGCGCCTCCGCAACCGGCTGCACCGCTCCGCCGGCGAGCGCCTGGCGCGCGCCCTTGAGCGTATAGCCTTCGCGGTTGACCAGCCGGTCGATCGTCTGCACCAGCGCCACGTCTTCGGGCCGGTAATAACGCCGCCCGCCGCTTCGCTTCAACGGCTGGAGCGTCGGGAACTGCTGTTCCCAGTAGCGCAGCACGTGCTGGCGCAGGCCGAGCGCTTTCGAAACCTCGCCGATCGTGCGCAGGGCCTGGGCGTCCTTGCCGTCGTCGAAGCGCAGCTGACCCGGCCCGCCGTCGCTCATCCTTCGCCGATCCTGCCCTTGAGCTTTTGGCTGGCGCGGAAGGTCAACACTCGTCGCGGAGTGATCGGCACTTCGACGCCGGTCTTCGGGTTGCGCCCGATCCGTTCTCGCTTGTCACGCAGGATGAAGCTCCCGAAGCCGGAAATCTTCACGTTTTGGCCGTCGGCCAGCGCGTCGCACATCTTGGCGAGGATGGCCTCGACAAGTGCCAGGCTCTCGGCGCGCGAAAAGCCCATCTTCCGATTGATCGTTTCGGCTAGATCGGCTCGCGTTAGCGTGCCCACGGATCGCATCATCGGCGCAGTGACTCCCCACTTGGCGACCGTGACTAAACATTTAGCAAGATTGCGGAGGTTGGCAAGCTAACCTTCGTCAGTTGTTTGGGTTTTTCACAGCCTGACGAGGCTCGCGGCCCAGGTGAACCCGCCGCCCATGGCCTCGAGCATAACCAAGTTGCCCGGCTTGAGCCGGCCGTCTCGGCGCGCTTCGTCGAACGCCAGCGGTACCGAGGCGGCCGAGGTGTTGGCGTGGCGGTCAACGGTAACGACGACCTTGTCGATCGGCAGGCCGAGTTTCTTCGCCGTGGCGTCAAGGATGCGGCGGTTCGCCTGGTGCGGCACGACCCAGTCGATATCGGTCGCTTGATAGCCGGTCGCGGCAAGCACTTCTTCCAACACCTCGGCGAGGTTGACCACCGCGTGGCGGAACACTTCCCGGCCCATCATCCGCACTTTGCCGACCGTGCCGGTGGTGGAAGGGCCTCCATCGACGTAGAGCAGGTCGCCGTGTTCGCCTGCCGCGTGCAGGCGGCTGGCGAGAACGCCCGGGCCGTCCTCGGCGACGTCTTCGGCCGCGAGCACGATAGCGCCGGCCCCGTCGCCGAACAGGACGCAGGTCGCGCGATCCTCCCAGTCGAGGATGCGGCTGAAGGTTTCAGCGCCGATCACCAGCGCGCACTTGGCCATACCCGTGCGGATCATCGAATCCGCCGTCGCCAGCGCATAGAGGAAGCCCGAACAAACCGCCGCCACGTCGAACGCCGCAGCACCGTCGCAGCCGAGCGAATCCTGCACCAAAGTGGCGGTGGCGGGGAAGGTCCGGTCGGGCGTCGCGGTGGCGAGGACGATCAGGTCAACCGCCTTGGCGTCGATCCCCGCGTCAGCCAGCGCGGCGCGCGCCGCGGCGGTGGCGAGCGTCGACGTGGTCTCGCCTTCGCCGGCGATATAGCGCTGGGTGATGCCGGTGCGCTCGCGGATCCATTGGTCGCTGGTGTCGACGGTCTTCGCCAGTTCCTCGTTGCTGACCACGCGCTTGGGGAGCGACGAGCCGGAGCCCTTGACGACCGAGCGGATCACTTCGCGGTCGCCGCGGCGCTGGTGCGGGTCTTCTTGAGGCGCGCTTCGCCGAGTTCGGCCAGGTCGGCCATGATGCGCTCAGTGAGGCTTTCCTCGAGCAGCCGCGCGGTGACGGCCACGGCGTTGGCGACGCCCGCGGCGGTGGCGCTGCCATGCGACTTCACGACCACCCCGTTGAGGCCGAGAAAGACCGCCCCGTTGTGGTTGTTGGGGTCGAGATGGTGCTTGAGCAATTCGGTCGCCGGTCGTGACACGAGGAACCCGACTTTCGAGCGGAACGAGCTGGTGAATGCGTTGCGCAGCAAGTCGGTGACAAAGCGCGCTGTGCCCTCGATCGATTTGAGCGCGATGTTGCCCGAGAAACCGTCGGTCACCACCACGTCGGTGTCGCCGCGATTGATCTTGTCGGCCTCGACATAGCCTTCGAACGAAAGCGATAGCCCGGTCGCCGCGCGTAGCTGCGCGGCCGCCTCCTGCAGCTCCTCGGTGCCCTTGCTCTCCTCGGTGCCGATGTTGAGCAGGCGCACGCGTGGCGCCTCGTGGCCGGTGACGATCCGTGAATAGGCCGCGCCCATGATCGCCCACTGGACGAGATTGCGCGGATCGCATTCGGTGTTGGCGCCGAGGTCGAGCATGACGACGTCGTGCTCTTCGAGCGTCGGCATCAGCGCGGCCAGCGCCGGGCGGTCGATCCCGGGCATCGTGCGCAGCGCGAGCTTGGCCATCGCCATCAGGGCGCCGGTGTTGCCGGCACTCACCGCTGCGCCGGCGCGGCCGTCCTTCACCGCCTGGATGGCAAGACCCATCGAGGTGGTCTTGGCCCGGCGCAGCGCCTGGGTCGGCTTCTCGTCGCCGCCAACGACGTCTTCGCAATGCAGGATTTCGGAGGCCTGACGCATGTTCGGATGCGCTTCGAGCGCGCGCTCGATCCGCGCCTGATCGCCGACCAGCAGGAACTTGAAGCGGTCGTGCCGTCGCCGCGCCAGCGCGGCGCCCGAGATCATGGTGCGCACGCCTTCATCACCGCCCATCGCATCGACGGCGATACGCGGCAGGCTCATGCGCTCAGTCCTTTGGCGGTGTCGAGCCTAGAGCCCGACCGAGACGATCTCTCGTCCGTTGTAGTGGCCGCAGTGGCCGCAAAGGTTGTGCGGCCGCTTGAGTTCGCCGCAGTTGCCACACTCGTGAAAGGCCTCGACCTTGAGCGCGTCGTGCGAACGGCGATTACCCCGGCGATGCGGCGATACTTTTCTTTTTGGGACGGCCATTGCGGCACCTGTTCCTTGATCTCTGAAACCGAAATTTGTTGCGGCCGCCCTAGGCCAAGGCCCGTGTCCGCGCAAGCGCGGCGGCGGCCAGCCGTGCGGTGAAGGCGCGCGCTATAGCGATTTTTCCTCTCGGTGCAAGCGCGCCGCTCAGGCCCCCGCCGCGATCGCCGCATCGCCGACGAACGGATTGCTCTCGCGTTCGCGGCCGAAGGTGCTCGGGCGGCCATGGCCCGGCACGAACGTGACCTCGTTGCCGAGCGGCCAGAGCTTGAGGGTGATCGAATCGAGCAGGTCCTGGTGGTTGCCCATCGGGAAGTCGGTGCGGCCGATCGAGCCTTCGAACAGCACGTCGCCGACGAAGGCGAATTTCGTGGCCCGGTGGAAGAAGACAACGTGCCCGGGCGTGTGGCCAGGACAGTGGATCACTTCGAGCGTGACCTCGCCGACGGTGACCGTATCGCCATCCGCGAGCCAGCGGGTCGGCTCGAACACCTGTGTCTCGATGCCGAAGCGCGGACCGTCCTCGTCAAGCCGGCTGATCCAGAAGCGGTCGGCCTCGTGCGGCCCTTCGATCGGCAGGCCGAGTTCGGCGGCGAGCATTCCCGCCTGCCCGCAATGGTCCGCGTGGCCGTGGGTCAGGAGTATCTTTTCGAGGGTCACCCCGGCGCGCGCGACCGCATCCTTGAGTTTGTCGAGATCGCCGCCCGGATCGACCAGTGCCCCGCGCATCGTTTTCGAGCACCACACCAGCGAACAGTTTTGCACGAACGGCGTGACCGGAATGATCGCGGCGCGGAGGGGGGATTCATGGGTGGCGGTCATGGCGCCTCAAGTGCTCAAGGCGTCACGATTTTGCAAGCCGAAGGGCTTAACTCCTGCTCGACCGATTTCGCCGCTGCAACTGTGTGTCCCGCGAATGAACATTGCGATGATCGAGTTTGAAACATCGGCCTATCGTGGTAAGCACTCTTTCCATCGCTTTAAGAGGACATCAGCAGCGCGTATCTTCATTGTCAGAGCCGGGGGGCAATAAAACAATGGATAGAGCCATGCGAAAACCGACAATCAACATCAGCATGTCAAATTCGACAGCGGGATTGGTTTCGACGTCCGGCGCCGTTCTTGCTCCAAGGGACAATGGCTTCGGCTTTTTCGGTACGGTCCACACCGGTCGGAGCTCGCACGCTGAAACCTCGATCGGCGCAAACAGCGCAACGCCGCTTGAGCAGGTCCTGTCACCTCGGGCGAAGCTGGCGGTCAAGCTGAGTTCGGCATTGTTCTGCTGGCTCATCGTCGCCGCCCTGGTCGAGCTGGGGATCAAGACCCTAGGCTGATTAACGGGCCTGACCTCGCGCGGCGTCCGGCGAAGGACTACCGCACGACGGGCGTCATTTCCTCAATTTCGCCATTTCCCTGGTCCATTCCTCGGCCGTCGGCATGACCGGGTGGTCGATGCGGTGGAGGATCTTCCACCGGCCGTCCTCGCGGACGAATTCATCCTCGTAGTAGCCGGCGAGCGTCGGCGTGGGATGGCCCTTCTCGTCTCGGATCATCATTAGATGACGCGAGCGAGCCTTGGCGTGGTCGCCGTCGAGATCGACCTCGATGTTCGAGACCAGGTGATAATCGCTGCCGTTGACGAATCCCTTCGGCGTCGGGCCGAACAGGCCGGCGAGCATAGCCTTGATCTCGGCCGGTCCATGGCGGACGGTCTGCCCGGTCTGCCAGGTGCCGTCCTTCGCGAACAGCGCGGCGTAGCCGTCGAAATCGCGGGCATCGAGCAGTTCTGCATAGTCGACGATCACCCGCTCGATCGCGAGGTGATCCTCAGCCCTTTGGAGGCGCTGGTCGGTGGAAAGCGCGGTCGGTGCAGCGGCCGGGCCGCCGCCCGCCGCCGGGGGCTCGTTCGGGTCGCGGAACGGGATCGCGCCCCAGGTCGCGCGCCGGGCGATCTTCCACTGCCCGTTCTCGCGCACGAAATCGTCGACGTAGCGGCCGGCAAGCAGCGGTGTCGGCCTGCTGTCGGCCGATCGGGTCCAGAACAGGTACTTCGAGGTCACGTGCGCGCGGTCGCCGTCGATCTCGATGATCGGGTTGCTCAGCAGGTGGAAGTTGGCCTTGTTGACGAACCCCGGCTCGGGCGCGCCGAGATTGTCGGTGAGCATCTTTTCGATCGCCGCCGGGCCGGTGAAGGTTCCGAACCCGCCCTGCCACACGCCCTGCCTCGCGAAGAGCCCGGCGTAGGCGTGGTAATCCTTGGCATCGAGGAAGGCGCCGTACTCGATGAGAATCTTCCGGATCGCGGATTCGTCCTCCATTCGCTGCACCCGCTGTTCGAGCGAGGGGCTGGCGTCTTTGGCCGTCGCCGCGCCGGGCACAGCCAGCGCCAATGCCAGGACGATCATCCGGTTAGGCATGCAAGTTCCTCCCTTTGCTTGCGCGTCAGCGTGGCGGCGACCTGATCCCAACTGTGCGCCACCAGCGCCTCGATCTCGCCGGCCGGCAGGTCGGCGTCGAGATCGACGCTGATCCAGTATCGCGGGTCGAGGTGCGAGCGGTGGCCAATTCCCTCATAGGTGTCGCGCAGCAGGTCGGCGCGAAACGGGTCGCACTTGAGGATCACGTAAGGCTCGGCGCGAACGCCGAGGATCGCGAACATCTTGCCCATGATCTTGTAGATCAGCACCAGCGGCTCGGACCCGCGTGAGGCCGTCATCGGCTCTCCGACCGCGCCCGGCATCGCGTCGAGCACAGTCTTCAGCGCAGCGCTCTGGACCGGAAGTTCCATGGCGTCAGGCTATGTCAGTTGCCGGCGCGCTGCAATGAAGCACCCGATCGCGCCCTGTCCTTCAAATCCTTCCGCCCTTCCACACCACGCGCCCGACCACATCGATGTCGCTCATCGGAACCTCGACCGGTTCATAAGCGGCGTTCTTGCTGATCAAGCGCAGGCGGCCCGGCGGCACGGCCTGGATCAACTTGACGTGCAGCGCCTCGCCCAGCCGTACCACGTGAACGCCCTCTCGGAAGGCGCGCGGAGTGCGGTCGACGAGGATCTCGTCGCCGTCGCGCAGAAGCGGGTCCATCGAATCGCCCATGACCCGGATCGCCGAAAGCTGCGCCGGCTCGAGCCCGTTCTCGCGCAGCCACCGGCGCGAGAAGCGGAAGGCGTCGAAGGGCACTTCCTCGCGTGCCGTGGCGCCCGGCCCGGCCGAGGCTTCGAGCGCGATGCGCGGGACCTCGACCCAGTCTCCGCGATCCATCAAGGATTTTTCCTCCGGAGCGCCCAACTCGCTCTCGGCCACGCCGAAGAAATCCGCCAAGCGCCGTCGGTCCAACTCCTCGAGCTTTCGCGGGCTGCCTTTGCTGATGTATTGCTGGAGATAACTCCCGTTCCGCCCAAGCATATGCGATAGCCTGGCCAAGCTGGTGGCGTTTTCGCGTGCGAGCTGAGCGAGCCGTTCGCGCGGGTCCATGGCCTTCTCCTGCGTTTCCTACAAAACGTCGTAAACGAAAGATTTTTCCTAGACAAGTAGGAAATCGCTTGCGAGGGTTTGGGCGTCGAGTCGGGAGAAAGTCAGGAGGTCGCCCCATGCTCATCCGCAAGATCGAAGCGTTCATGCGTCGGACCAAGATGCCGCAAACCAAGTTCGGTCGCCTCGCCGCTGCCGACCCGCGTCTGGTCACGGACTTGCGCAAGGGGCGCATCGTCGGCGGCAAACTGGAAGAGCGGGTGGAACATTTCATGAACGATTATCGGGAGGACACCCATGCATATTGACATCTTGCCGCTGCCGCGCGGCCCGCGCCGCGGCTCCACCGAACGCCTGCGCGAAGAGCTCCAGACGCTTGCCGGCGGCCACGCCGAGTTCCTCGCGCATTCCGAGAAAAGCTGGGCCAGCGTGACTTTCGCCGGCACCCGCCACCGCCTCGATCTCGCCTTCGCGGGCGAGGGCGCGGTCGAGGCGGCGGAGAACTTCATCTCCTACCTGCCCGAGCACGAATTCGCCATCCCGCGGCAGCTGGTTGCGGATGCGGCGGTGACCGCCGTCGACCACCGCATCGGCCCCGACCCGCGAATGGAGGTGCGGATAGAGCTGCTGTTGCTCGATGAGGACTGAGTGTCAGTAACCCAGCTTCAGATCAACTTGCGCTTCGAGCGGCTCGCCCGCGCGGAAATGCTCGCAATTGCGCGCGAAGCGCTCGGCGGCGCGCGCGAGGCTGGCGGGCGTCGGAATGCCCGAGAGGTGCATCGTGAGATGGGCGTTGTCGAGCGACCACAGCGGATGGCCCGGCGGCAGCGGCTCGGGCTCGGTCACGTCGAGCACCGCGGCGGCGATGCGCTTTTCGCGCAAGGCTTCTACCAGCGCCGCCTCGTCGACGATGTTGGCGCGGGCGAAATTGACCAGCACCGCCTCGGGTTTCATCGCTTCGAATTCCGCCGCGCCGATCAGGCCGCGCGTCTCGGGGGTGCCGGGGAGCGCGAGGACGATCCAGTCGAACTCGCCGAGGCGATCCTTCCAGCCCGGGCCAGAGCTGCGCCGTACGACCTCGGTTTCGACGCCGAAGCCCTGCAGCATCCGGCCAACCGCCTGGCCGATCGCGCCCTGGCCGAGGATCAGCGCCTGGCTTTCGGCGAGCTCGCGCGTGCCCGGCGCGTGCTCGAGCCATTCGCGGCGATCCTGCGCGCGGACGAGGGCCGGAAAGTCCTTCGCCACGGTGAGCATCGTCATCACCGCGAATTCGGCGACTGCCGTGGCGGTGAGACCCCGGCCGCAAGTGAGGGCGACGCCGCGCCGCTCGAGATCCGCCAGCGGCAGCCAGTTCACGCCGGCATAGGCGGTGTTGAGCCAGCGCAGGTCCGTCGCACCTTCGACCGCAGCGAGCACCGGCGGTTTTTCATGCAGGTCGAACCAGCCGATCTCGGCCTGCGGCGCCAGGGCGACCAGCTCCTCCGGCAAGTTCCACCAGCTCGCCTCGATCCACTCCGGCAGCAAAGGCTCGACCAGCGCGCGCATCCGGCCGGGGAGGACGGCGCCGATGGATTGAGGGGTCAGAGCTTCCACTCCCAGCCGAGCGGATCGCCGTCCATGACTTCGACGCCCTTGGCGGCGAGTTCGTCGCGAATGGCGTCGGAGGTGGCGAAGTCCTTCTCGGCACGGGCGGCCTTGCGGCGGGCGAGCGCGGCTTCGATTTCGGCTTCGGAGATCGCCGCGCCTTTCGGGCGCAGGCGCAGATCGGACCGTGTCAGGGTTGCCAACTTCAGCCCGAGAACCGCGTCCATCGCGCTCGCCGCGACGAGCTTTTCGCGCGGGTCGACCTTCTTCAGGGCGAGCAGCTCTTCGAGAACGGTCAGGGCTACGGGCGTGTTGAGGTCGTCGGACACCGCCTCGTCGAAGCGCGCGAGGAACGGCAGGAATACCGCGTCCAGTTCGTCGTGGGCGTGGAGCTGGGCCCAGCCGCCGTCGGGCTCGGCCACGGGTCCCTCGACTTGCGCCTTGAGAGCCTCCATCGCCATCACCAGCCGCTTGAGCCGGGTCAGCGCCGCGCCGAGGCCGTCCCACGAGAACTCGAGCTCGCTGCGGTATTGCGCCTGCAGGCACATCATGCGGTAGGCGAGCGGGGGGTAGCCCTTGTCGATGAGGAGCTGCAGGCGGAGGAACTCGCCGGCCGACTTGCTCATCTTGCCGCTGCGCTCGA
>Ga0207706_10004709_pt1 | contig 12778 bp, 12 predicted proteins | sample KBSC53metaG_FD_184318 | JGI IMG/M metagenome (GOLD analysis project Ga0207706, IMG submission 184318) | Corn rhizosphere microbial communities from Kellogg Biological Station, Michigan, USA - KBS C5-3 metaG (SPAdes) (version 2) | ecosystem: Host-associated > Plants > Roots > Rhizosphere > Soil ... | reverse complement strand
TCGGTGAGGTACAGCAGCGCCGCGCACACCGCGACCACCACACACAGCGCCGCCAGGGTGATGGCCCGCTGCAGCCGTGGCCTGCGGCCTGCGAACAGGGTGAGCGCAGCGCCGAGCATCGGGATCAGCACCGGCAGCGGGGTCAACACCGACGCGGTGCTCATGCGCGATCCGCCTTCGCTGCTCGCTGGGTGCTCATCGCGAGCCCTCCAGCCCTGGCAGCGCGTCCAGCTCGTCGGGCAGGTCCGTGTCGCGGGCCGGTTGGGGTTGCGGACGGTCCTCGTCGAGCGCAGTGGCTTCCTTGCTGGATAGGTGCGAAACCCGGGTGTCCTCGGGATCGTCGGTGACTTCCTCTTCTGTGGTCAGGCGGTACGACCGGTAAGTCAGCGCCAGTACAAACGCCGCGATGCCCATGGTGATGACGATGGCCGTCAGGATCATGCCCTGCGCCAGCGGATCCGCGGTGGTGGTCTCGCCGTTGCTGGTGCGGCCACGCACCGGCGGATTGCCCGACGGCCCGCCGACGGTCAGGATGAGCAGGTTGATCGCGTTGCCGATCAGCAACAGCCCCAGCAACATTCGGGTCAGATTGCGCTCGAGCAGCAGGTACACGCCCGTGCTGGTGAGGCCGCCGATGAGCACCAGGGGAACAAGGTAGGTGGTCATCGCACCACCACCCGCTGTTGCTCGCTCATCTCCACGTCCACCCTCGCGCCGAGGCTGCGCAGCACATCGAGCACGAGGCCGACGACGATCAGGTACACGCCCAGGTCGAAAAACAATGCGGTGACGAACTTGACGGTGCCCAGCACCGGCACGTCCATTTGAATCAACGCCGACGACAACACGGGTGCACCCACCAGAAGCGAGGCGACCGCGGTGCCCGCCGACAGACCCAGACCGACGCCGAGGATCTTGCCGGCATCCAGCGGCAGCGTCTCGCCCAGTTCGTAGCGGCCGCCGGCCAGGTAGCGCAGCACCAGCGCCAGCCCGGCGGTCAGCCCACCCGCGAATCCGCCGCCAGGAGTGTTGTGCCCGGCAAAGAAGAAGTACGCCGACAGCACCATGATGAGCGGGAAGATGATTCGAGTCGCGACCTCCAGCACCAGCGAACGGTGCCGCGGGTCGCGCAGCTCACTGCCGCGCAGCCAGGTTGTATCGCCTGCCGCCGGACTGTTGTTCGCGATCGCGGTGAGGGGGCCGATGTCGGGCTGACCCGCATCCGAGACCCGCGGGGCGGCTCCGAAACGCCTGTGCCGGAACACCAGTGACGCTACGCCGGTGGCGGCGACCAGCAACACCGACACCTCGCCCAAGGTGTCCCAGGCCCGGATATCGACCAGCAGGACGTTGACCGTATTCGCACCGTGGCCGCGGTAATACGCGGCGTCGGGCAGTAATTCGGCGATGGGGGTTCCGGTGCGCGCGGCCATTGCGAACGCCACGAGCGTAGTGACGGTTGCGCCGACCGTAAGTGCCAGCGCGGCGCGCGGCAACCGGTTGCGCCCGACGTTGGCACGATCGGCCTCGGCGGGCAGCGCCCGCAGCACCAGCACGAAGATCACCAAAGTCAGTGTCTCCACCAGAAATTGGGTCAACGCGAGATCGGGTGCGCCGTGGAACGCGAAGATCGTGCCGCAGCCGTAGCCGGTGACGCCGACCAGCAGCACCGCGGCCAGCCGGTTGCGCATCATGATCGCGCCCAGCGCTGCGGCCAGGATCAGCAGCCCGACCACGACCTGCAGCGGCGAATCCCACAACGCGAAGTGGGGACGATCACGGGCACCGAGAGCGAGGACGATCACGGGAACCAGCACCAGCGTGGCAAGGATCACCGACTGTGTGGCCGGGATCGAACCGCGCTGGGTGAAAGCGGTGAGCCGCACCGACGCGAGGTCTAGGCTTCGCAGCGCGGCGTCATAAATTCGATCGGCGTTGCCGAGCGGTTGGCGGACGGTACGCAGCCGGCGCAGCCGTGCGCGGCCGAAGTATGCCGCCGCGCCGACACCGAGGACGAGCGCCGACAACAGCAGCGGCGCGCCGAACCCATGCCAAAGCTCGAGGTGGTAGTTCTCGCCGCCAGGCACCGTGTCGGCGTAGGTGTCGAGAACGTCGTCCAGGCCGGCCGGCCACACGCCGAACACCAACCCCGCGGCGGCCAGGATCGCCGGAGGGATGAGGAAAGTGGTTTCCGGGCGGTGCATTTCGGCCACCCGCTTGCTTGGTCCCGGTAATCCCTTGCGGCCGAACGCTCCCAGCAGGAACCGCAGACTGTAGATGGTGGTGAACACGGAGCCGAGCACAATGCCCGCGAGTACGTAGGGCGCCGCGGCGCCGAGTGACGGTGCGTGCGCGACGGTTTCGAAGTCGGCCTCCTTGGCGACGAAACCGAGGAACGGTGGCAGCGCGGCCATGCTCGCGGTCGCGCAGACGGCGATGGTCAGCAGCGGCCGGCTGCGCTGCCCTAGCCACGCCAGCTTGCGGATGTCGCGGGTACCGGTGGCGTGGTCGATAACGCCGACGACCATGAACAGCGAGGCCTTGAACATGGCGTGCGCGCACAGCATGGCCAGCCCGGCCAGCATCAGATCGCCACCGCCCGCGCCGACCATCAGCGTGATCAACCCGAGCTGGCTGACCGTGCCGAACGCCAGGATCAACTTCAGGTCGTATTCGCGCACCGCGCGCCACCCGGCCAACAACATGGTGAGCACGCCGAGGATCACCACCGTCGGCCGCCACGGTGGCGCGTCGGCGAAGCCCGGACTCATCCGCGCGACGAGATAGACGCCCGCCTTGACCATCGCCGCGGCGTGCAGGTAGGCACTGACCGGTGTGGGTGCCGCCATGGCGCCCGGCAGCCAGAAGTGCATCGGAACGATTGCCGATTTGGACAGCGCGCCGATCAGCACGAGCACGACGCCGATCGACGCCGCCACGCCCGTCGGCGGCGCCGCGATCAGTTCGGACAGCAAGTAGGTGCCGGACAAGTTGCCGAGCACGACGATGCCGACCAGCATGGCCAGCCCGCCGAATGTCGTGACCAGCAGCGCCTGAGTCGCGGCCCGGCGGCTGGTGGAGCGCTCGGCATAGTGGCCCACCAAAAGGAACGACAGGACCGTGGTGAGCTCCCAGAACACGTAGAGCACCAGCATGTTGTCGCTGACCACCAGACCGAACATCGCGCCGGAGAACGCGACCAGTTCGGCGGCGAAGCTGGGCAACCGCTTCTCGGTGTGCCCGTCGTGATGATGGAAGTAGTCAGCGCAATAGAAGAGGACCAGCGCGCCGATCCCGAGCACCAGCACGCTCATGATCGCGGCGAGCGCGTCGAATCGAAGGGTGATGTTCATCGACAGCTCGGGTAGCCATTCGATGTTGACCGATGTCCCCCGGCCAGACCACGGAGCCGCTTGGCCGGCGACATCAGACCACGGAGCCGCTTGGCCGGCGACATCAGACCCCGGAGCCGCTTGGCCGGCGACATCAGACCCCGGAGCCGCTTGGCCGGCGACATTAGACCCCGGCCAGTTCAGGGCCACCCAGACCAACGAGCCCAGCGGCACCAACGCCAGGGGATAGAACGCCATCCGCCCGTACCGGTAGACGAGAAGGGGAGCCAGCGCGGTCGCAACCGCGTGGGCACAGAGGATGGCGAGCATGGCACTCCGATTTCTGTCGGGGTGTCAGCTGGACTGACTTTGGATTGGCCCCAGTCTACGGGGGCAGATTCAGCGCGGGCCGCCCGGCGGTGGCTGGCCGTGCACCAAGGCCCTGATCCGGCCTTCGACGTCGCTTTCCGCCACGAACAGCATCTCGTCGCCGGCTTCGAGCAGATCGTCGCCCTTAGGAAGAATCACGTGATCGCCGCGCAGGATCGTCACCAGCGCGCTGTTCGCCGGGAGCACCAGGTTGCTGACGCGCTGCCCGACCAGCGGATTGTCGGCGGGAAGCGTCAGTTGGGCGAGGTTGGCGGTTCCTTGCCGCAGCCCCATCAAGCGCACCAGGTGGCCGACATCGATGGCGCCTTCCACCGCAGCGACCATGGCCACCGGAGTCGAGACGGCGACGTCGACGCCCCATGCGTCGGTGAACAGCCATTCGTTGCGGAAGTCGTTCACGCGCGCGACCACCCGGTCGACCGCGAACTCCGTCTTGGCCAGCAACGAGACCGTCAGGTTCGACTTGTCGTCACCGGTGGCGGCGATGACGACGTCGCAGATCTGCAGCTCAGCTTCTTGAAGTGACGTCAGCTCACATGCGTCGGCGAGTAGCCAGTCGGCATCCGGTACCGCAGAGGGCTCATACCGCGTCCATTCCCGCTCGATGAGCAAGACCTTGTGGTGATTGCTTACCAGTTCGTCCGCGACCGACCGCCCGACCGCGCCTGCTCCGGCAATCGCGATGCGCATGGTCTTACTTTGCTCCATTCTGAGCTGTCGCGCTCATAGAAGTCGGTACTGATTAACTGACACCTGTACAACTCCAGGCTCCAGAATCCGTGGCGGCGAACGAGGTTGACATGACCCTGCAACAGCTGTACGTGGCGCTGTTTGCCGGGGGTGTGACGCTGCTCGCCAGCATCATTGCCACGCGGATAGCGAGCCGGGTCGGCTTTCCCAGCCTGCTGTTGTTCCTCGCCGTAGGAGTCGTGCTCGGCGAAAGCGTGTTGGGGATACGTTTTGACAACGCCCAACTCGCGCAGGACCTTGGCACGGCCGCGCTGGGTGTCATCCTCGTCGAGGGCGGCCTGACCACCCGGTTCAGCGATATCCGCAGCGTTCTCACCCCGGCGGCGATTCTCGCGATCGTCGGGGTCGTCGTCAGCACGGTGGTGACCGCTGCCGGGGCTCATCTGCTGCTCGGCGTCGATTGGCAACTGTCCTTGCTGTTGGGCGCGATCGTCTCCAGTACCGATGCGGCCGCAGTCTTTTCGGTCCTTCGGGTGGTGCCGCTGCCGAGACGGCTGGCCGGCCTCCTGGAAGCGGAGTCGGGATTCAACGACGCCCCGGCCGTCATCCTCGTGCTCTTGTTCAGTGCCACACCGTTTTACCTCGAGCCAGGAATCATTGTCGCAACGTTGTTGTATGAGTTGACGATCGGCGCCGCGATCGGTCTCGGTTTCGGGTTCCTCGGAGCGTTCGCGTTACGGCGGATAGCGCTGCCCGCCTCCGGTCTATACCCGATTGCGACCGTCGGATTGGGAATGGTCGCCTTCGCCGCCGCCGGCGCGGCACATGCCAGCGGCTTCATCGCGGCATATCTGGCCGGGCTGATGCTCGCGAACTCCGGATTGCCCCATCGGTCGGCGATCCGGTCGTTCGCCGAAGGTGCCGGCTGGTTGGCCCAGATCGGTCTGTTCGTCCTTCTGGGTCTGTTGGTGTCGCCAAACGAGCTGCGCGACCAAGTGATTCCCGCGATTGTTGTCGGCTTGGTGCTGCTACTCCTCGGGCGGCCTGTGTCGGTCGTCGTCTCGCTCATCGGCTTTCGCGTACCGTGGCGAGATCAGGTCTTCCTGTCATGGGCAGGTCTGCGCGGCGCAGTTCCGATCGTGCTCGCAACCTATCCGATCGTGTCTGGAGTTCCCGGCAGCGACCGACTGCTCAGCATCGTGTTCATTCTCGTGGTGGTCTTCACGCTCGTCCAGGCGCCCAGCTTGCTCGTAGTCGCGGCCCGACTGGGACTGGTCCGCCGCGACAACACCCGTGAAATCCAGGTCGAGTCGGCGCCTCTCGACGTGCTGGGGGCCGAACTGCTCACGATCACCGTATTGCCTCAGTCGCGCCTGCATAACGTCACCGTTCTTGAACTGCGCCTGCCAGACCCCAGCGTCATCACCTTGATCATCAGAGACGGACATTCGTTCGTTCCTCAGCCCGATACCCGTATCCAGTCCGGCGACGAGTTGCTCATCGTCACCACCACGAGGACCCGGGAGTCCGCCGAACGACGAATTCGTGCGGTCAGTCGGCGCGGCAAGCTCGCCTATTGGTTCGACGAGTACGGCGAACCGGACTGAGCGGCTAATATCCGGGTCGTGGCCACCGCCGACGTTGTCGTGGTCGGCTCCGGACCGACGGGGCTGATGCTTGCGTGCGAGCTGGCGCTCGGTGGCGCCAAGGCGCGGCTGCTCGAAGAGCGCATCGATACGCCCAACATCACCAGGGCATTCGCGGTACACGCCCGGACTCTGGAGCTGCTTGACGCGCGAGGTCTGGCAGGGGAGCTGCTGCCTCGCGGGGTGCCGGTGCGTGAGGTCGCCCCGCCGGGCGGCACGACGCTGGATCTTCGCGAGCTGCCCACCCGGTTCGGGATGGTGCTCATCGTTCCGCAAAGCGGGACGGAACGGGTGCTGCAGGCACGCGCCGACGAGCTCGGCGTCGAGATCGTCCGGGGCGCCGAAGTGGTCGGACTGTCGCAGGACGGCGACGGAGTGACGGTCGAGTGCGCCGGCGGCGACGGCGTGCGCGCCGGTTACGTCATCGGTTGCGACGGCGCACACAGCACCGTGCGCAGTCTGCTCGGTATCGACTTCGTCGGCAAGCAATACGAGACACACATCCTGTTGGCCGACGTGCAGCTGACCAGGGCACCGAGCGAGACGTTGACGGGCGTCACCAACGAGAAGGGCGTGGTGCTCGTCATTCCGTTCGGCGACGGCTGGTTCCGCGCGATCGCGTGGGACCGACTGCGCGAACAGGCACCGCTGCGGGAACCGGTGACGGTTGGGGAAATCCGCGATTCGTTTCAGCGCATCGCTGGCCATGACTACGGCATGACCGAGATGCGCTGGAGCTCAAGGTTTCTCAGCGAGCGCCGGCAGGCAAGGCACTACCGTAAAGGCCGCGTCTTTCTGGCGGGCGACGCCGCCCACGTGCACTCGCCGCTCGGCGGGCAGGGCATGAACACCGGCATCGGCGACGCGATGAACCTGGGTTGGAAGCTGGCCGCCGCCGTGCGCGGATCCGCGCCGCCGTCGCTCCTGGACACTTACGAGGCCGAACGCCATCCTGTCGGCGCCAGCGTGCTGCGGCTGACCGACACTTTCAATCAGCTCGTGCTCAGCAGCTCCAAGCCGCGGCGCCTGCTGCGCGCCGCGCTGCTCGGAACCGTGACCCGGGTGCCCCGCGGCAGGCGGCTGCTTGCCGAACGGCTCAGCGGCATCGGGATCGCCTATCCGCGCGAGCGTGGCGACGACTGGATGGTCGGCCGCCGCATGCCCGACATCGTATGCGGCGGCAAGCGGGTGTACGAACTGCTCCGCGAAGGCAAATTCGTCTTAGTGACGGCCGTGCCGGTGCAACTGGATCGGCAGGACATCGTGTGTGCCGTCGACGCCCATCCGGAGCTACCCGACGCCGTGCTCGTCCGTCCCGACAGCTATGTCGGGTGGGCAAGCGAGCGGCTACCTGATGCTGCTGAACTGGCGGCGGCCGTCGATCGCTGGGTTCAGAAGTAGCGCAGCCAGACGTAGACCCAGGCCAGGGCGGTGCTGAGCAGCGTGACGACGATGCCGTAGCGGGTGAACCGCCAAAAGCTGATCGGGTGACCCGCCCGCTGTGCAATGCCGATGGCGACGACGTTGGCGCTCGCGGCGATCGCAGTGCCGTTCCCGGAAAAGCACGCGCCCAGCGCGAACGCCCACCACAGCGCTTGGCCGGTCTCGGCGTCGGGGGCCTGTGCCGCCATGCTTTCGACGACGGGCGTCATCGTGGCGGTGTAGGGGATGTTGTCGACGAAGGCGCCGACGATCGACGACCCGAACAGGAGCGCTGTTGCGGCGGCGAACCAGTTGTCGCCGAACGCCGATTCGGCCACTGAGCCGAGCGCGCCGATGACCCCGGTGTGGACAAGCCCGGCGACCATGGCGAATAAACCCATGAAGAACACCAGAGTCGACCACTCGACCTCTGGGAGTACCTCGGCCACATCGACATTGGTGACCAACAGCATGGCCCCGGCCCCGACGAGGGCGACGATCGAGGGCGCGACGTGCAACACCGAATGCAACGCGAAGCCCGTGATGACCAGCGCCAGCACCGCCATGGCGCGGATCAGCAGACCGGTGTCCGTGATGGCGCGCCGCTCCTGCAACGCCAGCACTTCGCCCAGATCGATGTCGTTACCTCGCAAGTCGGTACGGAAAAGCGCACCGGTGAAGGCGACGAACAGCGCGAAGATCACGGCAACCGCGGGCGCCATGTGGACGAGGAAGTCGTTGAATGTCAGCCCCGCCCGGCTGCCGATGATGATGTTCGGCGGATCCCCGATCAGTGTTGCGGCGCCGCCGATGTTGGACGCCAGCACCTCGGCGATCAGATAGGGCTGAGCGGGGATGCGTAGCCGGTCGCAGATGACGAGTGTGACCGGGGCGACCAGCAGGATGATCGTGACGTTGTCGAGCACGGGCGACGCGATTGCCGTGATGATCATCAGCATCACCATGAGCCGCAGCGGTTTTCCGCGAGATCGCTTGGCGGCCCAGATCGCCAGAAAGTCGAACACGCCGGTCTGCTTGATCACGCCGACGATCACCATCATGCCGAGCAGCAGGAAGATGACGTTCCAGTCGATGCCCTCGTGTTCGGAGTAGAAGATGTCGGCGCCGGGGATCAGTCCCAGCACTGTCATCAGCGCGGCGGCGAAGAGAACCGTCTTGACCTTATTGGCCCGCTCGGTGGCGATGAACCAGAACGCGACGATGAATATCGCCAGCGCCAGCACCGGAGCCAGCACGGGCCCGCGCGTTCAGTCGTTGGGTCCGGCCACCGCCAAACTGGTTAGCAAGCGCTCGAGTGTCACGGCGCCGGTGAGTCGGCCGTTGCGGTCGACAACCGCGATCAGGGGGCTCCGCTTGTTCGCCATCACGGTTGCGACCTCGAGCAGCGTGGCCTCCGGCGCCACGGTGGCTGGCTTGGCGACCGGGCTCGGCAGGCAGTCGCCGACCGTCAGCTTTCCTGGGCCGTGCCAGAAAAGGTCGGCGTGGATCTCGTCGACGGTACGAACGAGCGCCGGGTCGTCCCGGTAGGACTCCAGGATCGTCAGGCGCAACACTTGAGTTTCGGGCAGCACCGCGATCGGCCGATCGGCGTCGTCGACCACGACGAGCCCGGGCAGGCGATTGACCACCATCAACTGCACGGCCTTGGACACCGGATCGTCCGTCCGGACCGTCGGCGGGGTGACGGCGATCTCGTGTGCTTGCATGGCTGCGTTCCGTTGCGTCCCAGTGGTGATTGTCATGGTCCTCGTTCTCCGATCAGTTCGTCGACCCGTCGCTCCAGCGAGAGGAGACGATTGGCAGGCGGCCCGTCCCCTCCTGACGCGTGGCCCTGTGCGATACCGCGCTCCCGGGCACCGTCCGCCGATCGATATGCATCCCAACTCCTCAGCAAGTGCGGCCAGTTTCGGTGCCAGATCAGTCGGTGACAATCGGGTCTGACACCCATTCGCGGGGGGATACGACCTGTATGGACAAACGCCTGCGTGGCAGACCACGCTGGGGGCATGAGCCGTCGCGCGACCCCGGCGGGCGCATTGTTCCGTCGAGTCTTTCTGATCAACGGGCTGATCTTCGTGCTGGGCACGCTGATCCTTGCCCTATCGCCGGCGACCGTGTCGGCGCGTATCAAGCTCACCGAAATTCCGGTGCTGGTCATCGGATTGGCGGTCATGCTGACCGCGAACGCGCTACTGCTGCGATCGAGTCTTGCCCCCCTGGATCGGCTCGCCGCGTCGATGCGGCGAGTCGATCCGCCCAAGCGCAGCGATCGCGTCGAGGATCGCGGCACCGGAGATCTGCACCATCTCATCGCCTCGTTCAACGCGATGCTGGACCGGCTGGAAACAGAGCGAACCACCGCGAGTGCGTCGGCGCTTGCGGCGCAGGAAAACGAACGCCAGCGGATCGCGAGGGAACTGCACGACGAAATCGGTCAGATCCTGACCGTCGCGCTATTGATGCTCAAACGTGCCGTCGACCGTTCACCAGTGGAAATCCGCGGTGAGCTCGCGGACACGCAGGAGGCGGTCCGCGCCGGCCTCGACGAAGTGCGTAGCATCGCGCGCAGGCTGCGGCCAGATGCATTGGAAGACCTCGGATTGCACAGCGCTCTCAACGCACTGTGTAGCGAGTTCGCTCAGGCGAGCGGCATTGTTGTCGTCAAACACATTGCGACACAGTCAGATCGAGTCGGCTCCGATGTCGAACTGGTCTGCTACCGGATAGCGCAGGAGAGCCTGACGAACGTCGCGCGGCACGCGCGTGCGTCGAAGGTTTGGCTCGACTTGCACGTCACCGCCGATCAGCTCACGTTACGCATCGCCGACGACGGGTGCGGTGGGTCGTTGGCGAGGGTGCGGGCGTCAACGGCATGCGCGAACGTGCGCTGCTGGTGAACGCCGATCTGACGATCTCATCGCCGCAAGGGGAGGGCACCGAGGTGCGGTTGGTGATACCCCAGCGGAGCGGCTGATGTCTGCGCGAATACTTCTCGCCGACGACCACGCGCTGGTGCGCAGTGGGCTGCGGATGATCCTCGACGCCGAACCCGACTTGCAGGTGGTGGCGGAAGCCGCCGACGGACACGTGGCGCTTTCGGCATTGGACGAGACGACTGTCGACCTCGCGATTCTAGACATCGCGATGCCCGGATGACGGGACTTCAGGCCGCGCGCGAGATCAACCGGACACATCCCCACGTCCGGATCCTGATCCTGTCGATGTACGACAACGAGCAGTACTTCTTCGAAGCGTTGAAGGCGGGTGCGTCGGGCTACGTGCTCAAATCGGTTGCCGATCGCGACCTGCTCGAGGCGTGCAGAGCGACTCTGAGGGGTGAGCCGTTCCTGTACGCAGGCGCTGTGACGGCGCTGATCCGCGATTATCTGCACCGGGCGCGCCAGGGTGACGCGTTGCCGGACACCATCCTCACGCCGCGCGAGGAGGAGGTGCTCAAGCTGATCGCCGAGGGCTATTCGACGCGCGAGATCGCCACAACCCTCGGCATCAGCGCGAAGACGGTGGACCGGCACCGGACCAACACACTGGCAAAACTCGGCCTGCGGGACCGGCTGGCGTTGACGCGCTATGCGATCCGTGCCGGATTGATCGAGCCGTGATGCGGATCGCTCGGTGCAAGTACCGCGAACCGGATGGGTAGCGCGTGGCCGACGACGCCGATGCCCGCACCGAGGATCGGCCAGATCGGCCAGAAGTACCAGGCGCCTGCCGTGAGCCCGACGGCCAGCCACACCGTGAGCACGATGACGACCATCGCCAGGTAGGCGCCGAGATGAATCCGCACGCCAAGCCGTGCGGCGCGCCGTCGTGCGGCTTGCCGCCGGGGATCGTTGCGGCGAAGCTGCGCGAGCGGCAGGTCGGCGATGAGCTGGCGCAGTTCGGCGGTGGTGTGAGCGGCGAAGGTGGCCCGAAGCCGGTTCTCGTACTCGTCAATCGCGAGGTACCCCTGGGACAGAGCCTGGCCCAGCTGATGGGCGGTCCGCTCCCGGTCACGATCGCCGGCTCGAACAAACGTGGTGGTTGGGGCGGTCATGAGGCCTCCGATGCTCAATCTTGACAGTGGCAAGTTCTGGAGCTGACTATGCCTCGTAAACTTGTCACTGTCAAGATGCTGTTGAATCGGATCGTGCACACCGAGGCTCCCAAGGTCGTAAGCTCGAGCCGCGAGATCGCGGCGCCTGCGGACAAGATCTTCGAACTCATTGCCGATCCATCGCTGCAGCCGCGATGGGACGGCAACAACAACCTGGCCGAAGCGCCAACCGGCCAACGGGTGCGGGCGGTGGGTGATGTGTTCACGATGACGATCACCATGGGCAGCGTCCGGGAGAACCACGTCGTCGAGTTCGAGGAGGGCCGGCTCATCGCGTGGCGGCCCTCGGAGCCGGGGCACGAGCAGCCGGGTCACTTGTGGCGATGGCAGCTGGAATCCCACGACGACGCACGCACGCTGGTCACCCATACGTACGACTGGACGCAGCTGACCGACGAGAACCGCCTGCCAATCGCGCGTGCGATCACCGCGGACAAGCTGCAGGCGTCGATGGAGAGGCTGGCCGAACTCGCCGAGAGCAGCTGACTCAGCGTGCGGCTGAGAACGCCCGCAGCGACTCCACCTGTGCCGGGTCCAGCGACGGCCGCACCGCTTCGCGGGCCTTCGCGACGTCGTCGGCGGTGACGTCGGCGGCATCGATCGAGCGGCGCATCGCGGTCAGCGCGGCCTCGCGCAGCAGTGCCACACAGTCGGCCGCACTGTAGCCGTCCAGGTCGCCTGCCAGCGCGTCCAGGTCGACGTCATCGGACAGCGGGATGGATTTGCCTGCGGTGCGCAGGATTTCGCGGCGGGCCTCGGCGTCGGGCGGCTCGACGAAGACCAGCTTCTCGAGCCGGCCAGGCCGCAGCAGCGCGGGGTCGATGAGGTCGGGCCGGTTGGTCGCGCCTAGCACCACGACATCGCGCAGCGGTTCGATGCCGTCGAGTTCGGTCAACATCGCGGCGACCACGCGGTCGGTGACGCCGGAGTCGAAGCTCTGCCCGCGCCGTGGCGCCAGCGCATCGATCTCGTCGAGGAACACCAGCGACGGCGCCGAGTCGCGGGCGCGCCTGAACAGTTCGCGCACTGCCTTCTCCGAGGAGCCAACCCATTTGTCCATCAGCTCGGCGCCCTTGACCGCGTGCACCGACAGCCGCCCGGAACTGGCCAGCGCGCGCACCACGAAGGTCTTGCCGCATCCGGGGGGGCCGTAGAGAAGAACA
>Ga0207706_10004705_pt1 | contig 12785 bp, 11 predicted proteins | sample KBSC53metaG_FD_184318 | JGI IMG/M metagenome (GOLD analysis project Ga0207706, IMG submission 184318) | Corn rhizosphere microbial communities from Kellogg Biological Station, Michigan, USA - KBS C5-3 metaG (SPAdes) (version 2) | ecosystem: Host-associated > Plants > Roots > Rhizosphere > Soil ... | reverse complement strand
GAATTACGTGCACGGGAGACAAAGCTCACAGACACGTAAACCGGATTATCCGGCCCGATTTACAAAAAGCGTGGGGAAATCGTGTGTTATTGAGAAACATCTCGGCCCGATGGGCGGTTTCGCAACGGTTTCAGCAGGCCGGAGAGCCCGTTGTGGTCTATTTCATGCATCAGCGCGAGCAGCCGGCCAATTTCTCCTGAGGGAAAACCCTCGCGTGCAAACCAGGTCAGGTAATTTCCGGGCAGATCGGCAATCAGCGTGCCCTTGTGCTTGCCGAAAGGCATTTGGAGCGTCACCAGACGCTGCAGGTCTTCGGGTTGCATCGGTGCTCAGCCTCCCGCCCGCTTGACCGTGTGGCCCTGCTTCACGAGTGCGGCGATCACTGTTTCGCGGTGGTCGCCCTGGATCTCGATCACGCCGTCCTTCACCGTGCCGCCCGAGCCGCAGGCCGTTTTCAGCTGCTTGCCGAGCGCCGCCAGCGCCGCCGCATCGAGCGCCACGCCCTTGACGACGGTCACGCCCTTGCCCTTGCGTCCCTTGGTTTCGTGCGATACGCGGACAATGCCGTCCGTGGCCGGCAGGCGCGCCTTGAGCTCCTTGCAGCGGCACCGGGCCATGGGCTCGCCGCAGCCGGGGCACATGCGGCCGCCCGCTTCCGTGGAGTACACCAGGGCGCTGCCGGCCTGATTGCGCTGCTGTTTCATCGTCGACATCCGATCCGTCTTTCTTCTCTTCTGTGTCTGCTTACATGCCATTCGACTCACTGGGCCTGGCCCCCGCGCTCGTGCAGGCCGCCGCCGAAAGCGGCTATGCCGCGCCGACCGCCATCCAGGCCGCGGCCATCCCCGCGATTCTGCAAGGCCGCGACCTGCGGGGCTCGGCGCAGACCGGCTCCGGCAAGACCGCCGCATTTTCCCTGCCCCTGCTGCAGCGCCTGAGCGCCGAGCGCGCACAGGGCTCGCGCCGCGTGCGCGCGCTGGTGCTCGTGCCCACGCGCGAGCTCGCGGCCCAGGTGGGCGAGACCATGCGCAGCCTGGCGCAGCACCTGCCCGAGCGCCTGAAGATCGTCGTCGCCTTCGGCGGCGTGTCGATCAACCCGCAGATGATGAGCCTGCGCGGCGGCGCCGACATCGTCGTCGCCACGCCGGGCCGGCTGCTCGACCTCGTCGACCACAACGCGCTCAAGCTCGATGCCGTGTCGACGCTGGTGCTCGACGAGGCCGACCGCCTGTTCGACCTCGGCTTTGCCGAAGAGCTCGGCCGCATCCTCGCGCTCTTGCCGAAGCAGCGCCAGAACCTGCTGTTCTCCGCCACCTTCCCGAGCGCCATCCAGGCGCTGGCCGACGGCATGCTGCGCGATCCGGCCGTCGTCGACGTGCAGGGCGAGCCCGGCACCGAGCCGAACATCGTGCAGCGCGTGATCGAGGTCGACGCCATCCGCCGCACGCAGTTGCTGCGCCATCTGTTGAAGCAGCACGAAGGCGAATGGGATCGCGTGCTGGTCTTCGTCGCCACGCAGCATGCGGCCCAGACCGTGGCCGAGAAGCTCTACAAGAACGGCATCTACGCCGTGCCCTTCCACGGCGACATCGCGCAGGGCACGCGCACCGACATCCTTTCGCAGTTCAAGCAGAGCCGCTGGGACGTGGTGATCGCCACCGACCTCGCAGCGCGTGGCATCGACATCGCGCAGCTGCCCGTGGTCATCAACTACGACCTGCCGCGCTCGCCGATCGACTACATCCACCGCATCGGCCGCACCGGCCGCGCGGGCGAGAGCGGACTGGCGATCAGCTTCGTGAGCGCGGCCACCGAGGCGCACTTCCGGCTGATCGAGAAGCGACAGGGGCTGAGCCTGCCGCGCGAACGCGTCGAAGGCTTCGAGCCGACGGAGGTGGCAGTGCCCGTGGTCGATGCGTCGGGTACCGGCGGCGTCAAGGGCAAGCGGCCGAGCAAGAAGGACAAGCTGCGCGCGGCGGCTGCGCTTGCGGCTGCACGGGGCGAAACGCCCGAGAAGAACGACTGACCCCGTGCCGCGCAGGCTACGAACGCTTGCCCAGGAAGCTCGTCAGCAGGTCCACCGGCAGCGGAAACACGATGGTCGTGTTCTTGTCCGCGCCGATCACCGTCAGCGTCTCCAGGTAGCGCAGCTGGATGGCCTGCGGCTCCTGCGCCAGCACGCGCGCGGCCTGGAACAGCTTCTCCGAGGCCTGCAGCTCGCCCTCGGCGTGGATCACCTTGGCGCGCCGTTCGCGTTCGGCCTCCGCCTGCCGCGCGATGGCGCGCACCATCGATTCGGTGAGGTCGATCTGCTTGATCTCCACGTTCGACACCTTGATGCCCCATGACGCCGTCTGCACGTCCAGCGACTCGCGCACGTCGAGGTTGAGCTTCTCGCGCTCGGCCAGCATGTCGTCGAGCTGGTGCTTGCCGAGCACCGAGCGCAGCGTGGTCTGGGCCAGCTGGCTGGTGGCGTTGAAGAAATCCTTGACCTGGATGATGGCCTTCTCGGCATCGACGATGCGGAAATACACGACCGCGCTGACCTTGACCGACACGTTGTCGCGCGAGATCACGTCCTGCGTCGGCACTTCGAGCACCACGGTGCGCAGGTCGACGCGCACCACCTGCTGGATGGCCGGTATCACGATCACCAGCCCGGGGCCCGCGACCCGCGTGAAACGCCCCAGCGTAAACACGATGCCTCGCTCGTATTCGCGGAAGATCCAGATGGCGGAAAAGGCCAGCATCACCAGCAACACGAGGACGACGGCGCCGATGCCGTAAGTGAAAGAGAACATGGTGATCTCCTGCGACCCGGCAAGGGCCGCTGGATTGTTGGACACGCGCATGGCGCAAGCGTTCCAGACAGGCGCCGAACAGGGATCGGTCCGGCGCCTTTTGTAGGCGTGCGCCTACCAGCCCATCTGCCTGGCCGCCAGTTCCTTCATGATCTCCTCGGCCCCGCCGCCGATCATCATCACCTTCACCTCGCGGTAGATGCGCTCGCTCACCGTGCCGCGCATGAAGCCCATGCCGCCGAGGATCTGCACCGCCTGGTCGGCGCAGAACTGCATGGTCTGCGTCGCATGGTTCTTCAGCATGCAGACCTGCGCGACCCATTCGGGTGCGTTGAAGCGCCCGGCCGCTTCGTGCGCGTCGCCTTCGGCCGAAACCGCCTCGATCCACGCCTCGGTGGAGGCGATGCGCATCTGCATGTCGACCAGCTTGTGGCGCACCGCCTGGTGCTCGATGAGCGCGGCACCGAATGTCCTGCGATCGCGCGCCCAGGCCAGCGCCTCGTCGAGGCAGGCTTGCGAGAAGCCGAGTGCGCCCGCCGCGAGCCCGATGCGCTCGCCGTTGAAGTTGCCCATGACCATGCGGAAGCCCGCGCCTTCGTTGCCGAGCAGGTAGCGCGCCGGCACGCGCACGTTGTCGAAGTGCAGCGTCGCGGTGTCGGAGCACAGCCAGCCCATCTTCGCGAGGCGCGTGCGCGAAAGGCCGGGCGCATCGCCGGGCACGAGGAGCATCGAGATGCCGCTCGCGCCGCGCCCTTCGCCGGTGCGCACGGCCACCGTGATCCAGTCGGCGCGCATGCCCGAGGTGATGAAGGTCTTCTCGCCGTTCACCACATAGTGATCGCCGTCGCGCCTTGCCATGGTGCGCAGCGCGGCCACGTCGGAGCCGCCGCCGGGCTCGGTGATGGCGAGCGCGGCAATCTTCTCGCCGCGCAGCACCGGCGGCACGACCTCGCGGCGCACCGCATCGCTCGCATGCAGCACCACGGGCGGCAATCCGATGTTGTGCGAGAACAGGCTTGCGAGCACACCGCCGCTCTTGCCGTGGCGCGCCAGTGCGATCCATGCGGGCAGCTTGAGCGAATACGAAGCGGGCGTACCGCCCAGGTCTTCGGGGTAGCCCAGTCCGAGCAATCCCAGTTCGGCGGCGCGTGCATAGAGCGCGCGCGGAAACTCGCCCGCTTCGTCCCAGGCCTGCACGTTCGGCGCGATCTCGCTTTCGGCAAGGCGCCGCACCGTGTCGGCGAGCGCCGCGCGGTCGGCTTGCAGTTCGGCGTCCATGGGCGCCTCAGCCGCGCGGCGGCCGCTTCGCGATGCCCATCGTCTTTGCGAGGATGCCGAGCATGACCTCGTCCGCGCCACCGCCGATGGAGCCGAGCCGGCCGTCGCGGTACAGGCGCGAGACGCGGTTCTCGAGCGTGAAGCCCATGCCGCCCCAGAACTGCAGGCAGGTGTCGGCCACCTGCCGCGTGAGGCGGCCGGTTTTGAGCTTGGCCATCGACGCGAGCTCGAGCACGTCCTCGCCCTGCACATGCAGGTCGCAGGCACGGTAGGTCAGCGCGCGCAGCGCTTCCACCTCGGTCTTGAGTTCGGCCAGCTTGAACTGCACCCACTGCTGGTCGGCCAGCGTGGCGCCGAACATGTGGCGCTGCTGCGCCCACTCGATGGTCTGCGCGATGCAGTCTTCCATCGGCTCCAGCGAACTCGCGGCGGCCCACAGGCGCTCTTCCTGGAACTGCTGCATCTGGTAGACGAAGCCCTGGCCTTCCTCGCCGATGCGAAAGCGTTGCGGCACACGCACGTTGTCGAAGTAGATGAGCCCGGTGTCGCTCGAGTTCATGCCGATCTTGCGGATCTTCTTCGCCTTCTCGATGCCGGGGCTGTCCATCGGCACCATCACGAGCGACTTGTTGCGGTGCACGGGGCCGTCGCTGGTGTTGACCAGCATGCACATCCAGTCGGCCTGCAGGCTGTTGGTGATCCACATCTTCTGGCCGCTGATGAGGTAGTCGTCGCCGTCCTTGCGCGCGTGGCTCTTGAGGCCCGCCACATCGCTGCCCGCGCCGGGCTCGCTCACGCCAATGCAGCCGACCGTGTCGCCGGCGATGGCGGGCACGAGGAATTCGCGGCGCAGTTCGTCGCTGCCGAAGCGCGCGAGCGCGGGCGTGCACATGTCAGTCTGCACGCCGACGGCCATCGGCACGCCGCCGCAACTCACGTGGCCGAGCGCCTCGGCCATCGCCATCGCATACGAGTAGTCGAGCCCCGCGCCGCCGAAGGCCTCGGGCTTGTTCAGCCCCAGCATGCCCAGGTTGCCGAGCTTCTTGAAGACCTCGTGCGCGGGGAAGATCTCTGCCTCTTCCCATTCGTCCACGTGCGGGTTGATCTCTTCGTCGATGAAGCGGCGCAGGGTCTTCTGGATCTCGAGGTGTTCGTGGGTGTACTGCATGTCGCTTGTCTCCAATCAGTCGTTGGGCTCGTCGTTCCGGAACACGCGCGGCGTCTGTGCGAGGTGAAAGCCGTCGAAAGGCCTCACCGCCGCGCGCTGCTGTGTCTGCGCATCGGGAATCTCCATTGGCCAGCCCATGCGCACCTGCGGCCGCGCGCCGTCCACGCGCAGCACGCTGCCGCTGATGAAGCTGGCAGCGGGGCTCAGCAGGAATGCGATGGCGGCGGAGGTCTCGGCCTCGTTGCCGAAACGGCCCGCTGGCACGGTGTTGCGCATGGCGCGCAACATGCCGCCGGCCTCGGGCGGGTAATGGTCCATGCCGCTGGACGCGATGTAGCCCGGCGCCACCGCGTTCACGCGCACGCCGCTCGCGGCCCATTCGAGCGCGGCGGTCTCGGTGAAGCTCACCATGCCGGCGCGCGCCGCGCCGCTGTGGCCCATGTTGGGCATCGAGCCCCAGATATCGGCCACGATGTTGACGATGGCGCCGCCGTTGGCCTGCATGCTTTGCACGTAGCACTCGCGCGCGACCAGGAAGCCGCCCGTGAGGTTGGTGTGGATCACCGCCTCCCAACCCTTGGCCGTGATCGCGGCGAGCGGCGTGATGTACTGGCCGCCCGCGTTGTTCACCAGGCCGTCGATGCGGCCGTGGGTGGAAATGACAGCGGCGATGGCCGCGCACACCGCTTCCTCCTGCCGGATGTCGAAGGCCTGCGTGGTTGCCTTGCCGCCGCTGGCTTCGATCTCGGCCTTCACCTGCTCGAGCTTCTCGGGCTTGCGGCCGACCAGCACCACCTGCGCGCCGAGCGCGGCAAGCTCGTGCGCGGTGCAGCGGCCGATGCCGGAGCCGCCGCCGGTGACAACGATGACCTGTCCGTCGAACAGGCCGGGCGCGAAGACGGAGCGGTAGCGGGAGGAGGGGGCATTCATGCGAATGACCTTCGGACATTGGTAGGAGCCGTCGCCGTCATGCGTCCGCGACCTGCGCGACCACATGGCGCGCGGCCACCTGCGCGCCCACCGCGACATGCAGGGCGACGCGGCCGGCGCGCGGCGCGCAATGGACGTGCTCCATCTTCATCGCCTCGAGCGTGACCAGCGGCTGGCCCGCAGCGACCGCATCGCCTTCGGCCACGAGCAGCGCGATCACCCGGCCGTTCATGGAGGCGCGCAGCAGGCCGTCGCTGTCGGTGCCGTCGGTGCGCGCCACCGCGACGTGCGTGAGGTTCTCCAATCGGAACGACTGGCCGCGAAAGTGGAAATCCACGCGTTCGGCTTGCCGCGCGACGAACGCCTGCTCGGCCAGCCCGCCGCACGAGAAGCGCAGGCCGCCGTCGCCAGGCAGTGCGAGCAATGCGAGCTGCACGGGGGCTGCGCCGTCCAGTGCGATGTCGAATCGGCCGGCACCACGCGGTGTCACGCGGGCCGCACGCACCACGCCGTCGAGCGAGAAGCGCAGGGAATTGGGAAGCTTGTGCGCCAGCGGCGAGGGCCGGCCGCGCTCGCCCAGTTGCAGCAACAGCGCCGCCAGCAATGCAGCGCGGGTTTCGTTGACGGCATCCGCGGCAAGCAGCGATTCGAGGTGATCGCCGATGAAGGCGGTCGTTGCCGCGCCGCTCGCGAACACATCGTGCGACAGTGCACGCTGCAGCAGTTGCTGGTTGGTCGAGAGGCCGAGCGCCACCGTGTCCTGCAGGCCCGCGGCCAGCCGCTGCCGGGCTTCCTCGCGCGTGCGGCCGTGCGCCACGAGCTTGGCGATCATCGAGTCGTAGAAGGGCGGCACGGCGGCACCGTCGCGCAAGGCGTGCTCGGTGCGCAGCGCGGGCGAAGGCCGCCATGCCGCGAGCGCACCACTTTGCGGCAGGAAGCCCTGCCGTGGGTCTTCGGCGCACAGACGCACCTCGATGGCGTGGCCGGCGATGCGCACGTCCTGCTGCGTCAAGGGCAGGGGCTCACCGGCCGCGACGCGCAATTGCAGCTCGACCAGGTCGAGGCCCGTCACTGCTTCGGTCACCGGGTGCTCCACCTGCAGGCGCGTGTTCATTTCCATGAACCAGTACTGGCCCTCTGCATCGAGCAGAAATTCCAATGTGCCCGCGCCTTCGTAGGCGATGGCTTTCGCCGCCGCGACGGCGGTCGCGCCCATGCGTTCGCGCAGCGCGTCGGACACGGCCGGCGAGGGCGCTTCCTCGATCACCTTCTGGTGCCGCCGCTGCACCGAGCAGTCGCGTTCGCCGAGGTGGATGACGTTGCCGTGCCGGTCGGCGAACACCTGGATCTCGATGTGGCGCGGCGCGATGATGGCGCGCTCCAAGATCACGGTGGCATCGCCGAAGGCATTGAGCGCTTCGGATTGCGCGCTGTGCAACTGCTCGGCGAAGTTGGCCGCCGAGGTGACGAGCCGCATGCCGCGCCCGCCGCCGCCCGCGGTCGCCTTGATCATCACGGGCCAGCCGATGCGCGCCGCCTCGGCCGCGAGCTTTTCCGTGCGCTGGTCTTCGCCCTGGTAGCCCGGAATGCATGGCACGCCCGCCGCCTGCATCAGCCGCTTGGCGCCGGCCTTGTCGCCCATCGCGCGGATGGCTTCGGGCGATGGCCCGATGAAGACCAGCCCCGCATCGCCGCAGGCCTGTGCGAATGCCGCGTTCTCCGCGAGGAAGCCGTAGCCCGGGTGCACCGCATCGGCGCCGCTCGCATGCGCGGCCTCGACGATCGCGGCGATGTTCAGGTAGCTCTGCGCGGGCAGCGACTCGCCGATCCACACCGCCTCGTCGGCCTGCCGCACGTGTTCAGCATCCGCGTCGGCGCTCGAATACACGGCCACCGTGCGGCAGCCCATGGCGCGCGCGGTGCGCATCACGCGCGCCGCGATCTCGCCGCGGTTCGCGATCAGGATCTTGTGGAACGCGCTGCTCATGGCCGTGCCACCGAGAACTGCATGGCCTGCGGCACGCGCGCATCGGCATCGCGGCACACGGAAAGAACTTCGGCCAGCACTGCGCGCGTGTCGCGTGGATCGATCACGCCGTCGTCCAGCAGCAGCGCGCTGGTCGTGAACACGCTCATCTGGCTCTCGAAGCGCTCGACGACCTGCTGCTGCATCGCCTCGATCTTCGCGTGATCGACCGCGCCCTTTCTTGCCATGCCGGCCTCCATCACGATGGCCATGGTCTTCGCCGCCTGCTCGCCGCCCATCACCGCGGTGCGCGCGTTGGGCCACGAGAAGCAGAAGCGCGGCGCGAAGCCGCGGCCGCACATGCCGTAGTTGCCGGCGCCGTACGAGGCGCCGCAATGCAGCGTGATCTGCGGCACCGTCGCGCTGGTCACGGCCTGGATCATCTTCGCGCCATGCTTGATGATGCCGGCCTCCTCGTGCGCGCGGCCCACCATGTAGCCCGTGATGTTCTGCAGGTAGACGATGGGCGTGCGCGACTGGCAGCAGGCCTGGATGAAGTGCGTGGCCTTGGTCGCGCCGTCGGAGTCGATGGGGCCGTTGTTGGTGACGATGCCCACCGCATGCCCTTCGAGCCGGATGTGGCCGCAGACGGTGGCGCTGCCGTAGTGCTCGCTGAACGCCAGGAACTCGGAGCCGTCGGCGATGCGCGCGATGACCTCGCGCATGTCCACCGGCCGGCGGCCGTCGCTCGGCATGATGCCGAGCAGGTCTTCGGCGTCGTAGCGCGGCGGCGCGAACCGGCGCGGCTCTTCGTCGCGCGCCCAGTCGATGCCGCCGAGGATGGCGCGCGCGATGCGGATGGCGTCGCGGTCGTCTTCCGCCAGGTAGTCGCCCAGGCCCGAGATGTGGGTGTGCATCACGGCGCCGCCCAGCTCTTCTTCGGTCGCGATCTCGCCGGTGGCCGCCCTCAGCAGCGGCGGCCCCGCGAGAAAGGCCCGCGTGCGGTCGCGCACCATCACGATGTAGTCGGACAGCCCGGTCTGGTAGGCGCCGCCCGCGGTCGAGGAGCCGTGCGTCACCGTCACCACCGGCAGCCCCGCGGCCGACAGCCGCGCGAGGTTGCGGAAGATGTTGCCGCCGCGCACGAAGTCCTGCACGCGGTATTGCATGAGGTTGGCGCCGGCGCTTTCCACCAGCTGCACGTAGGGCAGCTTGTTCTCGAACGCGATCTCCTGCACGCGCAGCTGCTTGTCCAGGCCCATGGGCTGCAGCGCACCGGCATCGATGCCCGAGTCGGAGGCGCTGACCATGCAGCGCACGCCCGACACCTGGCCGATGCCGGAGATCAGGCCGCCGCCCGGCACGCTCCTGGCCAGATCGGGCTCGTCATGCCCCAGCCCCGCGAGCGAGGCCAGCGGCAGGAAGGGCGCGCCCGTGTCGAGCAGCAGCGCGATGCGTTCGCGCGGCAGCAGCTGCCCGCGCTTGGCAAAGCGCTCGGCCGAGGCGCCGGAGGCTGCGACGGCGCGGGCCTCGTGTGCGCGCACCTGGCCGAGCAGCGCGAGCATGCCGGTGCGGTTGGCCTGGAAGGTGTCGCTGGCCGCTTGCAGCCGGGATTCGATGACTGGCATGTGGAGTCTGTGCAGGTCGCTTGTTTTCGCTCTGCACCGACTCTAGGGGGCGGGCGCCGCCCCCGCTTGCGCTTACTGGCTGGCCGCAGGGAGGTCAGCTTGCGCGGGCGCGCCGCGCGGCCACCGGGGCGTCGAGGCTGCTGCCGGTGACCACCCAGTAGATGAAGATCAGCACCGCGCCGGCCGTGCCGAACACCGTGAGGCCCATGTAGCTGCCGCCGATGGCCAGCGCGTCAGTGGGCGCCGTGGCGATGCACACCATGCTGGCCGCGCTCATGCCCACGTAGTGCATGGTGCAGACCGCCACGCCCATCACCACGGCCGCCGCAACCTTGTGCGTGAACTTGCGCAGGTTGAACGCCAGCCACAGGGCCGCCCCGGCGGCGGTGACGGCGATCAGCACCGACAGCCCGACCCTCGTCAGGTCGAAGTCCATCGAGGCGCGCATGTTCATCGCGAACATGCCCATGTAGTGCATCACGCAGACACCGATGCCGGCCAGCAGGCTGCCGCCGAGCCACCCCGATTTGCTGAACTTGCGCCGTCCGCCGGCCATGTAGAGGGCAATGCCGGAGATCAGGATGGCCGCCACCAGCGACACCACCGTGAGCGGCATGTTGTACGAGATGGCCACCGGCAGGCGGTACGCCAGCATGCCGATGAAGTGCATCGACCAGATGCCGATGCCGCCCAGCGCCACTGCTGCGCAGGCCACGACGGCGAGGTTGGGTTTGCCGTCCGCCCCGACCATGCGGCCGGCGCAGATGAGGGCCACCAGCGAGCCCGCGAAAGAAATGACGAACGAAAGCGCGACCATGCCCAGTGCGTACTCGGGCGACAGAAGTTGGCCTGTGACGAGCGGTGTCATGCGATGTCCCTTTCAAGAAAAGAGCGCCTCGCGGACTCCCGACCACCGGATGCGATCGGGACGCTGCAAGACGTCCCGCGCAGTCTGTAATATTTGTTTTTAAAAGTAAATCGAAATCTAAACTTTTCGTTACGCTACCTTACGGGCCGAATTCGATATATCGCATTGTTGCGATCGGCAGCCATGTAGATCGTGCCGTCGCGGCCCACTGCAACGCCTGTCACCACATAGGGCGGGGGCAGTCCCGGCCCGGGCGCGAGGCCGATCGGCAGGTTCTCGGCGACCGTCCGGCGCGTGCCGTTCACGGGGTCGATTTCCACCAGCCGGCGCGCCGCGCTCTCTGCCACGATGAAGCTGCCCCACGGCGTTTGCGCCAGCCCCTCGGGCAGCGCCAGCCCGTCGGCCACGGTGCGCAGCGGCGCACTGGCGTCCAGCGGAATGCGCAAGAGCTTGCCGGCGGCCTCGGTCACGTAGAGCGCGCCGTCTCGGCCGACGACCATCTGCACCGGGCCGTTCAAGCCGCTAGCAAGCACTGACTTTTCGGAGAACTTCGGCCCACTCGCGCGGGTGATGCTGCCGGTGGCGATCTCGGCGTAGATCACGCTGCCGTCGGGCATGGGGATGGCGTCGAACGGCGCTTTCAGGCCGTGAATGGTTTCGACGGTCTTCAGCGTCTGGCGGTCGACCAGCTGCACCGTGCCCGTGAACCACGAGCTCAGCGCGAAGAGCCTGGCCGAAAGCCCGACCGCGAACGGATAGTCGAGGTCGGGGTCGCGCTGCATGCGGAACACGTCGCGCACCTCGCCGGTGCGCACGTCGACCTGGCGAAAGCCGAAGACGTCGGCCACCCAGAGGTCGTTGCCGTCGATCTTCATGCCGGCCGGCACGGCCAACTTGCCGCTGGTGAGCGTGCGCAGGTCACCGGTGGCGGGGTTGAAGGCCTGCACCTCGTTGTTCGCCATGTTGGAGACGTAGATGGTTCCGTCCGGCGCGATGGCGAGGTTGTCGAGCGAGGGCCGCAGCTGTTTCGCGACGGTCTTGCGGCCGGTGGCGAGGTCCACCCGCACCAGCTCGCCGCTGCGCGCATCGACCACCCAGAGGTTGCCCTTGCCGTCGAGGTTGGCGGCGGCCGGGATCTTGAAGCCATCGGCGATCACGGTCATGGCGCCGTTCGCCGGGTCGATCTTCACGACCTGGCCCTTGAACCAGAGCGGCCCGTAGAGCATGCCGTCGGACCCCACCTCGAAGCCGTTGAAGCCGCCCATGTCCTTCTTGATGAGCCGCGGCGGCTTCTGGCCTTCGCGGTCGATCTCCCACAGCGCGTCGCCCAGGAACACCTGCGAGGCGTAGAGCTTGCCGTTGCGGCGGTCGAAGTCGAGCGAGTTGAGGCCCGGCAGGTCTTTGGCCAGCACGCGCAGCGGGGCGGTGTCGCTCTCGCGGTAGCGCAGCATGCCCATGAGGTAGTTGGTCCAGGCCAGTTCGCCCTTCGGACCCACGGCGATGTCGTCGGCCTGGCCCTCGGGCGCGTCGATGAGTACCTTGGCCGCGCCGGTGTTGCGATCGACCTCCCACAGCGTGTTGCCGACGACCGAGCCCGCGAGCAGCCGGCCCTTCGCGTCGATGGCCAGCCCGTGCACCCCCGAGAAGGATGAAGGGGCGACCAGCGCCTCAGGAGCACCCCACGATGCGGGCCGCGTGGCAGGCGATGGCGGCGCGACCGTGCTGCAGGCGCCCATCAGGGCGAGGGTGGCGGTCAGTGCGACCGCGCGAAGGCTGCTTCGACAGGGCATGGCGTTTTCTCCTCTTGTTGATGCGCGAAGCAGTCTAGGAGGCGAAAGGGGCCGCAAAGTCTCTCCGGAGACACGATGCGGACTTTCGTCCGCTGTGGATTACCCGAGCCCGTTCGTTCAGCCGCGCAGCAGCTGAGTGACCGTGTGGATCAGCAACCCCACCAGCCCACCCACCAGCGTGCCGTTGATGCGGATGAACTGCAGGTCGCGCCCGATGTGGCGTTCCAGTTCGAGCGTCATCTCTTGCGCGTTCCACTCGCCGACGCGTTCCTCGATATAGCGGCGGATGTCCTCGCGGTAGCGCTCGATGGCCAGCGGCGCGGCGGCCTCTATCTGCTCGTTGATCCAGCGGCGGA
>Ga0207706_10004703_pt1 | contig 12790 bp, 13 predicted proteins | sample KBSC53metaG_FD_184318 | JGI IMG/M metagenome (GOLD analysis project Ga0207706, IMG submission 184318) | Corn rhizosphere microbial communities from Kellogg Biological Station, Michigan, USA - KBS C5-3 metaG (SPAdes) (version 2) | ecosystem: Host-associated > Plants > Roots > Rhizosphere > Soil ... | reverse complement strand
GCCGGCCCCGCGCATGGTGTGGAGGATGCGCGGCTCGCCGTCCGCCTCGAGCTTGCGGCGCAGGTTCGAGATGAACACGTCGACGGTGTTGGTCTCGGCGAACGGGTGGTAGCCCCAGACCTCGTCGAGCAGCGCCTGGCGGGAGACGACGATCCGCTCGTTGCGCATCAGGTGCTCGAGCAGCTCGAACTCGCGCGCGGTCAGCTCGAGCTTGCGCTCACCGCGGAAGACGTCCCGGCTGTCCGGGTTGAGGCGGAGGTCGCCCACGACCAGGAACGCGCTGCCGCGCGGGGGACGGCGCCGGAGGAGCGCGCGGATGCGAGCCAGCAGCTCGTCGCGCTCGAAAGGCTTCACGAGGTAGTCGTCGGCGCCCGAGTCGAGGCCCTCCACGCGCGCGTCGAGCGCGTCGCGGGCCGTGAGCATCAGGATCGGCACGTCGCCCTCGGCGCGCATGCGGCGCGCAACCTCCATGCCGTCGAGCTTCGGGAGCCCGAGGTCCAGGACCACCGCGTCGGGCTCGAACACGCCCGACTGCTCGAGCGCGGCCTCGCCGTCACCCGCTACGCGCACGTCATAGCCCTCCTTGTCGAGGGAACGCCGAAGCACGCCGGCGATATCGGCGTCGTCCTCGACCACGAGCACGCGTGGGCGTCCGCTCATGTGACCCCATGGTAGGGGGAGGGTGCGGCGATAGCGCGTCGAATGCAGGGTTTATGGCCAGTCGCAAGCGCCGGAGGCGACGCCCTGCTCGCAGGGCGTGGTGGCCCGATCTCGAGCTCCCGGTGCTCGAGCAGCGCCACTGGGACCTGATCGGGCTCGGGCTCGTGGCCTTCGCCGCCTTCTTCGCGTGCGTCTTCTATCTCGACTGGGCCGGAGGCGAGGTCGGGGAGGGGCTCGCGACCGCGATGCTGTTCATGTTCGGCGGCGTGGGGTACGCCGCGCCGGTGATCATGTTCGCCGCGGGCGCGCTGATCGTCGTCCGGCCGATGATCCCCGCGCTCCATCCGCTGAAGACCGGGACCGCCTGCCTGCTGGCGGCGCTGATGCTCGGGCTCGCGGCGGGCACGTTCGGGCTCGGCCCCGGCGACACGACGCGTGACGGCTTCCTCGACTCAAGCTACCTGCAACACCACGGCGGCCTCGTGGGCGAGTCGCTCTTCTGGGCCTCGGCCAAGCTCTTCTCGACCGCCGGCTCCCACATCCTGTGCGTGTTCCTGATGCTGGCGGGCGTGCTGCTCCTCACGGGGGCGTCGATCGCGAGCATCGTGACGGCCACGCAGAAGGCCGCCGTGAGCACCACCGAGCGCGTGCGCCGCACCAGCGCGACCGTGCGTGTGCCCTACCAGCCACTCCCTCCGATCGTGCCCCCCGAGCCCGAGGACCGCGAGCCGGTCGTGCGCGCCACCCACGTCGAGGTGCCCGCGCAGGACACGGACGAGTTCGGCGAATTCGAGCTCGAGGAGGCATCGGAAGCCGAGCCCGACCACGTCAAGGGGTCAGACCCCTCGAGTGAGGAGGACTCAGGAGACCTGACCCCGCCCGATGGGGAGGGGTCAGACCCCTTGACAGAGGGGGACTCAAGGGGTCTGACCCCTATGGGCAACCGGCGCTCGCCCGTCACCGAGTCGGACGACATCGAATACCGGCTTCCGAAGCTGTCCTTCCTGAAGCGCTCCAGCGGCGCTCAGAAGCTCGACACGAAGGGAATCGAGCGGGTTGGGGCGCAGCTCGTGGAGGCGCTCAGCCACTTCAACGTGGACGCGCGCCTGATGGGGACCGTCGGGGGACCCCACGTGACCCGCTACGAGCTGCGTCTCGCGCCCGGGATCAAGATGTCCAAAGTCGCCCAGCTGAAGGACGATCTCGCCTACGCGCTGGCCGCGGAGCAGGTGCGCATCCTCGCGCCGATCCCCGGCAAGCAGGCCGTGGGAGTCGAGGTGCCCAACCGCGTGCGGGCGATGGTCCACCTCGGCGACGTCTTCCAGGACGCCCCGAAGGGCTGGTCGCCGCTGTCGGTCTGGCTGGGCAAGGACATCGCGGGCAAGGCGATCGGCACCGACCTGGCCAAGCAGCCTCACATCCTCATCGCCGGCACCACCGGCTCGGGCAAGTCCGGCTGCGTGAACGCGATGCTCTCGAGCGTTCTGCTCCGCTCCTCGCCGAACGAGGTGCGCATGGTGCTGGTGGACCCGAAGCGCGTCGAGCTCAACCACTACGAGGGCATCCCGCACCTGCTCACTCCCGTCGTCACCTCGCCGCGGCTGGCCGCGAACGTGCTCTCCAATCTCATCAAGGAGATGGAGGAGCGCTACGGCGTGATGAGCCGCGCGAAGACGCGCAACCTCGTCGAGCTGAACCGCGTGCGCCTGCGCGAGGGCGAGGCGCCGCTGCCCTACATCCTGTGCGTGATCGACGAGCTGGCCGACCTGATGATGGTCGCGCCCGCCGACGTCGAGGACTCGATCATCCGGCTGGCGCAGAAGTCGCGCGCCGTGGGAATCCATCTGGTGCTGGCCACCCAGCGGCCGAGCGCCGACGTCATCACCGGCATGATCAAGGCGAACGTGCCGGCGCGGATCGCCTTCGCTGTCTCCTCCCAGACGGACTCCCGCGTGATCCTCGACCAGAACGGCGCCGAGTCGCTGCTCGGCCAGGGCGACATGCTGTTCCGCCCGGCGGGCGAGTCGCGCACCGCGCGCATCCAGGGCGCATTCATCGCCGAGGAGGAGATCGAGCGCGTAACGGAGCATTGGCGCCGCCAGGGCGAGCCCGAGCTCCAGGAGGAGCTGCTCGAGGCCGTGGAGACGGAAGAGGGGAGCGAGGGCGCCGACGCCGACTTCGACCCGGACCAGGACGACCTGCTCGGCGATGCGATCGCCACCGTCGTCCAGATGGGCACCGCCTCGACCTCCATGCTCCAGCGCCGCCTGCGCGTGGGCTACACCAGGGCCGGGCGCCTGATCGACATGATGGAGCGGCGCGGCGTGATCTCGGGCTACGAGGGCTCGAAGGCGCGCCAGGTGCTGATCACCGAGGCGGACCTGCCGAGGGTCCTCGAGGCGCTGTCCGAGCCGGCCGTCGCGGAATAAACGTTCCGGCAGAATAGGTGGCCGATGCCAGGCATTGGCGAGACGCTCCGCGAGGCACGAATGCGGCAGCGCCTCGACATCGCGGATGTCGAGATGCGCACGAAGATTCGGGCCAAGTACCTCCGCGCTCTCGAGAACGAGGAGTTCGGCATGCTGCCCGGGCCCACGTTCGTCAAGACGTTCCTGCGGACCTACGCGGAGATGCTGGGCCTGGATCCGCACGTGCTCGTGGAGGAGTACCGGGCCAACTACGAGGGCGGGGACGAGCTCGACCTCCAGCCGCTCGGCCCACCCGGCGTGGCCGGCCGCGACCGCTCGCGCGGCCCCCTCCTGGGCCCCGGAGCGCTGGCCCTGCTCGTGCTCGTCGGCGTGGTCGCGGTGCTGGTGGCGATCGGCCTCACCAGCGACGACAGCGGGAACGGCCAGGAGTCGGCCAACACCGAGACCACGCGTGAGCGGACCACGACCCAGCCGAAGAAGAAGGCGCCCGCCCCGACGCGGGTGGCACTGCGCGTGGTCCCGTCCACCCCGACCTGGGTCTGCGTCGACCGCGGCGTCGGGACGTCCGTGATCTTCGAGAACACGATCGACAGCGCGCAGACCTTCCACGGGAAGCGCCTGCGGATCAACCTCGGGAAGCGCGACATCGAGCTGCGGAAGAACGGCAAGCCGGTGCAGGTGACGCCCGGGCCCGACGCCGCGGGATTCGCCTTCACGCCTACCCGCACGCGCGAGCTCGACAGCGGCGAGCGCCCATGCCTGTGAGGGCCATCGACTGAGGACTAGTCTCGTAGGGCGTGAGCGCTCGCGCGGGAATAGTCGTGACCGGGACGGAGGTCCTCAGCGGCCGCGTCCGGGACCGCAACGGGCCCTGGCTGGCGGACCGCCTGGTCGAGCTCGGTGTCGAGCTCGCCCACATCACCATCTGCGGCGACCGCCCCGAGGACATCGAGGCCCAGCTGCGCTTCATGGCGGACGAGGGCGTCGACCTGATCGTCACGAGCGGCGGGCTCGGCCCGACCGCCGACGACATGACGGTGGAGATGGTCGCCCGCTTCGCGGGCCGCGAGCTCGTTCTCGACGACGAGCTCGAGGACAAGATCGCGGCGATCCTGAAGCCGCTCATGGCGCGCTTCAGCCACTGGGACTTCGACGCGGTGCGGGCGGCCAACCGCAAGCAGGCGCTCGTCCCTGAGGGCGCGTACGTGATCGACCCTGTGGGGACGGCGCCGGGCGTGGTCGTTCCCGGCTCGCCGACGGTGGTGGTGCTGCCGGGCCCGCCGCGCGAGCTCCAGCCCATGTGGCGCACCGCGGTGGCGAGCGACCTCGTCCAGGAGGCGGTCGCCGGCCGGACGGAGTACCGCCACGCGATGGTGCGCATCTTCGGCGTGCCGGAGTCCGGCCTCGCGGACACGCTGCGCGACGCGGAGGAGGGGGTCGACGGCTACGGAGAGCTCGAGATCACCACCTGCCTGCGGCGGGGCGAGATCGAGATGGTCACTCGCTTCGAGCCGCATGCCGCCTCGGTGTACGAGGAGCTGCTCGAGATCCTGCGGGACCGCCACGGGCGCGAGATCTTCTCGGAGGACGGCTCGAGCATCGACGATCAGGTGCTGCATCTGCTCGCGGGGCGCCGGATCGCCACCGCCGAGTCGTGCACCGCAGGGCTCCTGGCGGCACGCCTCACCGAGCGTCCGGGGTCGTCCGCGTACGTGGCGGGTGGCGTCGTGGCGTACGCCAACGAGGCGAAGGTGGAGCTGCTGGGCGTGGACCCCGTGCTGATCGAGCAGCACGGCGCGGTCTCCGAGCCCGTGGCCGACGCGATGGCCGAGGGTGCGCTGCGTCGCTTCGACGCCGACACAGCCGTGGCGATCACGGGCATCGCTGGTCCGGATGGCGGGAGTGAGGAGAAGCCGGTGGGCACCGTTTGCTGGAGCGTGAAGCTGGCCGACGGCCGTGGCATCACGCGCACGATCCGTCTCCCCGGCGACCGAGCCGACATCCGCGACCGCTCGACGACGGTCGCGATGCACCTGCTGCGCCGAGTGCTCTCCGAGCCGGCCGCGGCGCCCTCCGGCGCGGCCACCGCGGCGCACCAGCAGCGGTGAGCGGGCCGCGCGCCCGCATGTTCCTGGCGCTGGACCTCCCTGAGGACGCGCGCGACCGGCTGGCCGATTGGCGCGACGAGCTCCTGGACGGCCGCCGCGACCTCCGCCCCGTGCGGCCGGACGCGCTTCACGTGACGCTCGTCTTCCTCGGGTGGCAGGACGAGTCGGCGGCCGAGGGGATCGCGGAGGCCGCGTTCGGGGCGCTCCCGGCGGCCCCGATGCCGCGGCTCGCCGCCACGGGCGTGCGCCCCGTGCCCCCGAAGCGCGCCCGGCTGTTCGCGCTCGACCTCGACGACGAGGGCGGCCGCGCGACAGCGCTGCAGGCCGCCACTTCGGACGCTCTCGAAGCCGGCGGCTGGTACCGCCCGGAGAAGCGTCCCTTCTGGCCGCACATCACGCTCGCCCGGGTGAAGCGCGGGGAGCGGCGCGTGGCGCCCCCGCCCGACCATCCGCCGCCACCCGGCGACGCGTTCGACGCGGGCGTGGTGACGCTCTACCGCTCGACGCTGCGTCCGCAGGGCGCCCTCTACGAGCCCCTGGCGCGTACGGTTGCTTCAGATGCGCTCGATCCCGCTGCCCCGCCCTCCGCTGACTGACGGCGACATCCGGCTGCGGCCGTGGGAGCGCGGCGACGTCAAGGCCGTGACGGCCGCCTGCCAGGACCCGGAGATCCCGCGCTGGACGGTGGTCCCGCACAACTACACCGAGCGTCACGCGCGCGACTTCATCAACGGGACCGGCGCCGACATCGCCAGAGGGCGCGAGCTCGCGCTTGCGATCGTCGATCTCGACGATCGCGTGCTCGGCGCGCTCGGCCTGTCGAACTTCGACTGGCCGGACCTGAAGGGCGAGATCGGCTACTGGGTGGTCGCAGAGGCGCGCCGACGCGGGATCGGGTCGCGCGCGACGCGCCTGCTGGCGACCTGGGCGATCAGGCAGCTCGGGCTCGAGCGGGTGGAGCTGCTGGCGAACCCACACAACGAGCCCTCCGTGCGCCTCGCCGAGCGGGCCGGCTTCACGCGCGAGGGCACCCTGCGCCGCTACCGTCGCCGGCACGGCGTGCGGGAGGATCTCGTGATGTTCGCGCTGCTCGCGGAGGACCTCGACTCGTGAGTCGCATCCATGACGCCGCCGCCGTCGGCTTCGCGCGCGGGGCGGAGGCCTATGAGCTCGGCAGGCCCGAGTATCCCGTCGAGGCGCTCGAGCCGCTCCGGCTCTCAGGTGACCTCACGGTCCTCGACCTCGCCGCCGGGACCGGGAAGCTCACCCGCCCGCTCGTGGCGAGCGGCGCGCGGGTGATCGCGGTCGAGCCCGTGGCCGAGATGCGCGCGGCGCTGCCCGCTTCGGTCGAGGCGCTCGACGGCACGGCAGAATCGATCCCGGCGGGCGACGGCTCGGTCGATCTCGTCACGGTCGCGCAGGCCTTCCACTGGTTCGACGGCGACGCCGCTCTGAGCGAGATCCACCGTGTGCTGCGCCCCGGCGGGCGCCTGGCCCTCGTGTGGAACCGGCGCGTGGAGGGTGCCCCGCTGAACGTCGCGATCGACGAGCTCGTGGAGCCTCACCGGCGCGGCACTCCGACGCACAGAGGCGAGGCCTGGCGCACGGCGTTCGAGCGCACGACCCTGTTCGGGCCGCTGGAGGAGCACGTCTTCGACAACGAGCAGGTGCTGGACGCCGACGGCCTGGCGGCGCGCGTCGGCTCGATCAGCTTCATCGCGTCGCTGCCCGCGGGCGAGCGTGAGCGCGTGCTCGAGCGCGTCCGGGCGCTCGCGGCCGGCGGGCCGGTCGTCATGCCCTATCGCACCGAGGTGATGATCACCCCGCGCTTGCGGAGCTGACCCTCGTAGGCTCCGACGGCATGGAGCAGCGAGTGAGCCTGATCACCCTCGGGGCCCGCGACCTCGCGCGCGCCCGCGCCTTCTACGAGGCGCTCGGCTGGACCACCCGGGCGGCCCCGGACGACGACGTCGTCTTCTTCCAGGCCGGCGGCATGGTCGTAGCGCTCTGGGACCGCGGCGAGCTCGCCGAGGACAGCGGCGTCGAGGACGGAGGCGGCTGGGGAGGGATAACGCCCGCCCACAACGTGCGCTCGCCCGCGGAGGTCGACGCCGTGATCGAGGAAGCCCGCCGCGCCGGCGCCGACATCGTCAGAGAGCCCGCCGAGACCTTCTGGGGCGGCTACTCGGCCGCCTTCGTCGACCCCGAGGGCCATCCCTGGGAGATCGCCCACAACCCGCGCTGGGCGATCGCCGACGACGGCTCCGTGACGCTCCCGGACTGAAGCACCCGGTACCGCGGGCTGCGGCTGACGAAACGGCTTCGGTCCGCCCTTCCACCTCTGTCACCGGTCCGGAGCCGGACGATGTACGCGATCTCGATGCAGGCCTCGGCGGGCTTCACCGACATGCAGAAGCGCTCGCACGCGGGTGATTGGCCGGTCTTCGCGTCCGCCGCTCCGCCGCCGGACGCGAGCAACGCGGCCGCGAACACGGGGCGAAGGTCCGTCCGAAGCGGCTCCTACGTTGTGACCTCAAGACTTAGAGGAGAACACAGCCATGGAGAAGGAGCAAGAGAAGGCCGCCAAGGCGCGCGAGGCTGCGCTGAAGGGTGCGCTGACGCAGATCGAGCGGACGTTCGGAGCGGGCTCGATCATGAAGATGGGGGACGACGCCGCGCAGGTGCGGGTCGCCGTGGTGCCCACGGGCGCGCTCTCCCTCGACCTGGCGCTGGGCGTCGGCGGCGTGCCGAGAGGCCGCATCGTCGAGGTGTTCGGGCCGGAGTCGTCCGGTAAGACGACGCTGCTCTACCACATCCTCGCCAGCGCCCAGAAGATGGGCGGGATCTGCGCGTTCATCGACGCCGAGCATGCGATGGACCCGGCGTACGCGAAGCGCATCGGCGTGGACGTGGACGAGCTGCTGGTCTCCCAGCCCGACCACGGCGAGCAGGCGCTCGAGATCGCCGACCTCCTGATCCGCTCGGGCGCGGTCGACGTGGTGGCGATCGACTCCGTGGCAGCGCTCACCCCGAAGGCCGAGCTCGAGGGCGCGATGGGGGACCAGAGCGTCGGATTGCAGGCCCGCATGATGTCCCAGGCGATGCGGAAGCTGGCCGGCAACCTGAACCGCGCCAACACGCTCTGCATCTTCACGAACCAGATCCGCGAGAAGGTCGGCGTAATGTTTGGTAGCCCGGAGACGCAGCCCGGCGGCCGCGCGCTCAAGTTCTATTCCTCGCAGCGGCTCGACATACGGCGCATCGAGACGCTCAAGGAGGGCACCGAGGCGGTCGGGAACCGGGTCCGGGTCAAGGTCGTCAAGAACAAGGTGGCCGCGCCGTTCCGGCAGGCCGAGTTCGACATCGAGTACGGCCTCGGCATCAGCTCGGAGGGCTGCGTCCTCGACCTTGGCATCGAGCACGGGATCGTCCAGAAGTCGGGCTCGTTCTTCTCGTACGGGGACGAACGGCTCGGCCAGGGTCGCAACAACGTGAAGGGATACCTCCGCGAGAACCCACAGGTGGCGCAGGAGATCGAGCGCAAGATCTACGAGGCGCTCGGGGTGGAGCCGGCGTCGCCGCTGACCGTGATCGAGACGCCGCCCGAGGTGGAGGAGGGCGCCGAGGAGGCGCCCGAGGGCCCGCTGGCGGAGGAACAGGCCGCCTAGGGCGCGGAGGCGCGGGCGGCGGCACTGCAGGGAAGCCCTTGAAAAGGCCGAAAGAAGCCGTGTGAGACGCTCAGAGAGCGCTCGAGCGATCGACCTGGCCTACAAGGCGGTCGCACGTCGCGACCTCACTGTCGCCGAGCTCCGGGCTCGCCTGGAGCGCAAGCACGTCCCTCCGGAGGCGATCGACGACGCCGTTGCCGAGCTCGAGGAGACGGGCTTCCTCGACGATGCCCGCTACGCCCGCCAGTTCGCCGAGGACAAGCGGGAGCTCGAGCAGTGGGGGACGGACCGGATCGCGCAGGACCTGCGCCGGCGCGGGATCGCGCCTCAGCTGATCGACGCCGCCGTGTCGACCCATGACCGCGACTCCGAGCTCCGCACGGCCCTCCTCCTGCTGAAGCAGCGCTATCCGGACCCGCCGCGGGGCGACCGCGATCGCGACCGCGCCTGGCAGATGCTGGTCCGGCGTGGCTATTCGCCGGACCTCTCCTACGACGCGATCAGGACCTGGGAGCGGGCCGAGCGGCAGCGCCGGCGCGCCGCGTAGGCCTCTCAAACCCGCACGAGAGCCACCACCCGGTTGCCGATCCCCGCTCGCACGGTTAATCTCAGATGAACGCGGCCGGCTTGGCCGGCGCGAGACGAAAAGACGAGCAAATCGCCGTATTTTGGTGTTTCACCTGAACTTGATCCTGACAACCACCTGTGACCGTCCCGAAAGGAGTGCTCGGGAGGGTCCGTAGCCGTCTGCAGTCTCGTGGCCGCATGCCGCACCGCTCAACGAGCTGAGTTGAGACCGGGCGCCCCTGCGCGCCGTGTGAGGAGACGAGATGGAGATCGTGTTGGCTGCGCTGGTAGCGGCGGGGGTCGCGGTGGCTGTCGTGATGCTGGTGCAGCGCCCCCGGGCCGTCGGGGCCGCGGCGCCGGTGGCGTCGGCAAGGCAGGACGCGGGGCCGGTGCCCACCGCGCCCACCGAGGTGCGCGAGCCCGTGCCGGTGGGGCGTGACGGGCTCGAGGAGGAGCTGCTCGCGCGCAGGACCGAGCTGGCTCGCCTGGAGGAGCGCCTCAGGGCGAAGGAGGGCTCGCTCGAGGTCCAGACCCACCAGCTCGCGGAGCGTGAGCGCTCGCTCGAGGACCGGCGGCGCAACCTCGACCACACCCGCGAGGAGCTGAAGCAGGAGAAGGCGCGCCAGCTGCGCGAGCTCGAGCGCGTGTCCGGGCTCAGCGCGGGGCAGGCGAAGCAGATCCTCATGCGCGAGCTCGAGGACGCCCTGCGCCACGACAGCGCGCGCGTGATCAGGCAGGTCGAGGAGGAGACGCGCCGCGACGCCGACCGGCGGTCGCGCAGCATCCTCGCCGCGGTGATGCAGAGGGTGGCGTCGAGCCACGCGGTCGAGACCACGGTCTCGGTCGTGGAGCTCAAGTCGGACGAGCTGAAGGGCCGGATCATCGGCCGCGAGGGCCGCAACATCCGCGCCCTCGAGACGCTCACCGGGATCGACTTCATCATCGACGACACGCCCGGAGCCGTGCTCCTGTCGGGCTTCGACGGCGTCCGCCGCGAGATAGCGCGGCTCACGCTCGAGCGCCTGCTCCAGGACGGGCGCATCCATCCGGCGCGCATCGAGGAGGCCTTCCATCAGGCCAAGTCGGAGATCGACCAGCACGTCGTCGAGGTCGGGGAGCAGGCCGTGTTCGAAGCCAACGTTGGCTCGCTCCACCCCGAGCTGGTGAAGCTGCTTGGCCGCCTGAAGTTCCGCACCAGCTACGGGCAGAACGTGCTCCACCACTCGATCGAGTGTGCGCGGCTCGCATCGATGCTCGCGGACGAGCTGGGCGCCGACCCCCGGGTTGCCGCCCGCGCCGCCCTCCTGCATGACATCGGCAAGGCCGTCTCGCACGAGAGCGAAGGCCCGCACGCGCTCGTGGGCGGCGAGCTGGCGCGCCGCTACAAGGAGTCCGAGGCTGTGGCGCATGCCATGGAGTCCCACCACAACGAGGTGGAGCCCCAGACCGTCGAGGCCGTGATCGTGCAGATCGTGGACGCGCTGTCGGGCGCCCGGCCCGGCGCGCGCGGGGAGTCGCTCGAGCACTACGTGAAGCGCCTCCACGAGCTCGAGGAGATCGCCTGCCGGCACGTCGGCGTGGACAAGGTCTACGCGATGCACGCCGGCCGCGAGATCCGCGTGATCGTGCACCCGGAGGAGATCGACGACGACGCCGCGACCCTCCTCTCGCATCAGATCGCCCGCGACGTCGAGAAGGAGCTCGAGTACCCGGGCCAGATCAAGGTGACGGTGATCAGGGAGAGCAGGGCGACCGACTACGCGCGCTAGTGGAGCGGTTCGTCATCTGGCGCGGGCTGGACGAGTGGCGCGCGGAAGCGGCTCACGTCACGGTCGACGGCGACCGGCTGACCGCGCAGGGCACTCAGCTCGGCGCGGACCCGTACCGGCTCGACTACCGGCTCGTGACCGGCGCGGGATTCGTCGCGGAGCGGCTGGAGCTCTCGCTGCTCCACGAGGGGCGGCTCCGCCGGCTTCTGATCGTGCGGGACTCGGACGGACGTTGGACCGCGGACGACCGGCCCGTGCCTGAGCTCGCGGGGGCGCTCGACTTCGACGTGCTGGCCTCTGCGCTCTTCAACAGCACGCCTTTCCTGCGACACGCGATGGGCGCCGGCGGAGAGGCGCGGGACCTCCTGATGGCGTACGTCACCGTGCCGGAGCTGACGCTGACGCGCTCGGAGCAGCGCTACACACCGCTCGGCGGCGGGCGCGTGAACTACGCCTCGGGCGACTACAGCGCCAACATCCACTTCGGCGAGGACGGCCTCGTCCGCCTGTACGAGGACTACCTCGAGCGGGTGAGCTAGCTGTACACGCTCTACGTCATCCCCGGCTCGCACGCCTGCCGCTCGGCCATGCTCATGCTGGAGCACAAGCGGGTGCCGTACCGGCGGGTGGAGTTCGTCACGCTGCTGCACCCGCTCGGCGCTCGGCTCCATGGGTTCGATGCCGGCGGGGAGACGCGCAGCGCCGGGGACAAGCGGCCGTTCGGCCTGCGCATGGGGGACCGCCTCGGAACCGTGCCGGGACTGGCCGCCGGAAGCGAGCGGATCTCGACCAACCACCGGATCGCCCGCTTCCTGGACGACCGTCACCCGGATCCTCCGCTGTTCCCCGCCGAGGCCGGCACGCGGGCGGCGGTCGAGGAGGCGGAGGGCTGGGCCAACGAGACGCTCCAGATGGCTGCGCGCCGTATCCCCGGGGCCGCGATCGTCCGCGACCCGGCGGGGTCCGCCCGGACGACCGGCGACGGGCGACTCGGACATCTGCTCTACAAGCGCGAGCTCGCGCGCCGCCTCCTGATCCCGAGGATCATCGGGGGCGTCTTCGCGACCGGCCGCAGCGCCGCGCGCGACCCCGTGCAGGAGCTGCCTTCACTGCTCGACCGGATCGACGCTGTGATGCCGGTGTTCGACGGCCGCCCGGCGCTGGAGCTGGTGGACCGGCTGCTGCCCGCTCCCAGCTAGGTCTATCCTCGGCTCCCGTGAAGAGGTACCACCTGACGACCTTCGGTTGCCAGATGAACGAGCACGACTCCGAGCGCATGAAGGGCATGCTCGAGTCGCTCGGCTACAGCGAGGCGGACGGGCGCGAGGGCGCGGACCTCATCCTGTTCAACACCTGCTCGATTCGCGAGAAGGCGGACAACCGCCTCGCCGGGCACCTCGGCGAGGCCAAGCGGCTGAAGGCCGAGGACCCCGAGCGCGTGATCGGCATCGGCGGCTGCTGGTCCCAGTCGCTCAAGGACCAGGTGTTCGAGATGTTCCCGTTCGTCGACGTGGCGTTCGGTCCCGGGCAGGTGCACAAGCTCGCCGAGTTCCTGACCAGCGACAGCCTCACCGCCCAGGGCTTCTTCG
>Ga0207706_10004699_pt1 | contig 12797 bp, 10 predicted proteins | sample KBSC53metaG_FD_184318 | JGI IMG/M metagenome (GOLD analysis project Ga0207706, IMG submission 184318) | Corn rhizosphere microbial communities from Kellogg Biological Station, Michigan, USA - KBS C5-3 metaG (SPAdes) (version 2) | ecosystem: Host-associated > Plants > Roots > Rhizosphere > Soil ... | reverse complement strand
AGCGCGTCCAGGAGTACCGGAAGTGCATCGAGTGCTTCCTGTGCCAGGACGTCTGTCACGTGCTCCGCAACCACGAGACCGAGCGGCCGTTCATGGGCCCGCGCTACCTCGTCCGCGCGGCCGGTCTCGAGCTGCACCCGATCGATCAGGCCGACCGCCGACCCTACCTGAAGGACAGCGGCGGCATCGGCTACTGCAACATCACCAAGTGCTGCACCGAGGTCTGCCCCGAGCACATCAAGATCACGGACAACGCGATCATCCCGCTCAAGGAGCGGGTCGCCGATGAGTACTACGACCCGTTGCGCTGGGCGTGGCGCAAGATGCGGGGTGAGGGGTCCGGATCAGGCGACCGCGTCGAGCTCCCCGTCCTCCAGGGTGAGCCGGCGGCGCCCGAGCAGGCACCCGATTGATCTCGCCGCCGGCAGGGGAGGGACCGGCGTTCATCGTCCGCACCGACGGCGCGGCACGCGGTAATCCCGGGCCGGCCTCCGCGGGCGCAGCGCTGTTCCGCGCCGATCGCCCCGATGCGCGTGATCCGCGGGCCGTGCCGGACGCCTCGATCTCCGACTATCTCGGGATCCAGACGAACAACGTGGCCGAGTACACCGGCGTCGTCCGGGCGCTCGAGCTCGCGCGTGACCTGGGGGCCACCGAGGTGCACTTGCTGCTGGACTCCAAGCTCATCGTCGAGCAACTCTCCGGACGCTGGCGTGTCAAGGACGCGAAGCTGATCCCCCTGTGGGCTGCCGCCCGCCAAACGCTCCATGGATTCCGGCGCTGGACGGCGACCCATGTACCGCGGGCGCAGAACACCGTCGCTGATGCGCTCGCCAACGAAGCTATCGATCGGACCGTGGCCGGCGGACCGGCCTCCGTCGTTCGGCGACCGGAGCGTGTCTGAGGGAGGACGCGATGGACGACCCGGGCTACGGCGCGATCGATGACGCGAGGGTGTGGCTGCGCACCCACTGGCAGCTGATCGCAGCGCCGCTGCTGACGCTGGCGATCATCGCCGGGGCGTCGATCTGGCTGCGGCCGAAGGCCGGCCCCTCGGGCCCCGTCAATGTCGATAACCCCGCCGGCATCGTCGAGGGCAAGCCATATGCGCCCGTGATCGATCCAGCGGATTTCACCACCGTCGTCGACAACACGTACTTCCCGCTTGTGCCTGGGACCACGACGACCTTCCAGCAAGGCACCGAACGAGTCGTCACCACGGTCACGGCCACGACCCGGACGGTGATGGGTGTGACGACCGTGGTCGTCCGCGATAAGGGCTTCCAGGGGGACCAGCTGACCGAGGACACCGAGGACTGGTTCGCGCAGGACGGCGAGGACAACGTCTGGTATTTCGGCGAATCGACGGCCGAGTGTCTCAACGGCGCCGTCACGAGCCAGGCGGGATCGTGGGAGGCGGGCGTGGACGGCGCCCAGCCCGGGATCGTCATGCTCGGCCAACCGGATGTCGGTGACTACTACCGGCAGGAGTACTACCAGGGCCATGCCGAGGACGTCGCCAGGGTCCGCGAGGTCGGCGCGACGATGAACGTCGGCGACACGACGTACGAGAACGTGCTCGTCACGGAGGACTTCTCGGCGCTCGAGCCCACCGTGCTCGAGCACAAGGGCTATGCCCGTGAGGTGGGGTTGATCCGCGAAGGCCCACCAGGCGGCAGCGGCGTCCACCTCACCCAGGCGACCGTGACCGAGCCGACGGCCTCGGATCCCACGACCCTCTGCCAACCGTAGCGATCGCCCCGGGGTGACCGCAACGCGGTTGTAACGCGGCAGGACGAAGGTCAGGGGAACGGATCGCCCGACCCGGGCGTACGGTGGACGCGATCATGCAGCTCGCAACCCGGGGGGTCGCGATCGTCGCGGCAGTGGCCGTCGTCACCGGTCTGGCCGCCTGCTCGGATAACGTCGTGAAGAGCCCGGCCGTCCCGAGCACTGCTGCGAGCACCCAGCCGTCGCCCTCGGCGAGTGCCGTTGCGCCGTCCCCGAGCACGGTCGAGCCGTCGCCATCGGTCGCGCTGGCGAGCCCTTCCGTCGCGCTGGCGAGCCCTTCCGTCGCGCCGACCCTGGCACCGACCGCCAACCCGGCAAAGGTGGTCAAGGGGAGTGCCTACCGACCGGCGATCGATCCCGCCGCCTTCACGACTGACATCTCGAACCCGTATCTCCCACTGGTGCCGGGCACGGTCTGGACGTACAAGAGCGGCAACGGGCGGGTGGTGACCGCGGTCACGGCGGACACGAAGTGGATCATGGGGATCAAGACCGTGGTCGTTCGGGACCGAGGGTTCACGAATGGCGAGCTGAGCGAGGACACGCTCGACTGGTTCGCCCAGGATGCGGCCGGGAACGTCTGGTACTTCGGTGAGAACACGGCCGAGTGTGCAGGCAACCGGATCACGAGCCGTGCGGGAGCATGGACGGCAGGTGTCGACGGAGCACAGCCCGGCGTCGTGATGCTCGCTCAGCCGAGCGTCGGCCAGTACTACCGCCAGGAATACCTGCGTGGCGAGGCCGAGGACGTCGCCCGCGTGCTGAAGACCGACGGATCCCTCAAGAACAGCGGGACGACATACCAGGATGCGGTCGTGACCGAGGAGTTCACCGCCCTCGAGCCGGGTACGGTCGAGCACAAGTCATACGTGCCGAACGTCGGACTGATCGAGTCCCGGGACGTGAAGGGCGGCTCCACCGTGGAGACGCTGACGGACGTCAAGACCGGCGTCCACGCCGGTTCGATGCCATCGGGTGGCCTCTGCCGGTCGTAGACCCCGACCGTCGTAGAATCGCCCAGTCAGCGAGCCGGTCGGATGGTCGCGCGACACCGATCGGGGTGACCCGCATCGGTGGCGTGAGGAAAGTCCGAGCTCCACAGCGCAGGGTGGCGGGTAACACCCGTCCGTCGCGAGACGAGGACCAGTGCCACAGTGACGATGCCGTCGCCGACCCTCGGGTCGGTGGCGGAGTGAAACGGGCAAACTCCACCCGGAGCAAGGCCAAATAGGAGGGCGCAACCCGTGCCGGGCGACCGGCCGGAGGAGAGGCGCGCTGCCCAGCCCTCGGGTCGGCCGCATGAGCCGTCGGGCGACCGGCGGCCTGAGATGGATGACCATCACCGGATGGCGCTTCGGCGTCGATCGGTACAGAACTCGGCTTACAGACCGCGCTCGCTGACACACCCGATATTCCGTGCATGAAATGGCCCCCGGTACTACTGCCCGGGGGCGCAAGCGGTGGCCCATCGTCTCCCGAACGTCTGGGATGGAACGGTCCTCGACGGCGAACTGACTGCTGGCCGCTTCGAAGCAGCTTAGCCAGTGGGAGACAACTCGCGGGTCGCCGAGTGCTCCCATATCCCCGGTGCGCTCCCGCAACAGGTCGCTCACGTATCCGAGGTCAAGAACGGGAGGGTGATTCTCCACGGACGTGGGGGGATCGTTTGAAGGTTTCGCGTCGCTCGATTGTCATGTCATCGTGAGGCGATCGTCCGAGGTCATCGAGATGGCAGACAGCCGTCCGACAGTGGTCGAACAGCCGAACGAGCGCGCCCAAGCCTTCCTACGACTGGCGGACGACCATCTGGACGCGGCGTATCGCTTGGCGCGCGCGATCCTGCGCGACCCGACGGAGGCACAGGACGCGACGCACGACGCGTTCGAGCAGGCCTGGCTCAAGTGGTCGACGTTGCGGGATCAGACACGCTTCGAGCCGTGGTTCGACCGCATCCTGATCAACACCTGTCGCAACCGCCTGCTCGCTCGCCGCCGATCGGTCGTCGATATCTCGTCCGAGGTCCTGACGGCGGCCGATGACCCCTTCGCACAGGCACACGACCGCGATGTTCTGGCCGGTGCCATCGCGGCGCTGTCGCCAGACCACCGCGTCGTGATCGCGCTCCGCTACTACGGCGATCTACCGATCGAGGCGATCGCGAGTCGTCTTGCGATCCCTGCTGGCACGGTCCAATCACGTCTGCATTACGCGCTCAAGCGGCTTCACGCGGCGATCGACCTCGCCGAAAGCAAGGGAACAACGCGATGACCGACGAAGAGCTCGAACGGCGACTGCGAGCCTGGTACCGCGCCGACATCACGGACGACGAGACGGCTCCGTCCGCCTTGCGCTCGAGCCTCGCCACGATCACCGCGGCATCCCCGGGCAGGCTGGGCGACTCGATCGCTCGGTTGCGCAACGGAATCCGCGTGCTACGCGTGGGAGCGCCGACCGGATTCGCGCGCCGCCTGGCAACCGCTGTAGTGATCGTCGTGATCGTCGTGGGGGCTGCCTTCGGATTGGCCAGACTGAACCAGCATGACGTCGGCCATCCGAGCCCGACGCCCGCACCGAGCTCGTCACCAGGCGCTTTCATTGCCAGCCCCGCACCCAGCCCGCGACTGTGCATCACCGAAAGGTTGCAGGTCCTGACGGGCGATGCCATGCGGGCGACAGCGGGCGGCGATCACGTTGGTCCCTCGTTTGCGGCCCTCGGTTCCGGTCGCGGTGTCTACATGGGTTCGGTCGGCACCTCGCCCTTCGGGTTGTGGGCGGTCGGCCCAGGCGATGCGCCGGCTCATCCGATCGCGACGATCACGTCGGACCCGACGGTCCCCAAGGATCTGTTCTACGACGTTCTGGGCTTCTCGAAAGACGGCTCGATCGCGCTCCTATGGGTTGGAAGCTCGGACCCTGCGAGTCCCAAGTTCGAATGCGCGGACCTCTACGCGGTCCGAACGGACGGTTCAGGGTCCAGCCGGCTGACGGCTCGCGGGATGGGACAACCGGTGATGGGTGCGGCCCTCTCGCCGGACGGCCGACTGGTCGCCTACTCCTGGCCTGGGTCCACTCCGCATGTCGCGACGCTCACCGTCCTCGATATGACGACCGGCCGACGCGTCGACCAGCCGTGCAACAACGACTACTCCGGGAGCTATCCCGTGAATATCTACTGGTCGCCGCGTGGCGACCGGGTGGCGGTGGCCTGCGACCAGGCCGTCAGGATCTTCGATCCCACCGGAGCCACACCACCGGTCGACGTCCCGCCGGTCGGATCCATCCTGGCAATGGTGTGGACCCAAGACGGGCACATCATCAGCGCCAGCGAGCACACCATCACCTCATACGACGTCGCGTCAGGGGCCTCGACCGTCCTTTCGGATCTGGATGCAACGGGGATCGAGCTGGTCGCGCCGGCACCCGATACCCTCTCGCCCGATGGCCGGTGGTTCACGTTCCTCGGTGGCGAGCGCGGGGATGTGCCAGGAGACAGTTTCAGAATCGTCCGCTACCTGGCGTCGACCTCGGGTGGTACACCGATCCGCATCCAGAACGAGGACGAGGCCGGGTCAGTTAGCTGGTCGGGCGATGGCCGGGCGCTCATCGCCGCTCATGACGGCGGCAACCAGCAAGGACTCACCGTTGGCCGGCTCGATCTCGGGACGCTGCGATGGTCATCGATCGGCACATGGCCCGGCCCGAGTGTCTGGCAGATCCCGTAGCGGACGATGGGAGGCCTTCACGGGTCAACACGACGCAGCTCCTTCACGCCCGCTCATCCTTCGGGTGAACCTACAGGCCTCGACGCGCAGCCACTCAGCGAAGGTCGCCGCGTGGCCCTGCGGTGATCGACGGCCACCATGCAAGATGGAACGACTCGATTGCCGTCCGACTCATGATGGGTAACGACGGCCAGTCGGCCGCCACAAGCCCGGTGTCCGATGGAGCGAGACCTCGTCCTCCGCGCTAGGAACGGTGACCACGAGGCCTTCACGGCCCTCGCCTCGGCAGCGTTCGCGCGGCTGTACCGGACCGCACGGCTGATCCTCCGAAGCGACGATCAGGCGGCTGACGCGGTCCAGGACTCGCTCCTGGCCGCCTGGCTGCACATCCGCGCCGTGCGCGACCCGGACCGGTTCGACGCCTGGCTCAATCGGCTCCTGGTCAACGCCTGCTATCGGGAGGCAAGGCGGGTCAGGCAACGCGGCGTCGTGGAGATCCAGATGACGCTACCCGACGCACGGGCACCAGGTGACACGCAGGAGCTGACCGCCGTGCGGGACCAGCTGGAGCGAGGCTTTCGTCGGCTGTCCGCCGAGCAGCGTGCCGTGCTCGTGGTCCACCACTACCTCGGGCTGCCGGATGCCGAGGCGGCCGCTGTCCTCGACGTCGCGGTCGGCACGTTCAAGTCCCGGCTCCATCGCGCCTCGAACGCTCTCCGGGCTGCACTCGACGCTGACGACCGCCGACCAGCCATCGCCGAGGAGTCCATCGCATGACCGCTCGCGACGACTTCGATCGAACGCTCGCCGACTGGCTCGATGCTGAGGCGGTCTCGCCGATCCCGCTTGGTGGACTCGACCAGGCGCTCGACGCCACGCGCCGCCGTTCGCCCCGTGCCGCGTGGTTGGCTCGGGTCGGCGGTCACTGGATCGGCGGTCCGGGGTCGAGCACGGGCCTGCGCTGGTTCCCGCGGGTCGGTTCGAGCGGGTCGAGGGCACTCATCCTGCTGGCCCTAGTCGCGGCGATCCTGGGCGGCGCACTCGCCGGAACGGTTTTGGTCGGCGGCATCCTCGGTCCACGACCGACCCCGTCGTTGGTCCCACCTCGAGCCGTGATCCCGCCACCGTCGTTGGTCCCATCACCGTCGGCGATCTCGACCCACCGCGTCGCTCGAAACGGCGCGATCGCGGTGACGAGGGAAGGCGCGATCGCCCTGATCGACCCGGTCACTGGCACGACGGTGAAGACGATCCCGGTCAGCTCGGCAGAGGTGGGGGACCTCACATGGGCTCCCGATGGGCGGAGACTGGCGTTCACGGCGCCGGGCGGGGTCTGGGTGATGGACGTGTCAGACGGGACGTCGGAGCAGATCCTGAGCTGCGGCGAGGGAGCCGATGGGTGCACGATCGCATGGTCGCCCGAGGGCTCGCGCATCGCGGTCGCCCACGGTGACACGCTCGAGCTTGTCGATCCCGACGGCAGCAACCGGGCGACGCTCTGGAGGCAGATCCACCCTGTCGGCAGAGGTGGGCTGTCGCAGCCGACCTGGTCACCCGACGGAAGCCGGATCGCCTTCAATGGGTGGATCGGCCAAGGGAGGGGTCTCTATACCATCGATCGGGACGGGTCCGATCGGACCCCCGTCCTCGGCCCGCTTCCCGGAATCGGAACGTCCGACCCCGCCTGGTCACCCGAAGGATCGACGATCGCGTACTTCGGGTCGACCGATATCCGGGTCTGCAGGGAGAATCGAGCTACCTCGACGACTACCTGTGATGACCAATGGCAGCTCCATGTCATGTCCATCCGTCTGGACGGCTCGGAGCCACGCGAGCTGCACGAGGCGGGGATCTGCTATTGCCTCGGGGGCGCGCCGAGCCTCACCTGGTCGCCGGACGGGACCAGCCTCGCGTTCGTCGGATTCCGAAGCGACACCTTTCCAGGCGGCCTCACCGTGATGAACGCTGATGGAACCGGGCTGCGGCAGGTGGCGGACGACGGCGGCGGTCCGGCCTGGCAGCCGGTTCCATGACCTAGCTCCAGTTCTCTTTGCGCTTCCCTCGGTACGAGCCACGCTCCCGTGCCTGTCTCCCGTCGTGGGTCGTGTCGGTCAAGGCTGGCGTCTGAACGGCGCACTGCAGTAGAACGCGATCCTGTATCGGTGATGCGTCTCCTTGGCCGCGCATCGCTGGTGCCCGATCCAGTGCTTTCCAAGCGCGACTTTCGGCTGCTACTCGTCTGCAGCCCCGCTGCAACCAGCCATCGCCATGGTCCTCCCAGAAGCACTCGCTGATGAGTGCACAAGGAGGTCACGGAGATGAACATGATCAGCCAGGGTCAGGTCGCACCGAACCAGCGCAAGCTCTTCGAGGGCTTCCTGGCCGGGATCGCCGTCGCGGCGATCGCCATCGCACTGGTGTGGGGAGCGTTCGCGGTCCTCAACGCCCCGAAGAGTGTCGCCCCGAGCGGCACGACGATCCAGACCCTGCAGGAGCCGGGTCTGCTCGATCAGCGTGCCGGCGAGCGTGGCGGGACCGTCGCGGCGAACAAGAACGCGGTCATGACCGATAGCCTGGTCGAGCAGCGACGCGGCGAGCGTGGCGACACCGTCGCCGCTCCGAAGACGTTCGCGAACGACAACGGTCGGTCCGAGCATCTGCGCCGCGGGAACTCGCTCGAGATCCCCAAGCTGCAGACGACCGGCACGAACGGCTTCAACGGCTTCGGCAACACCGGCTATCGCAATGCGATGCCGACGCTCGATCAGAGCGTGATCGAGCACCTCCGTGGCGAGCACGGCGCCCTGCGCTAGTCGCCCGACCCACGCACAACTGAATATCTGCCCCGCACGACTGCATACCGGAACGGCCGGCCCTGGGGGGCCGGCCGTTCGATTCGTGTGTCGATGCCGACGGACGGGCAGACCGGCCGGAGTAATGTGCTGCGCGTCGGATCAGCCAAGCCGAACGCCGCGCGGGTGCCGCATTGCAGCTCGAATTCCGCCTTCTCGGCGAGTTCTCCGTCCTCGCCGATGGTCGCCGCCTCGATCTCGGGGGGCCGCGTCAACGGAGCGTGCTCGCGCTGTTGCTGCTGCAGCGCGATCGAGCCGTCTCGACCGCGTCGCTGGCCGACAAGCTGTGGCCTGACGACCAGCCGCTGACCGCCATCAAGACGGTCCAGATCTATGTCTCCCGGCTGCGCGACGTGCTGGGCGACGAGGCCGGACGGCTCAGCTCCACTGCGTCGGGCTATCGCCTGGCCGTCGCCGATGACGAGTTCGACGTCGCACGCTTCGAAAGTGGTCTCCGCCAGGCGCGCGAGGCGAGCGCCTCCGGTGATCAGGACCGCGCGCGCGCCACGCTCGAGGCCGCGCTCGCCGAGTGGTCAGGACCAGCGCTCGGTGACATGGCCGACGAACGTTTCGCACGCAGCGAGGCTGATCGGCTCGAAGAGCTCCGATTGCAGGCCATCGAGGAGCTGTACCAGGCGCGCATCGACATCGGCAGTGGCCGCGAGGCGATCGCCGAACTGCGTGGCCTCGTGGCAGACGCGCCCGGGCGGGAGTCGCTGTGGCGGCTGCTCATGCTCGCGCTGTACAGCGATGGCCGCCAGGCGGAGGCCCTCGAGGCATATCAGGATGCCCGTCGATACCTGGACGATGAGCTCGGTCTCGACCCGAGCCCGGAGCTACAGGAACTCGAACGGGCGATCCTCAATCAGGAAGCCCTCTTCCCAGCTCGGCGCGAGCTCGAACCTGCTCCGGCAGCCGCCAAGGAGGCGCCTGCCGACGAGCCACCGACCTCTGCGTCGGAGGGTGGCGGCGAGCCGAGGACGCAACGCCGGCGCAGGATGGTCACCGTTCTCCACGCCGGCTCGGTCTCGACCGGCGCCGGCATCGACCCGGAGATCCTCGAGGCGCTCGGGCGACGTACCGAGGAGGTCGTCCGTCGAGCGATCGAGCGACACGGCGGCATCATCGACCACGCCGATCACCAGGGTGTCACCGCGGTGTTCGGGCTCACGGTCGCCCGCGAGGATGACGCGCTGCGGGCCGTCCGCGCAGCAGCTGAGCTGCGCGGCGAAGCGGGCACGGATCTTCCCCTGACGCAGGTCGTCCTCCGTGTCGGCGTGGCCACGGGCGAGGTCCTCGCCGGCGGTGGTGACGGGCACAGCTCGTTGATGACCGGCACCCCGCTCCATCTCGCCGGCGTGCTTGCCGAGCGTGCCGAGGGTGACGAGGTCCTGCTGGCGCCCGAGACCGAGCGGCTCGTCCGCGGCTCGACCACGACCGAGCCGGCATCGCTTGACGGTGACGAGGACGGCCCGACGCCAGGCGTCGTGCGTCTTCTGGCCGTGAGCGAGGGCGAGCCCATCGAGCGTCGGATGACGACGCCGTTCGTGGGCCGCGCCGTCGACCTGGACGCGCTGGTGGCCGCCTTCGAACGCGTAGCGGCCGACCGGACGCCCGGGCTCGTGACCGTCACCGGCGCGCCTGGCGTCGGCAAGAGCCGGCTCGTCGCTGAGTGTCTGGCCCGCGTCGCCGAGCGCGCCACGGTCCTGCGCTCGCGCTGTCTGCCCTACGGGGAGGGGATCACCTACTGGCCCCTCCGCGAGCTCGTCCAGGCGGCGACCGGGATCGAGCATGGCGAACCGCGCGACGATGCCCTCGGCAAGCTCGACGCGATCCTCGGCAGCGTCGATCGGGCCGACCTCGTGCGCGGCAGCGTCGCGTCGATCATGGGTCTGACCGATGATCCAGTGCCCGGCGAAGAGATCGCCTGGGGTGTCCGCCGGTTCCTGGAACTGCTCGCGGCCGAGCGCCCGCTCGTGCTCGTCGTGGATGACCTTCAGTGGGCCGAGCTGGTGCTCATGGACCTCCTCGATCACCTGCTCGACCTCGGTCGCGGTGCGATCCTCCTCATCGCCATCGCGCGCCCGGAGCTCGAGGACGTAAGACCCGAGTGGCTGGCGCGCTCGAGCCTCGCGCTCGTGCGGCTGGACGCACTCGTCGAGACCGATGCCGCGACGCTGCTCGATCATCTCGCGCCCGAGCTTCCTCCTGGGGACTTGCGTTCGCGGATCCTGGCTTCGGCCGAAGGCAACCCGCTGTTCGTCGAGCAATTCGTCGCCTATGCCACGGATGAAGCGCTGGCAGGACGGCTCACGCTCGATGAGAGGACCGCGGTCGACCTGGCGATCCCGCCGACCATCGGGGCGCTTCTGGCAGCACGGCTCGACCGTCTGCCCGAGTCCGAACGTCACGTGCTCGAGCGAGCCTCTGTCGTCGGCAGGACGTTCTGGACCGGAGCCCTGACCGAGCTCCTGCCGGATAGTGAGCGCCGCGACGTGGCAGGCCGTCTGGCCCGGCTCGCGCGGCGGGACCTCATCCGACCGCAGTCGTCCGACTTCGCCGATGAGGACGCATACCGGTTCCGGCACCTCCTGATCCGAGATGCGGCCTATGCGGGCCTGCCCAAGCGTGACCGCAGCGAGCTCCACGAGCGGTTCGCCGATTGGCTCGAGCGATCAAGCAAAGAGCGGGAGCGCGAGATCGAGGTCGAGGAGATCCTCGGCTACCACCTCGAGCAGGCCTACCGCTACCGCACCGAGCTCGGACCGCTCGACGACGAGGCAGCGGCCCTCGGCGGCCGGGCGTCGACGCGGCTCGCGTCCGCCGGTCGACGCGCCCTCGCCCGCAGCGACTTCCCGGCTGCCGCCAACCTCCTCGACCGCGCGGCGCGGGTCCTCGATGGACGCGATGCGGCGCGCGCCAGGCTCCTCGTGTCGGCGGGTGAGGCCTACCTGGAGATCGGCGAGTTCACCACAGCAGATGACGTGCTCGTTCAAGCGGCGGCGATCGCCGACGACATCGGCGACCGGGCCGTCCTGACGACCGCCAACCTGGTCCGACTCCAGCTCAAGTTCCGCAGCGAATCTTCGACGTCGATCGACGACGTCATGCGCGAGGCGCAGGCCGGTATCAAGGACCTGAAGGGCTTCGACGACCCGAACGCGCTGGCTCGTGCGTGGCGACTGGTGAGCCTGGTCCACGGCGTCTCCGGCCGTTATGAGGCCTGCGGCGACGCGAACGACAAAGCGATCGAGTACGCCCGTCGAGCCGGCGACCGGGTCACGGAGAAGCGCCTCTACGCGACGGCGTCGCTCGTCCTCGTATTGGGTCCGACGCCGGCACCGAAGGGCATCGCCGGCTGCGAGTCGCTGATCCAGAGCGGTGAGGGGGATCGCCGTGGCCAAGCCGTCACGCTGGGAGGTCTCGCCCACCTCCGGGCGATGGTCGGAGACTTCGGGCGGGCGCGCGATGACTACCGTCGTGGACGCGCGATCCTGGAGGAGCTCGGCCTGCGGTTCGACGCCGCCCTCATCTCGATCGACTCGGGACCCGTCGAGCTGCTTGCCGGCGACCCGGTCGCGGCCGAGGCCGAGCTGCGCAAGGACTACGAGGCGCTCGATGCGATGGGCGAGCGGAACTATATCTCGTCGATCGCCGGGCTCCTGGCGGAGGCGCTCTATAGACAGGGCCGATTCGAGGATGCTCGGGCGCTCGCCGCGCTCTGCGAGGATGTCGCAGCACCGTCCGACGTGTCCTCGCAGTACCTGTGGCGTGGAATCAAGGGCAAGCTGCTGGCCCGCGACGGCGCCGCCGACGAGGGCATCAGCCTGGCGACTTCAGGTGTCAGCCAGACCCGGACGTCGGACGACATCGAGGCGCAGGGAAACGCGTCGATGTTCCTGGCCGAGGCGCAGGCGGCGGCCGGTCGCGACGGCGATGCCGTGCGCTCTGCCGCCGAAGCACGCGCGTTGTTCGAGGCCAAAGGGAACGTCGTGTCGGCGGCCCGGGCGGCCGCGTTCGGCTCACCCGCCGAAGCGCGCAGGGCTCAGGGGCGGGGTAGCAGGCGCAAGACGCGGCAGGTGTAGGGTCAACCAGCTTCAGATCGTGTCCGCTGAAGAAGCACGATCCGTGCCGCCCAAAGGAGCTGGCCATGCTGCGCTTCGCGAACCAGCCGAAAACGACCGCGACCGGCCGGCCGACCAGGGATCGCCGTGACAGCGTCGGCGACGCGATCAGGGTCGAGGTCTACGACCCTGCGACGAACAAGACCGTCGACACGGACGCGGATGTGACCCTCACTCTGGAAGCAGGTTCCTCACGTGGCAAGCTGATCGGCGGGACCGCGAAAGCGGTCGCCGGGGTGGCCACCTTCCCGGACCTGTCGATCGATACGCCTGGCCTCTATACGCTCAAGGCCAGCACCGCGGCCGAC
>Ga0207706_10004698_pt1 | contig 12799 bp, 10 predicted proteins | sample KBSC53metaG_FD_184318 | JGI IMG/M metagenome (GOLD analysis project Ga0207706, IMG submission 184318) | Corn rhizosphere microbial communities from Kellogg Biological Station, Michigan, USA - KBS C5-3 metaG (SPAdes) (version 2) | ecosystem: Host-associated > Plants > Roots > Rhizosphere > Soil ... | reverse complement strand
CCGCCGGCTTCGCAGGCCCAGTCTCGTCGGCCAGCAGGAGGCCGATCGGGACCCCGGCGACCCGCAGCTCGCGGGGCGAGCCGAAGTTCGCCAGCACTAGCGCTCCGAGTGAGTAACCCGCGGCCGACCGGCTCGCCGTGCCGATGCCGCCCTTCCAGCCCAGGCAGCTCATGCCCGTGCCCGCGCCGACGGCGCCCTCGGCGATGGGCCACCCCGAGGCGGCCTCGACCGCACGGGCCGCGTCCTCGGCCTCCACCTGAACCGTGCGTGCGTCGCTGAGATGGCTGTCGTCGCACTCGCCGACGACCGGGATCAGGACGTCGTCCACCCCCACGCGCGGATCGCCGGCCACGGCGACCGAGACGGCGCCGTCGTAGATGCGCCCGACCGCCATGGTGGCGGTCAGGTAGACAGGTGTCTCGATCTGGCCCCATTCGCGGATCTCGTGCGAGGCGGTCAGCTCGCCGGCTCCGTTCAGGACGGCGACCCCCGCCGGAAGCGGGAGCCGGCTCGGCACGACCGCCGTGACGCCGGTGCGGGCCACGCCGCGTCCCGCCGGCGGCTCGGGCTCATCGCGCCAGACCGTCACGTGCCCGACCGTCACGCCGGGGACGTCGGCGATCGAGTTGCTCGGGCCGGGCTCCAGGCTGCCGACGCGCAGGCCGAGCTCCCTCGGTCGTGGCCCGCGCGGCTCGGGAGGCTCGCTCACGGGAGGAGTGTAGAGTCGGCCGGTGGAGCTCTCGATGCCGGTCGTCTGGAGCGATCGCTGCCTCCTCCACGAGCCGGAAGCGGAGATATGGGTAGGCGTTCGCACTCCGGCGACCGAGGTTCCCGGGCGCATCACGGCCATCCACGACGCCCTGGACGCCCGGGTCGTCGACGCCGACCCACACCCCGACGACGCCCTGCTGCGGGTTCACGACCCGGAGCTCCCCGCGTACCTCGCCTCTGCGTGGGATGAGTGGGAGGCCGCGGGCCTGCCGAAGGATCCCGGGCAGAACCGAGTCGTCCCGTACGTGTTCGCACACGCGGCGCTGGGCGCGCGCCGCGCTCCGGCCGCGGTCTGGGCCAGGCCGGGCCACTTCGCCTACGACACGATGACGCTTGTCGGCCCCGGGACCTGGGAGGCGGCACGCGCCGCCGTCGACTGCACCCTGACCGCCGTCGACCTCGTGGTCGCGGGCGAGCCCCTTGCCTACGCCTGCACGAGGCCGCCGGGCCATCACGCCGCACGAGCCTGCTACGGCGGCTCCTGCTACCTGAACAACGCCGCGGTCGCCGCCGCCGCGCTCGTCGCAGGGCTCGAGGGCCCCGTGGCAGTCCTGGACGTCGACGCCCACCACGGCAACGGCACGCAGGAGATCTTCTACGAGCGGCCTGACGTGCTGGTCGGCTCGGTGCACGTCGACCCGGGCGCAGGCTGGTTCCCGCACTTCCTCGGCTTCGCGGACGAGACCGGCGACGGCACGAACCGCAATCTGCCGCTGCCGCCGGGGACGGGCGACGAGCCTTGGCTGGCGGCGGTCGCCGAGCTGGCCGACTGGGCGAAAGGCCTCGCCGGGCTCGTCGTCGCGCTCGGCGTGGACGCCGCCGCCGGCGACCCCCAGAGCCCGCTCGAGGTGAGCGAGCGCGCCTTCCGCTCCGCCGGCGCGCTGCTCGGCGGCCTCGGCCTGCCGACCGTCGTCGTCCAGGAGGGCGGCTACGACCTCCAGCGGATCGGGCCGCTCGTGCGCGAGGCTCTGCTGGGGCTCGAAGAGGGCCGAGCGGCGTGATCCAGATCTCGCCCGAGTACCTGCGGCACGTCGTCGAGCGCCTCGAGTCGTTTCGCTCGCATCCGCTCGGCTTCCGCGTCGCCGGCACACCCGAGGAGCGGGCGGCAACGGCCTTCGTGGCCTCGGAGATGCGGAAGCTCGGGCTCACCGGAGTGACCGAGGAGCCGGTGCCGGTAGACGGCTGGCGGCTACGGGAGGCGTTCGTGGAGCTGGCCGACGGCACGCGGTTCGAGTGCGCGTCGTTCGGCGGCGTTCCTGAGACCGGGCGCAAGGGGATCAGGGGCGAGCTCGTCCCGGTGGGACGTGGCGGCCGGAAGCAGCTCGACCGCGTCGACGTACGCGGCAAGGTCGCGCTTGTCGAGTGGCAGGTGGCGCGGCTCTGGCCCTACCACGTCGGGCTCGAGCTCGGTCTGCGCGGCGCCGTCGCGATGGTCGTCTACTCGCCGCCCGGCGGCCCGTACTACCAGGCCCCGGGGGCGCTGGGCACCTTCGACGGGATCTGGCACGCCGAGGGCCCGCCGTGCGTGACCGCGACCAAGGAGGACGGCGCACTGCTGGCCGCCCGGGCCGGAGAGACCGTGCGCGTCGTCCTCTCGGCGCCGCTGACCCGCGGGGCCGAGGCCGCGAACGTGGTCGCCGAGCTGCCCGGGCGGCAGCGCGGCGCTCCGACGATCGTCGCCGGCCACCACGACGGCTGGTTCGGAGCCGCGTTCGACGACGCGACCCGGGTCGCGGTCACACTCGAGCTCGCCCGGGCCTTCACCGAGGCGGGGATCCGGCCGCGGCGCACGATCGCCTTCGTGTCGCACACCGCGGAGGAGTACGGGATCGCCGAGTCCGCCTACGACTGGTGCTACGGCGCCTGGTATCAGGTCGTCGCGGAGCACCGGGAGTGGTCGGCCGACTCGCCCTTCTACCTCAACGTCGAGGGCTCGGGCCGCCCCGAGCTGTTCACGCTCGACGTTCCGCCCGAGCTCGCGGGCTGGGTTCGCCGGGCCTGCCGGCAGGCGAGCCGCGACGGCCTGCTGCCCCACGGCTACCGCCTCGCGCCGCCGAACACGTGGACCGAGGTGTGGCCGTTCCTCGCGGCCGGGATCCCGGTAATCAACGTCTCCACGTTCACCACCGAGTTCGACCGCACCGAGTACCACACGCAGTACGACACGATCGAGAAGGTCGACTTCGAGTACCTGGCTCGGCTGACCGAGGTCTGCGCAAGGCTCCTGCTCCACGAGCCGGAGCTCGACTTCGCCGCGCGGGCGAACGACGTCCGCCGGTCGCTGAGCGGGAAGGTGCCACGGAAACTCGAGCGCGCGCTCGGCGGGCTCGAGAAGGCGGAGGGCCGAAAGCGCTTCACCGCCGTCGGCCGGGGGCTGCACGGCCTCGACGCGATCGACGCCCCGCGCTATCCGCACGAGCAGACGGCGGCCGACGTCGAGCTGCTCGAAGCGGCGCTGGCGGATCTTCCGAACGCGGCGAAGCCGCTGGCCCGCGTCGGGCTCAACTGGCTCTGCTCGGATCTCTCCCACGAGGCCTTCAGGCGCGAGCGGGCCCGCCGCAGCCGAACCGCGCCGCGCGCCTCCTGGGGCGCACAGGGCGACGCCGACCGGGGGCCCGACCTCTGGCGGGAGCTCGCCTCTCTCCGCGGCGAGCCGGGGGCACGGCCGCCCGGGCCCTGGCTCGAGCGCAGCCTGCGACGCCACCTCGGGCGCTCCCGCCGCGAGCTCGCCCGCCGGCTCGACCGGATGGCGGAGGCCGCGGGCGGGCGCATCTACCCGCTTCGTCGTCCTCGCCCGGTCGACCTTCCGGTACAAACGCGCACATGAAGCCGCTGCCCCCGGGAGGGACGATCGGCGTTGCCGCCCCCGCGAGCCCCTACGACGCGCGCTCCGAGGTGCTGCGCGGGGTGGAGTGGTGGGAGGCCCTTGGCTACCGGGTCAAGCTCGCCGACGGCGTCTTCGAGCGCGACGACTACGTCGCCGGCGACGCGGAGCAGCGGGCGGCCGACCTCAACGCCCTCTTCTCCGATCCCGAGGTCGACGTCGTGCAGGCCCTTCAGGGCGGCTACGGATCGGCGCAGACGATCCCGCACCTCGACTTCGACGCCATCGCGGGCAACCCGAAGCCGTTCGTCGGCTTCTCCGACATCACGGCGCTGCACGTGGCGATCGGCCTGCGCACCGGGATGCCGACCTTCTACGGCAACGGCCTCGTGGGCGTCGGCGACCCCGAGTCGACGGACTTCACGCGCACACGGCTGCTGCAGTTGCTCACCGGCGACGCGACGGGAGAGGTGCCGCCCAACCCCGACGACCCGTACGTGCGCGCGATCCGCGGCGGGAAGGTGACCGCCCCGCTGGTCGGAGGCTGCCTCTGGCTGCTGCTCCACACGATGGGGACGCCCTGGGAGCTCGAGCTCGAGGGCTCGATCCTCTTCTTCGAGGACTACAAGGCACCGCCGTACTACGTCGACGGGATGCTCACCCAGCTCGGCCACGCGGGGAAGCTCGAGGGCGTGGCCGGCGTGGTCGTCGGCGAGATGAAGGACTGCGACTGGGGCGACCAGCGCCAGGCCTCGGACTGGGCGCGGTCGCGCTCGCTCGAGGACGTGTTGGAGGAGCACCTGGAGCCGCTCGGCGTGCCTTGTGTCTACGGGCTGCCGCTCGGCCACGGTAAGCACCTCGCAGCCCTTCCGCTCGGCGTTCGGTATACGCTCGACGCCGACTCGCGCACGCTCGTCGTCGACGATTCGCCGTTCGCGGACTGAGGGCAAGGAGGGCAGGATGAGAAAGGGACTCGCGGCCGTGGCGACGCTGCTGCTCGCCGCATCGGTCATCGCAGGCTGCGGAGGCTCCAAGAGCTCGAGCAGCGGGACGACGGGGAGCGTCAAGGAGGGCGGCACCCTGCGGCTCGGGACGAGCTCGCGGATCGACTCGCTCAACCCCTACGTCGCCTTCAACCAGGACGCCTACTCGACCTTCATGTACATCTATCCCTTCCTGGTCCAGTACGACAAGGGCCTCAACTTCACGCCCGACTTCGCGACCAAGTGGGAGACCTCGAAGGACGGCTTGACGTGGACGTTCCACACGCGTCCCAACGCCAAGTGGTCCGACGGCAAGCCGCTGACCGCCGAGGACGCGGCCTGGACGATCAACACCGACGTGAAATACCAGGGCACCGGCGGTGCCAACACCGCGGGCCTGATCGCACACATCAAGAGCGCCACCGCGCCAGACGCGAACACGCTCGTGGTCAAGTACGAGAAGCCGGTCGGGAACGTCCTCTCGCAGTTCCAGCAGCTGGCGATCCTGCCGAAGCACATCTGGGCCGGCTACACGGGGCACAAGGGCGCCGACCTGAAGACCTTTCCGAACGCGGCTCCCATCGTCTCGGGAGGCACCTTCATCCTGACGAAGTTCAAGAAGGACGAGATCGCCCTCTTCGAGCGGAATCCGAACTTCTACGGGCCGAAGCCGCACATTAAGGGGTTCGGGCTGCGCATGTTCAGCAACGACGACGCGCTCGTCTCGGCGATGAAGTCGGGCGAGATCGACGCGATCGAGTCCGTCCCGCCGACGGCGATCGACACGCTGAAGAAGGCCGGCGTGAACGTGTCCATCGTGCCCGGCGTGACCACGAACGACTTCATCTTCAACGCGAACACGAAGAAGACGAACCACCGGGAGCTTCTCAACCTGACGCTGCGCGAGGCCTTCGCCCACGCGATCGACCGGGACAAGATCATCAAGGTCGCCTGGCTCGACAACGCGAAGCCTGCCACCTCGTTCATCCCGCCCGCGACCGGCGACTGGCACAACCCGAACCTCAAGCCCGAGACTTTTGATCTGGCCAAGGCGAACCAGCTCCTCGACGAGCTCGGCTACAAGAAGGGCTCCGGCGGGATCCGGACCGCCGACGGGCACAAGATGTCGTACGAGGTGATCGCGCCGAACGACCTCACGGGCGTCGACCGCACGTTCCAGATCATCCAGGCCGACTTCCAGAAGATCGGCGTCGAGCTGAAGCAGCGCTCGCTGGACTCGAGCGCGGCCTTCGACGTCATCACCGCGCCCGACGGGAAGTACCTCAACTTCGACCTGGCGATGTGGGACTGGGTGCCGCTGATCGACCCGGACTTCATGCTCTCGGTCGTGACCTGCGCCCAGTACAACGGCTGGAGCGACTCCGGCTACTGCAACAAGGCCTACGACGCGATGTACTCGCAGCAGGGCACGACCTTGGACCAGGCGAAGCGGCGCCAGCTCGTCTGGGCCATGCAGGACAAGCTCTTCAAGGAGCGGCCGTACATCCTGCTCAACTACGAGAACTGGATCTCGGCCCACAGCAAGGGCTGGGCCGGTTTCGTCTCCTCGCCGCAAGGCGACTTCAACTCGCTCTCCAAGGACAGCTTCACGAAGGTGCACCAGACGAGCTGAGGAACCGTTGCGCGGCGCCGACTACGTCATCAAGAGAGTGGCGTTCGCGGTCATCACCGTCTTCATCGCGCTGGTGTTGAACTTCGCGCTCTTCCGGCTCGCCCCCGGGAGCGCGGTCACGAATCTCTCCCGCGTCCCCCACGCGACGCCCGAGACGAAGCACGCGATCGCAAAGCAGTTCGGGCTCGACAAGTCGAAGGGCGAGCAGTTCGTCATCTACCTGAAGCAGCTCGCGCGGGGGAACCTCGGGATCTCGTTCGAGAACTCGCAGCCCGTGAGCAAGAACCTGCGCACGGCGCTCTCGAACACGCTGCCGATGGTCGGCCTGGGGACGCTGTTCGCGATCGTCTTCGGGACGCTGACCGGCGTGATCGCGGCCTGGCGCCGGGGCACGACGACCGAGCACGTGACCATCGCGACGGCGCTCGGCTTCTACGCGATGCCGACGCACTGGCTGGCGCTGATGCTGGTGATCATCTTCGCCGGCGTCTTCCCCTCGGGCGGGATGGTCGACGACTTCCTTATCGACCCGACCTGGTTCCAGCACGTGAAGGACGTGCTGTACCACATGACCTTGCCCGCCTCGACGCTTGCGCTCGTCCTCTACGGCGAGTACACGCTGATCGTCCGCTCAGCGATGCTCGAGACCCTCGGCGAGGACTACATCCTCACCGCGAGAGCGAAGGGGCTGAAGCCGCGGGCGATCGTCCGCAAGCACGCGCTGCGAAATGCGCTGCTGCCGATCACGACCCTGATCGCCATCTCGCTCGGCTACATCGTCGCCGGCTCGATCCTCGTCGAGACGGTCTTCTCGTGGCCCGGGATCGGCCGTGCCGTCTACCAGGCCGTGCTCCAACGCGACTACCCGATGCTGCAGGGAGCCTTCCTCGTGCTCGTCCTGTCGGTCGTCTTCTTCAACCTGGTGGCCGACCTCCTCTACTTCAAGCTCGACCCGCGGATCGCCGAGTGAGCCTGCTCCTCCAGGAACCGGGCCTTCTTGCCGGCGACCGGCCTGCCCGCTCTCGCACCGGCCTGCTCTGGGACGTGATCAAGAATCAGCCGTCGGCGACGATCGGCGCGGTCATCCTCGGGATCTTCATCGTCCTGGCGGTACTCGCCCCCGTGATCGCTCCATACGGGCTGCACGAGCAGGTCGGGCCGGTCTACGGGGACCCTTCCTGGGCGCATCCACTCGGGCTCGACGACGGCGGCATCGACATGGTCACGCTGCTGATGTGGGGCGCGCGGATCTCGCTGGTGGTCGGGTTCGCCGCAACGTTCGTCTCGATGGTGATCGGCGGGACCGTCGGCCTCGCCTCCGGCTACTTCGGCGGCAGGACCGACACCGTCCTGATGCGGATCACGGACTACTTCCTGGCCATTCCGGACGTGCCCCTGATGATCGTGGTGGCCGCGATCTGGGGGCCGAGCCTCTTCCACATCATCGTGGTCATCGGGGTGCTTCTCTGGACCGGCACCGCCCGGGTCGTGCGCGCCCAGGTCATGAGCGTCCGGGAGCGTGCCTACGTCAAGCGAGCCCGGTCCCTGGGGGCCGGCAACCTGCGGATCATCCTCCGCCACGTGCTGCCGCAGATCGCGCCAATTCTGATCGCGAGCACCGTGCTGACGATCGCGGTCGCGATCTTCGACGAGACCGCGCTCGCCTTCCTCGGCCTCGGCGACCCGAGCCGTATCTCGCTCGGGAAGGTGATCGAGAACGCCTTCCAGCGGACCGCGATCAGCTCCGGCGCCTGGTGGGCGATCGTGCCGCCCGGAGCAGCCGTCGCCCTCTTGATCCTGTCCTGCAGCATGATCGGGCGTGCGATGGAGGATGCGCTCAACCCGCGCCTGCGGGTGTCGCACCTCTCGGCCAAGGGCTTCCGCCTGCGCCCGCTCGTCGGCCGCGGCCGCGACGCCGTATGAGCTCTCTCCTCGAAGTCGAGGAGCTGAACGTCTGGTTCGACCTGCCGCGGGGCGGGACGCTGCACGCGGTCCAGGGCGTCAGCTTGACGCTCGACCGCGGCGAGCGGCTCGGGCTCGTCGGCGAGTCGGGCTCGGGCAAGAGCACGACCGTCCTCGGGCTGCTGGGCCTCCTCCCGCCGACCGCGACGCTCTCCGGGCGTGTCCTGCTGAACGGGGTCGACATCCTGGCCGGAGGCGAGGAGACGGTCCGGCCGCACCGGTGGGTCGACCTCGCGATCGTCTTCCAGGGTGCGATGAACGCCCTCAACCCCGTGCAGACCGTCTCCTCCCAGATCGTCGAGGCGCTCGAGCTGCACGGGCTCGCGACCGGCCGGCAGGCCAAGGCCCGGGTCGGCGAGCTGCTCGAGTCGGTGGGGATCCCGCGCGACCGCGGCGATCGCTTTCCGCACGAGTTCTCGGGGGGGATGCGCCAGCGGGCCGCGATCGCCATGGCGCTCGCCTGCAATCCGAGCGTGCTCGTGGCCGACGAGCCGACCACGGCGCTCGACGTGATGGTGCAGGCGCAGATCCTCGAGCTGCTGGACGCGCTCTGCCGCGATTTCGGGCTCGCGCTGCTGCTCGTGACGCACGATCTGCCCGTGGTGGCCCAGCTCTGCGACCGCGCGGGCGTGATGTACGCCGGCGAGATCGTGGAGCAGGGGCCGGTGGAGGAGCTCTTCCACGACCCCAGGCATCCCTACACGCGCCTGCTCTTTGCGGCGACGCCTGATCTGTACGGCGAAGGCGTGCCGGTCTCGATCCCGGGCACGCCGCCGCGGCTCGACCGAACGCTCGCGGGCTGCCCGTTCCAGACGCGGTGCGACCGTTCGTTCTCGCGATGCAAGGACGAACGGCCGCTCCTGCGCGAGGTCGCCGCCGGCCGCTCCGCCGCGTGCCACCTGAACGACGTGCCGGCGGAGGTGGCGTGAGCTCGAACGGCCTGCTCGCGGTCGAGGATCTCGTCGTCCACTATGCGGTCCCGCGCGGCCTCGTCGGCACGGTCGCGAGGCGGCCGCAGAAGCTGGTCCGGGCCGTGGACGGGGTCTCGTTCTCGGTCGGCCGGGGGGAGCTGCTCGCACTCGTGGGCGAATCGGGCTGTGGCAAGACGACGACGGCGCAGACGGTGCTGCGGCTGCTCGACCCGGTCGCGGGCCGGATCAGCTTCGACGGCGAGGACATCACGACGCTGCCGAACAGCGCCCTGCGGCCGCTGCGGAGGCGGATGCAGATCATCTACCAGGATCCGTACGAGTCGCTCGACCCACGCCTCACGGTCAAGTCGACCGTCGAGGAGCCGCTGCTGATCCACCGCTCCGGCTCGAAGCGCGAGCGGGCCGAGCTCGTCCGGGACGCGCTCGCGCGCGTCGAGCTGACGCCTCCGGACCTCTTCCTCGAGCGGTTTCCGCACGAGCTCTCCGGCGGCCAGCGGCAACGGGTCGCCATCGCCGCGAGCATTGTGCTCGGGCCCGACCTGCTCGTCGCCGACGAGCCTGTCTCGATGCTGGACGTCTCGGTTCGGGCGGGTGTTCTCCGACTGCTCGACAGCTTGCGGGAGGCCGGGCTCGGGATCCTGATGATCACGCATGACCTGTCCACGGCGGCGCGCTTCGCCGACCGGATCGCGGTCATGTACCTGGGCCGGATCGTCGAGGAGGGGCCCGCCGAGGCGGTGGTGCGCGACCCGCAGCACCCGTACACGAAGGCGCTGCTCTCGGTCGTCCCGCGGCGCGACCCGCGCGAGCGCTCGCGCGCGCAGATCCTGACCGGCGAGGCGCCCGACGCGATCCGGATCCCTCGCGGCTGCCGCTTCCACCCGCGCTGCCCGGTGGCGATCGCCGATTGCCGAGAGGTCGACCCTGCTCTCGAGCGCCACGGCGCCGCACCGGGGCACCGGGCCGCGTGCATCCTCGCTGGCTGAACAGCAGCGTCGCCGGGATCGGCGCCGCGAGCTTCCTCGACGACGTCGGCAAGGAGATCTCGACCTCGCTCCTGCCGTCCTTTCTCACGACCACCCTCGGTGCCCCGGCGGCCGCGCTGGGCGCGATCGAGGGCGTCGCCGACGGGATGGCGGGAGCGGCGAAGCTCGCGGGCGGCGCGCTGGCCGACGATCCTGCCCGCCGACGCGCCACCGCGATGGGCGGCTACTCGGCGACCGCAGTCCTGAACGCGTTGATCGGCGCCGCAGGCGCGGTCTGGCAGGTCGGGGTGTTGCGCACAGGCGCCTGGCTTACCCGCGGCTTGCGCACGCCGTCTCGCAACGCGCTGCTGACCGATGTCGTCCCGCGGGAGGCATACGGCCGCGCCTACGGCTTCGAGCGCGCAATGGACAACCTCGGCGCGATCGCCGGGCCGCTGCTCGCGCTCGGCCTCGTGGCCGTGGTCGGAGTGCGCGAGGCGATCCTGCTCTCCGTGGTGCCCGGCTTCCTGGCGGCAGCCGCGATCTTCGTGGCGATCGCGGCTGCGCCCCGGCTCGCCAGGCATGAGCGCCCGCCGCTCCGTCTCCGCGTCCGGCCGGTCCTCCAGGGCCAGCTCGGCCGGCTCCTGGGCGCGGTCTCGGCGTTCGAGCTCGGGAACGTCGCGGCCACGCTGCTGATCCTGCGGGCCACGGACCTGCTCACGCCCGGCCGCGGTCACGACTCCGCCGTCAAGGTGGCGCTCGTCCTCTACGCGGGCTACAACCTCGCAGCGACGGTGGCCAGCATCCCCGCAGGCCATGCCACCGATCGCCGCGGCGGGGTGGTCGTCCTGCTCGCCGGCGTGCTGGTCTTCCTCGGAACGTTCTGCGGCTTCGCTCTTACCGGCTCGAGCGTCGCGCTCCTGGCGGTGCTGTTCGCCGCGGCGGGCGTGGGAATCGGCCTGGCCGAGACGGCCGAGCACGCAGCGGTCGCGACACTGGCGCCGCCCGAGCTGCGCGGCTCCGCCTTCGGCGCCCTGGCCGCGGTGCAGAGCTTCGGCAACCTGGCGGCCTCGGCGATCGCGGGCGCGCTCTGGACGCTCGTGTCGCCGCGCGCCGCGTTCCTCTACCTGGCGTGTTGGATGCTCGTGAGCGCGACTGCGCTCGTCAGCGTCCGACGGCGGCCTGGCGGCGCCGAGCGAGCGTGTCGAGCGTGACCGCTGCGAGCAGGATCAGGCCGGTCGTGACGTACTTCACCCAGTCGGCGGAGCCCACGAGGTCGGTGCCGTTGCTGATCATCCCGATGATCAGGCCGCCGTAGAGCGCGCCGACGACCTTTCCCCGGCCGCCGAAGAGGCTGACGCCGCCGATGACGGCGGCGGAGATCGCGTCGAGCAGGATCGTCCCGCCGCCGAACGTCAGGTCGACCGAGTTGAGGCGCGAGGCGAAGATGACGCCGCCGAGGGCGGCGCACGAGCTGCAGATGACGAAGCAGAGGATCCGGATCAGCTTGACGTTGATCCCGGAGCGCCTCGCCGCCTCGGCGCTGCCGCCGACCGCGTAGACGTGGCGGCCGAAGGTCGTTCGGCCGGCGATGTACGAGAAGAGTACGACGACGAAGAGGACGATGAGGCCGACGAGCGGGACGCCGCGGTAGTGGTTGCACACCGCGACGGCGGTGAAGGCGAGGCCGCCGTAGAAGAGCACCCGGAGAACGGCGAGCGCGACGTTGCCGGTGGGCAGGCCGGCGCGCCGCCGGCTCAGATACCCCCCCAGGGTCGCGAGCGCGAGGCCTCCGGTGAAGACCGCCGCGACGATCCAGCCCGTGTTCTTGGTCAGGACGTAGTTCGCGACGTCGTTCACCTGATGGTCTTGGATCCCGATGACGCCTTGGGTGCCGAGCAGGTTGATGATCATCCCCTGCGCCACGAGCAGGCCTGCGAGGGTGACGACGAACGACGGGACGCCGAGGAAGGCGATGAACGACCCCTGTATCAGGCCGATCGCTGCTCCGACCCCGATCGCGAGCCCGATCGCGACGAGGCCCGGGTAGTCGTGGCTCGAGCCCGCCATCTGGAACTCCGCGACGGTGACACTGGCGATGCCGCTCACGTAGCCGACGGAGAGGTCGATCTCGCCGATCAGGAGCACGAAGACCACGCCGATCGCGATCACTGTCGTGCCGGCCATTTGGCCGATCAGGTTCGAGAAGTTGACCGCGGTGAAGAAGATGCTCGTCTTCGCGGTGAAGAACAGTGTGATCGCGACGATCCCGACGAGCACCGGCAGGAAGCCGACGTCGCCGCCCCTCAGGGCCTCCCAGCGCGCCCGGGCGATCGCGGCGAGGCTGCCGTCTTCGACTGCGGCCGCCTGGACTTCCGCGGGCGCGGCGGAGCTCACGCGGATGCCTCGGCGGCCGGCATGCCGGCCGTGATCGCCTCGACGATCTCTCGCTCGTTCGTCTTGTCGCGCTCGTAGACGCCGACGTTCCGGCCGAGCCGGAGGACGGTGATCCGGTTGGCGACCTCGAAGACGTCGATCAGGTTGTGCGAGACCAGCACGACGGCGAGCCCCTGTTCGGCGAGGCGCTTGACGAGGTCGAGCACCTGGCGGGTCTGGGCGACGCCGAGCGCCGCGGTCGGCTCGTCGAGGAAGACGACGCGGTTGTTCCACATCACCGCACGGGCGACGGCGACCGACTGCCGCTGGCCGCCGGAGAGTGTCGCCACCGG
>Ga0207706_10004697_pt1 | contig 12804 bp, 10 predicted proteins | sample KBSC53metaG_FD_184318 | JGI IMG/M metagenome (GOLD analysis project Ga0207706, IMG submission 184318) | Corn rhizosphere microbial communities from Kellogg Biological Station, Michigan, USA - KBS C5-3 metaG (SPAdes) (version 2) | ecosystem: Host-associated > Plants > Roots > Rhizosphere > Soil ... | reverse complement strand
TTCAGGGTGGATTGCATCGAGACGGCCGAGGCGCCGGTCTGAATCACCAGCACGTGGCGGCCGATTTCGCGTGTGCCGGGGTTTTCTTCAAATAGCCCGGTAATCGCCGGCACACCAAAGCGTTCGCGCGTGAAGCTCGCGGTTTTCGCGCAGGCAATTCCATATCGTCCCGCATGGAAGGCTGGACCGGCGATAAACAGATCCGGCGCGAACCGCGTCATCACCTCGCCAAGTTTTGTCAACACAGCATCTTCATTCTCATGAAAATAATTATCGCCGCAGACCACGGTGGCATATTCGATATCGCGATTTTTCAGCAGGTCGTTCAACAGCAGTCCAGGGCCGACGGGCTTTGGCAGAAACAAAAATTCCTGTCCAGCCTTGTCCTCGCCGCCGATGCCGGCAAAAAATTGATTGAGATAGTGTAATATCTTTGCCATTTCATTCGCCTCAACTTTCGTAAGCGCCGCGAAAGCCGCTCGCGCCCATCTGGCAGTGCGCGCCGAAAAAAATCGTCGGATCAAAAAACAGCGGTTTGTGCGGATCGTGCTTGGCTTTCAAGTGGAGATCGATCTCTGCGCCTCCGATCACTTCGTCGAGGGGGGCAAGCGACAACTTTTCGGAGCGGTTGCCGCGGCTGATCATCGCGTCGGCTTCGCGCGGATGATCCACCAGCGGCCGTTCATAACCTCGGGCGCCATTATCCTCATGCAGCACGGCCGCGGTTTTGATTCCCTCTTCTTCGCAAGCTTTGACGGTCTGCATGAAATCGACGGTGGTATTGCCGGTGCCCTCCATCATAGCCACCGCGCCGTCCGCACCCAAGGTCCTCGCCAAGCGCGCGCTCCACAAACCCATTTTCTTCTTCTGCTCGAAGCTGTCGTTGTATCCGCGCGAAAGAATCACGCCGAGAAAATCGATTTCGCGCCCGTGCCGCTTGAGCATTTCCTCGATAAAGGGATTGGCGCAGTGGAGCGAGGTGGGAATCTTGCGTTCGCTCTTGTATGTGCCGCTCACCACGGCGCCGTCCATAAACTCGTTGGGATGAACGAACGAGGGCAGCGTCTTAGAGATTTCCTCGCCGTAATAAAAGGTCCGGACCAGAGGGATTTGGCTCTGCACCTGATAGATAAGAACGATTTTCGGAAGTTTGCTCTGCACTCGATCGAGACCAATCCTTTTCGTTTCCGGCGCCGCGCCGCTTTTATCAACTCCAGCGAGATAACGCGCAACGCGTACCCCGATATTCCGTAGCGCCTGATCGAAAGCCAAATTCGAAAGCGCCGCTTCGCCTTCGAGCGCCAACACGACGTGAAAAGAATCCGACCCATGACAGTAACGCGCTCCTATACCGCTCATATCGATCAGCCCCTCCCGGGGCTGCTCGATGGGCGTCAGCAGCTCGGCATGAGGAAACCTTCCGGCAATCGTCACCAGCACGTTACGCAGTCGCTCGGTCCGTCCAGTTCCGACCAACCGCGCGGGGTGATCAATGCCGGGAAAAGTCCATCGCTCGTCATCCACTTTCGCGATCGGCATCAGCGTATCCAGGACATGAATCATTCTTTTCGACTCGCCAGGGCGCGCAAGCTTCGCGGTCAGCTTGATATTTGGAGTAAGGTCCTTGATCTGCTCTTGAATCTCGGCGAGGCTGACAATAAGTTGTCGTCCAACAAGCGAAGATTGCTCTCCCCATTGGATATCGTCCACATGAAAATCGAGAAGCTCTAATTCCACAATTTCCGCTCCGGAGAGTTCGAGGCCAAGCTGGACGAGACTATACTCTTCAGAAAATCTCCGTACAAGTTTGCTCCAGACTAGAATGCGCGATCCAGTTTCACTTGAGAAAAACTCCCGCACGAAGTTGAAAGTCTTGCTGGTTCAACCTCCGGTCCAAGACTTTTACGACACCGACGTGCGCCTCCAGCCCATCGGCCTCGCTTACCTCAAAGCCGCCGTAAAGAAACACTTGCCCCACGTTGAAATCAGCATCAAAGACTACCACGGCGGCTGCGGTCGACGGACGATCGCCATTCCGGATGAGCTGCGCGACCTGGTGGATTACTATCCGGTGGCCGACAAGTCACCCTTTTCGACGTTTCATCAGTACTATCACTTCGGTAAATCCTTCGATGAGATCGAACGCGAGATCACCGAGCTCGCTCCGGACATCGTCGGCATTTCATCCTTGTTCACTCCGTATTATCGCGAAGCTCTCGAGGTCGCCATCCGTATCAAAAAAAACTCCAAAGCCATCGTCGTCATCGGCGGATCCCATGCTTCGGCCGCCCCGGAGTCGCTTCTCGCATCGCCCTATGTCGATTACGTGATCGTTGGCGAAGGTGAAAAGCCTTTTGTCGAACTGTTGCGCGCCTTGCTCAATCACACACCGCTCGGTGCGGTTTCCAATCTCGCGTACCGCCGCGCCGGCGAGTTAGTGTTCAATCCAGTCGGTGAAAATTTTCCCATCGACGATTTGCCGCCGCCGGATTTAAGCGAGTTTTCGCCGGAAGCGTACCGACTGGGCCGCAAACCGATGGTGTTCATGATTACCTCGCGCAGCTGTCCACACAAATGCTCGTTTTGCTCCGTCCACACTACTTTCGGGACGAATTATCGCCGCCGCGCGCTGGCAAACGTGCTCGAAGAAATTGAGCTACGCTATGGTCAAGGCTACCGGGTCATCGACTTCGAAGACGACAATCTCACCTACTACAAACAAACCTTCAAAGAACTTTGCCGCAGATTGATCGATCGATTTCCTCATCGCGAGATGGAGTTCGTCGCGATGAATGGCATCAGTTATTTGAGCCTCGATGATGAATTACTCGAATTGATGTATCGCGCGGGCTTTTCTCATCTGAACCTCGCGCTCGTCAGCTCTGACAAGAGCGTACGGGAAACCACCAAACGGCCGCACACACTGGAAGCTTATTTGGGCGTGGTGAACAAAGCCCACGGGCTCGGGTTTAAAATCGTGTCGTACCAAATCCTTGGCTTGCCGAACGAAAGCCTGGAGAGCATGATTCAGACGATCGCCTTCAATGCGCGTTTGCCCGTGCTGCTCGGCGCTTCACCCTTCTATCGAACGCCGAACGCACCGATTGCTCGCGGCCATGATTTGATTGAGCAGGACTTCATTCGAGCCCGCTTAACCGCACTCGGACTCGAGAATGCGAATTTCTCACGTGACGATATTTATACCCTGTTCGTCATCACCCGCGTCGTCAACTTTCTCAAAGGACTGCCGATCCAATCGACGACAAATTTGAGCACCGTGATGGAAACTTGCAGTCAAGAATCCAGTGCATTCATCGGCCTGTCTTTATTGAAGCAGCTCCTGCGCACGGGATTTTTGTGTTTTTGGACGAAGAAAGGTCCGGTGCCGAATCGAAAATTTCAGGGTAGTTTATTTCTCCGGGTTTTTTCCCGGATGGAATTCATCGGTTGCCAGAATGGCGGCAGAATCGTGATCGACCAACCGTAAAGCGCCAGAGCCGCTATTGAAATCTCCATTATCTCAATTCGTCACCCCCGAATGCTTTAATCGGGGGTCCAGTCCGAAATTCGCCTGGATTCCCGCTAAAAGCATGCGGGAATGACGGAATTGTGGCGCCTCGCTTTCTTCACAGTCCAAATTTTGGAACAGCTCTGATGTAGATTTCGTAGGGTGTCCTCCGCGCGTGTTGTAGCCCTGATGCAGCGCAGCGGAATCCGGGATCGAATATTCTCAGCTCCGCTGCGCAAAAATTTGACATCAGCTCAACACCTGTACTACCCTTCCGACCGCCGTCGACAGCACGGCAGGAGGCGAAAATGAATTCGCAACGATTTGGGACGCTCGTGTTCTGTGTTTTGATGGCTTCGGTGTCACCAGGCCATACAGCGGAAACCAATCCGAATGCCGCTGCAGCGCAAAAGGAAGGCAAGCTTATCATCTATTCGTCCACGGACTCGGCTAGCGTCGAACCGATCTTGCAGGACTTCAAAGCGCTCTATCCATTCCTTCAAGTCGAGTACAACGATCTCAACACCACCGAGATTTATAACCGCTTCACCGCCGAATCCGCTTCCGGCGCCGGCACGGCTGATTTCATGTGGAGCTCGGCCATGGATCTGCAGATTCAGCTCGCCAGCAAGGGCAACGCGTTGACCTATGCCTCACCGGAAAGCAACAGCCTTCCCAAATGGGCGCTTTGGCAGAATCAGGCGTACGGCACCACGTTCGAGCCGGTGAGCATCGCCTACAACAAAAGGTTGCTACCCGCCGATGCGGTGCCGCAAAGCCATGCGGATCTGGTCAAGTTGCTGAAAGCGAAACCGGATGTCTATAAGGAAAAAATCGCGACCTTCGATCCGGAAAAGAGCGGCGTAGGATTTCTAATGATGACGCAGGACGCAAAGGTCTTTCCTCAGTTCTGGGATCTTGCCAAAGGATTCGGCGCCACCGGCGCCAAGGTTTACACGAGCACCGGCGCCATGTTGGAGAAGGTTGGCTCCGGCGAGCATACATTGGCGTACAACATCATCGGCTCCTACGTGCTCTTGCGGCAGAAAAAAGATGCTTCACTCGGCTATGTCCTTCCGAAAGATTACACGTTGGTATTTTCTCGCATCGCCTTTATTTCGAAAAGCGCGCGCAACCCCAATGCGGCGAAGCTCTTTCTTGATTATCTGCTCTCCAAGCGCGGCCAAACAGTGATGTCGGAAAAGTCGTTGGTCTATTCGATCCGGACTGACGTACCCGGACAGATCACCGCAGCGGGGTTAAACAAGGATCTCGGCAAGGCGGTCAAACCGATCGAGGTGAATACGGACATTCTCGCCGGCCTCGAACAGACCAAACGCCTCGAGTTCATGAAACAGTGGAAGGAAGCGCTCAAAAGATAAATCCGTGAATCGAACTTTTCGTTCGTTCGCGGTTGTCACTGTCGCCCTTGTGGTTTTCGGACCGCTGGGGTTGATCATTTATCAGAGCTTCCTGAGCGAGGCTTTTTTCAGTCCGACGGCGAGTCCAAGCCTCGGCGCTTACCAATACGTCTTGGCCGATTCCGGCTTTCATTCCGCATTCGGTACATCTCTTCTGGTGTCCTTCGGTATGACCGTGATCGCCGTACCGCTGGGGAGTTTGTTGGCTTTTCTGCTGGTGCGCACGGATTTGCCCTGGAAAAAATTTCTCGAACCGTGGCTGCTCGTGCCGATTTTTCTTTCGCCGGTGGTGCTAGCGTTTGGCTATGTCGTCGCCGTCGGCCCGGTGGGATTTTTCTCTCTCTGGACCAAGTCGCTTCTCGGTACCATCCCTTGGCGCCTCTATTCGCTCTACGGCTTGATTGTGATCGCCGGGCTCACTCATGTGCCGCATTCATTTCTGTATGTTTCCTCGGCGCTGCGGAGTCTGGATCCGTCGGTCGAGGAAGCAGCGCGCGTGGCCGGCGCTGGCCCCTGGCGTATCGCGGCGACCGTCAGCTTGCCGCTGGTGCTGCCGTCGATCCTGTTCAGCAGCGCGCTGATTTTCTTGTTGGGCTTCGAGTTGTTTGGTCTGCCGCTGGTTTTGGGCGACCCTGCGGGCCTGCTCGTGCTCACGACCTATCTCTATAAACTCACCAATCTGCTCGGTGTGCCGTCTTACCACCTCATGGCCGTCGTCGCTTTATCGATTGTCGCGCTGACTTTCCCTTTGGTATATGCACAGCGGCGCATGCTGCGCACCGCCGGTCGTTTTGCGGTGATCGGCGGCAAAGGTCAAGCTTTTCGACCTCTGCCGTTAGGCGCTTTTCGCTGGCCGGCAGTGGGAATCGTTTTGCTTTGGTTGTTCGTCACTGTATTGCTGCCGCTGATCGGCGTAGCCTTGCGCTCGGTGGTCAGCCAGTGGGGCGAGGGCATTAACATAACCGAAGTGTTGACGTTGGATCATTTTCGCGAGCTCAAAAACCATCCGAATTTGATTCGCGGCATCATCAATACGCTTCTACTCGGCGGGATTGGCGGGGCTTTGTCCGTGGGTTTTTACGCCATCATCGGCCTCGCCGCGCATCGCTGGCAGAGCCGCTGGGTTTCATTCCTGGATTATTTGGTGATGCTGCCGCGCGCGCTGCCGGGTCTCATCGTCGGTCTCGCTTTTCTCTGGGTCTTCTTATTTTTCAAACCCATCGCGCCGTTGCGCACGACTTTATTTAGTTTATGGATCGCCTATACGGTGGTGTGGCTGGCTTATGGACTCCGCTTGATCTCCGCCAGTTTGTTGCAAGTGAAACCCGAGCTCGAAGAAGCGGCGCGCGTCATCGGCGCCGGTCAGGGAAAGGTTTATGGGGATGTCACGTTGCCGCTGATTCGCTTCGGCCTGATCGGTAGCTGGCTTCTGATGTTTATGATGTTTGTGCGCGAGTATTCCACCGGCGTTTATCTGCTCGGACCGGGCACCGAAGTGATCGGTTCGCTGATTGTTTCGCTCTGGGGCACAGGGGCATTGGATTTGATCTCGGCGCTTTCGGTGATTGAAGTTGTTTCGGTCGGACTTATCTTATTCATTGCCCTGCGCTTGGGGGTACGACTCGATGCCTGACTTGATCGCCAAAGACATCCAGAAGCAGCTCGGCACCGCCCAAGTCCTATGTGGTGTTTCGTTCGAACTTAAGCCCGGCGAAGTGCTCGCCCTCCTCGGCCCTTCGGGCAGCGGCAAGACCACCCTGCTGCGTTCGGTCGCCGGTCTTGAACGGCCCGACAAAGGCAAAATTGAAATCCGCGGTAAAGTCGTGTTTGACGCCGCAACGGGATTCGAAGTTCCTGCCGAACAGCGTGGCCTGGGCCTGGTGTTTCAATCCTATGCGATTTGGCCGCACCGAAGCGTTTTCGAGAACGTCGCCTACGGCCTCCGCCTGCGGCACGTTGCAAACGCGGAAGTCCATCAGAAAGTCGGTGATGTTTTGAAGCGGCTCGGCCTCGATCACCTTGCCGAGCGCTATGCGCATCAACTCTCCGGTGGACAGCAACAGCGCGTCGCGCTCGCGCGCGCGATCGTTTACAATCCGCCAGTATTGTTGCTTGATGAACCGCTATCGAATCTCGACGCCAAACTCCGTGAAGACGCGCGTGCTTGGCTGCGCGACTTGATCAAACAGATCGGTAACAGCGCGCTTTATGTCACGCACGATCAGACCGAGGCGCTTGCGATTGCCGATCGGGTATTGTTGTTGGACAAGGGACAGATCCAGCAGGAAGGCCCGCCAGAGCAAATTTACGGAGAGCCAACCAGCCGGTTTAGTGCCGAGTTCATTGGCAGCAATAATTGCTTCGAGGGAAAAATCGTCGAGGTCTCCGGCCGCCGCGCTCGCCTCGCCGGCGATGGCTGGACGCTTTGGGGCACGCTCAAAGTGGAGAAAAACCGCGATACGATCGGCACGGGGCTGGTTCGGGTTGAATCGGTCCGGTTAGCCGATGGCGCGGGAGACCATCGCCTGAAGATGCATCTTAAATCTGCTCTGTACCTGGGAGAGCGCTGGGAATACGTCCTCGAACTGGGAGATTTGCGGCTACGAACTTGGGGCGAAACGTCGCGACCTGCCGGCGAGTACTGGGTCTCGATCCCTCCGGACACCTTGTGGATTTTTTAGCTGTGTGACAATCGAAACAACACGTGATGTCATGCTGAGCTGCAGCGAAGCATCTTGATTTGTGAACCGATGCAACGGCAGATTCTTCGGCTTCGCCTCGGAATGACACGTGACAAAGTCCTCGTAGCGGAGAAACCCGTTTATTCCCTATATATTTTCCATGCCGATGGAAAACATGCGCTCCAAGTCATGGCGTGAATAAACGCGAAACGCGATCAACGTCTCAGAGCTGGTAATCCCGGGCACGGCTCGAATGCGCTCGGTGACGATTTTCGCCAATTGATCGTTATCGCTCGTCCGCACGATCGCCGCGAGATCGTAGCGCCCCGCGACCGAATAGACTTCCGTAACACCGTCGGTATCGGCGAGCATCTCAGCCACCTTGTTGGTTTTGTCTCTTTCGGTATTCAGCAGGACAATGGCGGAAAGCATGTTGGGCTCCTTGATTAAAGATTAGCCAACTACATTGGAACTAAAGAACACTAGCCGAGGGGTGCGGCATCGTCAACGTTGCTCACTCTGAGGATATCAACGCGCGGCTCGTCGAGCGTGTGCCGTTGGTCAATCGCGAGGGAATGGAGATTCAGGTCAAGGAAGCGCTCGCGCGCAAACCAGCCTCGACCCTAAAAGTAAAAGACGTGATCGACGATTCAGTGGTCACAGAGCTCGATAAGGAGGTTTTATCGACAAGCTTTACAGATAACCATCTCCGATAAATTGAACACCTATCTCGTTTATCGCCACAGCTGATCGAAGAACCCTGACTGTTTCACCTCATCCACGTAGCGGGTGTCATAGTAAGCCGTGATCGGCGTGCTCGCGGCGGCTTTGGCATCGATCAGATTGCTCTGCACCATCTGCTTGAGCATACCGCGGAGCGCCGCTTCCGGCACGATGCCTTCTTTGGAATAGTTTTCGGTGGCGAACCGGTATGATTGTTCCACGAGATCGGCGTCTTTCATGGGCATCCACTTGTTCATCACCTTCTTGGTGAATTCTCGGTCCGTCTGGATCAGTTTGATTGCTTCCGCCGTGCCTTTGACCGTCTTGATCACCGTGTCCTTGTCCTTTTCCGCAACTGAACGGCGCGCGACAATGCCATTGGTGATGAACGGCGTAAGCTTCGCGAGATCCGCCGGCGACGCCAACTCATTGTAGCCCTGCTTCTTCAGTTGGAAGTTATAGGGTGGCGAAAATACCGCGCCGTCCACCGAGCCTCGGCTCAAACCTGCGAATGCCTCCGGCTGACCACCCATTTGGAGAATCGTCACATTCTTGATGCCGTTAGCATCGAGCAAAGTTTGCAAGGCAAAATGGGTCACTGTGCCAATCCGGCTCACACCGATCTTCTTTCCCACCATGTCTTCGGGTTTTTTGATTTCGGATTTCACCATGATCGATTGCGTAAAGCGCGGCACCATCGCGGTGATATGGATAATGTCGCCGCCCTGTAAAATATTCGAGATCACGGCCGGCCCACCAGAGCCCGCCAAATCGGCTGCTCCCGATAACATGGCATTGAAAAGCGCCGATGAAGCGCCAATAAAGACCGGATCGAATTCGATCGCGTATTTGTCGAAGATGCGCGCCTCCTTGGCGACAAACCAGGGAAGACAATTGAGACCGATGGGCGAAAATGGAAAGGGAACCTTCTTGACCTGAGCGCCTAGCGGTGAAGGAAAGAACAGCGTTGCTATAAAGATAAGGAGAAGGCCTCGAATCGCGATGTTCGGCAACCGATAAAAAGACGGAAAATCAAACGAGTATTTCATCTCGGATCCTCCCCTCTTTGGAAGGTTGCTTCTCTAGTACAGTCGGCTCATTCTTGTCAATGCTGTCATCCTGAAATCTAAGCCCTTAACCTCGCGAACGGCTGGCATTTCGAAGGCCCTGCCGAGAAATCCTTTCGAAATGCATTAATCCAATAACCGCCTTACCTACCCCCCGAGATGCTTGCCGAAAAACCCGAACGTTCTCGGCCAGGAAGCATTTGCTGCGTGCTCGCGGTAATTGCTCGAGCCAAAGTTAGCAAACGCGTGAGCGGCATTCGGATAGGAATGGAATTCGTGCGGTTTTCCTAGCCGCGTCAATTCGGCATCGAGCTTTTTCATATCCGCCGGTGAGGGGTTCTTATCATCCTCGCCGAAGTGGCCCATGATCGGACAGTGAATGTCTTTGGTACGTTCGAAGGGCGATGGGCCGTCGCCCCAAGTTGAGAACGTATCGCCGCCGTAGTACATGACTCCCGCTTTGATCTCCCGATTCACCGAGCACATGAGATAAACCGCGCGACCGCCCATGCAAAAGCCGACGATGCCGATGCGTGCAGGATCCACAGAGTTATGCGACTTCAGAAAATCGACCGTCGCGTTGATGTCCGCTATCACCATGGTACCGGTCAATCTCATCCGCCGCGTTGGCCAATCGTCTTTGCAATCCGGCGCATCGCGATGATAGAGATCGGGCGCGGCGGCAATGAAACCGTTCTGCGCCGCCAGATCCGAGAACTGGACCATATCATCGACGCCGGTCTGTCCTTGCACGACGACGATTGCTCCGGCGGGCCGTTGATTTTCCGGCACGCTCATATACAGCCGCATATTCGAATCACCGATCTTGGCCTTTTCCCACGATGATGTCATAAAACCTCCTTCGTCAACTTCGACCTTCGAAAATTTCACCCGCGCGAATCGTCCACTTCACCGCAATCCGCTGCTTGTGCAATCGTTCCTTACCTAACGAATCCCGCAGCATCGCGGGATCTTCGACGATCTGCAAGACCGCAATATCCGCTTCGCGTCCGATTTCCAAACTGCCGATCCGATCCTGCCAACCTACTGCTCGAGCAGGATTGATGGTGCAGTTCGCGACGATTTGTTCGAAGCTCAATCCTAACGGCAAAAATTTAGTGAGTGTCGTCGGCAAGTCGCCCACGATGCCAAAGCCGGGCTGCGTCATGCGGCCGTGAAGATCCGAGCTGATAACATCCGGCAGCAAACCCTCGCCCATCGCGCGCTCGACCAGATCGAAGTCGAAATGACCGCTGGCGTGACCGACGTCGAAAATGACGCCGCGCTCCTTGGCTTTGCGAACTTCGGGCAATAGTTTGCCCTTGTCATCGATAATTGACGGTTTCTGCGGCGTATAGCAGTGCGTAATGATGTCGCCAGCGCGCAAAGTCGTGGCAATCTCATCCATGCCAATTGCCGTATCTCCAACATGGACCATGATCGGCGTATGCGTCGCCTCGCCGGCTTTGATCGCCAGACGCAACGCTTTCCGGCTGTTTTCACCGATCGCTTTCTTGTGCAGTCTGACCTTGATGCCGACTTCAAGATCGCGATTATCGCTTACCGCCTGCGCCGCGCCGTCGGAATCGGCGAAATCCAAATTCAATAATTCGCCGGGGGCGTTCAGCACTCCGTGCTGGGCGAGCGCGACGAAGCCGAGCATGCGTGTCTTCGAAGCCTCGTAAACCAGTTTGCGGAACCCGAGCAAATTTACCGGTCCGGCAGAACCGGCGTCCATGGTCGTCGTGACGCCGGTGGCGCGGCAAAGCGGATCCAGATTGCAGCCATACGGATTGACACCCCAATAACTGTGCACGTGAAAATCGATCAGGCCCGGCGTGACGTAGGAGCCCTCGACATCGATCACCCTTTTCGCATCGCCGCGCGGCAGACCGGCTGCAATTGCAGTAATCCGATCATCCGTGATTCCGACATCCAGTTTCTGATTGGTGTTGGTTGCCGGATTGATAACCGTTCCCCCGGTTAGCAATAGATCGAATGAGTCAAGCATAACTATTTATCGTTACCTCGGCGAGTAGTTCGGCAACTTACATCCGAATCGATCCATCCTTCCCCTTGACGGGGAAGGAGAAAGGAAGGGGTGATCTTGTCTTCAACTGGCACCCCCATCTTAATCTTCCCCCGTCGAGGGGGAAGAAAATGGAAATCGCGTGATCTGTATGAGGTGTTTGTAGTCACACGTCTCACGAACACTTTTTCTAATCCCCATCCAAACCGTAAAACTTAGTCGGATTGTGGGTAAGAATTTTGTCGATGATGTGGGGATCGATCTCGCCATTATCTTTGAGCTTGGCCAATGCGAGCAGCTCGCTCGCATTATCAGCATGGCCATAATCGGAGCCGATCATGAGACAATTCTCACCGGCGTATTGGAGCACGTACGGCAAATCGTCATCCGTTTGACACGCGACGAATAGTTGATGACTCCCGCTCAGCACGTCCGGGCGCGCTTGCTGTCCGGCCAGCTTGGGAAAGCGCAAATTTAGATCGTGCACCAAATACGGCACCCACTGCGCTGCGACTTCGATGGCGCCGATGCGGAGCCTGGGAAATTTTTCCGGGATGCCGTTGAGGATCATCGAATGAAAACCGCCGATCACCATCAGCTTCGCGACGCGAAATGGCTCCCCGCCGAGCATTTCGTTGACTGTAAAGTTCCCGATGCCGGAGTGAATGCCGATAGGCATATTGAGCCGGCTCGCTTCCTCATAAAGCGAAAAGAAATAGGGATCGTGCAGCACGTGATGCGTTTCGATGCCGCGCATGAACACCGCGCACGCGCCGTTTCCGTGCGACCACCGGAGTTCATCGAGCGCCTTGTCCATGGTCAGAAGCGGCAGCTGCACCGCCCAGCGCAAACGCTTTTTGTCTTTCGACCATATATCGGCCATCCAGCGATTATACGATCGGCAGAGCGCCAGCTCGATGGCCGGATTATCCGTAACCGGCCGCAGAAAGAGCGTCGGGTAGAGCACCTGCACCCCCGTGCCGATTTCATCCATGTGTTTCAAGCGCGAGTCGATATTCGCCATTTCGCGCGATTCTTTCGAAGTGTCCTGGCCGATGTTGTCGCGGCCGCCGATCAATCGCCCGCCGATGATCCAGAAATTCTGCTTTTTACCGGTTGGCATATCGACGGCAATAGGCACTGGACGATAGCGCTTATCGCTGCCTTCGAGGTAGTCCCAAGTTTTCTCACACTCAATCACATGCGCATCGGCATCGATGGTTAGCATTCGCTTTCCTCCAGAAAAACAATCCGAAAAAAATTACCGCAGAGGCACGGGACGTGAGAAAAAATCCCCAGCGGCTCACGGTGGTAGTGTATATATAGGAGGATACTGAAGTTCAGAGCAAGAGCCGAGCTCTTATAGTGAAAGTCA
>Ga0207706_10004696_pt1 | contig 12806 bp, 11 predicted proteins | sample KBSC53metaG_FD_184318 | JGI IMG/M metagenome (GOLD analysis project Ga0207706, IMG submission 184318) | Corn rhizosphere microbial communities from Kellogg Biological Station, Michigan, USA - KBS C5-3 metaG (SPAdes) (version 2) | ecosystem: Host-associated > Plants > Roots > Rhizosphere > Soil ... | reverse complement strand
CCGGTCCGATGCCCCAGGCCATCAGCGGCAGCACCAGCGCTTCGGTCCCCGATCCACAGGAGAGCGCGAAGGGCGCCTGGCCGAAGGCGGCGAGCTGGCGTTCGAACTCGGCGATCTCGGGGCCCATGATGTAGGCGCCGGAGCGGACCACCTTGAGGATGGCGTCCTCGAGCGGCTGGCCGAGGCGTTTGCGCTGCGCCTGCAGGTCGATGAAGGGGATCATGGGCGGCCTCGTGGAATTGCAGCGGGCTCATGCCATGCGTCGGCCGTCGGCGCCAAAACACGCTTGGTGACCGGGTGTTGCGCGGGATAGCGCTGTTCGCCGATCGGAGTCATGGTCCCACCGGGAATTCATGGGGAGAGCGGACATGGTGGCGACGGCGATCAACCCCGCGCGCACGAGCACGGGGTATTTCTATGTCTGGATGGCGGCGGCGTGCGTCGCCATTGCGTTCGGGGGCTTCGCGGGAACCTATTGGCTGCAGGTGCCGGCGGGCACCTTCGTGGGCGCGCCGATCGTGCATGTGCACGGCCTGCTTTTCTCGGCCTGGACGCTGTTCCTGCTGTCCCAGACGTGGCTCGCCGCCAACGACCGGCTCGAGCATCACCGGGCCTCGGGTCTGGCCGGGATCTCGCTGGCAACGGCGATGCTGTTCGTCGGCCTGGCGACGGCGATCAATTCGGCGGTCACCAACGGCGCCGGGGGCCACGAGGTCGCCGCCAAGGCCTTCATGATCGTCCCGGTCTCGGGAATCGTCCTATTCGCAGGCCTGGTCGCCGCGGCGATCGCCAACATCACCCGGCCGGAATGGCACAAGCGGCTGATGCTGGTTGCCACGGTCGGCATCCTGCAGGCGGCGATGGCGCGGGTGTTCTTCATGATCAAGACCGGCGGCGGTCCGGGCCTGCGCCCCGGCATCGGCGCGCCGCAACCGGTGGAGATCACCATTGGCCCCGGACTGGTCGTCGACCTCCTGATCCTGGCCGGCATCGCCTACGACTGGCGCACCCGTGGAAAGCCACACCCGGCCTATCTGATCGCCGGAGGGCTGACCCTGGCGGTGCAACTGGCGCGCCTTCCGCTGAGCTCGACGCCTCAGTGGCAGGCCCTCGCCGACCAGATCATCGCCCTAGGGCATTAGCCGCGGCCTCAGAGGATCGGCGGCAAGTTAATCGTCAGCGTTCCGACTACCGCCGGGCCGCAGACATCCGGGTTAAAGCGTCTGATCGGCGCTCTGTCTTCCCCGGTTAGATCTGCCGGGTGCGGCCTTCCCAGTAGGGAGCGCGGACCTTGTTGCGCTGGATCTTGCCGGCTTCGGAGCGGGGCAGGTCGGAGACAAAGTCGACGCTGCGGGGGACCTTGAACGCCGGCAGGTTGATCCGGGCGAAGGCCAGGATCTCCTGGGCGAGCTCCTCGGACGGCTGGTAGCCGGGCTTCAGCATGATCACCGCCTTCACCTGCTCGCCCCACTCGTCGTGGGGGATGCCGACCGTGGATGAGTCGGCGACGGCGTGGTGCTTGATCAGCTCGTTGTCGACTTCCTGCGGATAGATGTTCACGCCGCCGGAGATGATCGTCTCGGCGTTGCGCCCGGTGAGGAACAGGTAGCCGTCCTCGTCAAAGAAGCCGACGTCGCCCATGGTGAAGTAGTCGCCGACTCTGTTGGCCAGGGTCTTGGTCTCGTCCTTGTAGTAGGTGAAGCCGCCGCCGGGCGGGAGCTGGTGGTAGATGGTTCCGGCGACGCCCGTCGGGCATTCCTGGCCCTGCTCGTCGAGGATCTTGGAGCCCAGCAGTTCCGGCCGCTTGCCCACCGAGCCGGGCTTCTTCAGCCACTCTTCCGAGCTGATGGTGAAGCCGGCGCCACCCTCAGAGCCCGCATAGTATTCGCTGAGCACCGGGCCGAACCACTCGATCATCGCGGCCTTCACTTCCGGCGGGCAGGGCGCGGCGCCGTGGACGACGTACTGGACGTGGGAGACGTCGTATTTCGCCTTCACGTTGTCCGGCAGCGCCAGCAGGCGCTGGAACATGATCGGCACGAGATGGAGGTGGGTGACCTTCTTCTCGGCGATGGTCCGCAGGACCAGTTCGGAGTCCCACTTGTCCATGAAGATCAGCGGGCAGCCGGCGCCCATGGCGGCGCTGACGTCGAAGGCCAGGGGGGCGGCGTGGTAGGCCGGGCCGGCGCACATCTGCACCGAGGTCTCGTGGTTGTAGCCGCGCATCGTGTAGATCGCCTGCATCGGCACGACCGCCTGGGCGCGATAGACGCCCTTGGGGCGCCCCGTCGTGCCCGAGGTGTACATCATTTGATTCCCCAGGACGGGATCGTCGATGTCGGCGCCGTCCAGGGCTGCGAGTTCGCGGTCGTAGTCCAGGAAGCCCGGGATGCCGCCGCCGATGGCGACCTTCGCGAGCAGGTCAGGGCACTCCGCCGCCGCCGGCCCAGCGCTTGCCACGCGGGCCTCGGCGAACACCGCCTTCGCCTCGCAATCCTTGATAATGTAGGCGATTTCGTCGGTCGTCAGATGCCAGTTCACCGGCGTCATGCGGAAGCCGCCCCGGCGCGTGGCGGCCATGACCTCTACGAATTCGGCGCGGTTGGAGCAGACCAACGCCACCGAGTCGCCGGCCTTCAGGCCCTTGCCGCGCAGCAGGCGCACGATGCGGTTGGCGTTGGCGTTGACCTCGGCAAAGGTCCGGGTCGAGCCGTCGGGATTGTGGATGAAAGCCTTGTCGCCCTGGACCTCGGCCCATACCGCCAAGGTCATGCCGCTCATGGCCGCGGCGCCCAGCCGATCGTCCAGACTGACGCGATCTTTCAAATCTTCTTCCATCAAATCCTCCCAGGCGCCTCACGTTGAGCGGCGCGTTCAATGCCTATTGGAGGCTACGGGAGCAGGGATGAAATGATCCGCACCCATGGGTCCGAGGCCTCGCCGGGCACCATCACATGAGAGGACGCAGGCGACAATTGGGCGTGCGGCGGGGCAAGCCGCTTATGGTCCCTCCCGAGTGAGGTCGAGGATCCAGTTCGCTTCCCACGTCTTGCCGCCGTCGGTGGAGAACGACTGCTCGAAGTGCGCCTTCGTCGGGCTGACCGGGGTCCAGACATAGCGGACGAAGATCCAGCGGCCCTTCCAGTCCTCATAGTCGAAGAGCTCGATGCGCCCGTCGACGAATCCGCCGACGGTGGGCGGCAGGCCGAGCGTGCCCTTGGCCGTGTCGACAAGGTAGATGTTCCACTGGTGGGAGGCGGGATTATAGAGCCGCAGCGTCTGGCCGCGCTTGTGCAGGTCCTCCTTGGCGGCGTCGACCTTGAACTCCTCCCAGTTCGCATCGCTGCCGGGGATCTTGTGGGTCTTGGAGGTCCCTTCGTACTCGACCCATTTGGTGGACCCGGTGAGCGGATCGACGAGCTGTTTCAGGTGCGCCTTCCAGTCGCCGATCAGAAAGTCGAAGTCGTGAGTTCCGTCGCGGGCGCTGAAGCCGGGCGGGGACGGCTGCGCCTGCGCCCGGCTGGTTTGAGGAAGCAGCAACGTCACGGCGCCAAGGGCGCAGAGCCCGATCCGATTGGCAGTGGTCTTGGTCATGGAAACCTCGCTGGTGGACGCGAGGCAGGCTTATGAACGCCATAAGCTGACAGCGGGCGTCAGGATTTTCGGTGAGAGCACTTAGCCGACAAAACCTGGGGTGGCGCGTGTTCGCCCGGCGCCTCAGAATACCGGGCATTGCAGATGGAAAATTTGAGATGACCGATTCGCCCCCCAATGGGCGGGGGGCGTCGCCGTCTGAGTCTCCGGCGGTTGACGTCACGGCCATGCCTTTGGTGCTGGCCCGGATCGCCGGGCTGGCGTTCCGCTATCCGGGTCGGGTGGCGCTGATCGTCGTGACGTCGCTGCTCGGAGCCGCGGCGAGTTTGGCCCTGCCGCGGCTCTTCGGCCGCGCAGTAGACCAGGCCGCGCATCTCCTGGCGCAGGGCTCGGCGCATGCCGACGCGGCCAAGCAAGGCCTGCTGGTCAGCGCCGGGCTGGTGATCCTGGCCACCGCCTCGCGCGGCTTTCTCACGATGGCCTCGACCTACTACTCGGAATACCTGAGCCAGAAGGTGGCTTACGACCTGCGCCTGGCCTTCTTCCAGCAGTTGCAGCGGCTCTCATTCGGCTTCCACGACAAGGTCCACTCCGGCGACCTGATCACCCGCGGCATGCTCGACCTGGAGGGCAGCCGCGCCTTCATCCAGGGCGCGATGCAGCCGGCGCTGTCGCTCGGCCTGCTGCTGGGCTTCGCGGCCTATATGATGATCGCGACCGATCCGATGATGGCGGCGATCGGCCTGGCCTTCGTGCCGGTGGCCGGCGTGGCGCTGGCGCGGATGGGCTTTCTGCTCAGGGTCACCTGGCTCCGGGTCCAGGAGATGATGAGCGGGCTGACGCTGACCATGGAGGAGAACCTCCAGGGCATCCGCGTGGTCCGCGCGTTCGCCGGCCGCCGCTTCGAGCTTTCCAAGTTCGACACCGCCTCGCAGGAGGTTCTGGCCTTCCAGTACAAGCGGATCACGCTGCGTTTCCGAGGCGTGGCCTGGATGATGGTCAGCTTCAACGCCTCGCTGGGCCTGCTGCTCTGGTACGGCGGGCGTAAGGTGCTGGCGGGCGAGATGACGGTGGGCCGCCTCACCGAGTTCCTCACCTACATGACGCTGCTGCAGGCCCCGATCCGGCAGATCGCGATGATCTTCAACTCCATGGCGCGCGCCACCTCGTCGGGGGCGCGGCTGTTCGAGGTGCTGGACCTGAAGCCCGGCATCGCCGATGCGCCGGGGGCCCAGCCGCTCGCCGCCGGCGAGGGCGTGCTGCGCTTCGAACACGTCGACTTCCGTTACGATCCGGGCGGCAAGCAGGTGCTGAGCGACATCAGTTTCGAGGTTAGGCCCGGCCGCACGCTGGGCATCGTCGGCCCGCCCGGCAGCGGCAAGTCGACGATCGCCAACCTAATCCCGCGCTTCTACGACGTCACCGGCGGGCGCATCACCATCGACGGCCGCGACGTGCGCGAAGTGACCCTGGCGAGCCTTCGCGAATATGTCGGGCTGGTTCAGCAGGAGGCGTTCCTGTTCGACGCCTCGGTGGGCCACAACGTCGCCTACGCGGATCCCTGGGCGGAGGACGAGCGGATTGTCGGCGCCGCCAAGACCGCCCAGATCCACGAGCACATCGCCGGGCTGCCCGCGGCTTACGAGACCCGCGTCGGCGAGCGCGGCGTGGCGCTTTCCGGCGGCCAGCGCCAGCGGATGAGCATCGCGCGCGGCGTGGTGCCTGGGCCGGGCGTGATGATCTTCGACGACTCCACTGCGGCCATCGACGCGGTGACCGAGCGCAAAGTCCGCGACGGTCTGGCGAAGGCGACCCGGACCAAGGCCACGGTGATCATCGCCCACCGGCTGTCCTCGCTTATGCACGCCGACGAGATCGTGGTGCTGGACGAGGGCCGGATCGTCGAGCGGGGAAGCCACGCCGAGTTGCTGGCGCACGGCGGGACCTACGCCGAGCTCTATGAGTTGCAGAGCCGCTCGGACGCCGCAGCCACCCTCGACGAACCGACGCCAGAGGACGTGGGAGCATGAGCGAGACCACCCTCGACCAGACTGAGCGCACCGGGCGCAAGCCCCGCGCCTCGCTGGGCTCGCCCGAGGGCGACGACGTCTTCGGCGTGTTCGACACCAGAATCGCGCGGCGGTTCTTCAGCTACCTCGGGCCGCACAGGAAGATGTTCGTCATCGCCCAGATCGCGGTGCTGGTCTCGGCGGCGAGCCAGGTCTCGATCCCGCTCCTGATCGGCCGGGCGGTGGACAGCGTGGTCAAGCACGACGCGGCGCGCTTCCAGCAGACGCTGGTCGCGTTCGCGGTGATGGCGGGCGTCTATACGGCGATGTTCTTCACCGAGCAGTGGCTGTCGCAGCGGCTGGCCCAGCGGGTGATTTTCGACATCCGCCGCGCCATGTTCGCCCACTTCCAGGACGTCTCACTGAGCTTCATGGATAAGACCCACGTTGGCCGGATCATGGCCCGACTGCAGGGCGACGTGGGCGCGTTGCAGGAGTTCCTGGAGACCACGACCGGCGCACTCGGCGACATGGTGATGCTGATCGGCATCGCCGCGGTGCTGCTGTCGATGGACGTACAACTGGGCCTGCTGACGCTGACGGTGCTGCCGGCGCTGATCGCCATCCGGGCGGTCTGGCTGCCCTATTCCAAGGAGAGCTTCAGGAAGGCGCGCGACGCGTCCTCGACCGCGAACTCGGCGCTGGCGGAGAACATCAACGGCATCCGCACGGTCCAGGAGACCCGCCGCGAGCAGCTCAACTTCGAGCTCTATGCCGAGAAGGCGCACGAGAACTTCCGTGCGCAGACGGGCGCCGCCTGGATGAGCGGCATCATGACCCCGACCGTCGATGTGCTGACGGGCCTGGCCATGGCCATCGTGATCATCGTCGGCGGCAACGCGGTGATCGCCGGGCGGCTGGAGGTGGGCGTGATGGTCGCCTTCGTCCTCTATGTGCAGCGCTTCTTCGACCCCGTGCGGATGCTCTCGATGCAGTACACGATCATGCAGCGGGCGATGGCGGCGGGGTATCGCATCTTCGAGGTGCTCGACGTGCCGATCACCATCAAGGACAAGGAGGGCGCCAGCGCGCTTGAGAGCTTCGAGCCGACCGTCGAGTTCGAGCACGTGACCTTCGGCTACGACCCGGCCCGGCCGATCCTGCACGATGTGACCTTCAAGGTCCGGCCGCAGGAGGTGGTGGCGCTAGTCGGGCCGACGGGCTCGGGCAAGACCTCGATCATCGCGCTCACCCATCGGTTCTATGAGGTGGACGCGGGCCGGGTGCTGGTGGGCGGCGTCGACGTGCGCGACGTGACGCTGGACAGCCTCGGCCGGCGCATTGGCATGGTCCTGCAGGAGCCGTTCCTGTTCACCGGCACGATCGAGGAGAACATCCGCTACAACACGCTCGACGCCACCCGCGTGGACATCGTGGCCGCGGCCAAGGCGGTCTCGGCGCACGACTTCATCATGCGCCTGCCGGAGGGCTACGACACCAAGCTGGGCCAGCGCGGACGCAATATCTCGGTGGGCCAGCGCCAGCTGATCTCTTTCGCCCGCGCCCTGGTGGCCGACCCGCAGATCCTGATCCTCGACGAGGCCACGGCCAATATCGACAGCTTCACCGAGCAGGCGATCCAGAAGGCGCTGAAGGTGCTGTTCGAGGGCCGCACCTGCATGGTGATCGCCCACCGGCTGGGCACCATCCGCGACGCCGATCGGATCATCGTGCTCAGCCAAGGCCGCATCCTGGAGCAGGGGTCGCACGACGAGCTGATGGGAAGCGGCGGCCTCTACCACCACCTCTACACCTCCGCCCACGCCAGCTTCGACGACCAGGTGGTGGCGACGACCGGCGACGCCGAGTTCGCGTCGCGGACCTAGGCGACCTTTCTCCTCCCCTCTGTGGAGGGACAGATCGGACTCGCGATCAAGCTCTGAGGATCGCGCATAGCCCTAGCCTCCCCACACGTCTGCGGGCTTCGCCGTGTCCACCCTGCCCACCGGGGAGGGAAAGTTCAGAACGATAGGTTGCGGACGATCTTCCACCTGCCGTCCGGCTCGCGACGCCAGACGGTGGCGTAGGGCCCGAAGGAGGCGCCGGCCTTGCCGTCCTTGGTGCGGAAATGGAGGCCGCCCTCGCCCCACTCCAGTAGCAGGCCGGGTCCGAGATCGGTCAGCCCTTTCTGCTTCAGGCCGCCGGAGACGATGGTGAGGCCGCTCGCCAGCCGTTGAGCGATGAGGGTCCGAATGGCGTCATGACCTGCGACGAGCTGGCGGTCGGCGGTGATGAAGACGGCGTCGGGCGCATAGGCCGAGGCCACGCGCGCCGCGTCTCCGGCCTTCATCGCCCCGACCCATTCCGCGTTCACGGCTTCGATGGTTGGGCGGGCGGACGCGATGTCTTCTGCTGGTCCGGCCAGCGCCGGCGTGGAGATCACCACGGTGCAGAGCGCAACAATCGACAGACGCATGGGAAATCCTCAGGTCTTGTGGAAAATCCAGATCTCGCCGACGCCGCCGAGCTCAACGGGCGCCTGGTGTTTCGCCAGCCCCGCCGCCGCGGCCAGGGGCTCGGGGTCGGTGAGGTAGTAGGTGAGGCGCTCATGGGAGCGGCGCAGCACCTTCCCGTCGGCGCCGCGCTCGACATACTCGATGACTTGGTCGAGGCGGCCGATGGATTCGCGGAAGCTCCGTTCACGGACATAGAGCTGCAAGCGGCGGCCGCCTTCCAGCGCCTGATCCATCACCGGCAGGTCGGTGTTTAAGGGGCCGGGCGCGCGCATGGGCTCCAGCATCGGCAGGTGGAAGGCCGCAAGCCCGCCGGTTTCCAGGTGATGCGCGGCGGTGGCGAAGGTGTTGCGCCAGGCCGCGCCCGCCGGGACGTGGGCCAGGGTGAAATACGGGCAGACGACCAGATCAAACGTGCGCTTGAGATCGAGGGAGGTCATGTCGCCGCGCCGAAGCGCCACGCGGGCGCCGGTCTCCGGGTCGAGCGTGGCGCGCTTGGCCTGAGCCTGCAGCAGCATCGAGGGTGCGATTTCGACCCCGGTGACGTGCAGGCCGTGCTCGGCCAGGGCGAAGGCCACGCGGCCGGTCCCGGACCCCAGCTCCAACACCGATCCCTCGGGCGGAGCCAGTTTCGCATAGACCTCGATGTCGCCCTGCAGCCGCGCGTCGGCGCCGGTCACGGTGTCGTAGAAGACCGCGCTCAGGCCCTTGTCGGCATAGTAGGGGCGCGCCTGCGCCATCGGGGAAGACCTTACAGAAGTGTCATGGCTATTGCCGTTGCGCTGGATGAATCAGAGGGCCAAATAACGCAACGACCAAGTTTGACTTGGTCTTTTGGGGAGCCTCACCACGTGACCACCTTCAAGTCCCGTTTCGCGCGCGCCGCCATGATCGTGTTGGCGCCCCTGTTGATCGCCGGCTGCGGGATCAACACCATCCCCACCAAGGAAGAGAAGGCGAAGGCCCAGTGGGCCGAGGTGCAGAACCAGTACCAGCGCCGCAATGATCTGATCCCGAACCTGGTCTCGACCGTGAAGGGCTACGCAGCCCAGGAGAGCAAGGTGCTGATTGGCGTTTCCGAAGCCCGCGCCGGCGCCGTGCGGGTGCCGTCGGGCCCTGAGATCACCACCGACCCGGCCGCGTTCCAGCGCTACCAGCAGGCCCAGAACAACGTGACCATGGCGCTCGCGCCCTTCCGTGTGCTGCAGGAGAACTATCCGGACCTGAAGTCGAACACCAACTTCATGGCCCTGCAGAGCCAGCTCGAAGGCACCGAGAACCGGATCGCCATCTCCCGGCGGGACTACAACGAGGCGGTGCGTGACTTCAACACGACGCTGCGCACCTTCCCGCAGGTGTTCTTCGCCAAGACCATGTACTCGAGCTCCAAGCCGATGATCCTGTTCTCGGCCACCGAGCAGTCGCAGACAGCGCCCAGCGTCAGCTTCGACGCACCCGCGCCTCCGGCCGCCGCGGCCCAGCCGCCCAGCGCCGCGCCGGCGACAAAGTGACGAAAACCCACCCAACCCTCCCCCGCCTTGGGGGAGGGCTCGCGGTCCTGATCCTCGCCGTCTTCGCGGTGGCGAGCGTGGCGTTCGCCGCACCGAAGTTCCCGCCGCTGACCGGGCGGGTCGTGGACAACGCCCACGTCCTGTCGTCGGAGACCGCGCAGAAACTGGACGGCGAGCTGGCCCAGCTTGAGGCCCAAACCGGCCACCAGCTGGTCGTGGCGACCGTGCCGGACCTGCAGGGCTACGAGATCGAGGACTACGGCTACCAGCTCGGGCGCACCTGGGCGCTCGGCAAGAAGGGCGTCAACGACGGCGTCATCCTGCTGGTCGCACCGAAGGAGCGAAAGGTCCGCATCGAAGTTGGCTACGGCCTCGAGCCAGTGCTGACCGACGCGCTCACCCGCGTGATCCTACAGACCAAGGTCCTGCCGCAGTTCAAGCAGGGTAGGATGGAGCAGGGGATCGTCGACGGCGCGGAGGCAATCATCCATCAACTCGCCCTGCCGGCCGACCAGGCCCAGGCCGTGGCCCAGCAGGCGGCGGCGCAGCCCCGCGTGCACCAGCGTGGCCCGAGCAGCGCGCACATTCCGGTCTTCTTCATCATCCTGATCATCTTTTGGTTGCTGACCAGCGTCCTGCGCGGCTTTGGCGGGCGGCGCGGCTCGGGCTTGTGGTGGCTGCTGCCCCTTCTGCTGTCCTCCAGCGGCCGGCGTGGCGGTGGGGATGACTGGGGCGGCGGCGGCGGTTGGGGCGGCGGTGGCGGTGGCGGTTTCTCCGGCGGCGGCGGCTCGTTCGGCGGCGGCGGTTCCTCGGGGAGCTGGTGATGCAGGGGCTGAGCCCAACCGAACTTTCGGCCATCGAGGCCGCGGTCCGAGAGGCCGAGACCCGCACGACCGGGGAGATTTACTGTGTCGTCGCCGAGGAGAGCTCGGACTACGGCGAGACGCCGCTCGCCTGGGCCGGCGGCGTGGCGCTCCTGGCGCCGGCGATCCTGCTGATCGCGGGCGTGCACGTGAGCATCCCGGACTTCTTCTCGACATGGAGCGCCGCCCAGGTCGGCGAGGCGATCGAGACCTCCGTGCGAAACGCGCTGATCGGCACGATCGTGCTGCAGGGGATCCTGTTCGCGGCGACGGCGCTAATCGTGACGATCCCGTCGGTGCGGCGGGCCCTGACGCCGCGCGGCCTGAAGCGAGATCGGGTGCGCCGGCGCGCGGCCGAACAGTTCCTGGCCAAGAACCTGCACCTGACCCGTGACCGGACGGGCGTGCTGATTTTCGTGTCTCTTGGGGAGCACATGGCCGAATTGATCGCCGACGAGGGGATCGCGCAGCATGTCGAACCCAAGGTCTGGGACCAGGCGATGGCGGCGCTGACGGAGGGCTTGAAGCGCGGCCAGCCGGCCGCCGCTTTCGCCGCGGCGGTCGGTCTCTGCGCCGATGTCCTGGCCGAGCGGTTTCCAGCCAGGGAAGGCGACAATCCCAACGAACTTCCCGACGCCGTCGTGGTGCTGCCAAAGCCTTGAGGCGATCGGCCGCACGGAATCCACCAAAGCTCGACCACACAACTTATGGTATTGTTTGTCCCTTCCTGCCGCGACAGATTGGGACGGATTCTGGATGGGCGTGTGGAAGCCAGTGGACGTGATCGGTGACAAACCGAGCCCCGGGGGCCCGATCATCCGGTCGTCGGCCGACGCCGCCTCGCTCGGCATGGCCTACCAGATTGAGGCCTCCAAGGACGGGACCCGCCGGTTCACCTTCGTCGGGCAGCGCTGCCAGGCGGTGAACGGCGTGCCGGCCGAGGCCGCGATGGCCGATCCGGCAGTCCTCTACAACATGGTCCTGCCCGAACATCGCGAAGCCTTCGCCGCGGCCGAGGCGCAGGCGATCGCCCTGACGCAGCCCTTCGATGTCGAGGTGGCCATGCGAAGGGCCGACGGCGTGGTGCGCTGGCACAGGATCGCCTCGATCCCCCGCCCGCAGCCCGGCGGACGCGTTCTGTGGGACGGGCTGCAGATCGACGTCACGGACCGCCGCCGACTGGCCTCCGAGCTCGAGGAACAGCGCCGCCGCGTGGAGATCGCCGTCGAGGCGACCGACATGGGCCTGTGGGAGGTCGACTTGCAGTCGGAGACGCTCACCTGGTCGGACCGCAATCGCCGCCTCTTCGGCCTGTCTCCCGAAGCCCCCGTCACGCCGCAGATCTACATGGATCTGATCTACGAAGAGGACCGCCAGTTCGTCCGCGAGGCCTTCGAGCGCGCGCGGGACCCGGCCGGTCCGGGCGACTTCACCGCCGAGTACCGCATCATGACGCCCGCAGGGGAGGCTCGGTGGGTGTGGTCTCGCGGCCGGATGATCCGCGACGATGAGGGCCCGCGGCTGCTGGTCGGCACCTCGCTGGACATGACCGAACGGCGGGCCGCCGAGGAACGCCGCAACCTCCTGACGCGCGAGCTGGCGCACAGAGCGAAGAATTTCATCTCGGTGGTCATGTCGATCGTCGGCCAGACCGCCCGGGGGCAGGAATCGGTCCAGGAATTCCGGGACCTGCTGATGGCCCGCCTGCAGTCGATGGCTGCGTCGCAGGACCTGGTCACCACCACCGGCGGGCACGCCATCGACGTGTCGGGCGTGATCGCGCAGTCGCTGGCCCCCTTTGACATCCAACGCTTCGAGATCGACGGAGGCCTGGCCGAGGTGTCGATCGAGAGCACGGTCGCGGTCGGCATGGGGCTCCTGCTGCACGAGATGGCGACCAACGCGACCAAGTACGGATCGCTTTCCAACAGCAAGGGCCGCGTGGTCATCGGCCGTGCCACGGCCCCCAACGGCCGCGTCGCCTTCGAATGGCATGAGCAGGGCGGACCCAAGGTCGTGCTGTCCGACCGCAGGGGGTTCGGCACGCGCCTCCTGGAACAGGTGTTGCGTAACCAGGGCGGCACGGTGAAGTTTGCGTTCGAGCCCGCCGGCTTCCGCGCCCACGTGGAGTGCCCGGCGGCGAACTAGGGGCCGGTTGCTGGTCCTTCCGGGGCCGCGCCGATGCTGACCATCTTCGCCTTCGCCATGGTGGCGACGTTCATGACGCTGATCATGAGCGGACGGGTGAGCGCGATGGTCGCCCTGATCGTCGTGCCGCTGGTTTTTGGCCTGATCGCCGGCTTCCGCGGCGACCTC
>Ga0207706_10004695_pt1 | contig 12806 bp, 9 predicted proteins | sample KBSC53metaG_FD_184318 | JGI IMG/M metagenome (GOLD analysis project Ga0207706, IMG submission 184318) | Corn rhizosphere microbial communities from Kellogg Biological Station, Michigan, USA - KBS C5-3 metaG (SPAdes) (version 2) | ecosystem: Host-associated > Plants > Roots > Rhizosphere > Soil ... | reverse complement strand
TCCGAGACAAGGCGTACCAGCGCGCCGGCGCGCGGGAAAAGAATACCGAGACGAGTGCACGATTTCTCCGCCAGAAATTTAAGGGCGATGGCACAGATCGCTTGCGCTTGCTCAGTGGTGTTGAGACCGACCAGAAATTGAGGGTCCCTGCGGCTGGCAGAATCGGTCTCGCTGACCGCCGGCTGATTGAGATGGACAAACGGGCGGTTCCGTTCGGTCCGGTCCGGGATCGGCGCCGCCGAATCGAAATGTTCCTCCCACGTGCCGATCCAGGATTCGTCGGCTGCGCGAGTTTGCTCGCGTGGATATTCGAGAATCACGGTTGCCCGCTTTGCGAAAGAAACCGCCGTCTGCAGCAAGGGCCAGAGTGGCCAGTGCTTCGCTGTAAATCCAATTAAAAGCAGATGGCTAAATCGCGGTGGCGCGCTTTTGGCCGCTGCCAGGGCGTCGCGATCAGCCTCATGAATCAGCTTGAACTCGCATTGCCGAACCAGGTCTTCAAATTCTTGCATGATCTCGCGCACGGTTGGCGCGCCGATGTCTTGAAAATTCCAGCCTGCCGCGCTCACCTGATCGAAAGTCCGAAGCAGGTTGTCCGGGGAACGCGAGATCGATTTCGCAATCGCAGCAAGATCGACATCTGCCGAAATCCGGCTCGCGACCAATTCAGCGACGATGGCCAGAAGTAAACGAAGATGCTCGCGCAACGACAGCGATGAAGCGTCTTCCGCTAGCAGCAGCTCACGAAGACGCGGCGGAGTAATAAATTTTACACCGAGCAGTGGAACCTCATATTCCAACAATTTCGACCGCAGAAATGCAGCGCCGCTTGGAAATGGTGTAGCGACCGCAACGGTCTCGTTATTTTTCAGCGAGGCCAGCTTAACCTTCTTGAACCACGGCAAGAGAACGCTTTCCCAGGCGCTGGCGAAGGAAGAGCCAATGTGTAACGAAACAGATTGCTTTGGCTCCTCAGGCTCTCTGGGATGCATCTGCTAACGGTAACAGATTTTATCGTCGCGCGACGGCTGCTGGTTTCCTCCCGCGTAGCTGCCGCGAATCACCGATGCGTTGAGTGACGCCGATGCGATCCAAATATTCCAGGAACGGAATAATTACGCGGCGTGTGGTGCCAATTTTCTTTCGAAGTTGACTGGCAGTCGCGGAATCGTTTTCGGACAGGAACTCGGCAACGATGTTCTGCATCTGTTCGGCAGCCTCCCGAAGAACAACGATCTCCGTGCTGATCTCGACGATCTCGCCTGTATCGATTAGGAATCGCCGCGCCTGTTGAAGCTTTCGATCTTGCGAAAACGCTTTGCGATCGGGAGGATCAAAAGGTCTAGCCCAGAGCGCAGCGCGAATATTTTCCGCGGCGGATAACAATTCCAGCGGCAGCGACGGCCGGTGGCTGATGCGACCAATTTGATTTTCGAGCCGAACAAAACCATTCCGTGTGAGTTCTGAAATTACTGCGTTAAACAATTTGTCGGACTCGGCTTCTAAATCCACCCGAAGCTGCGATAGATCGAGTCCACAGCGTTCCGGGTTTTTTTCGTGCGCTCGGTCGATTAAAGTGGCTGCTCTATTGATTACATTGTGCCAGTAAGATGCGCTGGCGATGATATCGCCAGCCTGCACGATTTCGTCATCATAAGTCAGCCGCGACAACGCTTCAGAAATTTCATCGGCGCCGAAATTCGATTTCACCAGCAGCGTTTTGGATTCGGCGCATGCATCACGTCGAAGCTGGGAGCGGATGCAAACATCGACGTCATGTGGCGCGGTCGCGCGGGTCCTCAAGAAATGAATCTGTGCGACAGAGCGGAAATTCGAGCGATCGACGTTGGGATCGAGCACCGTGCCGCCAGCAATGGTGTTTTGTTCGGAAGAATCGCGCACAACGAAGCGATCGCCGACAAACGCGACAATTGGTGAATCGAGCCGCAACCGAGCAATTGCGCTTTGCCCGGCTCCAAGCGCAGGTTGGTCCAACAATATGATCCTCGCAGCGATGCGACCTGTTCCAAAATGGACTTGAACGGAACTGCCGTTCTTGATTGGACGCGCTGCAGGACAGTTTCGCTTCAGTCGCGACGATCTTTCGAGAAGCACGTCGATTGTTGTGTGCGGACTACCGAAGCCCTGAATGGTGACGACGTCACCGCGTTGGATTCCGTTCTCGCCAATTGAGAGATCAGGCAGATTAATGGCCGTGCGCATTCCCGGCTGAGCGATTTCCAGGTCGCGGCCATGGTTTTGAATGGAACGAACCCGAGCTGAAATTTTTCCGGGCTGAACGACCACATCCTGGCTGCGCCGAATCGAACCGCCACTCAGCGTGCCCGTGACGACCGTGCCGATTCCACGCAGCGTAAAAGCGCGATCGACAAAAAGGCGCGGCTTCCCGAAATCGCGCTGTGCTCGCATGGATGAGAACTCTGACGCGAGTACGCCTTTCAAAATCTGGATTCCCGCGCCAGTGCGGACCGACATTGGAATGATCGGTGAACGCGCGAAGGCGGTATCGCGCAGCTGAGTGCGAATCTGCTCATGGACATTATCGACCTGGCCAAGATCGCTTTTCGTAAGCGCAATCACGGCCCGTCGCACGCCGAGATAAGTCAGGATCTGGAGATGCTCTTCAGTTTGCGGCATCCACCCGTCGTCCGCGGCAACAACGACGAGCGCCAGATCGATTGAACCGACGCCAGCAATCATGTTTCGGACAAAATCTTCGTGACCGGGTACATCGACAATACCTGTATGAAATCGCTGCTCGTTTTCTCCCTCGAGAATTAATTGCGCGAAGCCGAGCTCAATCGTGATTTGTCGCGCCTTTTCTTCGGGCAGGCGATCGGGATCAATTCCGGTGAGCGCTTTGACCAGCGCGCTTTTGCCATGATCGACGTGACCGGCAGTCGCGACAATGAAATGTTGCTCTGTCATCTCAGTTCGCTAAACCTCGCGCCCTACCCGAGAACGGTTCGGCTAGCACACGCAGCGCGAATCGCGTCAACCACCAGATCATCTTGGTGCGGAAAAATTGTGCGCAGATCGAGTTTAAAGCGCTCATTGGCAATGTAGCCGATGAGCGGCGGACTCGCTTTCCGCAGACGGGCGCCGAAATCGTCCGGCGAACAATGCCTTGGAACAATTTCAATTGTAATGGATGACATCACCGATTCTGGCAATGTGCCGCCACCGACTTTGGCTTTACCGCGGCCAATCGCGATTTGCAGCGGCAAGTTCCTCAGACGGCCCGAGATCGCTCCAGCTCGGCTTTGCAACTCGTCTTCGGAGACTTGCAACAGGCGGATCGCAGGGATTTCGGCGGTCCGTTGATTCAGGTGAAGTTCGACTGTGGCTTGCAGCGCTGCGAGACGAAGCTTGTCGCAACGCAAGGCGCGAAATAACGGCTCGCGTTTCAACACGGTGACAAATCGCTTCTTGCCAATAATGATTCCTGCCTGCGGCCCGCCCAATAACTTGTCGCCGCTGAAACACACCAGGTCGGCGCCCGCTTGCAAAGCTTCCGTGGGCGTAGGCTCGTGATGGGCGAGTCCAAAATCTTCGGTCGCCACAATCGCGCCACTACCAAGGTCCTCGACAAACGGAGTCCGCTGCCTTCGCGCCAGGGCGCTGATTTCCGCCGCAGAAGGCGACTCGACAAAGCCGCTCATAAAAAAATTACTGCGATGAACCTTCAGAATCATTCCCGTGTTCGGACCTATGGCTTGCGCGTAATCGTGGAGGGTCGTCTTATTTGTCGCACCCACCTCCCGCAACTGCGCGCCGCTCGCTTCAATGATTTCGCCGATGCGAAAGCCGCCGCCGATCTGCACGAGCTCTCCGCGCGAGATCACAATGTCAGGTTTGATTTTGGTGAAATGTCGAACAATCAGCACAAGTGCGGCTGCGCAGTTGTTGACCACCGTCGCCGATTCCGCCCCGCAGAGCAGCGCCAGCGCGTTCTCAACGTAAGCGCCGCGCCGGCCGCGCGCTCCCATTGCGAGATCATATTCGAGATTTGAGTAACCCGAACCGATCTCGCCAAGCGCGCGGATTGCGTCGGCGGCCAGCGGCGCGCGTCCAAAATTTGTATGAATGGCGATTCCAGTTCCGTTCACAATCGGCTGAAGCCGGCTGGCGCGAATGTTTTCCAGCGAGGTACGCACAGAATCCACAATTAATTCAAATTCCGGAACTTCAGCCTTTGCGCGAATCTGTGAAAGTTCGCGCCGGACCAGTTCGACAATCACCGGTCGCGGCAAATCATCGTGGCCCAGCGCATCGAGGACCCTGGTGACGGCGGGAATTTGCCGGCGCGCGCGTGATTCTAACCCGTCACGCATATCAATGGACCACGGCGCCGTCGTGGTACGATTTTGCCGATCACGGCAGCGGATGGCATGCGCGCTTTGCGGAGGATGCTCAGCACGTTCTCCAGCCTGGCTTCGGCGACGCAAAGTAGTAGTCCACCGCTGGTCTGCGCGTCGGTTAAGAGAATTCTGCGCGCCTCATCCGTGTTTCGCCAATCGACAAGGACCGTTGTCGCGTTAAGATTTTGCCTGCTTCCTTCCGGCACGCAGCGCTGTTCGATGAGATCGCCGATCTCATCGCTAATCATGGGCACGGCGGCTGGATTGATATCGGCAGAGACGCGACTGGCGCGGCATAATGAAACCAGATGACCAATGAGGCCGTAACCAGTGATATCGGTGGCCGCGCGCACCAGACGATGCTCGGCAAGTTCGGCTCCTGCCAAGTTAATTTTCGACATCAGTAAAATAACTTTTTTCTGCAGTGTCCGAGAAGCCACTCCGCGCTTGATTGCAGTAGTGGCAATGCCAGTCCCCAGTGGTTTCGTTAACACAAGGAGATCACCGGGATGAGCATTTGCGTTCGTCATCAAGCGGCGAACATCGACCATTCCAGTGACTGCCAGCCCATAAATCGGTTCGGGATTGCGAATGGAATGGCCGCCGATGATTGCACAACCCACCTCGGCCGCCTTGGCCAAACCACCGCGCAAGATGGAAGAAATTACTCTTGGCCTAACGAGGTCGGTCGGGAACCCCACGATGTTGAGCGCGGTCAACGGGCGACCGCCCATTGCAAAGACATCGGAAAGCGAGTTGGCCGCCGCGATTTGTCCATAGGAAAATGGGTCGTCCACAATGGGTGTGAAAAAATCAACCGTCTGCACCAGGGCACGATGGCGATCCAAGCGATAAACGCCGGCATCGTCGAATGTGTTCGAGCTTACGATTACTTTTCGGTCCAGGGAAAGCGGAAGCTGCGGCAAAACTTGTCGCAGGGCCTGTTGGCTCAATTTGGAAGCTCACCCGGCGCACGATGAAAGCGAAGTCAGTTTGCGGATTTGCTCACGCGACATCTGGTTCACCTCCTTCCCGATATTCGATGTTTAATGTTTGATGTTCGATTCGATAAGCTGGGCGTATCTTTCGACCGATCGAAAATCGGCAATCGAAAATCAAAAATGGAGTGGCGGAGAGGATAGGAATCGAACCTACCTCGCCACTTACGCGGCGACGACGGTTTTGAAGACCGCGAGGGCCACCAGGCACCCTTCACTCTCCGGATTGAAGAAAATACCCAACGCCCAATGTACAAAATCCAACGTCCAACTGTCTGAATTGAGCGTTGGGCGTTGAAAAATCTTAGCGCCGAGGACCCGATCGCTCTCGCTGCAGTAACCGTTTCAGAAAATGAAGCCGACGCGTTATTTGACCTTCTTGATCGCCTTAACGATGGCGTCGAAGTCCGGCCAGTCGCCGGTGTCGAGTTTGGAATGGAGCAGTTTACCATTGGCGCGAATCTCGAAAGCGCCGCCGCTCGAAGGGATGAGCGTGAGTGACTTGATGCGCTCGCCGAGCTCAAGAATTTTGGCCGCCAAACTGACGGCCTTCGGCGTGTAGTTTCAAACGACGCAGTATTCGATTGATACCTCGGTTTTCACCAACGAGCTCCTTTCCAAGAACGAAAGTATCGGTGCGATTAATTGCGGTCAAGAAATGTCCCCGGAATAGGGCCTTTGCGTCGAACGCTTCTACAATTGAAAAAGTGTAGCCGCCGCCCGCTGCCACGGGCTGCGGCGTGCTCCACTTCAGAAACCCCGAATGCTTTCGGGGCTTTCAGCCCTGAAGATAAGAACGCAAAACCTTTTAGAAGGCGAAGTTGATGCCGCTGCGGACCATGGTGAAGTTATTCTTCGGCCCTTCGATGACGCCCCAACTCAGATCATTGGTCCAGCCGATGTTGCGGGTGAAGCGAAATTCAAGGCCGAATCCGAAATGGCCGATCGCTTTTGTCTCTCCATCGAAATGATGACTTTGCGCGTTGACGGTGGGAAACTCATTCGGTAAACCCGGGATCGGCTGCGTCGTCACACTATCGCTTTCGCCGCCGCCAAAGATCGCGCCCCCTCCGGCCCAGGCATAAGGCGCGAAGCGGGTGCATGGAATCGGATAGCGCAGCGTGAATGTGCCAAGGACCGCACCGACAACGCGCTGGTCGTCGATGTTATGGCCGACAAAGATCCCATCGAGCGGTTGAAGATCGATGTCGAAACTGCGCTTGTGCGCGTTGAGGGCGAAACCTTCAAAGCCGATGCCAAAGTAGCGATGGAAAAAATATTTGATATCACCGCCACCGCCCCAGGCATGGTCGTTGCCGATGTAATGGTCGAACGAACCCTCGACGGTGTGGCCTTCGGTCGTGCTCTGGATGAGATCCGGGATGTCGAGGTTGGGACTGTACTCAGTGTTCGTAAAGACGTATGTGCCCCAGAGATTCAAATTCCATTCGTTATCGCCGTACCAATGCGGGCACGGCGGCGGCGCGACCTGCTTAATTTCTTTCCCCGACATTTCCTTCCCCGAATGGCTATCGGCTACGCCAGGCCCCATGTAATAACGGTAGCGCGTGGACACAGGCGCTTCGGCTTCGGCGCCTTCGCCCCCGAAAAGCCAGGAGAAGACAACAAAAACATCAGCCACTGGCGAGTCGTCAGTGCAGCCGAACAAGGGTGAGATGTCCAAGCGGGTTTGCGCCGTAGGTTTCCACGCCACGGTTGGACCGATGATGAAAGTGTGAATGGGATCGCCGCGCGTGTCTTTGACAGTGAAATTTTTATATTCCATTTCTACGCCGACTTTCAGACGCTCGTTAGGCAAGAGGATGGGAATCATGGCGCTCTGGGAGAAGCCCCATTCGCGGCCACGATCGCCGGTATTCTCTTTTTCGAAGAACCAGTTCATCGCCCACTCAACGTGCTCGCCGAAGTCCTGGGCGAGCAGCAATCGAAATTCGTAGGCGTCCGGAACCTTGGGCGGTCCGCCCTCTTCCTCTTCTCCCTCCCCAGGAGGCGGTGGCGGTCCCTCTTCGTGTCGAATAGTGCCGACGCCGAATTTGTATTCGGCAAAGAGCGTCGGATTGAGCGGAATCTTGTTCCAATCAGCAAGAGCCCATCGTGCTTCTACACTCGCTGTCTCCGCGCCGCCGCCGCCATTAAATCGTTCGAACTTTGCTTCCGCGGCGACTCCAAAACGATACGGCAAACCCATTTCGACCTCTTGAGTGAAGAGATGATCGGGCGGCCCATGACGGAATCCCTGGCCTTCATAAATCTCTCCAAAGAAAAATGCCCATGGTGGCAATACATAGGCCTGCGTTGTGTTGGAAAAACGACTGCGCGAAAACCCGGGCGGCGCGCCGTAGGAGCTAGGCACCTCCTCGCCTGTAACGACGACTGACTGCTCGGTAGAAACCTGGGCATCACCTGAACGATTGAGGGCAGGGCTGATAAAGCAGGCCCCCGCGATCAAAAGCACGCAGTGCGAAAAAGCTTGCCGGAAAAAACGACGTTTAAACATATCAGAAATTAAGGGTAAGGTTGAAGTTCGCCCGATTATTACAGGATTGTAATTATTCGCAAGACAAATTTCTGTGAAATTTCGTGAAGGCGTGCCTTGGCATTCCGCGTGAACTCAGGGCGTTCCGATTGTCATGTGTTTGAAGAATCGACTGAAAATTTCCTCTAAACCCGCTTGGGTTTTGGTGCCCCACCGCAGCAGGGAGCTGGATGCGCTCCAGACGGCCATTTCGCCTCGACGCTTGGGCTAAGCACAGCGGCTCCGCAAGTCGCGCAGAAGTTGGCCGCAGCCCGCTCCACCGGACTGCGGCCTATCCACTTCAGCTAACCGCGGAAACTTGACCGCGGCTATGAGCCCTGCAGGTCTGCGCTAACATTACGAAATTGTCATGTTTGGCAAGACAAATTTTTGAGGCGATCGACCTCGAAGCCCCCATTCCTTTTGATTCATTTGCGAACAGGAATCAGACTTTCTCAAGCATTTTCCTTTTTCTATTAGCGATCCCGCGAGGGAGAAACGCCGGCTGGGGCACGATTTGTCTCTAGCGAAACGGAAATGTCAGCGTGACAGTTGTGCCGCGACCAACCTCGCTCTCGACCCTGGCCAAGCCGCCGTGAAGATCGACAATCGATTTTACCAGAGCGAGACCCAAGCCCGCGCCGCCGGAGCTGCGCGACGAATCGACACGATAAAAGCGGTCGAACACGCGCGGCAAATGTTCTTGTGCTATTCCACATCCGTTATCGCTGACGGCGATTTCGGAATGTGCGTCGCGAGCCATGATCGAGATCTTGATTTCGCCGCCATCGCGAGTAAAGCGTAGCGCGTTATCAACGAGATTGCTGATCGCACGCTCGAACAAAACAGGGTCGGCGTAAATTTCGCCTTCGCCGCTGCAATGGATGGCGACATGTCGTTCTTCCGCGAGCATTCGATAAAACGTTGCGATCTTTTCCACGGCGGCGCCACCGTCGAACTTTTTCCGCTCGATGGATTCACGGGCCGCATCCACCCGCGCCACAAAGAGGAGATTGTCCACGATTCCCGACAATCGTTCGCATTCGGCAACGTTAGATTCGATGACTTCGCGATACTCACGGGGCGTGCGCTCCCGGGTCAAGGCGACCTGGCCCTCACCCATAATGTTGGCAATCGGCGTGCGCAATTCGTGGGCGAGATCGGCGGAAAATTGCGAGAGCCGCGTGAAGGAATCTTCTAGTCTGGCCAGCATCGCGTCGAAAGTGGCCGCGAGCGGCTGAAGCTCGCGCGGCCAGCCAGCCGGCGACACGCGTTCGTTCAGATGGGCCGGCCCGATTCGTTCGAGTGAACGCGTCATTTCTCCAAGTGGGCGCAAACCGTGCTTTGTCACCGTGATTGCAATGATGGCCGAGGCCAGAAGGCAGCCCGCCAGCACGACGCCGAGCAAAATGCCGAAGCGTCTCTCAAGTTGCTCGTCGCTCGACCGGTCTTGCGCGACCTGGATCGTGTAAGTTTGGCCGCCGGTTCGCTCGTTCACGGGGATTAGCGAAAACAACTTCGCACCGGTGCGATAATCTTTCGGATTACCAATGGAAGATGTCGATCCTTGCGCCGAAGGAAAAACATCCGGGGGAATCAAACGATCCATTCCGGGACTCTCGGTTACGATGCGGCCGCCTGAATCGAGCACCCTTACGAAATAGGGATCGCCGTCTCGACGGGTCCTCAATTCCTCGGCGAAAATTCCTGGCCCGCTCTCCTTGAAGTCTTCCCTTAATCCGGAAATTTTGTCGGCCAGGACAGCATTGTCTTCGGCGAAGGCATGTCGAACAACAATCCAATAAAAAACGCCGAGTCCGCAGGAAAGCAATAGCGTCGCGGTCAGCGTAAAAAGGAGGACGAGCTTCGCCGCGATCGAGCGCGGTTTAGTGCGCTTTGAGGACATAACCCACGCCGCGAATGGTATGGACCAATTTGGTCTCGAACGGATCGTCCACCTTCGCCCGCAAACGGCGCACTACGACTTCCACGACATTCGTATCGGTCGTGAACCCGATTTCCCAAACGTGCTCGGCGATCTCTGTGCGCGAGACAACTTCGCCAGCCGAGCGAACCAGATGCGCAAGAAGAAGAAACTCTTTCGGAGTCAGATTAAGTGGCACTCCGGAACGGACCGCTTTGTGCCGCTTCAGGTCGAGCTCCAAGTCGTCAATGCGCAAATGATCTTCGTGTTGCGCGGGGGCGCGCCGCAACAGTGAGCGCACCCGAGCCAGCAATTCCGAAAACGCGAACGGCTTGACCAGATAATCGTCCGCGCCGAGTTCAAGTCCTTTCACACGGTCGCGCACGCTGTCGCGGGCAGTGAGAAAAAGAATGGGTGTGCGCATTCCGTCGCGGCGCAGTTCCGCGACCACCTGCCAACCGTCTTTGTTTGGCAACATGATATCGACAACGAGAAGATCGAACTTTGTCGCACGCGCAAGCTCCAAACCGGTCCGGCCGTCCCGCGCAAGGTCGACAGCGAACCCGGCTTCGCGCAGACCTTTGGCCAGAAAAGCTGCTGTTTTCTTTTCGTCCTCGATCACCAGAATGCGCATCATGTCGCAGGAACCTATGGGTCCTATTCCTCTGATGCGTCCTGCGAAGGCGGCAGGGCAATCACCAGCCCGGTAAGCAAGAAGATGATGGCCGCCGAGAAAAGACAGTAGCGACAGTATGCGTGCAGCAGGAAGGCCTGGACATACAGCAGCCAGAGGGTGGCGAGGAACATCACTCCCACCGTCAAAGTGAGAAATCGTCGCACGCGCGCGTAACCGAAAGCGGCGAACGTGGCGAAGCTGAATACGCTGAAGTAAGCCAGCACCCCGAATGCGGCGACTGGTATTCCAGCTACCTTTGCATACGAGCTGCCCAGCACACGGAAACAATCCGGCGACCCGCCACAAGCAGCTGTTTCACCGGTCAACGCCTGCACTGTGAGATAGCCTGCATCCGCCAACCCGACTAGCGAAACGATCGCGACGACGACGTAAAGAATATTTCGAAATCGCGAAACAGTCATGATCGGAATGACGACTTACGAATGACCAATGACAAAGGAAATCCGAAACCCGAAACCCGAAACCCGAAACAGGCTCCAAATTCAAAATTCCAACTGCCCAAAACGCACGTCTGCACGGCTGGCACTGCTGGGGTTTTCTGTTTCGTCATTCCTTCGTCATTCGACATTCGGATTTCGTCATGATCGAATCACTCTCGACCGAGTTGTGGCTTAACGGTTTAACGCTTCGACGCGATGCCTTTTACGACTTTTCTTTCAGGGCAGCAGCGATGGCGGCGCGCAGACCCTCAGGCGATTTAACATTCGGACTCCATTGATGATCATTGATAAAGACGGTGGGAGTCATTTGCACCCCGAGCGAATTAGCGCGCTCCCGATCGGAATCGACTCGCGCTCTGGCCTTTTCTCCTTCCATGTCCTTTTTGAATTGATCGAGATTGAGCCCGATCATTCCCGCGTAGGAATCGAACAATTCACGCGTGTTGTCGGCCGTGCTCCAAACGGCTTGCTCCCGATAAAGGACGTCGTGCATCTCCCAAAAACGACCTTGCAGCCCGGCCGCTTCAGCAGCCAGGGCAGCATCGCGTGCGTGCTGATGCATCTCGAGCGGATAGTTGCGAAAGACAATGCGTAAATGCGGGTCATACTCTTTCACCAACTCATCAAGAAAACTGGAGATGCTGCCACAGGGCGGGCACTGAAAGTCGCCGAATTCTTCCAGCGTGACCGGCGCATTGGCATTGCCGCGAATGTGCATCGATTCAGCATCGCTTTTTCCAGAAAGGCTCTTTCCTTCGGGGATCATGAGTGGATGCGGGAGCTTTGCGCGATAGAGCATCGCTCCGCTACCCAGCGTGGCGATCGCAACCACGGCAACAATAATAAAAGGCAGATAGCGTTTCATAAATTGGCGTGAGCGCGAGAAGTTTCAGCGCAAGAGGTGAGTCGTCAAGTATGCAAGGCAACGTAATTCGTTACAAAGGGGTCAAAAAAGTTACAAGAATTACAAAAGGCCCGCCGAGGTAACGATTTAACCGGGTAACGTTTAACGATCACCTGCTCTTGCCCATCAAAATCGCTCTGATAATTTGATCGATGCAGATCCCAAACGTTCGAACAGCCTTGGTACTTCTGATTATGTCGGCTTGCTTTGCTTCTGGGCAAACTGGATCACAGTCGGGAACGGGGATCGAAGGCGTGATTACGTTTAGCCCAACTCAGCCTGGGCCAATCAGGGCGGGCGCTCCCGGTTCGAAACCGCTTGCGAATACCACTTTCGTCGTAGAGAACGAAAAGGGAGAAGAAGCCGCATCCTTCACGACGGATGAGCACGGACAATTTCGGGTTCCTCTTCCGCCCGGACGTTACACCGTATCGAAAAAGGGGAAGAGAGGCGGCCCAGGACGCTACGGCCCGTTCGATGTTAATGTCCTCGCGGATAAGATGACCAGAGTCACGTGGGACTGCGATACGGGAATACGTTGAAGTGTCTGGGTTCCGCAATAGTAATTGCCAGACCGATGACAATCCGGAAGTCTGGAATCTTCCTGTCTTTCCTGAAAAGCCTTCGTCATCTTCGTTGCCTTCTGTTTTACGTTCCTTGACGTTCGACCGCTCCAAATCAACAGAAGAGAACGAAGGAAACAAAGCAAACTGCCCATGAATAACCCGAATGAGCGGGATGAGATTGGTTTGAAAAGAAGAGCGGACGAGCTGTCGGTTACCTATGCTGTGGCGCCTGGATGGGAGCCATGATCGGCACTCCCGTCTCAAAGAAACCGATCACAGCAAAGTCGTCCTGCGGCGGACGGTTGGAATCGAAACGGAAATTATAGAGCGTCCCCCAGCGGATCGCATTTGCGTTTGGG
>Ga0207706_10004690_pt1 | contig 12810 bp, 14 predicted proteins | sample KBSC53metaG_FD_184318 | JGI IMG/M metagenome (GOLD analysis project Ga0207706, IMG submission 184318) | Corn rhizosphere microbial communities from Kellogg Biological Station, Michigan, USA - KBS C5-3 metaG (SPAdes) (version 2) | ecosystem: Host-associated > Plants > Roots > Rhizosphere > Soil ... | reverse complement strand
TTAGCGTTGACCCTAGGTTTTGACATAGACGGCTTTAGTCTAGGCCCGGCCTCCACCTTTCACGGGCAAGACCCGCTCACGGCGTTAGCCACGCTTCATATTCCGTCGCAAGCGTCACCATCGTTCGCGCATGGCGCCGCGCCACCGCCATCCGGTCCGCGCCATAGCCGCCGCCGAGCGCGCTCGCGATCGGAACGCCCCGTTCCCGCGCCGCACGCGCGACGAACCGATCGCGCGCCTCCAGCCCCGCGTCGGTCAGCGCCAGCCGCCCCAGCCGGTCTTCCGCGTGCGTGTCCACCCCTGCCTGAAACAGGATCAGCTCCGGTGCGAAATCGTCCAGCGCCCGCGGGACTGTCTCAGCCAGCACTGCCAGATAGTCCGCGTCGCCCACCCCGTCGGGCAAGCCGATGTCGATCGTCGATCGCGCCTTACGGACGGGGAAATTCTTCTCCGCGTGGATCGAAAGCGTGAAGATGTCGTCGCGCCCCTCGGTTAGTGCTGCGGTGCCGTCGCCCTGGTGGACATCCAGGTCGAGGATCAGGATTCGCGTCACCGCGCCTTCGGCGATCAGCCGGTTGGCCGCAATCGCCAGGTCGTTGAATACGCAATAGCCCGCACCCGTATCGGTCAACGCATGGTGGCTGCCCCCAGCGCTGTTGGCGGCGAAGCCGTGCTCCAGCGCCAGCCGCCCGGCCAGCCAGGTACCGCCGAGCGACAATTGCGATCGCCGCGCAACCCGCGGGCTTACCGGAAAGCCGATCCGTCTTTCCTTGTCTGCCGGCACCGCAGCACGCAGCACCTCATCGACATAATCCGGATCATGCACCGCCTCGATCCAACGCCGCGGCATCACCTCCGGTTCGTGCAGTTCGATGTCTGCGTCACTTTCCCCGAGCGCCAGCATTACCAAGCCATATTTGTCATGCGGAAAGCTGCTCCCTGGTGCCCCCGGCGCGACATAATCGGGGTGATGAACCACGTGCAGCACCGCGCCAATCTAGGCGATCCCGTGTCGGCTTCCAGTGATGCGCTAGAGCGCCATGCGTTGCTCCGGCGCGGTCTGCAGGCGTCCGATATCCTCGCGCGGCGGCGCACCGAACAATCGGCGATATTCGCGGCTGAACTGCGAGGGGCTGCCATAGCCCACCGCAAAACCCGCCGTGCTGGCACTCGCGCCGGCCGCCATCATCAACCGCCGGGCTTCCTGTAGGCGAAGCTGCTTCTGATATTCGATCGGCGTCATCCGCGTTACCGCCTTGAAATGCGCGTGCAGCGAGGACGGGCTCATCCCGGCTTCGGCGGCAATCTCCTCGATCCGCAATTGCTGGTCATAGCGCTTGCGAATGGCGGCGATCGCGCGACTGACCTGGTTGAGCGGATTGCCCGACGTGGCAACGTGGCGCAGCATCGCGCCGAGCGGGCCGGTGAGCAGCCGATAGAGTATTTCGCGCTCGATCAGCGGCGAAAGCGCATCGATATCGTCCGGCCGGTCGAGCAGCCGCACCAGCCGACACACGGCATCGACCAGCTCGGGATCGATCGGTTGTATCGCGAGCGCGGGCACATGCCCGCGCGACACCCGGCCGCCATGCGTTACCAACAGGTCGGCAACCGCCGGAAGATCGATGTCGACCTTGCAGCATAGATAGGGCCTGTCGGGGCTGGCCTCGATCACATGGCCGACCAGCGGCAGGTCGACCGAAACCAGCAAATAGCGCGCGCTATCGTAGAGCAGGCTATGCTCGCCCAAGGAAACGTGCTTCGATCCCTGGACGATCAGGCAAAGCGACGCCTCATATACAGCCGGTGTGGGAACGCTGGGTCGATCGGCCCGGATCAGCGACAGGCGCGGCAGGGTCGTGGCCGAGATACCCGGTTCCTTAGTGTGACGCGCCACAATCTCCGCGAGTTCGGCAGTCTTGTCCATGCTGCGCTCATCCACCGCCGCGCCCGATCTCGCAAGCTGCGACATCGGATTTTGGAGGATCGTGCAAATCATCCGGACAATAGCTCTAACGGTGCCAGGCGTCTCGCCTCCATCTGCGTCGGGTCAAACCAGTCGGAAGGGTAAGACCATGACGAACATCAGCAAAAAGACCGTACTCATCACCGGTGCCTCGAGCGGGATTGGCGAAGCAACCGTGCGCGAACTTGCCGGGACCGGCGCCAAGTTGTTCATTGGCGCGCGTCGCGGTGATCGGCTGCAGGCGCTGGCGGACGAGCTTGGTGACGCAGTTGCTTGGCGCGTCCTCGATGTGACCGACGCAGCGGATTTCGACGCGTTCGTAGCGGCGGCGCAGGATCGGTTCGGGCGTGTCGACGTACTCGTCAACAATGCCGGCGTGATGCCGCTTTCGCCGCTCGCTTCACTCAAGCGCGACGAATGGAAACGGATGATCGACGTCAACATCCATGGCGTGCTGAATGGCATCGCCGCCGTGCTGCCACGCTTTGTTGCGCAGAAAAGCGGCCATGTCATCAACGTGGCGTCCATCGCCGCGCACATCGTGCTGCCCAGTGCCGCCGTTTATTGCGGCACCAAATATGCGGTCTGGGCGATCACCGAGGGGCTGCGCCAGGAGCATGACGATATCCGCACCACGATCATCTCCCCTGGCGTGACCGCGACCGAGTTGGGCGACGACATCAGCGATCCGAACATTGCCGCGGCGCTGAAGGACTGGCGGCAGAAGTCGCTGACTCCCGACGCGATCGCGCGTGCGATCCGCTACGCACTCGAACAGCCCGACAATGTCGATATCAACGAAGTGATCGTGCGGCCCACCGCCGCCAACATGTGACCCGGCACATCCGAGGCGGCATACATCCCTTCCGCCTTCGGAAGCGCGTCAGGGCCACCGCCCATTCCCTCTCCCCCAGGGGAGAGGGTTAGGGTGAGGGGGGCGAGGGCGAAGCCCGACTTTCACCTTTTGATGGGCCAGCTCCCACGTGGCGAGCACGCGCGGGCAAGCGCCGCCTCCATCATCCCCCGCGCTGGAGACGCGCTAGGATCGCCCACCGCGGGCTCACCTGTCACACGGGCAACGGCTTCCCTGCTTGCTCGGCCATCATATAGGTCGCGTACCATTCGGGCCAATTCTCGTCCCGCACGCCCGTGCGCTTCTCATGCGCCCCATGCGCCGCCTCCGCGCGCCGCATCGCATCCGCCAGGTCACGCACCGACGCGAAGCCTGTCTCGGCGGAATCGACCCGGCCAGGGAAGCGCGTGGTAATCTCCTGCAAGACCCAGCCGTTGCCGTCCGGATCGGCGAAGGTCACGAAAGAGGCATAGCTGCGCCGCTCCGGATCGGGGCCGCTCGCACGCGCCGCGGGATCGAACCGGTTATAGCCGCCCCCGGCGTCGTGGAAGACCTCGCTCGCCTCCACGCCTTTCGCGACCAGCTCGGCGCGCGCGGCGACAATGTCGGAAACGATCAGGTGAATGAATTGCGCGCTTCCCGGTGCGGACGGCGTCAGCTCCGTGCCCATCAGAACCGAGCAGGGCGACCCGGGCGGCGTGAACTGCAGGATCCGTCCTCCGCCGGGCGTCGCTATGTCCGCGTCCACCCGCCATTCGAGCTTGCTGTAAAAGGCGAAGGCGCGATCGACGTCCGACACCGGCAGCACGATCGCTTCGAGTTTCATGTCGACCGCAGCAGCAATCGCATCGTCTTCCTTCGGTCTGAAGATTTCGGCAACATCGCTCATGGCCAGCTCCCGATATTTGGGGGCGGAAAGGCATCCGCCGTGCACCGGCATCGCGACAGAGCCGTCCGACTCCAGCCGCTCTTTTTACCAGAAGGGCGCCACGCTCGGAATTGGCTGACGGCGGCGCACGGTTTTCCTGCCGTGAATGGCCATCAGCGTGCTCGCTGCAGAAGATCGACAACGAGGACATCCGGATCGGCGCTCGGGATTTTCTTGGCATCATCCGAAAAAAATTCGCTCGAAAGGCAAATAAAAGCGGCCGGGCGCCCTACCGCACTGTCGGCCGAAATCGCGAGTTAATGTTGGGGCGCCTATAACGACAAATCCGGTCGCCGGACTTCCCCTTTTGCCGGCGGCCGGACTGAGATGATGCACCAGGAAATTCTTGCTCGCGAGGCGGGCGTCTACACCGATACCGCCGACCCGCTGGGCGTGAGCTTCACCACAACCCGGCTGTTCCATGGCACGCTCGCGGATTGCCTAAGGACGGTGAGTGAGCGATCCGACCTAGGCCGAGCGGGCGCGTATATCGAAACCGTGGATGGCGAGATCCATCTCGATCCATCGGACATAGCGGCGATGTTGGGCGAGCGCTAACCCTCCAGCAGCGCTCGATAATTCAACTTTATCACGCTTTCGCAATGACTTAGCTTGCAACCCTAAGAAGAGATCGGCGTTCCCTTTGTCTCCCATTTAGGACGCGCCATGACCAGCAACAGCCCTACTGTGCTGATCGTCGAGGACGAATTCCTCGTCAGGATGATCGCCGCCGACAGCCTGTCCGAAAGCGGCTTCACCGTGCTCGAAGCGCAGGACGCCGATGAGGCGCTGGACTTGCTCGATCGGAACCAAGTTGCGGTCCTGTTTACCGACGTCAACATGCCGGGGCCGATCAACGGGCTGGAGCTTGCCGAAATCGTCGCCGCCCGCCGACCGGAGGTGAAGGTGGTCGTCACCTCTGGTCGCGAATGGATCGACGAGTCCCGCCTTCCCGACGATGGCGTCTACTTGCCCAAACCCTACCAGCCGGCCCAGCTCACCGAGGCCGTCAGAGCCCAAACTCGGGATTGAGGGCGTACAGTCGCGAGGCCGGCGCGGCATCGCTCCCTCTATTGCGAAGCGGCCGCCTTGGCGCGCGGCTTACGGGCGGTAGCTGCAGTGCGCGGTTTCCTCCTCTGCTGCGGCGTACGACGACGCGCGGTGGGACGGCTGCGGCCTTCGTCGCGGAAAAAAGTTGCGTAAATGCCCGCCCCGACCGCGCCCGCACCAACGAGGCCGAGCACCCACCCGAGTGGGGTAACGCTTTGAACCGCATGTCCGGCGCGCTTGGCCGCATCTGACATGGTCTCGCGCAGCGTCGGATCCTGGTCTTCGGCCGGAGCATAAGCGTGGGGCATACGGCCCGCTTGGATGTGCGACATAGTTCTTCTCCATCATGCAGCCGAGGCTGCGGAAGCTCGCGGGAAAGCGCGCGGCGCGTCTTCCGGGTTCCGCATCTCGTTGCGATCATGAGATCTTCGGGAAAGATTTGCGTCAGCAGGCCCATCTCCGGTCTACCGTATCACGAGCCTAGATCAGGAGACTCACCCCTCCGCCTCCTTCGGTGTTATGAAGACGGACCGCATCGGGCGGCGAGGTGATGTCTGATGCCTCAGCTGACGATTACGTGGGGAGGTGGCCAGTCGGAGACGATCGCGGGTCTGTCTCCCACTGTGATCAATCTTCTCGCCGGCTTCGTCCTCACCACGGTCATCGGCACTTTTCTGGCCGGACTCGTGCAGCAACGGACGTGGGCGCACCAGTGGAAGGCCCAAAAGGCCGCCGAGGAGCTCCGCCAGGCGCAGGATACGTATCAGGAGATCAGCCGGTTGCTCGACCGCCGTCTGTACTGGCTCACCCAGTTCCTGACCTGGCTGTCCCGCTCCGACGCCGAACGGCTCAGAACCTCGCTCTCGCATTATCGGAGGGCGGTTCGCGATTGGAACGAAACCATCAACCGCAACCTGGCGATGCTGCAGGTCTTCTTCGGCGAAACCTATCGCAACGAACTCGACACCGGTGTCGGCGCGGCCTTCGTCGCGGCCGGCAAGCGGGCCGAGCATCTCTACCAGACACGTGCCACACTCGATCGCGCGGGTTATGAGCGCTCCCTCGCCGAAGTCGAAACGCTGCGCCTGGCGGTCTACCGTTTCAATCTAAGCCTGCTGGAACGCACACGCGAGCTCCAGAATGAAGGGCGGCCAATACGCAAAGGCTGGGTGGCGAGCTTGATCAGGAGGCTTGCGCCTCGTGTCTAACGGGCTGCTAAGCGGCGTTCGGCGAGGGCAAGCTCACTCCGGCGCGGTGCCACCGCCCTCAAAGGTCTTTTTCATGATGCGAAGCGCCTCCGCCATCAGCGGGGAGAAACGGTCGGCAAGCTCGGCCGGAAGCACATCCGCAGTCCAGATCACCCGGGCGCCACCGCCCGTGTCCACGATTTCCAATGCGCCATTGTGATGCTCCACACCCTGGATGCTCCAAACGAGCCGGCGCCGATCGTCGTCGATCGTGATGATTTTCTCATCCAGCACCGCGCCGCTCGCAAAAGTTACGCGCCTGGTGGGCACCTCATTGTCGGGCAATATCCTAGTCGCAGTGACGAAGCCGGGTACGAGGCGCGTGTGGAGCGCAGTTATGTCGCGTGCCGCATCCCAGACGCGCGCGGCGGACACCGCAATATCGATCTGATGACGGATTGTGGCCATACGGTCGCTCCGCGCAGGAAAGCCTGAGACTAAAACTCGATCCGCCCCAGCAAAAACAAAGGACTCCGAGGGCAGAAAATCAAAGCGCCGCCACACCCGAAGTGCGACGGCGCCTTGCCGCTTTTCCGAAGATTAGCTGAAGGACACGATCGCTCTACGCCGCGTGCGCAGCGTGCCGCCTATGAGCCCGAAGCCGCCGAGCATCATCGCCCAGCTCGCCGGCTCCGGCACGCCCGGAAGCACCCGCGTATTCGAGAAGCGCCAGTTGACGATATCCTCATTCTCCCAGCCGGCGCCGCTGCTGCCGGTGAAGCCGACATAGGCCGTGTTGGTGCCTAATATGGTCGCGAGGTCGAGCGGTACGTCAACCAAGGCGTTGAAGGTTGTCCCCATCCCCGGATCACGCAGCGAGACGTTGAGCAGCGATCCGTCGTAAGTGATCGTCGCCGTCCAGAGATTGCCGTTGGACATGCAGCCCCCGGCACTGTTGGGATTCTGTGCGGGCGTCCCACCCGCAAAGCCGCACGAGCCGTTGCCATAGACGTTGCTGGCGAAGGAGTTGGTCAGCACGCCGTTGACGTTGAGCGCCACATGATTGCTGCTATTCGGCTCGGCTGGGAAATAGCCGAGGCTGCCCCCCGGGATGCCGTTATTGTAGGTGTCGAGCTCAATCGCGATGCTGTTGGTGACGCCTTCATAGCCCATGCCGTACCCGGCCGTCCCCAATCCGCCCGGGCTCGCCGCCACGACGAAGGTGATGCCATCTGCCGGATCGACCCCACCCGCATCCGTGAATCGGAATTGAAACTGCGTGCTGAACGTCGCGCCTGATCCCAATGTGACCGGCGCGGTGCTGTAAGCAGCACCCGATTGGTTGCCCGAAGCGGGGATGATGCGGAGCACGGTTCCGTCGCCTGTGACCGTCGTCGACGTGCTTCCCACCATCGTCAAGCCGGAGGTATTAGTGAAATCCGGATAGTAGAATGAGCTGGCTGAGGCTGATGTGGCGCAGCAGGCGATCGCCACGGCGGACGCAAAGCCAATATGACCCATGTTCATGACAGTCCCCTTGTTAGACTGCCCCCCACACGCGGAAGAAATCATGGACCTGAAAAAGAGTCAACGAGTCGTTACCAGAACAAGCCGCTGCTTTATTTGAAACAATTTGGTCACTGATTGACCGTCGACCCCGGGCGATTCCCCCTAGAGCACGTTCCACGGAGGCTGAATCCCCGTTCGTGTCGAGCGAAGTCGAGAAGCCTCGTCTGTGCTCGGCGATACCCCTCGACTTCGCTCGGAGTGAACAGTTCAATCTAACCGGAATCAACTTTAGTCGATCGGCGCCATTTCAACCCAAACCGGCGCGTGATCGCTGCTCTTGTCCCAACCACGTACGTGCCGGTCGACGCCGGCACTCTTCATCCGCTCCGCCGCGACCGGACTCAGCAACAGATGGTCGATGCGCAGACCCGCATCACGCGCATAGGCGTTCCGCAGATATTTCCAGAAAGTATAGATCGTCTCCGGATGATAATGCCTGAGCGCGTCGGTCCAGCCGCGCGCGAGCATCGCGGCATAGGCCGCACGCGCCTCGGGCGCGAACAAGGCATCGTCCAGCCAACGTTCGGGCACATAGACGTCGCGCTCGGTCGGGATAATGTTGAAATCACCAGCCAGCACCGCGGGTAACCCGGCTGCGAGCAATTCGTCGGCGTGGCGGGTCAATCGCGCGATCCACTGCATCTTGTAATCGAAGCGAGGGCCGGGACGCGGATTGCCATTGGGCAGGTAGAGCCCGCCGATCAGCACGCCGTCCACCGCCGCTTCGATATAACGGCTATGCGCATCGTCCGGATCGCCCGGCAGCCCGCGGCGCGTCTCGATCGGCTGCTGCCCGCGCGCGAGGATGGCAACACCGTTCCACCGCGCCTGGCCGTGCCAGATCGCGCCATAACCTGCTTTCTCGATCGCCCGGATCGGAAACTTGTCGTCCGGCGCCTTCAATTCCTGGAGGCAGACGACGTCGGGCCGCGCCTCCTCCAGCCAGCGCAGCAGTACCGGCAACCGGCCGTTGACACCGTTCACGTTGTAGGTGGCGATCCGCACGCGTTGCTCGACTTGCCGAGAGCGGGATGGTTCCGCTTGGAGGGCGTCAGGCCGCTTAATTCAGCCGCATCGGCTCACAGCACCGATCCTGCTCACCTCACGACCTGATGGCGAAGCGCAACCAGGCCGCTCTTATAGGCTTTCACCTCCAACAGGTGGAGCGCGACGTCGACCCCGAGACCTTCGAAGAAGGGAATTCCGTCGCCGATCAGCACGGGGGCAATCGTGTAGCGTACCTCGTCGATCAGGCCCCGGCTTAGGCACGCGCCCGCGACGGCCCCACCTCCGACCACCCAGATGCTGCCATATCGCGGCTTGAGACGATCGTTCACCAGCTCGGCCAAATCGCCCGCATAGAATTCGACGGTCTCGCGTCGCGGGGGCAGCTTGCGGCTGGTGAGAACGATCACCGGCTTGTCGCCGTAGGACCACCCAAAGCCTTTATCCTCGAACCCAAGCGCGGTCTCGTATGTCCTGGAGCCCATGACATAGCAGTCGATCGTCCGAAGAAAGTCTTCAATATATTGAGGGTCGAGCGTTTCTCCGCCTTTGAATGAATCCGACGTTTCCAGCCAATCGACGGCGCCGTCCTTGCGGGCGATGAACCCGTCGAGACTTGCCACCATGTGGAGTGTCACCCGTGCATTACCGGTCGACATCCGCGCCTCCCAAGTCACGTCCGTGCAGGATATATCCATGCTGCGGCCGCGCGGGAACCGAGCAAACCGATCCGCGCCGAGGAGCGCCGTTCCGAACCGCGCTATCGCCTTGGTGTCTTGGTAATTCCCAAGGCAAATGCGGGATCACCCCGATACTTGTCGCGCCACCGTACGCTATTCGGTTCCGGATCCACTCGATCGCCGACCCGCTAACTCGAGAGCATCCACAACCACGTCGTAATGCTCAACCGCCTCGGGCTTTTCGAGCAGGAAGCGATCATCCTCAGGGTAATAACGTGCCCGCGCGACATCATCGCCGGCGAAGCCCCGGATTGCATCCATGGATTGCCACCAGCTGAGGGTGGTCACTTCAGTGACGCCATCGCCGAGGTCGCGCATCAGCATTTCGCAGCCGAGATTACCCGCGACCGCGAGATAATCGGCAACGCCCGTTTCTTCGATGTAAGCGGCGTAGGCCGCGCGATCGGTGGTGCGAATCCGCGACGACCAGCGCCGCAGAATGATCGGATCCGCCATATGCTGTCCTTCCGTCGTTGCTTGCCGAGCCGCCATGTAGCTCACGCGCAGCGCGCGTACGATGGTCTGGATCAGGGTAACGAAAGGCTAGCGGCTACAAGGTGTCCAGCGCCTTCTTGCCCAGCCCCGGATCATCGCTGAAGAGCCCGTCAATCCCCATACGAATATAGGCCTGCATTTCGCGGATCGAGCCCGCTTCGTTGCGCGCCGCGGGACCGTTCGCATCCCGAAAATCGGCCGCAAGGAAGTAGTTTTCGGGCCTGAAGGTCCAGACATGCACGAGCAGCCCCGCCTTGTGCGCATCGGCGACGAGGTTGGTTGGCGCGCCGAGCCGACCGTCCGGGCCAAGCGGAATGATCGCGCGCGTGGGCGGTGCGATTACGTCGGCATAACGCGCCACCCCGGCGAGGCCGGCGGGCGTCACCATCTCCGCATAGCTCGGCCCGCTGCCGCCCTTGACCACATCGGCCGGTATGCCCGCGGCGGGCTCGACCAATTGCATCAGGCGAACATTGGCCGGGTGGCCCAATTTGCTGCGCAGATATTTGAGATTGGTGATTTCGAACGACTGGATCTCGAGCGGGCAGCGGCGGACATAATCATGGGCACCAAGCGTAGCGAGAAATCGATCCTCGAGCGGGAGCTCCACGCCTGCGAAATAGGTCGAATGTTTGAGCTCGGGCACGAGCCCGATCATTCGCCCACGCGCCGCAGCTTCGGCCGCGGTGAAATCGATAATCTCTTCCCAGGTCGGTACGTCGAATTGGCCGTTCATCGCCGCATTCTGAGGCCGAAGCTGGGGCAGCCGCTCGATCGCGCGCAACGTTTTGAGCTCGGCAAGAGTGAAGTCCTCTGTGAACCAGCCTTCCACCCGCTGGCCGTCGATAGTCTTCACCGTCCTGCGCGCCACATACTCGGGATGTTTCGCGACGTCGGTCGTCTCGGCGATATTATTCTCGTGCCGTGCAATCAGCACGCCATCCTTGGTGATGCACAGATCGGGCTCGATATAGTCGGCCCCGTCCGCGATCGCCTTGGCATAGGAAGCGAGCGTGTGCTCGGGCCGCAGCGCCGACGCGCCACGGTGCCCGAACACCTCGACCGTGCGGCCGGGCGCTACGGCGAAAGCGCCCGCACCCGCCGCGATCGCGCCCAAGCCCATGATCCGCACCGCCTCCCTGCGGCTGAAGCCCGCCATATCAGAAGCCGAGCGACAGCGTGAGGAACCATTGGCGCGGCGCGATCGGATAAGCCGAATAGCCGTTCGTGGCCGACCCGATCGAGAGAGTCGATACGCCCTTCTTATCGAAGAGATTGGTGACGTTGAGCGCGATATTGGCCTTGCGTAAATGGGCCCAATCCGCCGGCAGGTCCGCGCCGATGCGCAATGACGCCAGGAAGGTGGAAGCAACGCTCGCGTCATTGGAATAAGTCGCAAAGCGTTTGCCGACATAATCCCCGATCAGCTGTGCTTCGAACGGCGCGACGTTTAGCGAGGCGACCGTCTTGTTCATCCACTTCGGGCTGCCGGGGATCTGCTTGCCGCAGGTCGGTACCACGCCGCCGACGACCACCAGCCCGCCGATACAGGTGCCGGTGGCGGCACCGATGCCGGTCGCCGCCGACGTATAGTCGCTCTGATATCTGGACAGATTGTAAGAGGTCGCGTTGTAGAGCGACACGGCCCGACCGAGACGGAGCGTGAAGGCGGCGTCGACGCCATCCGTATGAACGCTTCCGACATTGACCAGGATCGAGGTTCCGCCGGTGATGCCGCTGCCCGCGATGCCGCCCGGATTGGTCGAGATGGCCAGCAGCCGATTGTTGAAGACCACGTGATAGTAATTGACCTGCGCATCGAGCGAAACGTCGCTCGAGAAGCTGCGCCGCGTGCGGAAGCCGCCTTCGTAGGTCCAGCTGCTCTCCGGCTTGCCCTTGTCGGCGAAGGCGTCGAACGCGGTCTGACTTCCGGTGAACCATGGGCCACCACCGCCGGCCAGATAGGCCTGATATTGGCGCAGGTTCTTCTGCACGTTGAAATAGACCTGTTCGTGGCCGTTGAAATCGTAGGTCGCGCCAATCGCGGGCAGGAACCAGCGCAGCGTGTTGATCGTGCCCTGTGGCAGCCCGCCAGTGAGGCCCGACAATGACCCGAGCTTCGGCTGTACCGGGAATTTGCCGGTCGCCCATTGCGCGCTGGTCTTGAAGCCGGCCTGGACGGTCAACTTATCGAGCGCCTGCCACGTATCCTGGATATGGAGCTGGAGTTCATTGATACTCGCGTCGCCCTGATATTGGGTGAACAAGGGCGGCTCAACGTCGCGCGGGCGGATATAGGGCGTGCTCGACTTCGGATTATTGACGTCGACGCCGTACCAGCGGCGCCATTGGGTCGTGCTGTTATGCTCGAACCAGCCGCCAAGCTCGATCTTGTGGTTGCCGAACTGCAGGTCGAGCGTCGAGATCACGCCGCCGCGATCGATCTGATATTCGGTTGTGCGCGTGATCAGACCGGAACCGCCCGTCGCCTTGACCAGAGCGGTGCCGGCGGCCGCCGCCTGAGCGTCGGTAAGCGCGGTGCAGGCAGCAGGCCGGACGCCATTGTTGTTGCCGCCGAACCGGCAGTTGGCAGGAAGGCTCGCATAAGCCGGGTCGAGGTAAGGTTGTGCGGTCGTGATCGACTGGCCGAGCGGGCCGGCAACCACGCCAGCGCCGTCATTGTGGTGGAAATAGAGCGTGTTCGACCAGGTGATGCGATCCGACAGGTGCGCATCGTAGCGCGCGTAACCGAGATAGTCGGTGCGCTGCGCATCGGAATAATAGTTGCGATAATTGCTGCCGACGCTGGCCGGAGAATTGCCGAGCGCACTCAGATAGGTCGTCCGGTAGCCGGTGAGATCCGGGTAGAAAAAGGGCTTCGTATAGGGCGTGTAGAGCTGGACCGGGGTGGCAGTGCCGCCGGCCGAGGGCGTGAAGAAGACCGTCGCATCCTCGTTCGGCTGCTTCATGTCGTTATAGTCGAGGAAGAGCGTGAACTTGCCGGCGCTGTCGTCATG
>Ga0207706_10004686_pt1 | contig 12821 bp, 9 predicted proteins | sample KBSC53metaG_FD_184318 | JGI IMG/M metagenome (GOLD analysis project Ga0207706, IMG submission 184318) | Corn rhizosphere microbial communities from Kellogg Biological Station, Michigan, USA - KBS C5-3 metaG (SPAdes) (version 2) | ecosystem: Host-associated > Plants > Roots > Rhizosphere > Soil ... | reverse complement strand
GCGCTGGCCTACCGCATGCTCGGCTCGCGCGCCGAGGCGGAGGATGCGGTGCAGGACGCCTGGCTGCGCTGGCAGGCCGCCGACCGCAGCGGCGTGCAGAACGTGCGCGCCTTCCTGTCGCAGACCGTCACCCACCTGTGCCTCGACCGGCTGCAATCGGCGCAGCGGCGGCGCGAGCAGTACGTGGGCGTGTGGCTGCCGGAGCCGCTGGTCGATGAAGCGGCCGATTTCCACCCCGGCCCCGACGTGACCACCGAGTACGCGCAGGACGTGTCCATCGCCTTCATGCTGGCGCTCGAGCGCCTGAGCCCGCTGGAGCGCGCGGCCTTCCTGCTGCACGACGTGTTCGACCTCGATTTCGACGAGGTCGGCCGCCGCCTGCAGCGATCGCCCGCCGCGGTGCGCCAGCTCGCCAGCCGGGCCCGCCAGCATGTGAAGGCCGACTACGCGCGCAGCGAAGTCGCGGCCGAAGAGGGCGAGCGGCTGCTGCGCGCCTTCGGCCTCGCGCTCGCGCGCGGCGACGTGGAGGCGCTGGCGCGTACGCTCACCGACGACGCCGAATTCCTGTCGGACGGCGGCGGCAAGGCCACCGCGGTGCCCAGGCCGCTGTTGGGTGCCGAGCGCATCGCGAAGACGCTGGTCGGCTTCGGCCGCCTGGTCGACTGGACGCGCACGCGCTTCAAGACCGTGAGCGTCAACGGCTTGGCCGGCTGGCTCGTCTACGACGCGGGCGGCATGCCGATCCAGACCTTCGCGCTGCAGCTCGCGGCCGATGGCCGCATCGAGCGCATCTACGTGATGCGCAACCCCGACAAGCTGCAGCACCTGCAGCAGCCCGCGGAGCCGATGGCATAGCCCCTCAGGGCTGCAGCGCGTTGGTCAGGTTCCCCGTCTTCGGCCGCACGCCGGGCAGCGGCTCCAGCCCGAAGCGCTCGGTCAGGAATTTGATGATCGAGGTGGTGTCGTAGGAGGTGTGGTCGACGAAGCCGCGCTTGACGGTCGGGCCGATCAGCAGCGCCGGAATGCGCGAGCCGGGGCCGAAGCGGTCGCCCCAGCCGGGGCCCGACGGCGGCGGCATGTGGTCCCAGTAGCCGCCGTTCTCGTCGTAGGCCACGATCACCAGCATGTCCTTCCATTGCGGGCTGGCGCGCAGCTTCTCGAGCAGCGCGGCCATGTGCTCGTCGCCGCTCTGCAGGTCGGTGTAGGCCGGGTGCTGGGTGTAGCGGCCGGCCGGCTTGTAGAAGGCCACCGGAGGCAGCGTGCCTTGCTCGATGTCGCGCACGAAGTCGTCGCCGTCCTTCAGGTGCTCGGCGCGGTCGGCGGTGCCGGGCGCGAAGCGCGCGAAGTAGTTGAACGGCTGGTGGTGCGGCTGGAACTTCAGCGTGCCTTCCTCGCGCGAGTAGATGACCTTGCGCGGCGCCTCGGGCGGCTGCCGGCCGTCGGCCACCGCGGCGTTCCAGCCGCCGGCATACCAGGCCCAGCGCACGCCCTTGGCGCTCAGCGTGTCGCCGATGGTCTTTTGCGTCTGCGGCGGCAGCGCCGATTCGTCCTTCACCACCGCGGTGTCGGCGAGATCGGGCGAGCCGCCCGGCGCCGGCGCGATGCCGCTGGGCTGGAAGGCCGGCTGGGCCGTGTTGACCGCATAGCCGTCGGGCGTGACCTGGCCGCCGCCATAGCTGTAGACGCGCACCGCGCCCTCGTTGGCCGAGGGCGAATCGGGCTTCTTCAGCAGCTTGCCGTTGGCGTCGAGCTGCACCCGCATGCTGTCGGGCGCGTTCGGATGCAGCGGCGCACAGGCGCACACCAGGTACTGGTGGTTCAGGAACGAGCCACCGAACGCACCCATGAAGAAGTGGTCGGCCAGCGTGTACTCCTTGGCCCACTGCCAGAGCTTGAAGCCCGAGCCGTCGTAGTAGCCCATGGTCCAGCCGCCGACGTTGGACATCGCGGCGAACATGTTGTTCTTGCCGCCGTTGATCTGCTCCTGGTTGTGCCAGAACGCATGGATCGGGCTGGGCACCAGCTCGTCGGTGCGGCGGTTGACGGGCGGCGCGTCGATGCGGAAGGGGCCGTTGGGCAGCTCGGGGAAGCTCTCGTCGGGCTTGCCGCGGTTGAACACATGCAGCGACTTCAGCGGCCGGCCATCGTGGTCGAGCTGGGTCTTCTGCTCGGCGGTGGCCTGCGCCACGCCTTCGGCGCCGGGGAACATGCCGTACATGTTGTCGAAGCTGTGGTTCTCGGCGTAGATCACCACCACATGCTGGATGCGCTGCATCGCCGCCGGCTGCACCGGCGCCTGGGCGCAGCCGGCCAGCAGCGCCGCTGCTGCGGCGCACAAGAGGGCAGGGCGCGCGAACGTACCCGCGGAAGCTGGGAAATATGACATCGCTTTTCCTCCAGAGATCGGTTAATTCTGGTTCAACTCGCCATGGGGAAGTCGATAAGAGATGAAAGCGGGTTGCTTTCCCGCTGAAAGGGGCCGTACACGCCATGAAGCTGATGCCGTTGGTCGAAGTGCAGTCGCAGTTGAAGGCGGGCGCGCCCTTGCCCTTCAGCATCCGCGACGGAGAAGGCAAGCTGCTGCTGGCGCGCGGCCACATGGTCGACGACGACACGGTGCGCACCATCCTGCTCGAGCGCGGCGCCTCGGTGGACATGGAAGAGGTCCATTCGCAGCGGCGCGGCGAGGCGATCGCGCCGCCGGCGGAGAACATCCCGGGCAAGTGGCACCAGCTGCAGACCCGGGCCACCGTGGTGCTGCGGCCGCCCCATGGCGAAGACCTGATCGAGCGCGTCAACGACCTCGGCGTCCAGATGCTCGGCCTGCTCGAACGCGACCCCGACCTGGTGCTCTACCTGACCTTGCGTGCCGCGCGCGATCCCGGTGTGCAATACGGCGTGCTGCATGCGATGCAGGTCGCGGTGGTCTGCGCGCTGCTGGCGCGGCGCATGGGCTGGGCCGCGGAGCGGCAGGCCAGCATCGTCGGCGCGGCGCTGACGATGAACCTCTCGATCATCGAGCTGCAGTCGCGCCTGGCCGGCTCCACCCAGCCGCTGACGCTGGCGCAGCGCGAGGTGATGGACGCGCATCCCCATGCCGGCGCCGAGATCCTGCGCAAGGCCGGCTTGGCCGATGCCGAATGGCTGCGCGCGGTGGAGCTGCACCATGCGCCGGCCGGCGCCGAAGCGCCGCCCGAGCTCGACGAGATGACGCGGCTGCTGCGGCTGGTCGACGGCTACTGCACGCGTGTCACCGACCGGCCCGACACCATCATCGCGTCGCCCGCGATCGCGGCGAAGGACCTGTTCGCCCAGCATGCCAAGGACCCGCTCGCGCTGCACCTCGTCAAGGAGCTCGGCCTGTACCCGCCCGGCTGCTTCGTGCGCACCGCGTCGGGTGAAACCGCGGTGGTGCTGCGCCGGGGCGCGAGCGCCAATGCGCCGCAGGTCGCCGCGCTGACCAACAAGCGAGGCGATGCGCTGCAGACGCCGATCCGCCGCGACACCGGCCTGCTGCCGGAGCATGCGATCGCGGCCGTGGTGCCCGACAAGGAAGTCAAGGTCCGCATGCAGGCGGCGCAGCTCTACGGCTGAAGCCCCGGCCATGCGGGACAATTCCCGCATGCTCGAGTTCCAACTCCTCAAGACCGAAGGCCTCGCGCGCCGCGGCCGCCTGACGCTGAACCACGGCGTCGTCGAAACGCCGATCTTCATGCCCGTGGGCACCTACGGCACCGTCAAGGGCGTGATGCCCTCGTCGCTGGAGGAGATGGGCGCGCAGATCATCCTCGGCAACACCTTCCACCTGTGGCTGCGCCCGGGGCTGGACATCCTGCGCCAATTCGGCGGGCTGCACCGCTTCGAGAGCTGGCACAAGCCCATCCTCACCGACTCCGGCGGCTTCCAGGTCTGGAGCCTGGGCGAGATGCGCAAGATCTCGGAAGAGGGCGTCAAGTTCGCATCGCCGGTCAACGGCGACAAGCTGTTCCTCACGCCCGAGACCAGCATGCAGATCCAGACGGTGCTCAATTCCGACATCGTGATGCAGTTCGACGAGTGCACGCCCTACGAGACCAAGGGCCACCTGACGACCGAGCGCGAAGCCCAGTCGTCGATGGAGCTGAGCCTGCGCTGGGCCAGGCGCTGCGTCGAGGAGTTCCAGCGGCTGCAGAACCCCAACGCGTTGTTCGGCATCGTGCAGGGCGGCATGTTCGAGCACCTGCGCGAGGCTTCGCTGAATGCGTTGGTCGAGCTGGACCTCCCCGGCTACGCGGTGGGCGGCGTCAGCGTCGGCGAGCCGAAGGAAGAGATGCTGCGCATCATGGCGCACACGCCGCACCGGCTGCCCGCCCACAAGCCGCGCTACCTGATGGGCGTCGGCACGCCGGAAGACCTGGTCGACGGCGTGGCCCAGGGCGTCGACATGTTCGACTGCGTGATGCCCACCCGCAACGCGCGCAACGGCCACCTCTTCACCCGCTTCGGCGACCTGCGGCTGCGCAACGCCCGCTACAAGACCGACGAGCGGCCGATCGACGAGACCTGCGGCTGCCACACCTGCAGGAACTTCAGCCGGGCCTACCTGCACCACCTCGACCGCTGCGGCGAGATGCTGGGCCCGATGCTGACCAGCATCCACAACCTGCACTACTACCTCAACCTGATGCGCGAGGTGCGAGAGGCGCTGGATCAAGGGCGCTTCGAGGCCTTCCGCTCACGCTTCAACGAGGACCGGCGGCGCGGTCTCTGATCCACCCTTAGGAGGGATGGACGCACGCCATCCCCGGTCGCAGCATGGCTGCGCCGTGTGGGGAGGCAATGCGGAAGACGCGGTTCCGTCATGCGGTGGCGCCCTTCGTGGTTGACACGGAGGGTCGATGTGAAGAACAGGGAGAACCATCCATGACCACCATGAACGCCCGCTCAGGGCGTGTGCCCGTGTGCGCGCTGCTGCTTGCGGCTGCACCCGCTGCCTTCGCACAGGGCGAGCCGGTCGGCTCGTACCGCCTGACCTGCACCAACGTCTCGGTGCAGAACGACAGCCTGTCGGCCAACTGCGCCCGGCTCGACGGCACCCGCCAGGCGACCACGCTCGCCGCGCTCGGTGCCTGCATGAACTCGATCACGCGCGACGGCGACATCGGCAACATCGATGGCAACCTCGTGTGCATTCCCGACCTGCCCAAGCCTGATCCGCAGTTCGTGTTCCCCACCGCCGAGACCACGATCAACCGCTGGATCTACGGCGGCGACAAGGCCGCGATGGCGCGCCACAGCTGGGGCCTGTGGGCGGGGCTCACGCAGACGGTGGGCATGGTGGACGGTGTGCCGGCGCGCGCCTTCGAGACCTGGGCCACGCCGACCAACATGCTTTACCAGATCAACAACGGCCTGCGTCTGCAGTCCGCGGTGATGCAGCGACCGCGCCTCACGCTCGAAGTGCCGCGGCAGTTCCGCAACGCCAAGCGCCTCGCGCTGCAGCTGAAGGCGGCGGCTCCCGCTCCGGCTCCCGCTTCGACCTCGAACGACGGCGACACCAACATCTTCGTCTCGGTGGCCTACAACCCGCCGGCCGCCTACCACGCCATCACCAACAAGCTGCTGCTGCAGGACACGCTCGACCAGTACCTGCAGCAGGGCTACACCGAGATTCCCAACTTCCCGGCCAATGCGATCACGGTGAAGCCGGTCTACAAGGTCGTGCCGCAGAACCCGCCCGGCGGCATCTACACCTTCCCCGGCTGGCCCGGCACGCCTGTGCCGGCCAAGACCTTTCCCGAGCAGGACTGGAACGCGTGCGTCTACATCGACGTGAACGGCAGCGGCCCGGGCGGCAACAGCATCGACAACGGTTGCAAGGGGCGCAACGCCACCAACACCTTCTTCCTCGACAACTTCATCCACCAGAAGGTCAGCGCGGCCGATGCGCAGTACCTCACGCAGCAGCTGGGCGTGAGCGCATCGGCGGGCGACCACGTCATCCTGGTCGGCATGCACGTGACCTCGCGCGAGACCAAGGTGTGGGCCTGGCAGACCTTCTGGTGGTCGGCCAACGCCGACAAGCCCTATGCGCCGAGCTCGGCCGAGATCGCGGCGTTGCGCCCGACGAAATACCTCGACGCGGCGGCCAGCCACTATGCGATGGCAGTGGCCTACCAGATGGTGGCGCCGGCGCAGCCCATCACCGGCGGCAAGAGCGTCGGCGAATCGGTCATCGCCTACAACCCGCACCTCGAGGCCGGCTTCGACCCCGCCACCTTCCAGATCATCCTGCCGGTCAACGGCACCGTGTACAACAAGTACGGCGTGCAGACCAACTGCATGACCTGCCACAACCTCGCGATGTACAACCCCAAGACCGACTACCGCGCCAACGGCGGCGCCAACCGCGAGACGCCCTACGGCAGTGACTACTACATGAGCATCACCGATCCGGTGTTCAAGGGCTCGCTGAAGCTCGACTTCGCGTGGTCGATCCTCGGCGCGATGCAGTTGAACGACGCTAAGGCCACGCCGCCGGCGAAGGCGCCGGCCAAGCGCTGACGGCAGGTAGCATCGGGGCGCTTGGCTCTGGGAGTGCATCACGCTACGCGTCCTGCTGCGATTTCTGAAGAACCTGCTGCGCTGGCTGCTCGCGCTGATCCTGCTGTTCGAGGAGTGGGGCTGGGAGCCGCTGGCGCGCATGCTGGCGCGGCTTGGGCCGCTGCCGGTCTTCGCGCAGCTCGAGCGGCTGGTCCGCGCGCTGCCGCCGTATGCGGCGCTGGCGGTGTTTTTCCTGCCCGCGCTGCTGCTGCTGCCGATCAAGATCCTCGCGCTGTGGCTGATCGCCCGGGGCAAGGCTGGCCTCGGCGTGGTGGTGATCATCGCGGCCAAGCTGGTCGGCACGGCTGTCGTCGCGCGGCTGTTCATGCTGACGCGCGAGTCGCTGATGCGGCTGGCGTGGTTTGCGCACTGGTACACCCGCTGGACCACCTGGAAGGACGCGCTGCTCGCGCAGGTGCGCGCCTCGGTCGCCTGGCAGCGCGCGCGGCGCCTGAAGGCTGCGCTGAAGCGTTTTTTCCGCCGGACCTTGCGCTCGTCGATGAAGAGTCGCTGAGGCGACCCCGCGGCGCGCGCCGTCGCCGTACCATCGGGCTCTCCACCTGAACAGCGGCGGCCGATGAGCACGGATCTTCCGACCTTCGACTACATCATCGTCGGTGCCGGCACGGCGGGCTGCCTGCTCGCCAACCGGCTCAGCGCCGACCATGCGCAGCGCGTGCTGCTGCTCGAGGCCGGCGGCCACGACGACTACCACTGGATCCACATCCCGGTCGGCTACCTCTACTGCATCGGCAACCCGCGCACCGACTGGCTGTACAGCACCGATCCCGACCCGGGCCTCAACGGCCGCTCGCTGCGCTACCCGCGCGGCAAGGTGCTGGGCGGCTGCTCCAGCATCAACGGCATGATCTACATGCGCGGCCAGAGCCGCGACTACGACCAGTGGGCCGAGCTGGCCGCCGATGCCAACTGGCGCTGGGAGCACTGCGTGCCGTACTTCAAGCGCCATGAGGACCACTGGCGCCTCGACGACGCCAAGCACGTGCCGCCGCACTTCGCCCACCTGCACGGCCACGGCGGCGAGTGGCGCGTCGAGAAGCAGCGCCTGCGCTGGGACGTGCTCGACGCCTTCTCCGCCGCCGCGCAGGAGGCCGGCATCCCCGCGACCGACGACTTCAACCGGGGCAGCAACGAGGGCGTCGGCTACTTCGAGGTCAACCAGCGCAGCGGCTGGCGCTGGAACGCCGCCAAGGCCTTCCTGCGGCCCACCTGCTACACACGGCCCAACTTCGAGATGTGGACCGGCGCACATGTGAAGCGCCTGCTGATCGAGCGCGATCCGTCCACCGGCGGGCTGCGCTGCACCGGCGCCGAGGTCATCACCCCGCAGGGCGTCGAGACGGTGCGCGCCTCGCGCGAGCTGATCCTGAGCGCCGGCGCCATCGGCTCCCCGCAGCTGCTGCAGCTGTCGGGCGTCGGGCCGGGCGGGCTGCTGCAGCGCCACGGCATCCCGGTGCTGCACGAGCTGCCCGGCGTCGGCGAGAACCTGCAGGACCATCTGCAGATCCGCGCCGTCTACAAGGTGCAGGGCGTGAAGACGCTGAACACCATGGCCAACAGCCTGCTCGGCAAGGCCCTAATCGGCCTGGAGTACGCGCTGCGCCGCACCGGCCCGATGAGCATGGCGCCGTCGCAGCTCGGCGCCTTCACGCGGACCTCGCCGGAGCACGCCTGGCCGAATGTGGAGTACCACGTGCAGCCGCTGTCGCTCGAGGCGTTCGGCGAGCCGCTGCACGGCTTCAATGCCTTCACCGCCAGCGTCTGCAACCTCAACCCGACCAGCCGGGGCCATGTGCGCATCGCCTCGCCGCGCCACGAAGATGCGCCGGTGATCCGCGCCAACTACCTCTCCACCGCCGAAGACCGGCAGGTCGCCGCCGACTCGCTGCGCCTGACGCGCCGCATCGTCGCGCAGCCGGCGCTGGCGCGCTACCAGCCCGAGGAGCTGAAGCCCGGCGTGCAGTACCAGAGCGACGACGATCTCGCGCGCCTGGCCGGCGACATCGCGACGACGATCTTCCACCCGGTGGGCACCTGCAAGATGGGCGCCGACGGCGACCCGGCCGCGGTGGTGAATGCCCGCCTGCAGGTGCGCGGCATCGCCGGGCTGCGCGTGGTCGATGCGAGCGTGATGCCGACGATCACCAGCGGCAACACCAATTCGCCGACACTGATGATCGCCGAGCGCGCCGCCGAGTGGATCCGCATGCAGGCTGCGACGAACTGACACGGGAAACCCCTGATGACGGGCGGTCTTTAGTCCCCTAGAGTGCGCCCACTCGCAGCGGAGATGCACCGGAAACGGGCATCACCGTCTGGACGGGGGACTGAGGAGACAGCAGCAGCAACAGCACTCGAACAGACAATATTGGCCCATGACCGTCGATACGGCGGGTGGAGCCAGAATTCAAAGGCACCCCTCGGGTGCCTTTTCTTTTTTCGCCTTTCTCTGTTGCGGTCTTCATGCTCGATCTGGTCCTTGTTGCGCTCGCCTCCGGCCTGGCCGGCTTCGTCGACGCCATCGTCGGCGGCGGCGGCCTGGTGCTGACACCGGCGCTGTTCAGCGTCTACCCGCAGGCGGCGCCGCCGCTGCTGCTGGGCACCAACAAGGGCGCCGCGGTCTGGGGGACGGGCTGGGCGACGTTGCAATACGCCCGGCGCGTCACGCTGAGCTGGCGCTCGCTTCTGCCGGCGGTCGCTACTGCGCTTGCGGGCAGCCTGGCCGGCGCCTGGACCGTCACGCAGGTCAGCGCCGCCGGCCTGCGGCGGGCGCTGCCGTTCGTGCTGCTCGCGGTGCTGCTCTACACGCTCAAGCGCAAGGACCTCGGCCGCCACCATGCGCCGCGTTTCAGCGGCGCCGCCGAGGCCGCCGCGGCCGCGGGCATCGGGCTGGCGATCGGCTTCTACGATGGCTTCTTCGGCCCGGGCACCGGCAGCTTCTTCGTCTTCCTGTTCGTGCGCGCGCTGGGCTACGACTTCCTGCATGCCTCGGCCAGCGCCAAGCTGCTCAACACCGCGACCAACCTCGCGGCGCTGGCGCTGTTCGCGTCCAAGGGCTTCGTCTGGTGGCCGGTGGCGCTGGGGATGGCGGTCACCAATGTCGCCGGCAGCCTGCTCGGCACGCGGCTGGCGCTGAAGCACGGCGCCGGCTTCGTGCGCACCGTCTTCATCGTGGTGGTCGGCGCGCTGATCCTGAAGACGGGGTACGACGGCTTCCTGCGCTGAACAGGCCGGTTTCCCGGGCTGTTCTCGCGATGACAGCCGGGGGCGTGGCGCGTACGATCACCTCCATGCCCGTCGATCCCGAACTGCGCTCCCTCGACATCGACATCCCGGCCCAGCCCGAGTCGCTCGTCAAGCTCTCGCTGCTGCTGGCCGAGGAGGACATCAACCTCCAGGCCGCCGCCGCGCTGATCGAATCCGACATGGCGCTCGCCGCTGCGGTGCTGAAGGCGGTCAACTCCTCGCTCTACGGCCTCAAGGGCCGTGTGCAGTCGGTGCAGCAGGCCATCACCTACCTCGGCATGCGCGAGGTCGCCGGCATCACCTTCGAGATGGGGCTTCGCGCCGCGTTTCCGCATGCGGCCGAGCTGGAGCCGCTGTGGGAGCGGGCGAGCCGGCGCGCGGTGCTGATGTCGCGCATGGCGCAGCAGCTGGGCGTCGACGCCTGGGCGGCGCATTCGGCGGGGCTGTTCGAGGAGTGCGGCAAGGCGGTGCTGTTCCGCCACACGCGCGACCACTACCGCTCGATGCTGCGCGCCGCGACCAACGACTCCGAGCTGGTGCAGCTGGAGCATGCCGGTTTCGGCGTCAGCCACGATGCGCTCGGCGCCGCGCTGTGCGAGAGCTGGGGCCTGGCGCCGGCGGCGACCGCCAGCGTGCGCTACCACGTGGCCGTGCAGGCCGGCGCCGACCTGCCGATGCACCTGCAGCGGCGCGGCATCTGCCTGCTGTCGGCCGTGGCCCATGCGCAGATGAACGAGCCCGAAATCCTCGAGCGCACCGTGCAGCGCCTCGCGCCGCAGGTGCCGCTGGAGCCCGAGCTGGTGCTGCGCGCCGCGGAGCGCGTGCAGTCCCAACTCCAGGGGGATTGACGCACCGCAACAGGCGGCACAGCATCGGCGCTCATTGCACAGCAGGGAGCGCGCGATGTTCTGGTGGTTCAACATCTACAGCCCGCAGTTCAAGGGGCCCGAGGTCCATTGGCCGCTGAGCGGCAATGTCGACCAGGACATCCATCCTTCATGGATGGCGCGCAGCCGCGATGGCGGCGCCACCGAGCAGCGCGTGCTGCGCGAGGTGGTGTCGTACGGCCGGCAGATCGGCGCGCTGAGCGACTTGGTGCTCGCGCTGCTCGAAGACCGCTCGCCCGATTCGCTCGGCGAGAAGGGCGGCCATGCGCTGAGTCAGCTGCGCGACTGGGCGCTGCAGATCGATCGCCTGAAGCAGGGCCGCCCACCGCTGCCCGACAACGCGGCCGATGCGGCCCGCCTGCTGCGTGAGCTGGTGGAGCGCTTTCCCGAGCTGCGGACGCAGCCGCCGGCGCTGCCGGCGGAATAGCACCGGGGCGCCGGGGCGCTTCAGGCCGGAGCGGCCTCGGGCCCTTCGATCGTGCGCAGCGTGACGTGGCCTTCGGTCCACGCGCGCTCGAAATCCGCCTCCATCGCGGCCAGCGATTCGGCATCCTGCGCCTGCACCGCCTCGATGCCGATCGCGCGGTTGCGGCCCAGGCTCTTGGCGGTGTAGAGCGCCATGTCGGCGAGGTTGAGCGCGCGCTCCCACGACAGCTGCACTTGGTGCGGCGCCAACGGAAAGTGCGCATGGCCGATCGAAGCGGTCACGCGCAGCGCGCCGCTTGCGGTGTCGATCGCCGTACCGCCGATGCCGTGCAGCAGCCGCTCGGCAAACGCCTCGAGCGCGTCGGCTTTCAGCGCCGGCGCGAAGACGAGGAACTCCTCGCCGCCCCAGCGCACCACGAGATCGTCTTCGCGCACCGCTTGCGCCAGCCGGTGCGCCACCTCGACCAGCACCTCGTCGCCGGCCGCATGGCCATGGCGGTCGTTCACGTGCTTGAAATGGTCGATGTCCACCAGCAGCAGCGAGCCCTCGAAGGCGCGCTGCCCGCCGCGCGCCAGCATCACATCTTGGAAATGCCGGCGGTTGGCGAGGCCGGTCAGCGCGTCGCGCTCGCTCTGCACGCGCAGCCGGGCCTGGCTCTGCACCAGCTGGCGCTGGGTTTCGCGCACGCGCAGGTACAGCAGCACCGCGAACAGCACGGCCAGCGCGAGCGTCGCCGCCACCAGCGTCCAGATGCGCTGCAGCAGCGCGCGGTTCTCGATCTGCGCGGTCTTCAGCGTGTTGTCGCGCTCGAGCAGCTCGATGTTGCGCTGCTTGGCCTCGCGGTCGTAGCGCGCCTGCAGCTCCTTCAGCGCGGCCTCCCGGTTGCGCGCCATCATGTCGTCGGTGAGCTTGCGCTCGCGGTGGTAGAGCTCCAGTGCGCCCCGGAGGTCGCCGGCCGCCGCCAGCGCGTCGCCGAACTCGCGCAGGGCCTGTGCCTCGTCGCCGCTGCCGCTGTTCTGCCACAGCGTGAGCATCTGCTCCATGTCCTTCTTGGCGCCGGTGATCTGGCCGAGCCCCAGGCGCGCGAGCGCGGCGTTGTGCAGCAGGATGCGCTCGTTGCGCTGGTCGTGGTGGCGGCGCATGACCGGCAGCGCCTGCTCCACCGCCTTCAGCGCATCCTGCGGCCGGCCCTGCTTGGCGTAGTCGTCGCTCAGGCTCGCGAGGAACAGCGCGGCCAGCCGCGGCGAACGGGCGGCGCGCGCATGGCGCAGGCCTTCTTCCGAGGCGTGCATGCTCTGCACCGCATCGCCGCGCAGCGCGAGGATCTTGGCCTCGCTGAGCTTGACGCGCGCCACGATCTCCTCGCTGCCCTCGGCGCCGGCCAGGCGCTGCGCCTGCGCCAGCAGCTTCAGCGCCGGATCGAACTCGCCCGCCAGCGCATGGGTGCCGGCCAGCGACGCCAGGCTCCAGGCCTCCCGGTAGGGGTCGCGGGCGTTGCGGGCGATCTCGAGGCTGGCGCGGAACTGCGTCCGCGCCCGGACGGTGTTGCCCTCGGCCACCGCGCGGGTACCGAGCAGGCGCTGAGCCGACCAGCGCGAGCGGTGGTCGCAATCGGTGCGCGGCGGGGCGGCCTCGTTGCCGCATTGCTGCTCGTAGTC
>Ga0207706_10004669_pt1 | contig 12842 bp, 6 predicted proteins | sample KBSC53metaG_FD_184318 | JGI IMG/M metagenome (GOLD analysis project Ga0207706, IMG submission 184318) | Corn rhizosphere microbial communities from Kellogg Biological Station, Michigan, USA - KBS C5-3 metaG (SPAdes) (version 2) | ecosystem: Host-associated > Plants > Roots > Rhizosphere > Soil ... | reverse complement strand
CCGCTGCGGATGCGCGTGTCCGCCAGCGGGCGCTCGACATGGAGTTCGCGCATGTTCGCGCCCCGATTACGGGTCGCATCTCCGACCGCCGTGTCGATCCGGGCAACCAGGTTGCGGGCGGCGAGGGAACCACAGGTAGCTTGCTAACGACCATCAACGCGCTCGACCCGATCTACTTCACGTTCGACGGATCGGAAGCCTTGTTCCTTAAGGCGCAGCGTGCGCGTGCCGCGGGGACGGGAGCCGCGCCGGTCGAGATACGGCTGCAGGACGAGGCGAGCCATCGCTGGAAGGGGCAGCTGGATTTCACCGACAATGGGCTGGATCCGCGTTCGGGAACGATCCGGGGGCGCGCCATCCTGCGTAATCCGAATTACTTCCTGACGCCGGGCTTGTTCGGCAACATGCGACTTGCATCGGGCGGAACCCAGCGAGCCTTGCTCGTGCCGGATGCGGCCGTGCAGACTGATCAAGCCCGCAAGACGCTTCTCGTGCTGGGTCAGGACGGCAAGGTTGTCGTCAAACCCGTTGAGCTCGGTCCAGTCGTCGACGGATTGCGCGTGATTGCTTCCGGGATCAGCCCGACTGACAAGGTCATTATCAGCGGAACGCAGATGGCCTTGCCCGGGATGCCGGTGCAGGCACAACCGGGCAAGATCGCGCCCGACACTGCCAGCAATACGCCCTCCGCCGCTGCTACGTTCCCGGCCGCCGAGGCCACCTTCGCCCGCTAAGGGCGGAGTTAAACAGGACAGGTATCATGCGCCTATCGCGCTTCTTCATCACGCGGCCGATCTTTGCCGCGGTGATTGCGATCGCCATCACCATCGTGGGTGCGCTCGCATATTTCGCGCTGCCGATCTCGCAATATCCGGACATCGTGCCGCCGACCGTCACGGTAACCGCCAATTATCCGGGCGCTAGCGCGGAGACGGTGGCCGAAACCGTTGCTGCTCCGATTGAGCAGGAGATCAACGGCGTCGACAACATGCTTTACCAAACGTCCCAGTCCACTGGCGACGGTAAGGTCACGATCACCGTTACATTCAAGATCGGAACCAACCTCGATACCGCGCAGGTTCTGGTGCAGAACCGGGTGGCGGTAGCGATCCCGCGCTTGCCTGAGGAGGTGCAGCGACTGGGTGTGGTCACCAAGAAGACGACGCCCGACTTCCTCATGGTCGTGAACCTGATCTCTCCCGACGACAGCCTGGATCGGGGCTACATCTCCAACTATGCGCTCACACAGGTGCGCGACCGTCTGGCGCGCGTCGACGGCGTCGGTGACGTTCAGTTGTTCGGCAGCCGCGACTATTCCATGCGGGTCTGGATCGATCCGGGCCGTGCTGCCGCCCTCGGTCTGACGGCGGGTGACATCGTCGCCGCGTTGCGGGCGCAGAATGTCCAGGTTGCGGCCGGCGCGCTCGGTCAGCCGCCTTATGCCAATGGGCAGGCCTTCCAACTCAATGTCGAGACGCAGGGGCGGCTTACCGATCCCAAGCAGTTCGCCGACGTGGTGATCCGTACCGATCCGGACGGCCGTCAGGTACGGGTATCGGATGTGGCGCGCGTCGAGCTCGGCGCGCAGGATTATGGCACCAATACCTACCTCAGCGGCAAGCCGACCGTGATCGTTGCGGCCTATCAGCGGCCGGGCTCCAATGCGCTGGCCGCTGCGCAGGGCGTTTCGGCCGCAATGAAGGAACTGGAGGCCAAATTTCCGCCGGGGTTGGCGTACAAGGTCATCTACAATCCGACCGAATTCATCGCCCAGTCGATCGACGCGGTGAAGCACACCCTGTTCGAAGCGGTAATCCTGGTTGTGCTGGTGATTATCGTGTTCCTCCAGAAATGGCGCGCGGCGATCATCCCCGTGGTTGCCATCCCCGTCTCGCTGATCGGTACCTTCGCCGTGCTCGCGGCGGTCGGATATTCACTCAACAACCTATCGCTGTTCGGAATGGTGCTCGCGATCGGTATCGTCGTGGATGACGCGATCGTGGTGGTCGAGAATGTCGAGCGCAATCTGGAGCGGGGACTGACTCCCCTGGAGGCGGCACGAACGTCGATGGACGAGGTGTCGACCGCGCTGGTCGCCATTGTGCTCGTGTTGTGCGCGGTGTTCGTGCCGACACTATTCCTGAGCGGTTTGTCCGGCGCATTTTATCGCCAGTTCGCGGTAACGATTTCGTCGGCCACCATCATCTCGCTTATCCTTTCTCTCACCCTCTCGCCCGCGCTTGCCGCGATGTTGCTCAAACCGCGTGATGAGAATGAGGGCGGTCCGCGCTGGCGGCAGTTGCTGCAGAAGGCCGGCGATCGCTTCAACCGGGGCTTCGATCGAATGAGCGCGGCTTATGGTCGCCTGACGCATCGTCTCGTGCTGCGGCCGAGGCGTATGATGGCGGCTTATGGTGGTCTGATCGCGCTTACGATCGGCGTTTTCTGGGCGACCCCGACTGGCTTTGTGCCCGCGCAGGACCAGGGCTATTTCCTCACGGTGATCCAGTTGCCGCCAGGTTCGTCGATCGAACGCACCGACGCGGTGATGAAGAAGGTAGCCGCCCGCATCGTTCCCCTGAAGGGGGTGCTGGGCTCGGTGATGCTCGCCGGCTTTGACGGGCCGTCGCAGACGCTCGCGCCCAATACGGCCGCCGCTTACGTGCCGCTCAAAAGCTTCAAGGAGCGCGAGAAGCTGGGCGTCAATCTCGCCAGCATCATGGCGGAGGCACAGAAGGCTACCGCGGACATAACCGAAGCGCGGCTGCTGATTGTGCCGCCCCCGCTCATCCAGGGGATCGGTTCGGCGGGCGGCTACCGCATGATGGTCCAGGATATGGGCGGCCATGGCTACGCCGATCTGGGCAAGGTCAGCTACGGCGTGATCGGCCAGGCCAACCAGACCAAAGGCCTGCAGCAGATCTATACCTTCTTCGCGACGAACACTCCGCGCGTCTATGCGGACATCGATCGCCGCAAGTCCGATTTGCTCGGCGTGCCGCCGCAACGGGTGTTCGAGGCGCTCGAGGTTTACCTTGGTTCGGCGTTCGTCAACGACTTCAACCTGCTTGGCCGCACCTATCGGGTCACCGCGCAAGCGGATGCGCGCTATCGCAACACGATCGCGGATATCGCCAATTTGAAGACGCGCTCCAATTCCGGCGCGATGGTGCCAATCGGATCGGTCGCGACCTTCCAGGACAAGACAGGCCCGTTCCGAGTGACGCGCTATAACCTTTTTCCCGCGGTGGAGATCGACGGCGACACCGCACCCGGTTTCTCATCGGGACAGTCGCTGAAGACGATGGAGCATATCGCCGACACCACCTTGCCTAGCGGTTACGGCCATGATTGGACGGGCATCGCTTATCAGCAGGAGATCGCCGCCAGCACATCGGGCGTGGTCTTCGCCATGGCGGTTGTGTTCGTCTTCCTCGTACTAGCGGCCCAATATGAAAGCATAACCTTGCCGCTTGCGATTATCCTGATCGTGCCGATGTGCTTGCTCGCGGCGATGACCGGCGTGAATTTGCGGGGAATGGACAATAATGTCCTCACACAGATCGGCTTGGTCGTGCTGATCGCGCTTGCGGCAAAGAACGCCATCCTGGTGGTGGAGTTCGCGAAGCAGGCGGAGGAAGAGCAGGGCATGTCGCCGGTCGACGCCGCTGTCCACGCGGCCCGCACCCGACTGCGGCCGATCCTGATGACCAGTTTCGCCTTCATTCTTGGTGCGGTGCCGTTGGTGCTCGCCACGGGCGCAGGCTCGGAGCTGCGTCAGGCCCTGGGCACCGCGGTCTTCTTCGGGATGATCGGCGTGACCGGGTTCGGCCTTATCTTCACCCCGACCTTCTACGTGGTTTGCCGCGCGCTGGGCGATCGCTTCGCCCGCCGCGGCGGCCAGCGCAGCCTTGGGCTGCAGCCGGCCGAATAGGAGTCCGTATCGTGAAGCTCGCTAAATTCCTGCCCGCCATATCGGCGCTCGCGCTCGCCGCATGTGCGGCCGGCCCCGATTATGTCCCGCCACTACCGGTCGCCGCCGCGCAAGGCCCGCTCGCTGCGGCGGGCGCACCGGTCAACGACGCGCAGACGCCCGACCAATGGTGGAAGCTCTACGACGATCCGGTGCTGGACGGTTTGGTCGCCGACGCGCTCGCCGCCAACACCGATATCCGGGTTGCGGTGGCGCGACTGGATCGTGCCAAGGCCTCGTTGCGCGAGGCCCGTTCGAACCTGTTGCCGCAGACCACGCTGAGCGCCAGCCCGCTTTATGGTCGCTTGCCCGAGAGCCAGCGTCCGGCGGGCGCCAAGCGGGAAGATTGGCAGGTCGATGCCGGCCTGGATGTTTCGTACGAAGTCGATTTATCCGGCCGCATACGCCGCGAGATCGAAGCCGCGCATGGCGATGTCAGCGCAGCGGCGGCGGACGCCGATGCAGTTCGCGTCGCGATCGTCGCCGAAACGACGCGCGCTTATGTCGAAGCCGCGTCCGCCGCCGAGCAGATCAAGGTTGCGCAGAATATCGTCGACCTGCTCGATCGCTCGACGAATATCACGCGGAAGAGATTTGAGGCCGGGCGTGCGGAGCGGCTCGACGTGGCGCGGCTGACCACGCTGGCCGAACAGCGCCGGGCGGCGATTCCGCCGCTGGTCGCGGAGCGACAGGCCGCATTGTATCGTCTGGCGATGCTGACCGGCCGGACGCCCGATGCGTTGCCGCAGCCGGCCACCGTGCGAGACACGACGCCCACAATTGCCCAGCTCATCCCCGTTGGTGATGGGGGCACGCTGCTCGCCCGCCGGCCAGACGTGCGCGCAGCGGAGCGGCGGCTGGCGGCGGATACGGCGCGGATCGGTATTGCGACTGCCGATCTGTATCCGCGCATCACGCTCGGCGGTTCGATCGGCCAATCGAGCGCGGGCTTCTCCGACCTGTTCGGGGGCGGTCCGTTACGTTGGCTGCTGGGGCCGCTGATCAGCTGGAATTTCCCCAATCAATCGGCTGCGCGGGCCCGCATCGCGGAGGCGAAAGCAGATCGGGACGGATCTTTGGCGACGTTCGACGGCAGCGTGCTCCGTGCGCTCCAGGAAACCGACACGGCGCTTTCGGCCTATGCCCAATCGCTCAATCGTCGAGCGGCATTGAACAGCGCGCGGGACGAGGCCGCCAGGGCCGCGCGGATCGTCCAGGCGCGGCAACGCGAGGGTCAGGTGGATTATCTGACGCTGATCGATGCCGAACGCACCAATGCGGAAGCAGAGGCTGCACTCGCCCAATCGAGCTACGCGGTGGCCTCGGCCCAGATCGATCTGTTCCGTGCTCTCGGCGGCGGTTGGCAGAGCCAGCTTGCGGGTGGTGGGGCCGGCGCGGGTAAGTAACCCGGCTCCATCACCGCCCGAGCGGCCAGACGACGTCGCCGCCGGCTCTGGATTTAGAGGGCTAGGCGCCTCTATCCGGCCCCTCTCCCGTGGAAGAGGGGCTGGAGCCAGGCTTAGAACGAGCCGCGAAAGCCGAACCGACCCGAGAGAATCCGCTGACCATCCGAGCGCGTCTCATACTGGCCCGAAGCGATAAAGCGGAAGCTCGATGATCCAAGCGAGGCATTGAGGCCGCCGATCCAGCCGCTCTTGCGATCCTCTGGCAGCAATGTGAACTCGTTGCCGCCCGCGAAATGCGCGGTTGTGCCATCGAGATTCGAGCTCAGAATCTGGCGGCGTCCACCCTCCAATTCGAAGCGGAAGGTCGTGGCATCCGGATCGGTCGTATTGCCGAGCTGGAGACCGGCCGCGAGCAGGCCGGTGACGGCCAGTTCATCGCTGGTGCGCTTGTCGACGGTCAGGTCAAAGGCGGCGCCGCCGCCGCTATCCGTATGCTTGCCTTCGCTCAAACGATTGTAGGTCAGTTCGCCCGACGGCCGAACATAGAAAGCGTTGCTCAGCTTTGCTTCATAGCTGGCCTTGGCGCCTGCGGCGAGATTGATACCATGCCAGCTGCCCTTGCTGCTCAGCACAGCCGCCGAAGTACCGCTCGTGCCGGAGAGGAAGCGCTCCTCACGAAGCGTGACGTAACCAGCGCTGCCGTACGCGGCAAAGTGGAAATTGCCCAGGTCGCTCAGCCAGTGGACACCGCCGCCGAACTGATTTGCGGATACCTCATTGTCGCCGCTGTCACGCACGCTGCCGTGGATATAACCGATCGAAAGGCCAATACGGCTGCGCTCGCCGATCCCGACATCGGCACCGCCCGTCAGGCCCCAGCCGCTTCCGCCATTGCCCGGGGTAAGGTTAGCCCGCTGATGCGCGTCCCAGACCGCCTGTTGCGCCCACAAGCTGACGCCGCCGAGCTGCGCCCAGGGCGTCGCGGTTTGCGTGGGGGCGAGTGCGCGGGCGCCCTGCGTGAGCACGTCGAATACGCCGCCCTGATGGTCCGGCAGCATTTCGCGATAGCGCAGCATTGTCGAATCGCGGTCGGTGAAGCCCAGGAAGAGGTCGGAAAGCTGTGTGCTGCCCGTAATCGCGGTGAAGACAGCGTCATAGGCGACCGCTTCGGACTGGCGCAGGCCAAGCTCCGTTGCGGTCTTGCGTTGCACAGAGACGCCCACCGTTCCCGACGTGTCGCTCGCCACCAACACACCATTGAGCAGATAGGGCAGACCATCGATCGACAGGGACAGATTGCTGCTGCCGCTCAGCGTCCCGCTCTGAAGGACGGTGACGGGATTTGCGGTGATGCCAAACTTGGTGACCGAGACCTTGAGTGTGGTCGGCGCCGTAATTGTCGTGGCGCCGGTCACGTTGATGAGGCTGTGTGCGCCGTTAGCCGTCGAGGGATCGACCACGACGCCGAGCGTGCCGCCGGCCACTGCCAGGCTGCTCATCGTGCTGATGTCGGTCGAATTGAAGGCGAGCGTGCCGCCATTCACCTTGACCGCCAAGGCGCCCGAACTGCTGAACTTGCCAAAGAAACCAGCGCCGCTGTTGACGGTCAGGCTGTTATTGCCCCCACCGAAACTGACCGGTCCGTTATAGACCGCCTTGTCGGAAAGCGTGATGCTGTCGTTGCCATCACCAAGCGTAGCATCCATCGAGGCCAATGCGGTGCCGGATAGGTTGATCGCATTGTTGCCCGCGCCGAGATCGACCTTCGACTGGGCGGTGCCGGCCGAGATATTGATCGTATCATCCCCGCTGCCGGTGAGGATGGCGCCGGAGATCGCAGGGACGGTGGTTTGGGTCGAGCTGGCCAACGCCTGGGTGTAGGTGAAGGCTGTCGTGCGTCCAGAGACATCGATGGCGCGACCGCTGCCATCGGTGGACGCGCCTACAATCGTGCCACTATTAGTGACACTGTTGAGCGTGTTGCTGCGATCCAAGATCGCGGTCGACAAGCCGGTCGAAGCGGTCGTGGTGGAAGAGATCACACCATTATTGATGATGGCCGGCAGACTTGCGCCGGAATCTATCTGAAGCCCTACCGACGTTCCGCCCGCCGTGGCGGTGGCGTTGCCGGCGATCGAGCCGGATACGGTCAGCTGCGGCGTGCTGACACCCGAGTAGATGTGTACGCCCGTGCCGACAGATCCATTAGAACTGCCCGCTACAGCGCCGCCGATGGCGACGCCGCCATTGATCGTAACCGATTGGCCGAGACCGCCGATCTGGACGCCGGTCGCGGAGATGCCCGAATAGACGCCCGCGCCGGCCACATTGCCGTTGATGATCAAGCCGTTGGTATTGCCCTGGAAGACACCGAGCGTGGTCGCGTTCGTCGACGAGCCGATAACCAGGGCCGGTGCGCTGCCATAGGTGATGAAGGTGGCGGTTCCCTGGCCCGCGTCGGGGATTCCGTCCTTGTCGACGTCGGCCGTGGTGTCGGTCGTGCTGCTCGGAGCAGCGGCGATCAACACGCCGCCGGTCACATTGCCGCCGACGATCATCGCCGACCCGCCCTGTTCCAGATTCTGCGGCGTCAGCTTGGTGACATCAGTCGGCAAGGTCGTCGAGCTATAGCCGGTGGTCGTGATCGAACCGTGGACCACGACCTGCCCGGTGATATCGCCCGTCAGCGCCAGGCCCGGCGCATTGCCGCCGAGCATGCTGATGCTGCTCGAAATGGCGACGTTCCCGGTGACATTGCCCAGCCGTATGCCGTAATTATTGTCGCCCGTGACGGTAATCGCGCCGGTATTGGTGGTGAAATTCCCGGTCAGCGGTCCGGTGACGTAAATGCCCGCCGAATTATTGCCGCGTACCGTGATCGCGCCGGTGTTGTTGATTGCTCCGGTGAACGCGCCGTCGAGGCGCATACCGTAGCGGTTGGTGCCGTTGGCATATGGCCCATCGAGTACCGTGTCGCCGTTCGTGTCCGTACGCGTGTAATTCTCATCGAGCGTAATGGCGCCGCTATTGGTGATGCTGCTCGTAACCCCGCCATTGGCGACGATGGCTGCGGCATTGTCGATGCCCGTGAAGGTGATCTTGCCCGCGCTGGTGACGGTGTTGTTGCTGTTGATCGTGATCGCGTTGCTGCTGGCAGTGGGCGCGATCGATCCATCGGCAGTAATGCTGATATTACCCGCGCTTGAGGTGAGAAGCGGCGTGGTAGTGGCAGTGCTGATCGTCGTATCGGCTATCGCCTGGGTCGCGAGAAGGGTCGCAAGGGTGGTGATGCAAGTTGCTTTGAGCGCCAGGCGCATGAACGATTCTCGCTGTTAGGGATCGGGGGAAAGCTTGGGTCCAGGTGCGTCAACTAAACCGGGCGGACCTGCCGGTTCGCGCGCTTGAAGCGCCTGTCGAAAAGGAGCGACCGCCGCGCGGCCTCATGCCGGATTGTGCCCGCCAAGGCCACAACAATTCCTTCCCTGAAACGTGCTGGCCTACTTTGGCGACGCGGCCGGCTTGACCGCTTAAGAAAATGCCAGCGCAGATGAACCCGGGATGACCAATGGTCGCCCGGTGGGCAAGAAGGGACTCGCGAATTTTTGCGCTATCCCCATATGATCATTATGAAAGATTTGTTCGACTGCGGCAGTGTGCCGGGCTTGCGACAGGGAGACGAAATCATCTCCCCTGCGGAGGAAGCTGAACTGATCGGTCAGATCAATTCATCCGATCTGGAGCCTTTCCGCTTCCAAGGCTGGCTCGGCAAGCGGCTGACGCGCAGCTTCGGCTGGCGCTATGATTTCGATACTGCTCGCTTCGCCACAACCGAGCCTCTGCCGGATTGGCTATTGCCGCTTCGCGAGGAAGCTGCCGGCTTTGCCGGGCTGTGTCCCGAAGACCTCGTTCAGGCGTTGCTGATCCGCTACGATCCCGGCGCTGGCATCGGCTGGCACCGTGATCGTCCGGTGTTCGAGCACGTTATCGGTATCTCGCTCGGTAACCCAGCGACGTTGCGCCTTCGACGGCAAACCGACCACGGTTTCGAGCGTGTCTCAGCCCAATTAGCACCGAGATCGATTTACCACCTCACCGGGAAAGTGCGGCACGAATGGGAGCATAGCATCGCCGCGATAGAAATGCCTCGCTGGTCGATCACCTTCCGCAGCCTATCGGAAAAGGGCCGCGCTTTCCCTCAACGGTAAGCCCGGCTCCAGCCCATCGGAGGTGCCTCGTGCAGTCGTGCCTCCGGGATCAATTCACGGACCCGGCGGCAGAAGTTGCGGAGTGCTACTTCCTGTTGGCTCAATGGGCCAACCGAGAAACTAGATGATCCCATGCCTTGCTGCACGCGTCCGACCAGCTCGGTATCCTCTGCATTGACCTGGCGATTGATACGCCAGTTCAGATAGCGCGCGGCCTTCATTTCGCGCCGCTCGTCCGGGACCGCGTAGCTGATCTCGCGTATCAATGTTTCCGTCGGAGAAACCGGCAGGAACTGCATGAAGTCGACCTGATCGGGATAAATGTCGAAGGCGACATTCGGCCACAACTTGAAATAGGTCCACAGCCGCTGCCGCTCGTCGGGTAGATGCGCCACCTTCGGAAGAAAGTGGCAATAGGCGCGCTCGGATGGATTGGAGGAGGGACGGTCGATCAGCGGCCCCCACATCTTGTCGACCCATTCGGCGCTCTCGACGCCATAGCCGTCGCCCATCAGCCGCTTGAGGCCGGGATGCGCCACCGCGATGTGCAATCCGTCCGAATAATTGTCGGCGATATTTTTCCAGTTCACCATTCGGGGGCGCAGCGTGACGCGGCCAAGTGCCCGCAAATCCTCGAACCGATAGGGGGCGACTTCCCGCGCATAGGGCGCCATCATCTCGGCTACGCCCGGGCCGCCGCTCTCCAGCCGCACGAAGATGAAGCCATGCCAGATCTCGTGCTCGACCGGCGCCAGGCGAATGCCGTCAAGCGCGCCGGGATCATAGGTGTCCTTGAGCGGCGCGCCGATCAGCCTTCCGTCGCTCGCATAGGTCCATGCATGATAGGGGCAGACGATCCGTTTGGCGCAGCCGCGCACGCCATCCAGGATGCGCGCACCGCGATGGCGGCAGACATTGTGAAAGGCGTTGATCGCACCATCGGACGTGCGCATCACAACCACGCTCTCGCCGGCATAATCCAGGCTGTGCCAGTCACCCGTCTGCGGGACGTCGCTGACATGGCACACGATCTGCCATGACGGCCGGATCACGCGCTTGAGCTCGACCTCGAAATAGTCGGGGTCGGAGTAAATCCAGGCGGGCAGGCTCCAACCCTCGTCGGGATCTTCATCGGAGCGTGGACGCACAATAGCCATGTCTGCAGAGTGCCGAAGCCGGGGGGGCTCCGCAAGATGGGCGTTGACAGCGTGGGGTAGGGCGTCGTCTCTCCCGCACATGGCATCGCAGGCCGACCCGACCGGAACACTGGAAACCGCGCTGGCGCATGCGCGGCGCCTGCTTCGGCAGCAGCCCGACCTCGCGTTGGCGCAGGTGCGTGAGATATTGCGCGTCGTGCCCCGAAATGCCGCCGCCTTGCTGGTCGCGGGCGAGGCCCACCGCATGAAAGGTGAGGCCGAGGCTGCAACCGCTGCGTTCCGCGCCGCTGTGGCGGCCGATCCCGGCTCGGCTGACGCATGGCGCGCGCTTGGCGATCAGCTGCATCTTGCCGACAATGCCGCGGGCGGAGATGCCGCCTATCTCGCCGCGTTGCGCGCCTCCACCAAGGATCCGGCATTGCTTGAGGCCGCCGACGCGCTCGGGCGCAACGATCTCGCGCGGGCCGAACCAATTCTGCGCGCGCGGTTGAAGGAGTGCCCGACGGATATTGGCGCTATCCGCATGCTGGCAGAATTGGCCGGTCGGATCGGTCGCAACAAGGATGCCGAGACGTTGTTGCGGCGTGCGCTGGAACTGGCGCCGAGCTTCGCTGCCGCGCGCCACAATCTCGCGATCGCGCTTCACCGCCAAGGCCGCTCGGCTGAGGCGATTAGCGAGATTGATGAGTTGCTTGCGCAGCAGCCGGGCCATCCCTCGTACATCAATCTCAAAGCGGCGGCGCTGGCCCGGCTCGGCGATTATGAGCCCTCGATTGCGCTCTATCGTCAAGTGTTGGTTGATTATCCGAACCAGCCCAAAGTGTGGATGAGCCTCGGCCATTCGCTGAAGACGATCGGCAGGCAGGAGGAGAGCATAGAGGCTTATCGCCGCTGTCTCGCGCTTGAACCGACGCTCGGCGAGGCCTGGTGGAGCCTCGCCAATCTCAAGACCTTTCGCTTTAGCGATGAGGATCGCAAAGCGATGCGCACCGCGCTCGAGCAGCCTGGGCTGGGCGAAGAGGATCTCTTTCATCTGCAATTCGCGCTCGGCAAGGCGGAAGAGGATGCGGGCCGCTATGAGCTTTCCTTTGCCCATTACGCCGAAGGCAATCGCCGCCGTCGCGCCTTGATCGATTATGATGCCGATGAGCTGAGCGCGACGGTCGAACGTCAGCGCGAAGTCTTCACGCCCGCATTCTACGCCGAACGCGCCGATTGGGGTTTGCAGGCTGACGATCCCATCTTCGTCGTTTCGCTACCGCGCTCCGGCTCGACATTGATCGAGCAGATCCTTGCCAGCCATAGCCAGGTCGAGGGTACGACGGAACTTTCGGACATCGCTACGCTCGCCGCGCGCGTGGGCCTCGCCAACATGCGGTCGCTCTCCGCCGACGACGCGAGATCGCTTGGCGAAGAATATCTCCAGCGCACGCGTATCCAGCGCAAAACGGATCGGCCGCGTTTCGTCGACAAGATGCCCAACAACTGGGCGCACGTTGGCTTCATTCGGCTGATCCTGCCGAGGGCGACGATCATCGATGCGCGCCGCCACCCGCTCGGCTGCTGCTTCTCGAACTTCAAGCAGCATTTCGCGCGCGGCCAGACCTTCACCTACGATCTCATCGAGATCGGGCGCTATTACGCCGATTATGTGCGCCTGATGGATCATTTCGACGTCGTGCTGCCCGGCCATTTCCACCGCGTCCTTTACGAGGCAATGGTCGAGGATACCGAGGCTCAGGTGCGCGCGCTGCTCGATCATGCGCGACTGGCTTTCGAACCCGCTTGCCTGCGTTTCCATGAAACCGAACGCGCGGTGCGCACCGCTTCATCGGAGCAGGTGCGTCGCCCGATCTTCCGCGAAGGCATGGAGCAATGGCGGCATTTCGAGCCATGGCTGGGGCCCCTCAAGCAGGCGCTCGGCGCCTTGGCGGGAGCCGATCCGCGTTAAGCGTGACATGTTTGCAATGCTGCATCGCAAAAGCCGCCGCGCGGGCTGCGCCGCATTGACACCATAACGGCGCAGTAACAGCCTCCCGATTCATAAAAGACAGAAAGACAGGGAGTCAAAAATGCGCGAACCCCGTCATCTCACGGCCGT
>Ga0207706_10004668_pt1 | contig 12842 bp, 12 predicted proteins | sample KBSC53metaG_FD_184318 | JGI IMG/M metagenome (GOLD analysis project Ga0207706, IMG submission 184318) | Corn rhizosphere microbial communities from Kellogg Biological Station, Michigan, USA - KBS C5-3 metaG (SPAdes) (version 2) | ecosystem: Host-associated > Plants > Roots > Rhizosphere > Soil ... | reverse complement strand
GATCCTGTGGTTGCTGCTGACCAGCGTCCACCGCATCGAGCCGCAGGAACGCGGCGTGGTGATGCGCCTGGGCCGCTATGCCGGCCAGCTGACGCCAGGCATGAGCGTTAGCTTTCCATCCCCCATCGACAAGGTGACGATGGTGAATGTCGATGACATCCGGGTGCAGGATATTGGATCGACGTCACAGCAATCGCAGAACCTGATGCTTACCGGTGATCAGAATCTTGTGGATCTGGCCTATTCGGTGCGCTGGAACATCCGTGATCCGCAGCTTTACCTGCTTGAACTGGCTGATCCGGACGACACCGTCACCCAGGTCGCCGAAAGTGCGATGCGGGCCGAGATCGCGCGCGTTTCGTTGAACGACGCAATCGGCCAGCAGCGCAGCGAGATCGAGGATCGCGTGGCGCGCCGGATGCAGGAAATCCTCGACGGCTATCGTGCCGGTGTCGCCATCCAGGGCGTTGCGATCAAGCAGGCCGATCCGCCGGCGGCCGTTGTCGATGCCTTCAAGGAAGTGTCGGCCGCGCAGCAGACCGCCCAGACCTATATCAACCAGGCGCGTGCCTATGCGCAGCAGCTCTCCGCCAAGGCCAATGGCGAAGCGGCCGCATTCGATCGCGTGCACGAACAATATCGTCTGGCGCCTGAAGTGACCCGCAGGCGCATGTATTACGAGACGATGGAGGAAGTGCTGGCCCGGACGAACAAGACGATCATCGAGGCGCCCGGCGTGCAGAGCTATCTGCCGCTGCCCGAGGTCAAGCGCGGCACGGCGCGCGCCAATACGGCGGAGAGCACGCAATGAGCCTGATCCGCAACCCGATTCCCTGGGTGCTCGGCGCGATCGCGTTCGTCATCCTGTTCTCGAGCGTTTTCGCGGTCGTACCGGAAACGAAGCAGGCCTTGATCGTCCGGCTGGGCAAGCCGCGCGAAATCGCCAACGCCTATCATCCCAATCAGCTGTTCGGGCAGACCGGGGCAGGTGTGATCGCGCGCATCCCGTTTGTCGATCATGTCGTCTGGATCGACAAGCGCGTGCTCGATTTCGACATGCAGCGCCAGCCCGTGCTCTCGACCGATCAGCTTCGCCTCGAGGTTGACGCCTTCGCGCGCTATCGCATCGTCGATCCGCTTCGCATGTATGTGAGCGCCGGCTCTGAGGAGCGCGTCGGCGAGGCGCTTCGCCCGATCCTTGGCTCCGCGCTCCGCAACGAGCTAGGGCGCCGGCCGTTCGCGGCACTGCTCAGCCCGGAACGCGGCGAGGTGATGGACAATATCCAGGAAGGTCTCGCCCGCGTCGCGCGGCAATATGGCGCGGAAATCGTCGATGTGCGGATCAAGCGTGCGGACCTGCCCGACGGCACGCCTCTCGAATCTGCTTATCAGCGCATGCGCACCGCGCGTCAGCAGGAAGCGCTCACGATCCGGGCACAAGGCATGCAGCAAGCGCAGATCATTCGCGCCGATGCGGATGCCGCCGCTTCGCGCGTCTATGCCGCGAGCTTCGGCAAGGATGCGGAATTCTATGAATTTTACCGGGCGATGCAGTCCTATCGCCGCACCTTCGGCGTGGACGGGCAGGACGCGCCGGGCGATTCAACGGTCGTCCTTTCGCCCGACAATGAATATCTTCGTCAGTTTCGTGGACGGCCGTGATCGTTTCGGCCATTCAATCTGGGTTCAGGGGGCGTTTCGCAAGACGCCATCGCATCTGGCCATAAGTTAATCGGGAGAAGTCCTATCGTGCGCTATGCTTATGCCATCACCGCGGCTCTGCTTGCGGGGGGCACCACCACTGCTCTGGTATTGCAGCAGCCGTTAAGCGCGCAGGTCGCGCAGAATGCTCCCGGGACGATACCGTCCGCCGCGCCGCGCGCGGGCGCACCGATGAGCTTCGCCGATCTGGCCGCCAAGCTTCAGCCTGCCGTTGTCAACATCTCGACGACCCAACGCGTTCAGGTCCAGCAGGGCAATCCGTTCGCTGGCACACCGTTCGGCGATTTCTTCGGCCAGTTCGGCGGCGGTACCGACAATAGCGGCAAGCCGATCACGCGCGAGGCGACTTCGCTTGGATCGGGCTTCATCATCTCACCCGACGGCTATGTCGTCACCAACAATCACGTCATTTCGGGCGGCCCCGGCGAAGGCACCAAGCCGGTTGTGAGTGCGATCACGGTCACGCTGCCGGACCGCAAGGAATATAAGGCGACGGTGGTCGGCCGCGACATCGCGTCGGATCTCGCGCTGCTGAAGATCGAGGCCAAGGGGCTGCCCTTCGTCGAATTCGGTGATTCCACGCGCACTCGCGTGGGCGATTGGGTGGTCGCGATCGGAAATCCGTTCGGCCTGGGCGGCACGGTGACGGCGGGTATCATCTCGGCGCTTCACCGCAATATCGGCCTCGGCGGTGCCTACGACCGCTATCTGCAAACCGATGCCTCGATCAACCAGGGCAATAGCGGCGGTCCGATGTTCGATCTCAGCGGCAACGTCATCGGCATCAATACCGCGATCTTCTCGCCGACCGGCGGCAATGTCGGCATCGGCTTCGCGATTCCCGCCGAAGAGGCCAAACCGGTCATCGACGCCCTCAAGAAGGGTGGACGCGTGCAGCGCGGTTATCTGGGTGTCGGTATCCAGCCGATCACCGACGAGATCGCCAGTGCGCTCGGCCTGCCCAAGAATCGCGGCGAGATCGTCGCCCGGGTCGAACCGGGTCAGGCCGCGGCGCGGGCCGGCATCAAGCAGGGCGACGTGATCGTAAAGGTCAACAATCAGGACGTCACGCCGGACAATACCCTGTCCTACATCGTCGCGAACCTGCCGATCGGCTCACGCGTGCCGATCGAGCTTATCCGCGATGGCAAGCGCTCAACCGTCACCGCCGTCGTCGGCCAGCGTCCACCCGAGGAACAACTCGCACAGGCTGACGGCTTCGGCGAGGATGGCGACGACACGTCGGATCAGGGTACGCAGTCCACCAGCACCGCGCTCGGGCTTTCGCTGCAGGCGCTAACGCCGCAGATCGCGGGGCAGCTGGGCGTCCAGGCCAACACGCAGGGCGTGGTGATCGGCAGTGTCGACCAGTCAAGCGATGCCGCCGCGAAGGGGCTTCGCCGGGGCGACCTGATTCTGTCGATCAACCAGACGCCGGTGACCACCCCGCAGGCAGCCGCAGCGGTCGTGACGCAAGCCCGCAAGGCGAATCGGGACAGCGTTGTCCTGCTTGTCCAGCGCGGCAACTCGCCCCCGCGGTATCTCGGTGTCAGTCTGAGCAAGAATTGATGCGGGTTCGCCGTTCACAAGGTTCGTGATCGCGCGTAAACCCATGACTTGAGCGTGGGAGGTGCGTTGATGGCGGACGATGGCGGCATCTTCATCGGTACGGGTGCGGGCGGCGCTCGCCAGGTGCTCAACCTGCGGCGCGCGAACCGTCATGGACTGATCGCGGGCGCCACCGGCACCGGTAAGACGGTGACGCTGCAGGGCATTGCCGAGGGCTTCTCGAAGGTCGGCGTGCCGGTCTTCGTGGCGGATGTGAAGGGCGATCTGTCTGGTCTGGCCATGGCTGGGTCGCCCACGGCCAAGATGCATGATGTCTTCAAGGCCCGTGCCGCCGAGATCGGCGACACCGATTGGGCTTATGCTGATACGCCCGTGCAATTCTGGGATTTGTTCGGCGAGCTAGGCCATCCGATCCGCACGACCATTTCCGAAATGGGTCCGCTGCTGCTCTCGCGGCTGATGGGGCTCAACGAGGTCCAGGAAGGCGTGCTCACCATCGCCTTCCATGTCGCCGACAAGGAAGGAATGCTCCTTCTCGATCTCGACGATCTTCAGGCGATGCTGATGAATTGCGCTGAACGCGCGGACGAGCTTTCCACCACCTACGGCAATGTCTCGAAGCAGAGCGTCGGGACGATCCAGCGCGCACTGCTCCAGCTCCGGTCGCAGGGTGGCGAGCATTTCTTCGGCGAGCCTGCACTCTCGACCAAGGATTTCATCGGCGTCGACGACAAGGGCAGGGGCTTCGTCAACGTGCTTGCCGCCGACAAGCTGATGGCGAGCCCGAAGCTCTACGCGACCTTCCTGCTGTGGCTGCTGAGCGAGCTGTTCGAAAGCCTCCCCGAGATCGGCGATCCGGACAAGCCTACGCTCGTCTTCTTCTTCGACGAGGCGCACCTGCTGTTCGAGGACGCGCCGCCCGCACTTACCGAAAAGGTCGAACAGGTCGTGCGCCTGATCCGATCGAAGGGCGTGGGCGTCTATTTCGTCACGCAGAATCCCATCGATATCCCCGACAAGATCGCCGGCCAGCTCGGTAATCGCGTTCAGCACGCGTTGCGCGCGTTCACCCCGCGCGATCAGCAGGCGGTGAAATCGGCCGCGACTACATTCCGCGCCAATCCCGGTGTCGATGTCGCGACCGTCATCACCGAATTGAAGGTGGGCGAGGCACTGGTTTCGCTGCTCCTGCCCGATGGCTCGCCTTCGCCGGTCGAGCGCACGTTGATCAAGCCGCCGTGCACCCGCGTCGGCCCGGTGACACCCGACGAGCGCACGGTGATGATCCAGACCGACGCGGTCGGGGACAAATATGACGTGGTGGTGGATCGCCAATCCGCCGAGGAACTGCTCAGCGCGAAGTCGCAGGAAGCTTCCGCCGCTGCCGCCGAAGCTGCCGCCAGGACTGAGGCCGACAAGGCCGCCGCTGTGCGGGCAAAGGAAGATGCCCGCGCCGCCAAGGAAGCCGAACGCGCCCGCATCGCGGCTCAGCGAGACGCCGATCGTCAGGCGCGGCTCGATGCGCAGGTCCAGCGGCAGGCAGAGCGCGAGGCCGCCAATTCGCCCTGGAACAAGATGGCGACCTCGGCCGCCCGCTCGGCTTCCTCGACGATCGGCCGTCAGGTCGCCAACGAGATCACCAAGCAGGTCCTGGGCACTTCGCGGGGCGGGGGAGGCGGCTTGGTCGGCGGGATCGTGCGGGGCATCCTCGGTGGCCTGTTCAAGGGCCGATGAGGGCGGCCTTTTTCCTCCTGCCCGCGATAACGCTCGCCGCCGCTCCGGTGCTGGCGGCGGACCAGCATCCGGCCAGCCTCGTGGGCGTCTATGACGGCGGCCAGATGGAGATGGCTGCGGGGCTAGAGCTGACGAAGGACGGCCGCTTTCGCTACGCCCTCAGCTATGGCGCGCTCGATGAGGGCGCCGCCGGTACGTGGTCTGCAACGGCTGATACGGTCACGCTCGTCGTCCAGCAATATGAGAGCAACGATCCTGGCGGCGACGGCAAATTCGGCCCATCCGTGCTGAGGGTAGAGAAGGGCGAACTGTTGATCCCCCGCTACGATCGCATCGTACGGTTCCGAAAGCAGGGGCGGTAGCCGTTATAATTCGCCGTCAGGCCGGAATAAATTAGCCCAGCTTACCGAATTCCTTCTCGAACGTGGTGGTATCGCCCCGGGCGAGGTAACGAGCCTGCTCGATCCACCGGTCGCGCTCCAGCCGTCCGCGGAATACGCCCATCTGCTCATCGAGCGCCGCGCTTTCGGCCGTGCCGAGCGCGCCCAGTTGGGCGAAACGGGTGATGCCGAGCAGCTTGAGCTGTGCCGCCGCCTTGGGCCCGAGCCCCTTGATCCGGGTAAGATCGTCCGGCGGGCCGGCAAGGTCGGGATGAGCATCCACGCCAAGAAGCGGCCCGGCCACATCCTCCACCGCAGCTGCGGCGGCTGACACGACATCGTTGGGTTCATGGGACGGTTGCTCGACTGCCGGTTTGCCACCGGTACGCATGAGCAGGATGAGCGCGCCCACGATGACGACGATGGCGGCGATGGCGATTAGGATGGCATTGCTCAAATCTGACTCTCCCCGGTCTTAATATCATTAACGGCGTCAAAGCTTAGTCGTTCCGCGTCCGCGACAATTCTCGCCAACCGATGTCGCGCCGGCAGAATCCGCCGGGAAAATCGATGGCGTCGACGCCCCGATAGGCCGCCCGCTGGGCCTGCGCGACCGTATCGCCGGCGGCGGTGACGTTGAGTACCCGGCCGCCGTTCGAGACGATAGTGCCGCCCTGTGCGGCGGTTCCCGCGTGGAAGACAATGGCGCCGTGCTGCTCGGCAGCATCGAGACCAGCGATGGGGCTGCCTTTCTCCGGCGTTCCCGGATAGCCTTTGGCGGCCATCACGACTGTCAGCGCCGATCGATCGGCAAGCGCGATCGCGCCGACGTCCTTCAATCGCCGCTCCGCAACCGCAAGCAGCAGCTGCACGAGATCGCCATCGAAGCGCATCATCAGCACCTGGCATTCGGGGTCCCCGAACCGGCAATTATATTCGATCAGCTTCGGCCCCTCGGCGGTCAGCATCAGGCCGGCATAAAGCACTCCGGAATAAGGCGTATCAGCAGCCTTCATCGCCCTTACGGTCGGCAGCACGATTTCCTCCATCGCCTGCGTCTCGAGCGCTGGCGTGAGGATCGAGGCAGGCGAATAAGCGCCCATGCCGCCGGTATTGGGCCCGGTGTCGCCATCGCCGACGCGCTTGTGATCCTGAGCCGATCCGAACGGGACGACCGTGTCGCCATCGGTCAGCGCGAAGAAGCTCGCTTCCTCGCCGGTCAGAAATTCCTCCACCACGATCTCCGCGCCGGCGTCGCCGAAGCTGCCGCTGAACATCTCCTCGATGGCGGCGGTCGCCTCGTTGGCGGTCTCGGCAATGATCACGCCCTTGCCAGCCGCGAGTCCGTCCGCCTTGATGACCACCGGCAGGCCGAACTGTGGCAGGCCGGCCAGTGTCGCGCCCTTGTCGGAAAAGCGCTGATAGGCCGCGGTCGGAATATTCTCACGCGCGCACAGATCCTTGACGAACCCCTTCGACCCTTCGAGCTGTGCCGCCGCCTTGCTGGGGCCGAATACGGAGATGCCCGCCGCGCCCAGCGTATCGGCGATACCCTGCACCAGCGGCTGCTCGGGCCCGACGACGACAAGGCCGATTTCTTCGGCAAGGCAGAACTCGACGATCGCCTCATGCTTTCCCATATCAAGCGGGACGAGTTCGGCGTGCCGCGCGATTCCCGGATTGCCCGGCGCGGCGTAGAGCTTCGTCAGCGTCGGTGATTGCGCGAGCTTCCACGCCAGCGCATGTTCACGCCCGCCCGAACCGAGTAACAGGACTTTCATGGACGACTATCTCCCCGAACCGGCCCGGCTGTTAGCCGAGGAAAGCGAAGGCGGCAACGCGCCTGCTCTGTCGGTGTCCGAGGTTGCCGGCGCCCTGAAGCGCGTCGTCGAGGACGCCTTCGGGCATGTCCGGCTCCGTGGCGAGATTTCGGGGTTCAAGCGGCATAGCTCGGGCCATTGCTATCTGGCGTTGAAGGACGATCGCGCGGTGATCGACGGCGTGATCTGGAAGGGCAGTGCTGGCGCGCTGCGCTTTCGGCCCGAGGACGGGATCGAGGTGATCGCCACCGGCAAGCTCACTACCTATCCGGGTCGCTCTAAATATCAGATCGTGATCGAGCGGATGGAATTGGCGGGGCAGGGCGCGCTCATGGCCCTGCTCGACCAGCGCCGCCGCGCACTGGCCGCAGAGGGGCTGTTCGACGCGGAGCGCAAGCGCGTGCTGCCGTTTTTGCCGAAAGTAATCGGCGTGGTGACTTCTCCCACGGGTGCAGTGATCAGGGACATTCTTCACAGGCTCGAAGACCGTTGCCCCAGTCATGTGCTGGTCTGGCCAGTTGCCGTCCAGGGGGAGGGTTCTGCCGAGCAGGTCGCCGCCGCAGTGCGGGGGTTCGCGGCGATGTCGCCCAGGCCCGATGTGCTGATCGTCGCCAGAGGCGGCGGCTCGATTGAAGATCTGTGGGCGTTCAACGAGGAGATCGTGGTGCGGGCGGTGGCTGAATCGCCGATTCCGACCATTTCCGCCGTCGGCCACGAAACCGATACCACGCTCTGCGATTTCGCGGCCGACATACGGGCGCCGACCCCCACCGCTGCGGCTGAAATGGCCGTGCCGGTACGTTCGGAATTGCTGGCCGGCATAAGGACGCTCGGCCTGCGCGCCGAACGCTGTGCAAACCGCTATCGCGAGCGGGCCGGTGAGCGGCTCGAAACGCTGCAGCGGCATTGGCCGACCCCTGAGCAACTGCTCGGGCCGCAGCGGCAGCGTGTCGACGATTGGTCCGGGCGGTTGCCGCGGGCGCTCTCACGTCGGCTGGCGCTGGCATCGGCGGCACTCTCGAAATCGGCAGGCGCGCTCCGGCCGCGCTTGCTGACCGAACCTGTACAGCGGGGGAAGGCGCGGCTTGACGCCCTGTGGCGCGAAGCGACGTTGCTGCATCCCGATCGACCGCTGGAGCGCGGCTATGCGCGGGTCGAGCGGCGTGGCGGCGGGGTCGTGATGTCGGGCGAGGCTGCGCGGGCAGCCGGGACGTTGACGCTGGCGTTCAAGGGGGACGACAAGGTCGACGTTCGGGTCGAAGGGGCTGGCCAGCCCCGGCCCGATCGGGTTAAGATCGAGCAGCCCAAGTTGCTGTGAATATGAGGATAGGACGATTTCGATGCTGATGTCGCAGGGCGGCCGCCCCGCCAAGCTTCATTATATGGCGAACACTTTCCGGATGCTAATCCCCGGTGATCATGTGGTGTGCGCGGTCTCCGGGCAGAAGATCCCGCTCGACGATCTCCGCTACTGGAGCGTTGAAAAGCAGGAAGCCTATGCAACGCCCGAGATCGCCGTGAAGGCGGCGATCGGCGGTTGAGTTTTTGCACACGGCTGGCGTTGGCGTTCAGCGGGGCGATGCTGGCCTCCGCCTGTACGACCGGCGTCATCCCGTCATCGCCTGCCAGCGAAACTGGGCCGATCGAGCGGCCCCCGGTGGGGCGCTTTTCATTTCGGGGCGCGATGGCCCAGGGAGGGCTGCTCTACGGAACGGCACCGCCGGGCACCGTTTCGGTAAGCCTGGACGGTAAGGTCATCCCGCTCGCCGCTGACGGACAGTTCCTGATCGGCCTTGGGCGGGATGCGGAGGCGCAAGCGACCGTCGATGCCACACTCGCAAATGGCAGCCATGTGCGTCAGCTGCTCCAGATCACCCCCCGCCAGTGGGACATCCAGTCGTTGCCGACCCTGGCGCGGGGTACGACGCCGACACCGGAATTCCTGGCCCGTCGCAAAATCGAGCTGGAGCGGATCGTCACGGCCCGGGCGATCCGCAGCGGCAGCGAAGGCTGGCGCCAGCGCTTCGTCTGGCCGGTGACGGGCCGGATCAGTGGGGTGTTCGGATCACAGCGAATCTATGCGGGCGAACCGGGCGCCCCGCACAGCGGCGTGGATGTCGCCCGGCCAACGGGGACGCCGGTGGCGGCGCCGGCGGACGGCGTCGTGATCCTGGCCGCCGAGGCCCCGTTTACCCTCGAAGGCAATCTGCTGATGATCGATCATGGCATGGGTCTCAACAGTGCCTTTCTCCACCTGAGCCGCATCGATGTACGGGTGGGGGATCGGGTGACGCGCGGCCAGATCGTCGGCGCGATCGGCGCCACCGGCCGCGCGACCGGTCCTCATCTTCACTGGGGCATGATGTGGAACGGCGTGCGGATCGATCCGCAGCCGCTGGCAGGGCCAATGCCGACCGCATTGACGCCCTGAGCGCAGTCGCGGGCCGGCAAACGCAGAAAAGACTTTAAATGTAGGATTTCATTTGCTCCATCCTGTCGGATGGAACAGCTCTGCGCTTCCAATTTACTTGACCTGTTCTCCAGCGAAAGCTGGAGTCCAGATCCACCCGTCGAACTGGACCCCAGCTTTCGCGGGGGCACCGACTGTGGCGTGGTTGGCGCGTTCCCGACGCGCATCAGCGGCGTATGCGCCGCGTCCCTGTTCGCATCCGTAGCGTCAGCGACGCGTCACTGCCGCGCAGGCGGCGCGTTGATGGCGCGTCACTGCCGCGTCGGCGCCGCGTTACCGTCCGAACCCGCCGCTTCACCGCCGCAATTGCCGGGGGGACATGCCCGCAACCGTAATTCGCCTAAACCTGTGGCGCGCGCATATCCCGATTGCAGCACTCATCCAGCCGCAAGAGCTGCGCCAGCGGCTGGACGGATGCGGGAACGGGCAGGGCCCGACGGATCGTCAATGCACGAAGCGGGCGACGACTTCGCGATAGCTGCGGCTCACCTTCACCTGCGCGCCACTGTCGAGCACCAGGAAGCATTCGCCGTTGGTGTGCGGTTTGACCTGCCGGACGAGATCGAGATTGACGATCGTCGAACGGTGCACGCGCTGGAAGCGGCGCGGATCGAGCCGGCGCTCCAGATCCTTCATGGTTTCGCGCAGGATCAGCGTGTTGTCGCCGGTATAGATGCACATATAATCGCCGGCGGCATCGATCCTCTCGATCGTGTCGACATCAACGCGGAAGATCTGGCCGCGATCCTTGACGTTGATCAGCTTCTCGAAACGGTTGGCGGCAGGCGCATCGCCACCGTCAGTGATATTCTCGGCCGCGTCCGGTGCCACTTCGGCAAGGACTTCCTTGAGGCGTCCGATTTCCTCCACACCGCGCTTTTCCGAAAGGCGCTGGCGGATGCGATCGAGCGTATCGGCGAGCCGGGTCTCGTCGACCGGCTTCATCAGATAATCGGCGGCATCAGCTTCGAATGCGCGGATCGCGTGATCGCTATAGGCGGTGACGAAGACGAACAGGGGAGGTTCGACCTCCATCAGCCCCTGGATCACTGAAAAGCCGTCGAAGCCCGGCATCTGGATGTCCAGGAAGACGAGATCGGGCTTGTGGGTCTTGATGGATCGGATCGCCTCGCGCCCATTCAGGCACCTGTCGATGATCTCTATGTCCTCATGGGGTTCGAGCCGGAGTTCGAGCCCCTGGATGGCGAGCGGTTCGTCGTCAACGAGGATGGTTCGGATGGTCATGCAGCTTCCTTGGTCCTATCCGTTTGGTACGGGATTTCGATGGTAACGCTAAATCCCCCCTGCGGGTCCGACTGGATATCTAGACGATGCTCGGTTCCATAGGCTTGCGCCAGACGGTCCCGAATATTCGCCAAACCGACTCCCGTCGAATGAGTCGGTCTTGCTGCCCCCTCGTTCCATACCGGCCCTGTATCCGACACGGAAATTAGTACATGGTCTCCTATGCGCTTCGCTTCAACAATGATGTCCGCACCCTCTTCCTTCGGGGTGACGGCATATTTGATAGCATTTTCTACGAGCGGTTGAAGCAAAAGTGACGGCAGGCGCGCCTTTTCCACCGACGGATCGATCGAGAAGCTGGGCCTAAGTCTATCTTCGAACCGCATTTTTTCGATTTCGAGATAAAGTTTAAGCGTCTCGATTTCCTGCGCCAGCGTTACTTGCGCGGTGGCCTCGTTGATAAGTGTGTACCGGAGGAACGACGACAGGCGCGAAAGCATCGCGTTCGCCCGCTCGGTCTGCTTCAGCAAGACGAGCGTGGAGATCGAATTGAGCGTGTTGAACAGAAAGTGCGGGTTGAGCTGATAGCGTAGCATGGCAAGCTGGGCGGAACTGGCCTGCACCTCAAGCCGCTGCATCTGATCGATTTTCTCTTCGAGCAGGATGTAGAAATTGATCCCGTAATAGAGCGCCGACCAGGCAGCGAGCAGGGCGAAATCGAGCAGGATGGCGCCCAGGAACTGGGCGCCTTCGGGCACCGTCGCCTGACGATAAAAGGTAGCGTGCGACCAGACCTCGATCGTCGAGAAGGCTGCTGATGCGAGCAGCACGATCGGGATCGAGATGCTCCAGGTGATCACCGGACGCTGGTTGATCAGGCGGCGATAGGCGGCCGCCATCAGGAGCGTCAGCGAATATCCCGTCGCCGTCGTGAGCGCAGTGGGCACGATGAAGAAGATGCCCATCGCATTGGCGATGCCGCCGAGCGAACGCAGCATGAAATAGCCGGCCCAGCCAGCCGACTGCAAAATCCAGAAAGCGCGATTCTTGTCATCGAAGAACGGCTTTGAACCGAGACCAAGCGGGGTCATGTACTGGCTCTAGCCGATTCCGCGGAAAGGGCAAATTGCAGAAAAGCTGACATGCCCGGGCATCCGGACCTGACTCTCTCGTCTATCCCGCCCGGAAACGGATGGGAGCACGCCCGTCGCGTGCCCCATCCCAGAGATCAGGACGAAGGCGTCTCGGCAGCCTTGGCCTTGGCCGGAGCGCGCTTTGCCTTGGGAGCGGCCGGTGTCGCGGCTGCCTTCGGCTTGGCTGCGGCAGGTGCCTTGGTCTTGGCCGGAGCGCTCTTGGCTTTGGGAGCGGCCGGTGCGGCTTTGGCAGGGCTGGCCTTGGCGGGAGCCGCTTCAGCCTTGGCAGCTGCGGGTGCCGCCTTTGCGGGAGCTGCTGCCTTGGGGGCCGGCGCTGCCTTGCGGCCGAGGCCGATGTCGTGTGCCAGCTTGCGGCGCTGTGCTGCATAGTTCGGCGCGACCATCGGGTAATCAGCCGGCAATTTCCACTTTGCGCGATAGTCCGACGGGGTCATCTGATAATGCGTCATCAGGTGGCGCTTGAGCATCTTCAGTTTCTTGCCGTCCTCGAGGCAGACAAGATAATCGGGCTTGATCGAAGACCGGATCGAGACAGCCGGTTCCTGTTCCGGCTGCTTGGAGGGCCCGGCGCTATTCAGGCCGCTGAGCGCCGAATACACATTCGATATCAGCGATGGCAGGTCATTCGTCGCGACATTATTGTTGGCAACATGGGATGCGACGATGTCGGCGGTCAATCCGAGCAAGGTCTCCGTATTTGGTTCAGTCACAGCGTCCTCCTATTGTCTAAATTCACTCTACTCGTGAA